>Ga0075163_10008160_pt1 | contig 13824 bp, 9 predicted proteins | sample JI1023141ADNA_FD_71478 | JGI IMG/M metagenome (GOLD analysis project Ga0075163, IMG submission 71478) | Wastewater effluent complex algal communities from Wisconsin, to seasonally profile nutrient transformation and Carbon sequestration -... | ecosystem: Engineered > WWTP > Effluent > Algae...
TTCCTCGCCACCGAGAGCGGCACGGTCAAGAAGACCGAGCTCACCGCGTTCGAGAAGATCCGCGTGACCGGCATCAAGGCGATCTCGCTCGACGACACCGACCGGCTGGTGTCGGTGGCGATCACCAGCGCCAACCACGACGTCCTGTGCACCTCGGCCAAGGGCCTGGCGGTGCGGTTCCGCGACGACAAGGTGCGGGCGATGGGCCGCGACGCCGGCGGCGTCCGCGGCATGAAGCTGGGCAACGGCGACCGCCTGGTCGGCATGGTGGCGTTCGAGCGCGACAGCGGGGTCACGCTGATCACCGTGTGCGCGCGCGGCTACGGCAAGCGCACGTCGCTCGGCGACTACCCGACCAAGAACCGCGGCGGCAAGGGCGTCATCACGATCAAGACCACCAGCCGCAACGGCCTGGTCGCCGCGGTGCGGATCGTCGCCGACGACGACCACCTGATCCTGATCAGCGACAAGGGCAAGATCATCCGGCTGCGGGTCAAGGACATCCCGACCCAGGGCCGCGCCACCCAGGGCGTGCGGGTGATGCGCCTCGACGACGGCGAATCGGTCGCCGCGATCGAGCGCCTGGCCGACCCGTCCGACGAGAGCATCGAGGAGGGCGCGCCGATCGAGGCCGCCGACGACGGCGACACCGTGCCGATGGACGCCAGCGAGCTCGAGGGCGAGGGCGACGACGAGGGCGACGAGGGCGACGACGACGAGGCCGACGACGCCGACGACGGCGAGGCGTAGCCGCCAGGCGCGGGGGCCGCGCCGGCCGCTCAGGCCCGGCGCGCCAGCCAGCCGTACAGCGCCGGGACCACCAGCATGTTGAGGGCGGTCGAGGACAAGAGGCCGCCCAGGATGACGACGCCCATCGGCGCCTGCAGCTCGTTGCCGGGCTCGCCGCCGGCCAGCACCAGCGGCACCAGCGCCAGGCCGGCGCACAGCGCGGTCATCAACACCGGCGACAGGCGCTCCAGGGACCCGCGCTCGACCGCCTCGGCCACGCTCGCCCCTTCGTTGCGACGCAGGTGCTCGTAGTGACCGATCATCATGATCCCGTTGCGGGTGGCGATGCCGAACAGGGTCACGAACCCGACCAGCGAGGCCACGCTGATCACGCCGCCGCCCAGGAACACCGCCAGCACCCCGCCGATCAGCGCCAGCGGCAGGTTGACCATGATCAAGAGCGCGTTGCGCAGCGAGCCGAACGCCATCAGCAGCAGCACCAGGATGCCGACCACGACCGCGCCACCGAGCAGCGTGATCGTGCGTGACGCCGCCTGCTCGCTCTCGAACTGCCCGCCGTAGACCACGTAGTACCCGGTCGGCAGCGTCACGCCCTGCTCGATGCCGCGGCGGATGTCGTCGATCACGCCGCGCAGGTCGCGCCCGCTGACGTTGGCCGAGATCACGATCCGCCGCTGCACGTCCTCGCGCATGATCAGGTTGGGGCCGATGTCGTCGCGGATGGTCGCCAGCACCTTGAGCGGCACCCGCACCCCGGCCGGCGTGTCGATCGGCGTCGCGCGGATGGCGTCGAGGTCGGCCCGCTGATCGTCGCGGTAGCGCACCACCACGTCGTAGGTGCGCTGCCCCTCGAGCACCCGGGTCACGACGGTGCCGGCGTAGGCGGTCTCGACCAGCTCGGCGAGGTCGCCGCTGCGCAGCTGGTAGCGGGCGATCGCCTCGCGATCGAACACGATCGCCACCTGCGGCACGTCGACCTGTTGCTCGACCGACAGGTCGACCACCCCGGCGACCTTCGCCATCACCGCCTTGACCGCCTCGGCGGTGATCCGCAGCTGGGCCAGGTCGTCGCCGAACACCTTGATCGCGATGCTCGACCGCGTGCCCGACAGCATGTGATCGATGCGGTGCGCGATCGGCCCGCCGATCGTAGTCACCATCCCCGGGACGGTGGTCAGCCGCTGCCGCAACTCGGCCAGGAACACCGCCTTGGGTCGACCGGTCGGGCGCAGCCGCACGTCGATCTCGGCGGCGTTGACGTCCTGGGCGTGCTCGTCGAGCTCGGCCCGGCCGGTGCGCCGGGCGGTCGACACCACCTCGGGGAACGACAGCAGCACCTCCTCGACCCGGCGGCCGAGCTGATCGGACTGCTCGAGCGAGGTGCCGGGCAGGGTCACGGCGCTGACCGTGAGCGCGCCTTCGTTGAACTCGGGGAGGAACGTGCGCCCGAGGAACGGGCCGACCGCCACCGCCGCGGCCAGCATCGCCAGCGCCCCGATGATCACCACCGCCGGGCGCCGCACCGCGCGGATCAGCACCGGCCGGTAGCCGCGCTTGATCATCCGCACCAGCCACGCGTCCCCGTGCGCGGCGGCGGCGCGCCGCGGCAGCACGTACGAGCACAGCGCCGGGGTCACGGTCAGCGCGACCACCAGCGACGCGAAGATCGCGACCAGGTATGCGACCCCGAGCGGCCGCAGCAGGCGGCCCTCGACGCCGCTCAGGAAGAACAGCGGCACGAACACCAGCATGACGATCAGCGTGGCGAACACGATCGAGCCGCGGACCTCGCGCGACGCGTCGAAGATCACCTCGTCGGCGGTGCGCCGCTGGTCGGGCGGGCGGGCCGCGTCCTCGCGCAGGCGCCGGACGACGTTCTCGACATCGATGATCGCGTCGTCGACCAGCGCGCCGATCGCGATGGTCAGGCCACCCAGCGACATCGTGTTGACCGAGATGCCGAGCGCGTCCATCGCGATCACCGCCACCAGCAGCGACAGCGGCAGCGAGGCCAGCGAGATCAGCGTGGGCCGCAGCTGGAACAGGAACAGGAACAGGATCACCGCCACCAGGATCGCGCCGTCGCGCAGCGCCACCGACACGTTGCGCACCGCGGTGCCGATGAAGTCGGCCTGACGCGCCTTGTCGCGCTCGATGATCATCCCGTCCGGGAGGCCGCGCTGGATCGCGTCGAGCTCGCGGTCGACGCGCGCGGTCAGCTCGAGGGTGTTGGCGCCGGGCTGCTTCTGGATGCCGATCACCACCGCCGGCCGGGCGTCCGACGCGCCGGTGCCGCGGCGGACCGCCGGCCCCAGCTCGACCTCGGCGACCTGGCCGACCACGATCGGCACGCCGTCGCGGACCGCCACCACCGCGCTGGCGATGTCGGCCGCGCCGCCCAGCCGCCCGACGCCGCGGATCAGCGCCTCCTGCCCGCCGCGGACCATGAAGCCGCCGGTCGAGTTGGCGTTCGAGGCGCGCAGCGCCGCCAGCACCTCGGGCAGGCCGACGTCGAACGCCGCCAGCCGCTCGGGCACCACCCGCACCTGGTACTGCCGAACCTCGCCGCCGATCGGCACCACCTGCGCGACGCCGGGGATGGCCAGCAGCCGCCGGCGCAGCGTCCAGTCGGCGACGTCGCGCACCTCCATCGGGGTGTGGCGCTCGCTGCGCACCGCGATGAACAGGATCTCGCCCATGATCGACGCGATCGGGGCCAGCGTCGGCGCCGGGATGTCGGGCGGGAGCTGCGCGGCGACCAGCTGCAGCTTCTCGTTCACGATCTGGCGCGCGATGTACTTGTCGGTGCCCCACGCGAACTCGACCCACACGATCGAGATGCCGATGCCCGACGCCGAGCGCACGCGGCGCACGCCGGTCGCGCCGTTGACCGACGACTCGATCGGGAAGGTGACCAGGGTCTCGACCTCCTGTGGCGCCAGGCCGTGGGCCTCGGTCACCACCGTCACCGTCGGCGCGGTCAGGTCGGGGAACACGTCGACCGGCATACGCAGCGCGGTGACCGCGCCGTAGGCGGTGATCGCCAGGGCCGCGATCACCACGAACAGGCGATTGGCGATCGACCAGCGGATGATGCGATCCATCAACGACATCGGGACCTCAATGCACGTGCCCGTGGGCCGGGACCGCGCCGGCCGCGGCCTGGAGCTTGATCTCGTAGGCGCCGCGGGTGACGACGTGCTCGCCAGCGGCGACGCCCTCGAGCACCTCGGCCCACCCGTTGCCGCGGATGCCCAGGCGCAGCGGCCGGCGCTCGAAGGCCTCGCCCTCGATCATCACGTAGGCGACCGGTCGACCGGCGTCCTCGACCACCGCCGCCGCCGGGATCGCCAGCGCCCGGCGCGGCGCGCCGGTGGCGATCACCAGCCGGGCGAAGTTGCCGATGCGCAGCTTGCCGGCGCGGTTGTCGAGCTCGAAGATCACCGGCACGGTGCGGGTGCGCGGATCGATCACGCGCCCGATCGTCACCAGCCGCGCGTTGGTCTCGTCCACCGTGAACGGCTGCTCGTAGCCGTCCACGGAGAACCACGCGGTGCGCGCGCCCTCGACCCGCGGCACGTCGGGCTCGAACACCTTGGCCACGAGCCACACCCGCTCGAGATCGATCACCGCGAACAGCGCGCGACCCTCGTCGACGTTCTCGCCCGACGCGGCCGACATGGCCACCAGCGTGCCGGTGATCGGCGCCCGCAGCTGGAACCGCCGGGCACCGCCACCACCGGCGACGCTGGCGTCGAACTGGGCCAGCCGACCGCGGGCGCCGGTGGCCCGCGCCTCGGCGATCGCGAGCCGGGTCCGGGCCTCGTCGCGCAACCTCGCCGGCGCGGCCTGGTCGGCGACCAGCCGGTCCGCCCGGGCCAGCTCGGCGCGGGCCGCCTCGACCTCGGCGCGACCGGCGTCGACGTCGGCGACCATCGTCGCGCGATCGCCGCCAGCCGCGGCCCGCGGCGCGATGGTCGCGAGCACCTGGCCGGCCACCACCGGCATGCCGAGGATCGGCGCCGGTTCGCTGAGCGTCACGCGGCCCGCCACCGGCGCGCCGACCTCGGCCTCGCGCCCCGCCACCGGCCGGATCTCACCGGTCGCGCGGACGCCGTCTTGCAGATCGCGCTCGGCGGCGGCCACCGCGGCGAAGTCGGTCTTCCACTGCTGCTCCTTGAGGAAGGCGATCCGCCCCGGCACCTCGGCCTCCTCGCCGAGCTTCGCCCGCGCCGCCGCCTCGTCCGCGAACACCTCGCACGGGCCGGCCGCGAACGTCTCGCTGACCTGCGGGCTGGCGATCGTGAACCGCAGCTCGCACGCCCCGGCCTTGGTCGGCGTGAGGACCGGACGGAAGATGCCAGGGTTGGACGGCGCGTCGACGGCGCCGCTGACCTCGGCGCCACCCGCGGCGATCACCGTCAACGTGGCGCGCCCGCTGGTGACCGCGCGAAACGTCGGCAGCTCGGTCACGTGGGCCGCGAAGCGCGCCTCGCGGCCGACGATCAGCGGCGGGTACTCCATGAACAGCTCGGTGCGCTCGGCCCAGGTGGTCACCGACTGGCCGGGCAGCTCAGCCGCGGCGGCGGCGGCGCCGTGCCCGTGATCGTCGTGGGTGGCGTCGGTGCCGCCGCGTCCACAGCCGAGGGCGAGCACGATCGGGATCAAGGGGCGTGTGCGCATCGACATCCTCCGGTTCGTCATGGGCGGCGCCCCAGGGCGAGCCACAGATCCAGCTCGGCGAGCCGCGCGTCGCGCCGCAGCTCGAGATCCCGCAGCCGGACGCCGCGAGCGGTGCGATAGGCATCGAGCAGCTCGACGATGCCGGCCTCGCCTTCGCGGTAGCCGGTCTCGGCCGCGCGCAACAGCGGGTCGAGCCGCGCCAGCTGGTCGCCGGCGAGCCGCTCGGCTTGGGCGCGCAGCCGCACCACCGCGTCGCGGGCGATCGCGATCTGCGATGGCACGGTGGTGACCAGCCACCGCTGCTCGGCCACCGCGACCGCGCGGGCCGCGCGGGCCTGGGCCGCCACGCCTTGCCCGCGATCGAACGTGGGCAGCGACAGGGCGAGGCCGAGCGTCGCCCCGATGGCGTCGCCGCCAGCGCCGTCGGTGGCCATCACGCCGACGACGACGTCGAGGTCAGGGATCGCCCCGCGCGCGGCGAGCCCGGCCCAGGCGTCGGCCGCGGTCCGGCGCGCCGCGGCGGCGCGGTAGTCACCGCGGGCCTCGACCGCCCCCGCCGCGAGCGCCTCGCTCGACGCGGGCGCCGCCGGGAGCGCGAGGTCGGACACGGCGTCGACGGCCGCGACGCCGATCAGCCCGCCGAGCTGCGCACGCGCCGTCGCCAGCGCCGCCGCGGCGGCGGCCACCTGATCATCGTAGGCCGCCAGCTCCAGCTCGATCCGCTGGACGTCGTAGCCCGAGCCGGCGCCGACGGCGCCGCGGCGGCGGACCACCTCGACCGCGCGGGCCAGCGGCTCGCGTTCGGCCTGCAGCAGCGCCAGCACGCGCGCCGCGTAGGCGGCCTGGTTGAACACGCGCAGCCCATCGACGGTCCGCACGACGCGCGCGCGGTCGGCCTCGGCGCGCAGCGCGTCGACATCGGCCCTTGCCACGGCGACGCGGCGCGCGCGTCGCCCGGCGAGATCCACCGGCACCGCGACGCGCGCGTAGCTGGTGGCGGCACGGTCCGGGGCCAGCGCCTGCTCGCGCTCGAGCTGGAGCTCGGGGTTGGGCCGCACCCCGGCGGCGATCACGTCGGCGTCGCTGCGCGCGATCGTCGCGGCGATCAGCGGCGCGCGTGGATCGTCGCGCTCGAGCGCCGCGACGAACGCCGCCTCGTCGAGCGGCACCGCCACGCCCTGCGCACGCGCGGTCCCGGCCCGCGATCCGGCCAGCAATACTATCGACAGTAGTATTCGACGACGCACGTGCAGCTCCTCTCGCGCCCGGCCGGGTCAGCCGAGCAGCGTCTCCAGCGCGTGGTGGATCGGGTCGGCGAACGCGACCAGCGCGGCGGCGACCGACACGCCGAGCGCCGACGCGCCGATGACGAGCCCGCGTCCCGCCCGGGGCTCGACCTCGGGCGTGGCCAGCACCGCCTCGACCCGGCGGGTCAGCGCGTGGACCGGGGGCGCGTAGTTCATGCTGGCCGCCCACGCGGCCTCGCCGCGGCACATCGCGATCAGCGCGTGGGCGACCGCCGCCGGGTCGGTCGCGCGCGCGGCGTCGCGATCGCGCAGCCGCTCGGTCGCGTCGTCCCAGCGTCGGGCCAGGAAGCCAGGCGCCAGCGGCGCCGCGATCAGGGTCGCGACCTCGAGCGCCCGCCGCCACAGCAGATCGTGGGCGGCGACGTGGGCGCGCTCGTGCGCGAGCATCGCGGCCCGCTGGTCGTCCGTGAGCGCGCGCAGCGCCGCGGTCGACGCGTAGATCGTCGGCCGTCGCACGCCGGTGACGAAGCAGAACCGGCGCGGCGACTCGACGACCCGCACGTCATCGACGACCGCGGCCGCCGCCGCCAGCGTCCGCACGCGCGCCCGCGCGCCGACCAGCGTCACCGCGAGCAGCGCCGCCCGCCCGATCATGACCACCGCGGCGGCCGCGGCCACGGCCACGGCCCACGGCCGGGCCAGCCAGGCGCCGCCATGGGCGACGCACAGGTGCGCGTGGTGATCGTGGGCCTCGCAGTGATCGATCGTGGTCGCCGAGTGCAGCGCCAGCGCCGCGACCACCAGCGCGCCGGCGATCGGCGGCAGGATCGCGGCGAGCGCGGCGGCGCGCCGCTCGGCGCCCGGGCCCCGCGCCGCCAGCGCGCGAGCCCCGACCGCGATCACGCCGCAGCCGAGCGCCGACGCGGCGATCACCACCAGCAAGAACACCACGCCGAAGCCGACGGCGCTGCCGAGCGCGGTCACGGCCGCCTCCGCTTGGCCGCGATCAGTTGCTCGAGCGCCGACAGGTGCTGCGGGCTCAAGCCGGCGGCGACGTCGACGAACGCCGCCAGCACCGGCCCGGCGCCCTGCTCGAGCAGCGGCCCCACCGCCGCCTCGACCACCCGCCGCTGGTACTCGGCGCGATCGAGCGCCGGGCGATACACGAAGGCCAGGCCGTCCTTGTCGCGCGCCAGCAGGCCCTTCTTGTACAGCCGGTCGAGCGTGGTCATCACCGTGGTGTAGGCCGAGCGCGCGCCGAGCCGGGCCTTGACGTCGCGCACCGTCAGCGGGTGCAGCTCCCACAGGATGTCCATGACCCGACGCTCGAGGGCGCCGAGCACCCGAGCCGCGTCATCGAACGAGCGCATCGCTCGTCTATAGCCCGACCATCTACGATTGGCAATCGTAGAACGGCTGGATACCCTCCGCCCATGATCGGACGCTCGCCCATCGCCGCGGGGGTCGCGCTCGCGGTGATCGCCGCGGTGGCGTTCGGCGCCACCACGCCGGTGGTCGCGTGGGCCGGCCGCGGCCTGGGCCCGTTCACCACCGCGGCGCTGATGTACGGCGGCGCCGCGATCATCGCGCTGGCGCTGCGGCGCCGGTCGCCGGATCGCGGGGCGCGCCTGCGCCGCGCCGACGGGGCGCGGCTGATCGCGATCGCGGTGTTCGGCGCCGCGGTGGCGCCGGTGTTGCTCGCGTGGGGCGTGCAGCGCGCCGGCGCGACCATCACCGCGCTGTTGCTCAACCTCGAGGCGGCGTTCACCGTCGTGCTGGCGCGCCTGTGGTACCGCGAGGTCATCGGCCACCGCGTCGCGCTGGCGCTGGTGGCGATGGCGGCGGGCGGCGCGGCCGTGGTCGTGCCCGGCGCGGCGTGGACCGCCGGCGCGGCGCTGGGGATGGCCGCGGTCGCCGGCGCGACCTTGGCGTGGGCGACCGACAACGCGCTGACCCGCCCGCTGGCCGAGCGCGAGCCGCTCGACGTGGTCGCCGCCAAGGCCAGCCTCGGCGCGCTGTGCACCACGACCGTCGCGCTGATCGCGGCCGAGCCGCGGCCCGGCGTCGCGGCGGTGGCGGCGCTGCTGACGTGCGGCGCCATCGGCTACGGGCTCAGCCTGGTCTGCTACCTGCGGGCCCAGCGCGCGATCGGCGCCGCGCGCACCGCCTCGGTGTTCGCGCTGGCGCCATTCCTGGGCGCGGCGCTGGCCATCGCGACCGGCGATCGCACCGGCGACGCGTGGACCGCCGTCGCCGCGGCGCTGATGGGGCTCGGGGTGTGGCTGCACGCCAGCGAGCGGCACGCCCATCCGCACGTCCACCCCGCGATCGACCATGACCACCTGCACCGCCACGACGACGGTCACCACGATCATGTCCATGCCGAGCCCGTCGTCGGCGAGCACGCCCACCCGCACACCCACGCCGCCGTCAGCCACAGCCACGAGCACGCGCTCGATCTACATCACGACCATGCGCATTGACCCGCGGCGCTCGTGCCGGTCCGGAGTATCGTGGGTTTGACAGCCCCAACGGCGCACGGTATCTACCGGTAGTCGTGGTCGCTCGTGTGTTCGCGTTGCTCGTGGCGCTGGCCTTCGTGCCGGCGTTCGGCGAACTGGTGGAGACGCTCGTCCACGTGGCCGAGTACGGTGACTCCGTCCACGGCGCGAGCGCCGAAGATGGCGCGCACCGGCACCACGACGCCACGCCGCTCGGCGCCGACGAGCACGGCTGCTCGCCGATGCTGCACTTGTGTGGCTGCCACGCCCCGGCGCCCGCGCTCCCTGACGGGTTGCGGCTCGCCGCTCCGCTCCGGCCCAGCACCCGCGGCGTCGCGCCGACGTCCACGCTGCGCGCGCGCGCGGGGCTCGGCGCCCTGGCGCCGCCGATCCGCCCTCCGATCGCCTGATCGTTTCGTGACGTGCTGGTCGCGTGCGCCTGCGGGCGCACTCCCACTTCATGAACCGGGTGGCGCCGCCGCCCGGGAGGACATCGATGCGTACGTATTGGCTGGTCGCGCTCGCGACCGGCATCACCGCGCTCCCGCAGGTCGCGGGCGCCGACCCCATCTCGCTCGCCGAGGCGCTCGATCGCGCCGAGGCGCGTCCCGACGTCGCGGTCGCCGCGGCCGACCTCGACGCCACCCGCGGCGACGGCGCCCAGGCCCACCTCCCATTCTACAACCCCGAGCTCGCGGTCGCCGTCGGGCCACGCCTGGTGGCCGGCACGGTCGGCGTCACGGTCGAGGCGTCGCTGGGCCAGGTCGTCGAGCTCGGCGGCAAACGTGGCGCGCGCCGCGCCGCCGCCGCCGCGCGCGAGGACCTCGCGCTGGTGCGCCTGGGTCTGACGTCACGCCAGGCCCGCCTCGAGGCCTGGTCGGCGTTCCACCTCGCGCTGGTCGGGCGCGCTCGCGTGGACGCCGCGCAAGCGCTCGAGACGGTTGCGGTCGAGGTCGCGGCCGCGACCGCGACCCGCCAGGGCCTCGGCGGCGGGACCCAACTCGAGGTCAACCTCGCGGCGGCCGAGGTCGGCCGGGCCCGCCACGACCGGCTCGACGCCGAGACCGGCGTTGACCACGACCGCGCGGCGCTGGCCACCGCGATCGGCGCCCGGGCCGACGAGAGCCTCGAGCCGCTCGGCGCGCTGCCGGCGTTCGGGGATCCGCCGGCGAGCCTCGACGCGTTGATCGCGCGGGCCCGCGCCGAGCGCCCCGAGCTCCGCACGGCGGTCGCCACGGTCGCCGCGGCCCGCGCCGACATCGACCTGGCCGACGCGGTGGGCCGCCCCGACCTCCGGCTCGGCGTCAGCTACGCGCTCGAGCGCGACGTCGAGACCGCCCACATCGCGATGGTCTCGGCGGCGATCACGTTGCCGACCCGCAACCGCAACCAGGGCGCCCGCGCCGCCGCGCGCGCGCGCCTGCGCGGCGCGGCGATCGAGCGAGGGCGGATCGGCGACGAGGTCGAGCGCGAGGTCCGCGTGGCCTACGCCGCGTACGTCCGCGCCGTCGCCGCGGTCCACGGCTTCGACCAGGACGTCAACGAACACCTGACCGAGAACCTGCAGCTCGCACGCGACTCGCTCGCCAGCGGCAAGCTCGACTACTTCCAGTTCAACCAGGTGCGGCGCGAGCTGTTCGCGTCCCGCATGGCGTACCTCGACGCGGTGGCCGAGGCCATCGCCGCCCAGGTCGCGCTCGATCGCGCCATCGGCGCGGAGGTACTCCCATGACCAGACTATCGCTGCGCGGCCTTGCCGCGCTCCTGCTCGCGCTCGCCCTCGGGGCCTGCGGCGACCAACGCAAGGCCACCGCGGGCGAGCCGGCGACCGAGGTCGGGCACGACGACGACCACGACGAGCACGGCGCGGCCGGGCTCGTCCGCCTCACCCCGGCCCAGGTCGCCACCGCCAAGCTCGCGTTCGTCGCGGCCGAGGCGCGCACGGTCACCTCCGAGCTGGTCAGCAACGGCGAGGTGGTCCCGCCCGACGACGGCGTCGCCCGGATCGGCGCCAAGGTCGCGGGCCGCGTGGCGCGCTTCACCGTCGGCGTCGGCGACCCGGTGCGGCGTGGCCAGACCATCGCCCTGCTCGACTCCCCCGAGCTCGGCCGGGCCAAGGCCGACTATATCGCGGCGGTCGCCGCGATGACCGTGACCCGCCAGACCGCCGAGCGTGAGCAGGCGCTGTTCGACCGCAAGATCTCCTCGGAGCGCGACCTGCGCGACGCCGAGGCGACCGCCACCCGCGCCCGGGCCGACAAGGAGGCGGCGGAGGTCCGGCTGCATACCCTGGGCATCTCCGACGCCCAGCTCGCCCGGATCAGCGCCAGCGATCACCTGGCGTCGGGGATCGCCGTGACCTCGCCGATCGACGGCGTCGTCGTCGATCGCCTCGCCACGCTCGGCGAGACTCTCGACGCCGGCGCGCCGCTGTTCGTGGTCATGGACCTGCGGACGGTGTGGATCATCGCCGACGTCTATGAGCGCGACCTGGCCCAGGTGGCGGTCGGCAACTCGGTCGCGGTGCGCGTCGAGGCGTGGCGCGACCGCGTCTTCACCGGCACGATCGCCTCGATCGGCGCCACCGTGGACCGCCGCTCGCGGACCGTCAAGGTCCGGGTGGTGATGGCCAACGCTGACGGCGCGCTCAAGCCGGGCATGTTCGCCGCGGCGACCTTGTCCGGCGCGGTCGGCGAGCCCCGCGACGGCCTCTATGTCCCCTCCGCCGCGGTGCAGCGCGACGGCGAGGGCGCCATCGTGTTCGTGCCCGCAGGCGAAGGTGAGTTCCAGCTCCGCCCGGTCGAGGTCGGCGCCGCGCGCGAGGGCTGGATCGAGATCACCCGCGGGCTGGCCCCCGGGGAGCGGGTCGTGACCACCGGCTCGTTCTTGCTCAAGTCCGAAGCGCGACGCGACAGCTTCGCTGGCCACGAGCACTGAGGCCGCCAATGATCGAAGCCATCCTCGACTGGTCGCTCAAGAACCGCTTCATGGTGCTGATCGGCTCGGTGATCCTGGTGGTCGCCGGCCTCAACGCCATGGCCCGCCTGCCCATCGACGCGGTCCCCGACGTCACCAACGTCCAGGTCCAGATCCTCACCAGCTCGCCTGCGCTCGGCCCCGAAGAGGTCGAGCGCTTCGTCACGACGCCGATCGAACAGGCCATGAGCGGGCTGCCCGACGTCACCGAGGTGCGCTCGACCTCGAAGTTCGGGCTGTCGGCGGTCACGGTGGTGTTCGCCGACGGGACCGACATCTACTTCGCCCGGCAGCAGATCGGCGAACGCCTGACCGCCGCCAAGGAGAACATCCCGCCGGGGTACGGCGAGCCGGAGCTGGGGCCGGTGTCGAGCGGCCTGGGCGAGATCTTCCAGTTCGAGGTGCGCGGCGAGGGCAAGAGCCCGATGGAGCTACGCACCATCCTCGAGTGGGAGATCGCGCCGCGCCTGCGCTCGGTCCCGGGCGTCGTGGAGGTCAACGCGTTCGGTGGCGAACTCAAGACCTACGAGGTCCAGGTGCGTCCCCCCGACCTCGCGCGCTTCGACGTGACGCTCGATCAGATCGTGGCGGCGCTCGAGGCCAACAACGCCAACGCCGGCGGCGCCTACCTCGAGCACAACGGCGAGCAGTACCTGATCCGGGGTGAGGGGCTGGTCCAGAGCCGCGCCGACATCGGCGACATCGTCGTCGCCACCAGCGACGCCGGGGCGCCGATCTACGTCCGCAACCTGGCTGACGTCGCGCTCGCGCCGATGGTGCGCCAGGGCGCGGTGACCCGCGACGGCCGCGGTGAGATCGTCGCGGGCATCGTCATGATGCGGATGGGCGCGAACTCGCGCCAGGTCGTGCGCGACGCCAAGGCGGCGATCGACGACCTCGCGCCGTCGCTGGCCAAGCTCGGCGTCAGCATCGAGCCGTTCTACGACCGCACCGAGCTGGTCGACAAGACCGTCCACACCGTCGCTCGCAGCCTGATCGAGGGCGGGCTCCTGGTGATCGTCGTGCTGTTCTTCGTGCTGGGCAACCTGCGCGCCGGCCTGCTGGTCTCGATGGTCATCCCGCTGTCGATGCTGGTGGCCTTCCTCGGCATGCAGCGGTTCGGGGTGTCCGGCAACCTGATGTCGCTCGGCGCGATCGACTTCGGGCTGATCGTCGACGGCGCGGTGATCGTCGTCGAGAACACCGTGCGCCTGCTGGCCGAGCGCTCGCACCACCTCGGCCGCAAGGTCACCGCCGAGGAGCGGACCGCGGTCGTGCTCCAGGCCAGCCGCGAGGTCCTCCGCTCCGCGACCTTCGGCGTGATCATCATCGCGATCGTCTACCTGCCGATCCTGTCGCTGGTCGGCATCGAGGGCAAGATGTTCCGGCCGATGGCGATGACGGTCCTGTTCGCGTTGCTCGGCGCCCTGGTGCTGGCCATGACGTTCATCCCGGCGATGGCCTCGTGGATGCTGCCGCGCCGCCTGTCCGAGAAGGAGAGCCTGCTCGTCGCGGGTGCGCGGCGCCTGTACGAGCCGGTGCTGCGTGGCGCGCTGCGCCTGCGCTGGGTGGTGCTGGCGGCCGCGGTCGCGGTGCTCGCCGGCAGCGGCGTCGTCGCGACGCGCCTCGGCTCCGAGTTCGTGCCCAAGCTCGACGAGGGCGCCATC
>Ga0075163_10008161_pt1 | contig 13819 bp, 9 predicted proteins | sample JI1023141ADNA_FD_71478 | JGI IMG/M metagenome (GOLD analysis project Ga0075163, IMG submission 71478) | Wastewater effluent complex algal communities from Wisconsin, to seasonally profile nutrient transformation and Carbon sequestration -... | ecosystem: Engineered > WWTP > Effluent > Algae...
ATAGTCATTTTTAAATTATCTGCCGTTAACTCCATTTCTTTTTCATAACCTTTGTCTATACTTTTGAGAGAAAGGTGATTGAGTTTATAGTTTTTTCCTTGACTATTTATAGTAAAACTATCAATATCTAACTGTCCTAAAATATTATCAATAGTACTGGCTGTAAAATTAGATTTCAGATTTCCACTTAAAACATAATCTAATTTCGAAAGGTTTAAAGCCTTTAAATTAATTGTGCCCAATGAAGCAGTAAAGTCATAAACCGGCTTTTTTTGCGTAGCATCTACCAAACCATCAAAACTCATTTTTAGGTTTTCATCGTCTATTTTGGCGTGCCCTTCAAAGAATTTATTTTTCAAAGAACCGTCAATATCCATATTTGTATAGGTGTATCCTTTTACTGTTATACTCTGAATTTTTCCTGTAATAGTAGCATCTAAACTTTCTAGTTTTACACCCGTGCCATTTACATTTGCCGTAAGCGATACTGCTCCAATTTGGTCCTGCAAATCAAACCACTCACCTATTTTAAAGTTTTTGGCATTTATTTTTCCTGAATAAGACGGCACACCATCTGGACTCATTTTTAAATTTATATCGGTATTTACATAGCCCAAACTAGTATTCACTTCTCCAAAAGCTACAAAATCCGAATAAAAACCATCAAACTTACCTTTAAAATTAATTGTTCCAAGTTTTCTGGTATTTGGCGGAAGTATTAATTTACTGTATATATATTTTACATCGGCATAGTTTGTTACTAGTTTTTCGGTTCTTAAACTTATAAAAGTTTCCTTAATATTTGGCAAACCGTTTAATGAAAAATCGCCTCTAAATTCTGTCAATCTTCCTGCCTTAAGTACAACATCATTGGCACGTAAACTGCTAAGTTTTCCTTTTATTTCGCCATCGATTCTAAAAACACCTTTTATACCTAGTTTCTCAAAATCTGTAAAAAACTGCAAATCTTTAGGGTTTATGACCGTATTAATTAAATTGGCATCAAACCTAACTTCATTGGCGAAATCTTTGAAAGACTCAAAAGATTTGAAATTTAACAAAGCGTTTGCATTTACAGCACTATTATTGGTTTTTAAACTCAAATTTTTTGCTTCCAATCTAGTATTATTCAAAACTATTTGACTGAACAAACTATCAATTCTTAAACCACTTTTTTCTTCAAGATTTAGTTTATTAATGTTTAAACTTAAACTGTCTTTATGCAAATAAGTATTATCAAAATTTAGATTTATTTTATTGATATCCAACTTATTGTAAGCCAAAAACTTATAATTATTGGTATCTAAAGTATTTATAAAATTGAAATGTCCGTTTTCTACATTTATGTTTTCTGAAGATAAAAACACTGGAATATCTAAGACAAATGGTTTGTTACTATTTTCTTTGTAATTTTTGAGCGTAGTCATTTTCACATCTGGCTCGGTAAGCAATATTTCCTTAATTTTAAAGGTTTTGCTCTGCAAATCAAATTCGTTTACATTGGTAATTAATTTAGGAAGTTTGGTTTCCAAAACAAGACCTGCGTGGTAATCTTTAAAGTTTACTCGTGAGTTTAAAAGCGAAAGAGTACTCAAATTCAACGCCCATTCATTCACTGCTGTAGAATCTTTTGGATTGTTTGTTTTACTTGGGTTTAAAAAAGAAAAATTAAAAGCAGTATCATTTTGTGGTCTATAAATATTGACATAAAGCTCATTTATAGTTATATTCTTTAAATCTATATTTTTATCGAATAAAGAAAAATAACTCAAGTTGGCAGTTGCTGAACCAAAATAAAACAAAGTATCGTTTTTTTGGTCTTTGACCATAAACTTTTCCAAATGTACTTTGTTAAAAAACTCAATATTTACAGAACCAATTTCTACTTCTGCACCTATAGATTTTGAAAGTACACCAGTTATTTTTTGAGCTAAAAAAGTTTGAAACCTGGGCGACTGGATAGCAAAATACAAACCGATTAAAGAAAAAAATAACAATAGCAATAATACCAATGCTATTTTAGTTATTTTCTTTAAAATTCTCCTTTTGCTCATATATAAATTCAAAAGACAAATTTAATACCATATTCTGGTTTAGATTATGAAAAGAGTGTTTATTTAACTTATTTTGCACTTTATACTAATAAAAAGTATAGAGTTTATATAATTTGACTCATTTATAAAAAAAGCGAACTAAAAAATGCTGAATCAAGAAAATATTATATTGGCTATCGAGTCTTCTTGCGACGATACATCAGCTGCTGTAATAAAAAACGGCGTGGTACTTTCTAATGTTATAGAAAGCCAAGCGGTGCATCAAGAATGGGGCGGAATAGTGCCAGAATTAGCATCAAGAACGCATCAACAAAAAATAGTTCCCGTGGTAGATTTGGCTTTGAAAAAAGCTGGTATTTCTGCTCAAGAACTTGACGCTATAGCCTTTACATTGGGTCCAGGTCTTATTGGTTCTTTAATGGTTGGCGTATCTTATGCCAAAGGAATGGCTTTGGCTTTAGACGTTCCGGTAATAGCTGTTCATCATATGCAAGCACATATTTTAGCACATTTTATAGACGAACCCAAGCCAAATTTTCCTTTTCTTTGCTTAACCGTTTCTGGCGGACACACGCAGATAGTAAAAGTTACAGATTTTGATAAATTTAAAGTAGTTGGTGCTACACTCGACGATGCAGCTGGCGAAGCTTTTGATAAATGTGGCAAACTACTTGGACTACCATATCCAGGAGGACCATTACTAGATAAATTAGCACAAAAAGGCGATAAAAATCGTTTCAAATTTACAGAGCCTCAAGTTGGCGAATTGGAGTTTAGTTTTAGTGGAGTAAAATCTTCTTTTTTATATTTTTTGCAGAAAGAAACCAAGCTAAATCCAAATTTTATAGAAGAAAATATGGAAGACATTTGTGCTTCTATACAAGAAAGAATTGTTTCTATTTTGATAAAAAAACTACTAAAAGCTTCCAAAAAATATCAAATAAAGCAGTTGGCTATAGCTGGTGGCGTTTCTGCCAATTCTTCTTTAAGAACACAACTTTTAGCATTAGAAAACAAAGGTTACGAAGTATTTATTCCAGATTTTCAATATTGCCTCGACAATGCCGGAATGATAGCTCAAACAGCTTCGTTTCTATTCGAAAAAAAGGTATTTTCTACTCAAGATGTTGAGCCAAAAGCGCGTTGGAGTTTGTAACAAAAAAACGACATTATACTTATAGGTTTTAATATAACTCAATTGCTTATATCAAACACAAACCTACAATGAACTATTTAACTTTTTTGAAATAAGAACTAAAACGGCATATCGTTGTCAATTTCAAAATCATCTGAAGCAAAATCATCGTCATCATTGTTTTTATTCATTTTCGACTGTTGAGTTATTGTGTTTCCACTCTTATAATCTTCCTCAAAATTGTTTAACGATGTTACTTCTAAATCTTGAAATTTAGCAAACTTGCCTATAAATTTAGTACGTACTGTTTCTAAAGAACCGTTTCTATGTTTTGCTATAATAACTTCTGCAATTCCTCTGGTGTCTAAACCGTCGGAATCTTGTGTTAGTTTATAATATTCTGGTCTGTAAAGGAAAATTACCATATCGGCATCTTGCTCTATGGCACCAGATTCTCTCAAATCTGAAAGCATCGGTTTTTTATCGCCACCTCTGGTTTCTACAGCTCTACTCAACTGCGAAAGTGCTATAATTGGCACGTTCAATTCTTTGGCAATTCCTTTCAAGTTTCTCGAAATCATAGAAATTTCTTGTTCTCTGTTTCCTGCTCCTTTTGAGTCTGTAGAACCTGTCATCAACTGCAAATAATCTATCATTATCAATTGAATATCGTGTTTTGCTTTTAATCTTCTACATTTTGCACGAAGTTCGAAAATACCAATTGCAGCTGTATCGTCTATATAAATAGGTGCTTCTTTTAAATTATCAATGTTTTTTACCAAATGTTTCCATTCTGTTTCTAACAAAAGACCTTTTTTTATTTTTTCAGACTCAATTTCTGTTTCCATAGAAATAAGTCTGGCTACCAACTGGTTTGTAGCCATTTCTAAAGAAAAGAATGCAACAGCTTTTTTGCCATCAATAGCAGCATTTCTTGCTAAAGCTAATGTGAAAGCAGTTTTACCCATACCTGGTCTTGCTGCAATTATAATTAAATCTGATTTTTGCCAGCCAGAAGTAATTTTATCTAACTGCAAAAAACCAGTACTTACACCTGTTATTACTTCGCCATCTACGGCATTTTTTCTTCTTTCAGAAATAGCATCTATTTCTTCTAAAACTACCGAACCAATTTCTACGGCATTTTTTTTCATATTAGATTCTGAAAGTCTAAATAGTTCTGCTTCTGTATTGTCCAACAAATCAAAAACATCTACCGTATCGTCAAAAGCATCTTTTATAGCTTGGCTCGAAAGCGAAATTACTTCTCGTTTCAAAAATTTTTGTACTACAATTCTAGCGTGTGCTTCTATGTTGGCAGACGAAGCTACTTTATTGGTTAATGATGCTATAAAATATGCACCGCCAACCATTTCTAACTCGCCCGAAGAACGTAATTTTTCTGTAACCGTGTACATATCTACTGGATCGTTGCCTTCAGTAAGTTTTATCATTGCTTTGTAAATACGTTGGTGCGCATCTACATAAAAATTGTCTGGCGATTTGATGATAGACGACACATTATCAAACGCATTTTGCTCTAACATTATAGCCCCCAAAACCAATTCTTCCAAATCTCTAGCTTGTGGCTGTACTTTAGCATTTTCTGAAGGAAAACGGTCTGAAACTGCTTTTGCATCTCTCTTTTTTTGAAATGCTTGCTCTATGCTTTGGGTTATTTTTGTTGGTTCGGCCATAATAAATTTAAGATTTTTTGCACGTTTTTCGAAGAAACAATTCGTGCTTTTTTAGTAATGCAAAATTAATTCAAAAAATGGCATCGAACTTGAAAACGAGATTAAAAAATATTGAAAAAAGTTAACAGAAAATAGTAGCATAACTTTACAGTAAATGTGGATAAAAAAAGTATTTACAACAAAAATATCATTAAGCTAAAAAAAACGTAACTTTGTGTTTAGATGGTCAAAAACATAAACATAACTAACCGAAAAGCTAAATTTGAATACAATTTATTAGCAAAATATACTGCTGGTTTAAAACTTGGTGGTACAGAAATAAAATCTATTAGATTGGGAGAAGCTCAAATAAATGAAGCATTTTGCCAAGTAAAAAACAATGAAGTTTGGATAGTAAATATGTATATAAACGAATACGAATTTGGTTCATATTTAAATCATAAACCTACACAAGTAAGAAAATTGCTTTTGCAAAAGAAAGAAATAAAACAAATTTCTAAAAAAATAAGTGAAAAAGGATATACTATAGTGCCCCTAAAAGTTTTTATATCTGAAAGAGGATTTGCCAAAATAGAAATAGCCGTAGCGCAAGGTAAAAAAACACACGACAAGCGCCAAAGTCTTAAAGAACAAGACAATAAACGCGAAATAGACAGGATGAAAAATGCTTACAAATAAATAATTTATTCGTTTTTCCCTTTTAGCATAGGCACAAAAGCAAATTGCTCAAAAGTTTCTTTTCTAAAAATCTCATTGCCCGTTTCAGAATCTATTTCTTTAGTAATTCTAAGCATATCTTGATTTCCGTCTTCGTTATCTAAAGGAATAATTAAGAAACCACCAACTTTTAGTTGCTTTAATAATTCTCTTGGAATTTCGGGTGCAGCAGCGGTAATGATTATTTTATCGAAAGGTGCAAAAACTGGTTTTCCCAAAAAACCATCGCCATAATATAAATTGATATTATCATAGCCCAATTTTTTAAGAAACGGAGAAGTTTTTAGATACAAAGATTTTTGGCGCTCTATACTATATAATCTTGCACCCAATTCGCACAAAACCGCAGCTTGATACCCAGAACCTGTACCAATTTCTAAAACCTTATCGCCTGGAGTTATTTCCAATAATTGAGATTGAAAAGCAACTGTGTATGGATGTGATATAGTTTGATCTGCTCCTATCGGAAACGCTTTGTTTTCGTATGCATATTTATGCAAAGCAGTATCTGGTATAAATCTATGTCTTGGTATTTTGCCTATGGCTGCTAAAACTTTTTTGTCAGAAATGCCTTTTTCTGCCAATAATTCTACTAATTCTTTTCGTGCTCTAAAATATTTTAAATCGTTCATTATGTATTCTTTCCCAAGTTGGCTGCAAAACTAATTATTTGGAGTTTAAAAAACTACTTGTTGAGCCAATCTTTAAAACTTCTCGATTTATCTGAACTTATTATAATATCTGTTTCTTGTATTGGAACCAAATTTAACTTCACACGCCCTTTAAAATATGGATGAATTTCTGAAATAGCATTTATATTAATAATAAATTGTCTATTGGCTCTATAAAAATTTTCAGGATTCAGAATTTCTTCTGCTTCGTCTAAAGTATTTTCTATCGGAAACTTTTTGCCATCGTGTTTCATCAAATACGTTATTTTATCTTGCGAAAAAAAATAAGCAATATCTTTTACTTGAATAGATTTTATGGTATTTCCTATTTTAACCATAAAACGCTTCTTATAATCTTTTTCTTTTTTGGAAACAAATTTCACCAAAGAATGCAAATCGCCTAAAAAATCTTTATCTATTTTTTTATTGTAAAATTTATTAAATTTCTCTAAACTTTGTTCAAAATCTTCTGCGGCCAAAGGTTTTATTAAATAGTTGAATGTGTTTAAACTAAATGCACTCAAACACAATTCTGCATTTTCAGATATTACAACCAATGGACTTGAACAATCGGCCTCGGCACTTATATACAAATCTTTTTCTTTTTCTGCTTCTATAAAAATAATATCTGGATGGTCGTTATCTTTCAAAAAATCTGTTGCATTCTTTTTATTGACCAAAAACAATTGTGCTTTTTCGTCTATTATACTGAGTTCTTTTTTCCAAAGTTTGGCATTTTCAGTATCATCTGAAATTATTAAAATTTGCATCTACAATTTATTTGCACCGAATATACTAAAAAAAAATACTTGAAACAAATATCTAATCCTAAATATAAAAAGACAGCTTGTTAGCTTATCTTTTTTTTGTTACTAAGACAAAAGTTCTTTCAAAAAGTTTATCTTTATACTCTAAAAATAAAAACCCTTGATAGAAGCATTCAAAACCTTATTACCCATACTTTTTGGATTTTTTATTTTAGCATTATCTTCTAAAACTATATCAAAATTTTTTAAAAAAATTGGTTTACCTGGTATAACAGGAATGCTTTTTACTGGTATTATGGTTGGTCCGTATGTTTTAAATTTTTTAAGCTACGAAGATGTAAAACAATTAAAATTTCTAAACGAAATTTCACTTTCATTTATTGCTTTTTATGCTGGTACAGAATTGTATTTGAAAGAAATTCGAGATAAGTTCAAGACCATTTCTATAGAGGTAATAAGTTCTATGCTTGTTATTTTTATAGTCAGCACTTTGGCTTTTTTATTGTTGGCAGACTATATTCCGTTTATGAGCCAAATGGGCGCCGCCGAAAAATTAGCTGTAGCACTTTTAGGCGGAACTATATTTGTAACTCGTTCGCCATCGGCTTCTTTGGCAGTAATGAAAGAATTAAGAGCTAAAGGACATTTCACTAAAACGGCTATAAGTGTTACGGTTATTGTAGATTTTTTGGTTATTTTACTTTTTGCTATATCTCTAGCTTTAGCATTAAACTTATCTTCGGGCAAAGAGCTAAGTCTTGGCTTTTTAGGCGTTGTTTTGCTTGAATTAGCCTTAGCATTTTTGAGTGCGTACACTTTGTTTTTATTATTAAAGCTTGTTTTTAAAGTTAGTATTAATACTCGGTTTAAAGCTATTTTACTATTAGTATTAGGATATGGAACATATTTTGTTTTATATATTTTGAAACAGCAAAGTGAAATATATTTACCTTTCAATCTTCATGTAGAAGCTTTATTGGTATGTATTTTAGCAAGTTTTTTTCTAACAAATTTTTCTAATTTTAGATTAGAGTTTCAGGAAGCTTTACAAATTTTGAGTCCTTACATTTATGTTATTTTCTTTACCATAACGGGTGCACATTTAGCGCTAGACTATTTTGTAGTAGTTTGGAAAATAGCTTTAGTATTATTTTTATTGAGAGTAACTGCTATAATGCTAGGTACTTTTACCGGTGCTTCTATAAACAAAGAATCTTGGAAATATAAAACCACATCTTGGACAGGATATGTTACCCAAGCTGGTGTAGGTATAGGTTTAGCTACTATTGTAGCTCAAGAATTTCCTGTTTGGGGTTATTCTTTTTATACTTTAATATTGTCTGTAATAGTACTAAACGAAATAGCTGGACCTGCGTTGTTTAAACTGGGTATAAAACGCATGGGCGAAGCACATTTGAAGCACGAAAGTTTAGAAACAAATACTAGAGATGCTATGATTTTTGGAATGGAACCACAGTCTGTAGCTTTAGCTCGTCAGCTTCAGGTTAGTGGTTGGCAAGTGCAAATAATAACACGCCGAAGCCCATCTAAACTCGAAGATTTAGAAGGTGTAAATTATATAAATGTTGAAGATTTAAGCCTTGAAAGTTTGAAAAAATTAGATTGTAGCCAAAATGAAGCCGTAGTTTTAATGCTCGACGATGAAGAAAATCTAACTTTAGCCGAAACTATTTTTGAAGAGTTTGGAAACAAAAACGTAATTGCCCGTATAAAAGATAGAACATTTATAGAAGAATTTACAGCATTGGGTGTTAGAGTGGTAGAACCTTATACTTCTATGGTAAATCTTTTAGATAATTTGGTGCGTTCGCCAAATGCAACTTCTATACTTTTGGGTGCAGACGAAAACCAAGAAACTTTAGATATAGAAATTAAAGATAAAAGTCTTCACGGTTTACAGCTTAAATTTTTAAGACTTCCTGGTGATGTTTTAATATTGTCTATAAAACGTAAGGACCAAATAATTGTAACACACGGCTACACTAGACTTAGACTTGGAGATATTGTAACAGTTATTGGCTCGCACCAAAGTTTGGAAGATATGTCATTGCAGTTTGGGGAGTAAAACTATTTGCTATATAAAATGTTAGATAAATTGACCTAAAAAATGAATCTTTCTTTTGTTTTATAACTAGTAAATAGTTTGAGGTCTCTTTAGATATTTCTGACTTTAAATTTAACTTTGTTAAAATAATAGTTGCGTAAAGGGAAAAAACTAAAAAAGTGTTTTATTTATTAAAATAAAACATTAATAAATAACTGTAACAATCCCAGACTTCTTAACTAATTTTCCATCGGCAGCTATAAAACTAATGTTGTACGGATAGCCGCCAGAAACCACTTGATTTCCGTTTTTTGTACCAAACCATCCATTGTCAGGATTGTTAGATTCAAATAAAAGTTCGCCCCATCTATTGAAAATCTTTAAGCTATAATTTGTAGGATTTCCGAACACGATAACAGGTTTAAACTCATTATTTACGCCATTTGGCGCTATTGCATTTGGTATATAAACCGATGGGCGCTGTTCTAAACACATTGTATTTGAAGATGTGGTATATGATGCTGAGCCTTCATTAGGTATTGGAATAGAATAATCTGCTTCTACTCGATAGCAGAATGTTCCTAATTGGGTATAATACTCTTCTACATTGTCCATATAAACATTGTCGCCTGGTGCAAAACTGCTTACTAGCTGCATTCCTGCGCCATAATCTCTGTACAATCTATAATTTGAAATACTAGCATTTTCAAGTTCAAATTCGTTCCATTCTACTTTGTTTCTAAAGAAATCTGCCAACTCGCCTTCTAAATATATAGTTCTTCCAATGGTAGAAAAATGGTCTTGATTACAACTATCATTTGCCACTACTTGATAATAATATGAAGTTGTATTTGGGTCAGTAATTGTATCTTGGTTGTATTTATGCGGATTATTTTGTGTCAAAACATCAAAATTATCTTTTCTAACCGTATTGCTCGGGTTTGGCACATCTAAAGGATCGTTGTTGATTTTGAAATTTTCTATCTCTGCCAAAGTATCTATATAATAGTAAACATCTATTTTATTTTGAGCATTAACGGTTAAATATTCTATAAAAAATTCTGAAGGCGGTTGTACTATTGCAGCAATAATTTTCTCCCAAGAGCTTGTGCTTCGTACATTTCCATCGGCGTCTATTACTTCTATTCTAAAATACAAAGTATCGCCGTCTATAAAATCAAAATAGTTAAAATCTGTGGCCGTTAAGGCTTGATTGGCAACTACTGTAGTATCTACAGTTCCGTTTCCTACCAAAATATTGTAGGTCAAAGCTGGCGGATTTTCATATGGATATACAAAAGGATTCCATTCTAAAGTAATTAATTGGTCGCATCGGTCTTGTGTTAAACTACTTATTAAAACTTGGCTATAACCGTTTGGATTATATGAACTTGGGTTTCCGCAGCCGTCAACAATCGAAACGGTGTAGTTTATTTCAGATTCCGGAAGTCCTACAATATCAAAAAAACTAGTGTCAGAAATACTTGAAGTATTTCCTAAAGGTATTACTGTTCCATTGCTTTGTAAAATACCAATATTATAGCCAACTGTTTGGCTGTAAGGACTTTGCTCCCAAGTTATTTCTATACCGTTTGGGTTATATTGAATATCTACATTTAGTATTTCAATACTTGCATTTGAAAATTCATTTGTTGCCGTATTTGAAATTAAAGGCGGATTTCCTGGGCAATTATAATTAAAAACGACGTAATAATACCAAATAGGACCATCTGTAGCTAATAGATTATGTACTGAAGTTGTTTGTCCAGCCACCAAAATAGTTTCTATAAGTTGAAAAGCATTTGTAGGATTTTGCGCTCCCCAAACTTCATAACTTTGAAAAGCACCACAAGGCGCAGCTGGTGGACTAAAACTTATAGTCATTTGCTGTGGCGATGTGCCTGCTGGTCCAGTTACACAGTCTATAATTTGTGCATTAAGGCTGCTAAAGGTTAAAATAGTAATGATTATTGCTGCTAATTTTTTCACTTATATTCGTTTTTTATCCTACTATTACTTTATACATTTTGTCAATATCTAAATATTTATTGGCTAAATATACGATTCTTTCTGGGGTTATGTTTTCTACTGCTTCCAATCTTTTATTGATATATTCTTCATCTAAACCCAAAGGTAAAAGTAAAGATAACACATTTGCCATTCTCATAGAGCCGTCTATACTCTTCATTATTCTACCTTTATGGTAGTTTTTTACCATTTCAAGCTCTTCTATAGAAATTGGCTCAGTTTTTAAACGAAAAATTTCTTTATATATTTCGCTTACAGTGTTTTCTTTATAAGCCAAACCTACATCTGTAGCTACGCAAAAATAACTTCCTATTTCAAAATTTGAAATAAAAGAATAAATACCATAAGTATAACCTTTTTCTTCTCTAATATTTTTCATTAATCTTGAACCAAAATAACCGCCCAAAATTCTATTTACAATTTCTAAATCTAAATAATCTTGATGGTTGTAATCAATATCCAAAGGCATTCCAATTCTTAAAGATGCTTGTACAGATTTATCTACAGGAAAAACAATTTCGCGTTCTCTTTCTGGCTCAAAAGTTCTAAAAGGGAAATCTTCTTTGCCTTGAAGTTCCATTTTTCCTATATTTTGGTCTATTTGTTCTAATGTATCGGCATTTATTTCGCCAGAAAGTACAATGATGCTTTCAGAATCTAATTTTACTCTATTATTATAGTGCAGCAAAATATCTTCTCTGCTTACGTCTCTTATTTGCTCTTCGGTTACTAACTTTCCACAAGGATGGTTTTTTCCAAAAACGGCTTCGCTAAAAAGTACAGAAGCTAAGTATTCGTTCTTTTTTTTGTTTACTTTCAGCTTTTGAAGTTGCTTGTTTTTTTCTAAAGCCAATTCTTCTTCAGGAAAATTACTTTCAGTCAAAATTTCTACTATAACAGGTAAAAGTGTTTCTAAATTATCTGTCAAACAGCTCAAAGAAACACTGTTTTTAAACATATTAGAATCTGTATAAAGCGATGCACCCAAAAAATCTATTTTCTCTTCAATTTCTGATGCTGAAAAGTTATTGGTGCCTTTTTTCAAAAGTGACATAGTAAAAAACGCTACCATGTCTTTGTTTTGATAATATTTTCCTGCTTTGTTATAGATACTCAAGTTTAAAACTGGTTCTGAACAACCCGTAAAATAGTGTACTTTTAAACCGTTTTGCAATGTGTAAATTTGCGAATGCACCAAATCTAAATGACTTGGCATAGCAATTTTTGGTGCTAATGTTCTATTTGTCATTTTAGTTTTTATTTGCTTTGTAGTAAAGAATCGAACTGTTTTCTATATTCAAATATTTTTGTGCTGCAGCTTGTATTTCTGATGTTTTTACGGCTTTAAAAAAGTCTTTCTCATCGTTCATTAAATTCAGATGTCCTATAGTTTTATAATACGCCAAATTAAAAGCTTTATTTACGTTGCTTATATTTGAAAATGCCAAATAATTTAAAGTTTTGTTTTTTACTTTTTCCAATTCATATTCTGGCACTAAATCATTTTTAATTTTTTCCAAACTTTCAAAAATGGCTTTTTCTGCTGCTTCCATACTTACATCATCGTTGAGTTTGGCTTCTATGAGCAAAAGACCGGCATCGTCTGTGCCAGATAAATAGCAGTTTATGCTTCCGCAAAGTTTTTGTGCTTTTACTAAATCTTTATAAAGTCTTGAAGATGGTCCGCTGCCCAAAATATCGCTCAATAAATCTGTAGCATAATAATCGTCACAAAGTCTAGCTCCTACATGAAAAGCTATAAAAATATTATCAATAGGCACGTTTGCTTCTACCGTTTTTCTGCGTGTTTCGGTTTGTTTTTCTTCTTTAGGCAAATTTCTAACGTGCTTTTCTCCAGCAGGAATATCGCCAAACCATTTTTCAGCTAAAATTTTCATTTCTTCGGTTTTTACACCGCCAGCAATTGTTAAAACTGCATTGTTTGGTCTATAATATTTATAGAAAAAATCTTTCGTTTCTTGCAAAGTAATCGCTTCAATATGTTCCAAACTATACCCGATAGTTGGCCATTTGTATGAATGTGTTTTATACGCCATATCGTTTATAATATGCCACATATCGCCATAAGGTTTGTTGATGCAAGTTTCCTTAAACTCTTCTGAAACTACAGAAATTTGCGTAGCCAAACTTTCTTTACTAAAATCTAATTCCAACATTCTGTCAGATTCTAACCAAAACGCTGTTTCTATATTTGAAGCAGGCAAAGTAGAGTAGTAGTTAGTAAAATCGTTTGTGGTAAATGCATTATTATCGCCACCAGCTTTTTGCATTTCATCGTCAAATTCTAATATGTTTTTAGAACCTTCAAACATAAAATGCTCAAACAAATGTGCAAAACCAGTTTTGTTTTTATCTTCATCTTTAGAGCCAACGTCATAAAGAATATTTAGCGTAGCTATTGGAGTAGTTGGGTCTTCGTGCACCAAAACTTTTAGCCCATTCGCCAATTCAAATTCATCGTATTTTATCATATAATTTGTAGAAATTCTTATTTTGAAAATAAAAATTGATAACTGTTTTCAATATCCCAATGTAAAACTCTGTCTGTTTCTATAAAAGGAACTACTTTTCTGTATTCACTTACAAAATTTTCAATTATTTCAGAAGATTTCAATGGCTTTCTATATTCAAAGGCCTGCGATGCGGTTAGCATTTCAATACTTA
>Ga0075163_10008163_pt1 | contig 13818 bp, 8 predicted proteins | sample JI1023141ADNA_FD_71478 | JGI IMG/M metagenome (GOLD analysis project Ga0075163, IMG submission 71478) | Wastewater effluent complex algal communities from Wisconsin, to seasonally profile nutrient transformation and Carbon sequestration -... | ecosystem: Engineered > WWTP > Effluent > Algae...
TCTTGGGTGTCGATTTGATACGCGGACCAGCGGGCCTCGAACATGCGGTTGGGATCGAGAATGTCCGACAGCAGGCCTTCCACTGGCTTCACCTTTACGTCAGCGAGCGATGGGCCGACATCCATGCCGAGGTCGCCCACCTTGTGGCAGGCGATGCAGATGGTTTGGAACACGGCCTTACCCTTCGCGGCGTCGCCGAGGGTCTTGGTGCAGTCCATGTAGTTCGCGATCACGGCGGCGCGGTCGGCGCTGGGTTGCCCGAAGAGCTTCTTCGCCAGCTCGGCGAGTTCGCCTTTGCCACGCTGCATGCCCCAGCGCTTCTCCACGTCGATAAGCGCTTTCGGCAGCTCACCGCGATCCATGCGCTTCAGCAATTCAAGCGGCGCACTGGTGGCGAGCACGGCGACGAGTTGGCCTTTCAGCGACGGACTCGTGTGCGGCAGGATCTCGTAGATGAAGGGTTCGGTCTGCTTGATGGAGAATTTTCGCAGCAGGGCGAGAGCGGCAGCAGTGAGTTCGGTGGGCTGCGTGGTGGTGAGCAGGTTCTTCAGCGTGGGCTGAACGGCGTCCCACTTCCGCTGCGCCAGCAAGGGCAGGACGGCAAGGCGTTGATCGAGCGTGGACTTCGGATCAGCGATCACGGAGTCGATGCTGCCTTGAAGCGCAGCGATCTCCTTCGCGGCATCGTCGTGCCCTTTCGGCAGCTTGCCGAAACCTTGCAGCAGCGCGGGCTTCCACCAGAGGAGCTTGCTGGGCTCGCGTTGGAGCAGTGAGAGCAATGCCTTCACATCTTCGGGTTCCGCATCGGCCATCGCTGCACCGACCATCATGCGGATGGTGGCCACTTTGGTTTCGGAAAATGAGCCGAAGAAGCCGTCACCGAGCGAGCTGAGGATGGTGCCGAGCTTCTTGCTGCCTGATGACGCAACCATCTTGGCCATCCACGAATCATCGGGATGCTTGCCGAGCGTGTCGGCCAGCTCGCGAGCGTCGCTAATGTCCATCGCCTTGAGAAAGGCGACGCGCTCCGGGTGCTCGGTGGGTGCATCGCCCCAACCGACCACGGGCACATCATGGTATTTGCCCGGCGTCTTGATCACGAGCTTCTTGGTTCCCTTCGGCACGATGCGCCAGATGCGGCCTTGGTTTTCGCCTTCGCGCATGTCGTGCGTCTTCACGAACTCCTCGGGGAAGAAGCGCGCGTGATCAATCCAGTGGCGATACATGTCGCAGACGTAAATCGCGTCATCGGGGCCAGTGGTGAAGTTGACCGGGCGGCACCATTCGTCGCCGCTGCGGAAGAACTCGGTGTTCTTGCCCACGCGGGTTGCTTTGAGCGAAGCGCCGTTCGGCTCGATCTGGTAGCGCGTGACGAGCTGCCCTGTGGGATCGGGAACGAAGACGTTGTTCTTCAACTCGGGCATCAGGTCGCCGCGATAAACGCCGAGGCCGCTGCACGCGGTGTTCGTGCCTGCGTGAGCATCGGCAGTGGTGTGCGTGATGCGCACCGGATACACGCGTGTCTCGGCTCCCGGCGTGGCGATGTCTTCATGCACCTGCGTGATGCCCGCGCGGGGATTGCGCAGCATGGCCTCGAAGGGCATGACGGTGAACATCAGTGGGTTGCGGTTCGAGCAGTAGAAGTGATGGCCCCATTCATCGAACGCGCCTCCATACTGGCCGGTGCCGCCCGTGGGCGTGATCTTCCCGGTGCGCGGGTCCCATTTGAAATTCGAGCGCGGGACTTCGACCACGTCCTTCGGATTCGCGACGGGATAGATCTCCTTCGCATCGAGGCCGTTGTTGAAATGCACGCATCCGTCGCGCCCCCAGCGCGGAGCACTCACTTGGAGCTGCGCGTGCTTCGGATTGAAACCTTTGATCAGGCTCTCGTTCACATCCGCTTTGCCATCGCCGTCGGTGTCCTTGAGAAACAAGACCTGGCTGCGCGTGGTGGCGATGAGGCCGCCATTGTAAGGCAGCAGGCCCTGCACATGATCGACGTGATCCGCGAAGGTCGTGGCTCGGTCCATCTTGCCGTCGCCATCGTCATCGAAGAGCTGCTGGATGCGCGACATCGGCGGATCGTTCGGATTCTTCGGGTACGGGTAGTCGCGCATGTCGGCGACATACATCCCGCCCTTCGCATCCCAGGTGATTTCCACGGGATCGAGAATCAGCGGCTCGCTAGCGACGAGCTGCACTTCATAAGGGCCATCGAGTTGGATGAGCTTCTGCGAGGCTTCGGCGGAGAGCGGTTTGGTCTGACCGGCGCGCACGTCGATGTCGCTGCCGCCGCTGGCTTGGATCGGGTTCCACTTCTCCGTGAAACTGCCTAGCGGATGAAGCTCGTAGCGGCGCACGATCATCTCCGCGCCTTCGGTCTGGAGAAGGATCTTGCCTTCGCTAGGCTTGCACTCGAAGCACTCGTTCACCTTTGCGCCGTTGAGGAAGTAGGTCAGCGTGTCGCCTTTTGCGATGCACTCCAAGCGATTCCATTCACCGGGCGGGCTCTCTTTGTCCTGCCGACCGCGGAAGCCATTGGTGTCCGTCCAGTCCACATCGCGATGCTGCCAATTGATGCGGCCTTTGGTGACGAGCTGCTTTTGCGCGCCGGGCGTCCATATCTTCTCCTTGTCGCGGTCGAGCGAAAACTCAGCGACCACGCTCGTCGTCAGATCCGTGCCGTCGGCGAGCTTCGGCGAGAGGACGAGGATGTCGCCCACGCCGCCTTCGATGATCTGCGCCTCAATGCTGGCCATCCAAGTGTCGCTGTAGGCTCCGTGCGGGCCGTAGGCGTGGAGGAGGATGCCGTTGTCCTTGGCCTTCTTTTCGCGGGCACCCCAGGTCTTCGTGCCCCATTTGAATTCGATGACTAGGTGGTAGTCGCGGTAGATTTCCTTCGTGGCGACATAGCCGTAGCCGCGTCCGCTGATGTTGAAGGTGCCATCGGCGGCAAAGGTCCAGATGTCCTTCGGATCGTCGTGGAAGTCGGACTTGGGATTGACGTGATGCTCGACGTTTCCTGATTTGATGACCTCCAGAAGATCCACTTTTTGAGTGACCGGCTGGGCCGAGAGGACGGACGCGACGGATAGGGCCGAGAGGACGAATGGAAGGAAGCGCATGGTGGTGACACCGATACAGGCCAGGGGGAGGAGGTCTTTCAGTTGCCTGCGTAGGCGAGCGCGTCCCGCCTCGCAACACGTTGATTCGCGACCCGTGGCGGAGCTTCCCTGAGCTTCTTCGTAGTTCGGTGCCTTGTCTGCTTGCGAGAGGTTGCGAGCCGGGACGGACTCGCCTACGGCGTAGGCGAGCGCGTCTCGCCTCGCAACACGTTGATCCGCCACCTGTGGCCGAGCTTCCCTGAGCTTCTTCGTAGTTCGGTGCCTTGTCTGCTTGCGAGAGGTTGCGAGCCGGGACGGACTCGCCTACGGGACATGGCGAAAAGCTAAGGGGACCAAACAAAGAATCACGTCGCGCGTTTTCAGCCGTGCGCTTAGATTTTCCGCTCCTCGTTCCCAAACCCAACCCGCCGCCCCAGCCATGAACCGCCACCTTCCACTTGTCGCTCTCGCGTGTTTGTCTCTCACTCAAGTGCCGCTCGGTGCTCAGAGTACTCCCGCCCCTCCTCCAACGCCGAAGCCTGCGCCGCAACCGGCCCCGACACCGAAACCGGCACCCACGCCGCAACCAACGCCCTCGCCGACTCCAGCTCCGACGGCTCCTGCGGTTCAGCCGAAACCGCAAACGCAGGCTCAGGCCGCTCCCACTCCCTCGGGTTCATCGGGCACGACCACGACGACAAAGAAGAAGACAATCGCGGATTTCGTGAAGAACTTCGAATCGTTCAACGGCCTCTTTCAGGTGTTCCGTGATCGGGAGAAGGGCGCGGTTTATCTGCTCATCAAGAAGGATCAGCTCGGACCCGAGTTCATCTACTTCACGCACACCGTCGATGGCGTGGTGCAGGCGGGGCACAATCGCGGTCGCTTCGGCGACGAGGCGGTGTTCACCATCTCGCGCAGCTTCGACAAGATCGAGTTCACTCAGCAGAACACCGCGTTTTATTTTGATCCGCAGCATCCGCTGGCGCGCGCCTCGAAGGCGAACATCAGCAACGCGGTGCTCGCCAGTGAGTCGATCGTCTCGCAGGACGATGATGGCTATCTCGTCTCCGCCGGCAGTCTGTTCCTGAAGGAGTCGCTGCTTCAGGTGAAGCCAGCCGGTGGTGATTCCGGCAAGTCGGTGCTCGGTAGGCTCTCGGACTCGAAGACGAAGTTCACCGAACTGCGCAGCTACCCCGATAACACGCAACTGACGGTCGAGTACGTCTTTGAGAATCCGTCCCCGACCTGGACGCACACCGAGAAGGAGAAGACCGACGAGATCGCCGACCCACGCTACGTCAGCGTCAAAGTGCAGCACAGCTTGATCCGGATGCCGAAGAGCAACTTCAAGCCGCGCTTCGACGATCCGCGCATCGGCTACTTCATGACGCAGATCACCGACCTCACGACCACCGACCCCACGCCGTATCGCGATGTGATTCACCGGTGGGATCTGGTGAAGCAGAAGCCTGGCACCGCGCTAAGCGAGCCTGTGCAGCCGATTGTCTTCTGGATCGAGAACACCACGCCCATCGAGTTTCGCGATACGATCCGCGATGCCGGGCTGGCCTGGAACGCCGCGTTTGAAACGGCAGGCTTCAAGAACGCCATCGTCATCAAACAACAGCCCGACGACGCCACCTGGGACGCTGGCGACATCAATTACAACGTGCTGCGCTGGACTTCATCGCCCAATCCTCCCTTCGGCGGCTACGGCCCCAGCTTCGTCAATCCGCGCACCGGACAAATCCTCGGGGCCGACATCATGCTCGAGTACAGCTTCATCACGAACCGACTCCGTTCGCACCGCATCTTTGACAACCGCGGCCTTGCGGGCCTGCAGGACGAGCCAGTCGCCCCCGGTCGTGAGGGACACGATTGCCTGATGGGCGACTGCATGAAGCAGGGGCTCATGTTTGGCATGACGAACATGCGCCTCCATCCCGCCGAACGCGTGGACGAGAGCGTGATGATCAAGGAGGCGCTCACCAAGCTCATCCTGCATGAGATCGGCCACACCCTCGGCTTGAACCACAACTTCCGCGCCAGTCATCTCTACGATGCGACGAGCATCCACAATCGCGAGCTGACCGAAAAGACCGGCCTTTACGGGTCGGTGATGGACTACCCGGCGATCAATGTCGCGCCGCTCGGCGTGAAGCAGGGGCAGTACTACATGACGAAGCCCGGTCCGTATGACCACTGGGCCATCAACTACGGCTACTCCGAGGCGCTGGAAGATCCGGCGAAGGAAAAGGAGCGGCTGCAAAAGATCGCCTCACGGTCGCACGAGCGGGAGTTGGCCTTTGCAAATGACGCCGACGACATGCGCCGCACTGGCAAGGGCGTCGATCCGCGCGCGATGATCTTTGACCTGAGCAGCGATCCGGTCACCTACGGCACCCAGCGCTGCGAGCTGGTGAAGGAGCGCATCTCGAAGCTGCTCAAGGAGTACCCACGCAATGGCGAGAGCTATCAAGACATGCTCCAGGCCTACGTCTCACTGACCAACGAGTCGGGCAATGCGCTGGTGGCCATCTCGCGCTACATCGGCGGCGTCTATGTTGATCGTGCGTTTGTCGGCCAGGAGCCGGGCGGCAAGCCCTACACACCCGTGGACAAGGCCACGCAGCAAAAGGCGATGGCCGCGTTGGTGAAGTATGCTTTCGCGCCCGATGCGTGGGCTGCGCCCGCCGACTTGCTCGCGCACCTTCAGCAGCAGCGGCGTGGATTTGATTTCGGCAAGGAGGACGAACTGCCAAAGCTCCACGACCGCATCTTCAAGACGCAGCGTGCGATTCTCGACCATCTCACGAATACCGATGTGCAGCAGCGCATCCTCGACTCATCACTCTACGGAAACGAGTACGGTCTGAGAGACATGATGACTGAACTCACGGTCGCCATCTTCACCGGTGACGACAAGGGACTCAGCGCCGTGCGTCTGAACCTGCAATCGGACTACCTTGACCGGTTGATCCAGATGACGAACGGCGCGACGAAGTTCCCGACCAATCAGGCCATCGCCTACGGAATGCTGGAGAAGGTGCGACAGCTCATCAAGGCACCCGTGTTCGGAGCTTCTCCGGAATACCGGCAGTTCCTCGAATACAAGATCCGGCGTGGGCTCGACGAGAAGTGAGGTGAGGAGATCGAAAGTCCACGGTCGCACCCGATGGCGTCATCGGATGTTGGAGTTCCGGCGTCAGCCGGTCAGAGAATCTTGTTGGAGTTCCGCCTTTAGGCGGTCAGTCGAAGTTCGCTACGCCTGCCTTTGATCTAAAACTGTACACCGAGAGCGTCCGCCCTGACCGCCTAAAGGCGGGACTCCAACATGGAACTCCAACGAAGAACCGCGCAGCTCAAACGTATCTTCAGCCCATGAAGTCCATCGCGTTTCTCCCTGTGCTAGTGTTTCTTTCGGTCCTTGCCTCATCCTCATTCGCTCAAACGAATGTGAAATCACTCGGCGCTCTTGGTGATGGGAAGACGGATGACGCTGCTGCGATCCAGAAGGCCATCGACAGCGGGACGGTGGATTTGTATTTCCCCAAAGGCCGCTACCGCCTCACGAAGACCCTCACCATCAATCTCGACAAGACTGGTTTCTCCAGCGTCTCGGGCGACGGCACTGCGACGATCTCGATGGCGGGTGCGGGGCCGACGTTTCACTTCGTCGGCACGCACGGAGGGACCGCCGCGCCGGAGAGCGTGAAGCCGAACGTTTGGGAAAATCAGCGCACGCCAATGGTGGAGGGGATCGAGATCGTCGGGGAGCATGCGGAGGCGGATGGCATCGAGGCGACCGGCACGATGCAGATAACGATCAGCCGCGTAGTCGTGCGCGAGTGTCGTCACGCGGTGCATCTGACTGACAGGAACCGCAACGTGCTGATCTCCGCATGCCACTTCTATAACAACCGCGGCATCGGCGTTTTCTACGACAACGTGAACCTGCATCAGTCGAACATCGTGGGCAGCCACATCAGCTACTGCGGTGGGGGTGGCGTGGTGAGCCACGGCGGCAACGTGCGCAATCTCCACATTGGCACCTGCGACATCGAGGGCAATCACAACAAGGACGGCCCGCCGAGCGCGAACGTGTGGCTCGACTCGACGGGTGGCTCCATCGGCGAGGTGGCCATCACCGGCTGCACCATCCAGCACACGAACAAAGCGCCCGACTCCGCCAACATCCGCATCAACGGCGGTGGCACCGATCCACCGCTGGAGCGCAAACAAGGCCGTGCTACTACACGCGAAGGCAACGTCACCATCGGCGACAATGTCTTCAGCGACGTGCAGGTGAACATCGAGATCAAAAGCGCGCGTGGCGTGACCATCGCCGGCAACACCTTCTGGGAAGGTTTCCAGCACGATCTGATCGTCGAGGATTCGTCTCACATCGTCGTCACCGGCAACAACTTCGACCGCAATCCACGCTACCTCGTCAACGGATTCGACAACTCCGAGAAGAACGGCCTCGTCTTCCGTGACTGCTCCGACTGCTCGCTCACCGGCAATATCATCGCCGGCGTGTGGAAGCATCCAGCCGCCGTCGAGATCAGCAACTGCGAGCGCTTCAACATCTCGAACAACAGCATCCTCGATTCCGACGGCTCTGGTCTGCTGCTCAACAACGTGACCAAATCACTCGTCTCCGACAATCTCATCCGCGACGACCGCCCCGAAGCCGTGCGCAGCAAGAAGCCGCCCGTGAAGGTGATCGGCGAGAAGTAGGCGAGTCCGTCCCGGCTCGCAACATCAAGTTTCGCTCTCTCGCGTCGCAGTTGAAAAGAGTGGTCGAGGATCGGCAGTGTGGGACGACTGGGGTATGGGGGCAGGTGCAGCGTGTGGTTTGAGTCGCGCGATCCGGGATGGACTCAGGCGTAGGCGAGCGCGTCCCGCCTCGCAACACGTTGATCCGTCACCCAGTAGCCGAGCTTCCCTGAGCCTCCTTGGATTTCGACGCTTGGCGTGTTTTCAAAATGTTGCGAGCCGGGACGGACTCGCCTACTCTCGCCGCCATGTTTTCACTTTCAGGCAAGACGGCAGTCATCACGGGCGCAGGTTCAGGCATTGGCCGGGCCATTGCGTTGCTCTTCGCAAAACGAGGCGCGCGCGTGGAGATCATCGAGGTGAGCGAGGAGAACGCCAAGGCAGTCTGCGCGGAGATCGACGCGGCTGGTGGATCGGGCGACTGGCAGATTTGTGATGTGGGTGATCAGGGCGCAGTGAAGAAGACGATGGACACGGTGGCGGCCCGCAGCGGTGGGAAGATCGACATTCTTGTGAACAACGCGGGTATCGCGCACATCGGCACGGTCTTGACCACGACCGAGGACGACTTGGACCGGCTTTACCGGATCAACGTGAAGGGCGTCTATAACTGCATGCACGTCGCCGTCGCGCGGATGGTGGAGCAGGGCGGGGGAGTGGTCCTGAACATGTCGTCCATCGCATCGAGCATCGGGTTGCAGGACCGCTTTGCCTATTCAATGACGAAGGGCGCAGTGGAGATCATGACGCTTTCGGTAGCCAAGGATTTCATCAAGCATGACGTGCGCTGCAATTGCATCTGCCCCGCGCGCGTCCACACGCCGTTCGTCGATGGCTATCTGGCGAAAACGTATCCGGGGCGCGAGGCGGAGATGTTTGAGAAACTCAGTCAGGCGCAGCCGATCGGTCGCATGGCGCAGCCAGACGAGGTCGCGGCGCTCGCGCTTTACCTGTGCAGCGACGAGGCGTCGTTCGTGACTGGTTGTGCCTATCCCATCGACGGCGGTGCGCTGAATCTGCGATGAACCTTTCTGCCCGACCATCCGGAAAGAGCATCCAGTTCATGGCGACATGCCTGTGCGATGCGTTTTATCCGCAGGTGGCAAAGGCCACGGTGGAGGTGCTGGAGCATCTCGGGTGTGAGATCGAGTTTCCTCCGGATCAAACTTGCTGCGGACAGCCTGCCTTCAATGCCGGCGACTGGCCCGCATCGCGCGAGGTGGTGAGGCACGCGGTTGATGTGTTTCGTGGCGACAAGCCGGTGGTTGTGCCGTCGGGTTCATGTTCGGCGATGATGTTTCATGGTGCGCCCTTGGAATTTGAGAAGGAGAAAGACTGCGCCGCAATCGAAGCGGTCGGTGTGCGGACGTGGGAACTGACGGACTACATCGTGAACGGGCTCGGCATCGAGAAGTGGCCGGGGCGCTTTCCTCATCGCGTGGCGTTTCACACCTCGTGCCACTCGCGTGGCACGAAGAGTGGCGAGGCGGCGATGAAGCTTCTCTCTTCCATCGAGGGACTCGAATTGGCCTCGTTTGACGACGCCGAGCAATGCTGCGGCTTTGGCGGCGCGTTCTCTGTCACCTTTCCAAACATCTCCACGAAGATGGGGCAGCTCAAACTGGACAACGCACTCAAGGAGAAGCCCGACTTCCTCGTCTCTGCCGACATGGGGTGCATCATGCACATCGGCGGCTTGGTCGGACGCGAGGAGAGGCCTGTGAAGTGTCTGCACATCGCTGAAGTGCTCGCGGAGGCGCTAAAAAGTGGAGCAATCGGCTCGATTGCCCGAAGGAGTGCAAGCCAGCGGCTTGCACCACATTAAATGAAGTCCCCACAATCCATCGACCGTTACGCCGATGCTCTGCCGCAGAGCGTGCGCGAGACTGTGTTCGAAGGCACGCGCGTGCCGACCATCTGGCGGCGCGAGGCGCTGGCGCGCGACTACGGCGACTCTGATCCGCTGCGGAAGCTTGCCGCTCAGATCAAACAGCACACGCTCGATCATCTCGATCAGTATCTGGAACAGGCGGAGACCAGGTTGAGGGAGAATGGCGCGGAAGTGCTCTTCGCCAATGACGCGGCAAGCGCGAACTCGATGGTCACGCGCCTGCTGCGCGAGAATGGCGCGAAGCTCGTGGTGAAGTCGAAGTCGATGCTGACCGAAGAGCTGCATCTGAATCCTCATCTTGAAGAGAACGGCATCGAGGTAGTCGAGACGGACTTGGGCGAGTTCATCATCCAGATCGACGACGACATTCCGTCGCACATCATCAAGCCCATCGTTCACAAGAACCGGCGCGACATCGCGAAAAGCTTCCAGCGGGAGGGCCTCGGCGATTACAACGACGATCCCGAAACCATCACCCGCCGTGCCAGGAAACATCTGCGCGAGAAATTCCTCAAAGCCGATGCTGGCATCACGGGTGCGAATTTTGTCTCCGCCGAGAGCGGGCGCATCGTGCTCGTGACAAACGAGGGAAACGCGCGCTTCTGCATCACCGCGCCTCGATTGCACATTGTGCTGGTCGGCATCGAGAAGATTGTGCCGCATGATCGCGACTTCGCCGTGTTTTTGAATCTGCTTGCACGCTCCGGCGTGGGGCAGCAGCTCACGGTTTACACGCAGTTCATCAATGGGCCGCGCATGGTTGGAGTCCCGGCTTTAGCCGGTTCGCAATCCCCAGGCTTTGAGACCGGGAGCGAAGAGGTGTCGAGAGCGTCCGATCCGCCTAAAGGCGGGACTCCAACAGATGCTCCGACCACCGACGGCGCGGAGAAGATGGTCGTCATCTTCGTGGACAACGGCCGCTCATCCATTCTCGACAGCGAGTATCGCGAGGTGCTGCGCTGCATCCGCTGTGGCGCGTGCCAGAACGTCTGCCCGGTCTATCGGCAGGCCAGCGGACACGCCTACCGCACCACTTATCAGGGGCCGATTGGTGCGGTGCTCAGTCCGTTGCTCATGAAGCAGGATGAGTTCGCAAGTCTCGCCGATCTACCCAAGGCATCATCGCTCTGCGGCGCGTGCCAGGAAGTCTGTCCCGTGGACATCCCGATCCCCGACATGCTCGTGCGCCTGCGTGATCGTGCTTTCCGCGAAGGTGCGTCGCAAGCCAAGGCTGGCACGCCTTCGATGGAGCCATGGGCCTTTCTCGCCACACGACCCAAAGCCTGGCGCGGGATGATGCAGGCCGCGAATCTCGCCAATCTCGTGCCGCTCAATCTCATGCCCGTCCCGCCGCTCATGCGCTGGCTTGGCTCGCGCGAGCTGCCGAAGTTTCGCGGCGGGGAGTTTCGGAGCTGGATGAAGAACAGAGGCGATGACACCCATCATGAGTGACCGCGAGCAAATCATGAATCGTGTGCGCAACGCGACGGCTTCACGTCCGCGCACGGAGTATCCCCAGTGGGACAGCGGGATCGTTCACTCGCGCGGCATTCGTGACTCCGTGGATCACGTTGGGTTGTTCTGTCAGAAGTTCGACGCCGTCGGCGGGAAGATGGTGAAGGCAATCGCCGATCTGCCCGAGATGCTCAAGGATGCCGCATCGAAGAAAGGCTACATCGATCCCGAACTGCTGCCGCTTGTCCGCGACGTGCTGACGGGCTTCGAGATCGACACCACGTTCGACCGCGCCAAGGTGGACGAGTATGCCTTTGGCATTACCCGCGCCGCAGCCGGCATCGCCGAGTCCGGTTCGCTCTTGTTGACCGGCGGTAGCACGAGTTCCCGCATGGGTGCGCTCGCGCCTTGGATTCACATCGCCATTCTCGAACGCGCGAAGATCGTGCCGACAATCCCGGACGCCATTGCGCTGTTCGGCAGCGAGAGAAATGCGTTGTTTGTCACCGGTCCTTCAAAGACCGCAGACGTTGAGGGCATTCTCATCAAGGGCGTTCATGGGCCGGGTGTGCAGATGTGCTGTCTGGTCTGAAGTTTGCTTCAGCGTGATCGTGCGATGCTGCGGATCATCGACCGGAGCAGCAGTGATTGGCTTCTACCCCACTTGCCTTCGTCCGTGCAGCGCTTGGTAGAGCGTCAGCTCGTCCACATGCTCCAGCCCGCCGCCACCCGCTGGCATTCCTTGGGCCAGGCGTGAGATCGCTATGCCGGCGGGCCGCAGCAGATCGGCAATGTAGCTCGCCGTCGCCTCGCCTTCGACATCGGAGCCGAGCGCGAGAATGACTTCCTCGGCATGGAGATCCCGCACGCGATGCAGCAGCGCCTCGATGCGCAGATCCTCCGGCGTCACGTTGTCGAGCGGCGACAGCTTGCCGCCCAGCACATGGTAGAGTCCGTGAAATGCGCCGGATCTCTCGAGCCTCAAAATGTCCGAAGCCTGCTCCACCACGCACAGCAGCCGCGCATTGCGCTTCTCATTGCCGCAGAGCAGACACGCCGCGCCCTTCTCGATGAAGAAACCGCAGGCCGGACACGCCTCGACCGTCTGTCGCAGCTTCGACAACAACTCCGCCAGCGGCTCCGCGCGATCCTCCCGGTGATTCATCAGCCACAGCGCCAGCCGCTCCGCGCTGCGCGGACCGAGGCCCGGCAGTGATTTGAGCTGGAGAATGAGGCGCTGGATCGGCGCTGGGTAGTCGAGGGCGGGCATCGAGGGGAATGACGAATGATGAATGTCGAATGACGAATGACAATCGAAGAGTGGCGCAGGTTGTGGCAAAGCGCGACGGCACGGGGAAAGAATACTGCTGCACACCGCGCAGGTCCGTGCCTTTCTTCGATCATGAACCCCGCAATCCCTTGATCCACCCCTGCGCATTTCTCAGGAGCCGACAAGATGCCGGCGCTCCCAGTTCCACCGCCATCCACCATCCACCCCGCACGCAGACTGGGCCGCTCGAGAAAGCAGGACAAGTCGAAGCAAGCTGCCCATGGTTGGATTCGTCTCATGATCGGAGCGCACCCTGGCTGCGGCACTCCCATCGGCAGCGCATTCCTTGGCTCCTTCATTCGTCATTCCTCCTCCCCTCATGAAACTCCATCGCACTCTCATCACCGCCACGCTCAGCGTGCTGCTTGCATCGTCACTGATCATGGCCTCCGACGCGAACGCGCAGGCCGCCCAGCGGAAACGCCGCGCCGATGCCAGCCCCGAAGGCCGCCCCGTCACGAAACCGGTGCCCGAATCCGTGAAGGTCGAGCGCGACATCGTCTATGCCACCTACGGCGAGCGGAAGGTCATGCTCGATCTCTACCTGCCGAAGCAACCCGGCGCGGCCAGGATTCCCTGCATCGTCGTCATTCACGGCGGCGGATGGCGCAGCGGCGACAAGACACGCTTCGCGGCACTGGCGGGCAAACTCGCCGAGCAAGGCTTCGCGGCGGCGTGCATCGGATACAGGCTGCTGCCCGAAGTCGAGTTCCCCGCGCCCATTGTCGATTGCAAGGCCGCCGTGCGCTGGGTGCGCGCAAACGCCGCGCAGCATGGGATCGACCCCGACCGCATCGGCGCCATTGGCGGATCAGCCGGCGCGCATCTGGCCGCCATGCTCGGCACCAGCGACAAGCAGCCGAAGCTCGAAGGCGACGGCGGCAATCCCGGCGTCTCCAGCCGCGTGCAGGCCGTGGTCGCCATGGCCATACCCGCCGACATGTCGAGCTTCGCCGAACGGACGAAAATCGATGCGGCACTGGCCGCGCTCATCTCCCCCGTCACGCATGTGAGCAAGGACTCGGCTCCCATCCTGCTCATGCACGGCACGCAGGATCGCACCGTGCCCATCGCGCAATCGGAACTGCTCCTGGCCAGATATCAAAAGGCCGGCGCCTCCGCCGAGTTCTTCAAGGTCGAAGGCGCGCCGCACGCTTTTTGGAACGGCGAATGGTTTGACGATACCCTGAAGCGCGCCGTCGAGTTCTTCCGCAAACAACTCAGCGCCACCTCAGTCGCGGGCGGTGCGGCGA
>Ga0075163_10008164_pt1 | contig 13817 bp, 13 predicted proteins | sample JI1023141ADNA_FD_71478 | JGI IMG/M metagenome (GOLD analysis project Ga0075163, IMG submission 71478) | Wastewater effluent complex algal communities from Wisconsin, to seasonally profile nutrient transformation and Carbon sequestration -... | ecosystem: Engineered > WWTP > Effluent > Algae...
CCGCGCGACCGCTGTGCGCCCCGCTTCGTCGAGCACCGCCGAGAGGAACGCGTCGACGTCCCACGCGAGTGACGCGTGCGCGCGCTCGTCCACGGCGATCTGCGCGAACGCTCCTCGAACCGAGGGGTCGACGGCCCGCGCAGCCTGGAACGAGGCGACGGCGGCGCCGAACGTCTCGAACACGCAACCCTCCGTCGCGTTCTCGATCGCGACCTCGAGAGGCGCGCGCACGTCGAGCCGGCGCGGGCGGCGAAATTGCGCCCGCGGCTCGTCGTAGAGAAATTCGCGCCCCGGCTGGCGGAGCCGCGCGGGCGCAGCGCCGTACGCCGCGGCGAGCCTCCGGAGGACGCGCGCGTGGCGGATCTCGTCGCGCCGGGCGACGCGCGCCCGCGCGACGAGCGCGGGTGGGGCGCCGAGCGCGTGGAGCTCGCGCGCGAGCCGCCCGAACGCAGCGATCGAGGCGGCCTCGAGCTCGGCCATCTCCGCGAGGCAGGCGCCCTCACGCGTCGTGGCGCGCGCCCGCGACGGGACGAACCCCTCGGGCCGCCGCCCGCAGTTGTGTTGCTGGGGCTCGTCCTGCCAGACGTTCCACGCGAGCGAGCTCGAGACGACGGCGCCGTGTTCGTCGAGCACGACGGTCTCCACCTTGGAGCGCTCCAGGCGAAACTGCTGCGGCGAGGCGGGCGGGCAGGGCTCGTCGCCCATGCCTTGCGGGCAGCACGTCGGCGCCACCATGAGCGTCGTGGAGGACTCGGTGCGTTCCCACACGATGCGGCATTGGACGTTCCCCTTGTCGAGAGGCTGCGCTTCCACGTCCCCCGGGAACGTGTCGCCGCGGGTCTCGTCGGTGACGTACCTCAGCTTGGGCCCCGCGGGATCCGGCGCGATCTTGTCACGGTAAGTCGCGCACGCGATGCGCGGATCGCCGGGCGGGAAGCTCGACACTGGCGTCGCTGTGACGGCGACGGACACGGTGGGCGCCGGCCCGGCGCCGGTCGTGTCCGTCGTGTGGACCACGCGGCCGTCGGCGCTGCACGCGGCCGCTGTGCTGGCGAGCACCAAGGAGACAATGTGCACGAGGCGCGCTTCGAGATCGTTCGACATGCAACTCTCCGGCAATCAGGGGTTCGGTCCACCGAGCGCGACGGTGATGGCGTCGCGCGCCTCAGCGTAGCGCTCCCAGTCCGGGTCGGACGGAAGGCGCAGATAGATCGCGGTCGCGGCGAGGACGTGCGGCCGGAACGCTGGCGAGACGTGGTCGAGCTCCTCGAACACCGCGACGGGCAGCTTGTAGTCGTGCTCCTCGGCGCCCTTGACGATCGCCGTCCGCCGCGCGAGATCCGCGAACGCGGCGGCGGAGCCGCCGTTCTCGAGCCACGCGCGCGCGTCGGCGGCGCCGCCGATCCGATCCTTGGCGAGGCCGTCGAACACCGCGTCCAGCGTTGCGGGCGGAGTCCCCGCCTTCCAGGAGTCGATCCGGAGGGGTGAATCGTCGGCGCCGGCGCGCGTGATCGCTTCGTCGCGATCGAGGGGGTAGAACGCGGCCGCCTGGAGCGCGGCGAGGACGCGGGTCTCGGGATCGCTCGCGGCACGGAACACGTGGCGAAACCCGTTCGCGTTCGTGAGCGCGTGGAACGCCGGAAAGACCGCGGAGCCGCTCGGGAAGCGAAGGAGGAGCTCGGCGTTCGCGAGCAGGAGGCCATCGAGCACCGAGTGGATCGACGCGCCGTTCTCGATGACGTCCGCGACGAGCGTCGCGGCCTGCTCCGACGTCGCGCCTCGCACCGCGGCGAGGACGTCGAGCGCCGCGCCATCGCTCGGGGCGCTGTCTGGCCAGTCCTTCCGGATCGAGGCCGCGCGGGCGCGCGCCGGAGCGAACGCGGCCGTCGTCGGACCGTCCTTTCCCAGCTCGAGCAGGCCGCCCACGAGCGCCCGGAGCGGGGTCTCCGCGTAGGACCAGCCGACGAGGTCGACCGTGCGGAGCACCTGCGTCGCGGCGATGACGTGGTGACCGATCGGTGAGAGATCTCGACACCCGTGCACGAGGAGCTCCTCCACGACCTCGGAGGTCGAGAGGCTCCGCACCATGCCGACGATCGCCGCGTCCGCGAGCTTCGCGTCCCAGCTCGCCATCGCGGCGCGGAACGTCTCCCGCGCGGTCGTCGCCGACGGGACGGCTCCCTCGTCGAGCGCGCCCAGGCGAACGCCGGGCGCGTTCACCTCCTGCTCGAGCTTGAACATGTCGAGCGCGAAGAAGTACGGGACGAGGTGATCGCTCCAGGGCAGGTCGACCGACATGCGCTCCGCCGAGCGGAGCGTGAAGAACGGGTGGAGCGTGGCCCCGAGCATGAGCGGGAGCGAGCGCGCGCACGCGACGAGGAGCGCTGCGAGGAGCTCGCTGGTCGTGAGGCCCGCGGCGAGCTTCTCGGCAGCGACCTCGAAGACGTCCGTGCGCGGCGTCTGCTCGATCCAACCGACCGTCGCCTCGAGCCCGGGCGGCGCCGACGCAGCCGGGCGGGTCGGCGGATCACTGCACGCCGATGCCCACGATCCGGCGGCCAGACCGGCCGACACCTTCAGGAGCTCGCGGCGGCCGATGCGTGACACGTGCGCGAGGGTACCTCAAGCCGGGGCTGTGGATGGACTACGGGAACGCCGCCACGAGCTGCCCGGTAGCGAGATCTGCGGAACCACATGCGCGGCCCCTCGGCAACGCGCGTGCCCTCGCTTGTGCGGCGTCTTTCGCGCTCGGCGCGGGACGTCCGCTTCGCGACGACGACGGACGTGGTCGCGAACGATCTGGAGGACGGTTCAGGGACAGGTCGAGTCGCGGCCTGGATCACGACTGCAAGACGACGGATCGGGGCCGTGCTCCGCGATGCAACGGTCCTCGCAGCCCGGGCCGCCGCTGCTCTGGCATCCCATCAAGCACGCGGCCGTTTCGCCGGCGCACTTGTTGACGGCGGCCGCGCTCGGGCACGCGAAGTACTGTCTGTTCACGCAGCAGCTCAGCTCGCTGGTGGCACCCCCACCGTTCGTGGGCGTGGCCCCCGGTCCGTTTCCGCTCATGCCGGGTATCAGGTTGGGGAGGCTCGGTCCGCTCGGGGGCGGGCGGTTCTTCGCCTCTTCGGCCTCCCGCCGTCGGGCCTCCGCGTCCTCGCGCGCAGCGACGTCCTGCGCGTTCTTCTCGGCGGCGACCGCCTCGACGCGCGCTGCCGCGAAGATCTCGTTGCCGAGCTTCTCGCCCTCGGCCCGGAGCCGCGCCTCCTCGGCGGGCGGGAGCTTCTTCCCGTCGACGACGTCCACGATGAGGATCCACTTGCCCTGCCCGGCCTTGAAATGGATGTCGAGCTTGTCCTCGTAGACGAAGCGGCAGAACAGCTCCTTCTTGCAGGTCGGCTTGAAGCCGCGACGCACGAGCTCACGCTCGACGGACTCGACCGCGAACGCCGGGTCGCCTTTGTAGTCGAGCGGCGTGGTGCCGCGAGAGTTGTTGGTGCACGCGGTCGTCGCGAGCAGGGCCGCGAGGCAGAGCGAAGCTGGAAGTGAGCGAAGTTCCATGTGGTCCGGGGCCGACCCTACAGCATCGACCGCCCGCTCGCCGCGCCTGACGGCGGGTGGAGCGTCAAGTCGACGGCGCGGCTCGGCGCCGGTCGAGAACGTCAATGCCGACGAACCACCATCGAGCGCTCATCCCACCGCGCAAGATCCCGACGTGTACGACGTCCCTCAAAAGGTCAGGGCCGGTTCCCGCACCACCTGGGCTCGTAGCTGTCGATCGCTGCACGAAGAAGCTCGCTGCAGGCGACGCCGACCGCGCGGGCCGAGCGCCAGCGTGATCGAGGTCGTGGCGCGTCGTCGAGCCATGTCCGCCGAGGATACCGAGATCGGCGACCCGGCGCGGGTCGAGCCGCCAGGCTTGCTCTTCGGCCTCGGACGCGTCACGTCGTCGGCGATGTTCAGCCATGTGATGGTAGGGGCCCGCGACGTCGATCGGCTCGCGGCGTTCTACGACGCCGTGCTCATTCCGCTCGGGCTCGTGCGCGCCGAGTGGTCCGACGGTCCGAAGGGTGCTTCCTGGCGGCGGCCCGACGCGAGGCACCCGACGTTCGACGTGCAAGAGCCCGTGAATGGTCTGCCAGCGTCGGTCGGGAACGGGGCGATGGTGGCGTTCCTCGCGCCGAGTCGCGACGCCGTGGATCAGGCCCACAGGCACCCGTCGAGTCCGGCCTCGTCGAAGGAGAGCACCTCGCCGCCGCCCGCGGCTGTCTCGCGCGCGCTTCGGCTGCGCCAGCCTTCGAGCGTCGTCTCTGCGGCCGGCCGATCCAGCAGCCGGGCGCGGATCGGGTTTCGGTTCTGGTCCCTCCAGGAGCGATCGACGTCGGTCGACGATCCGGGCGTCCATCCATTCGTATCCATGATCAGCGCGTCGAGCGTGTCTGCGAGTCTTCCCAAGGGCACCTCCATCGTCGGTTCGGACGTTCGGGGGTGGACGGCGAGCTCGCCTCCAACCTGACGCGACCCACGCGAAAGCGCCGTCAGAAACATGAGCGAGCGCACTCGGCTGCGCGCATATCCCTGTTGCGGGTCGCGAACGCGCGGCGGCTGTCCGATGCGTGTTTCCGCAACGTGAGAACAGGAGGTTCCGTGACTGGTCCCCGAATCGACGGCGACGCGCCCACCGGCCGTGACACCTTGCCCGACTTTGGCCTCGTCGAGGAGCCGGTCCTCGTCGTGTCGCCTCTGGCGAGCTCCATCCTCGTTGCTGTCGGGTCGGTGCACGCTGACGACCCGACGTCGCCAGCGGACGCAGACGTGACGCCCGCGTCGACGTCGTCGAGCGCGGCGTCACCCGGGGTGTGAATCCCCTGCAAGGCGCTTCGGCGGGAGCCCATCAGCGCGCCGCACGGAAGGAGCCCCCCCCGCGCGGGGCTTTGGAAGGGCGCGACGCGCACGTCGCGCGTGGTAGCGTCGAGCGCGATGGAGGAGGTCTCGCTCGCGCCGCTTTGTTGCGCCGGCTGCGGAGCGTGTGTCCCGCTCGGTGCCGATCTCGTCGCGCGGTGCCGCTACTGCAACGCGACCACGCCGATCCCCGCCTCGCACAGCGCGCTCCAGCGCGCGGCTCGAGCCTTCGCCCAGGATCGCGTGCTCGCCGCGCAGCTCTACGGCCGGCTGGGAAGGCCCCCCGGCTTCATCGCTCGGGCGGTGTCCCGAGGCCTCGCCGGCTCGGCTCGCGTGGGCCGAGGCGGACTGTTTGTCGTGTTTCTCACGCTGACTACCACGCCCACGTTCGGCGTCCCGCTCCTCGTGCTGCTGTGCTGGGGCTTCGGCTTTCCCGCAGCCCCGCTCGTTCGGGCGATTCGTTCCGCTGCGGGTGATCCGGCGACCGGGCCGCTGTCGGCGTACCTCGTGCTTCCCATCGCGAGCGTGGTCGTCGTCGCGCTCTTCGGCGTCCCGGCCGTCTGGCTCCGGCGACAACGCGAGCTCGTGAAGGTCCGCGCAGACATTCACGCGAGCCTCAGCGCAGCGCCAGCTGCACACCCTGGCGGACCGAACCGATGCCGCACCTGCGGCGCTGCGCTGGACGTCCCGAAGGGCGCCCTTGGCGTGCCGTGCCTCTATTGCAAGTCAGACAATCTGGTCGCGTTGCCAGACGCGTGGATCCTCGCGATCCGACGGCGCGAGTTCCAGCACTTCCGCAGCATCGACACGGCGCTCGCGGCGTACCGCGACGCGAACTACGCCGCGACGGAGCGGTCCTGGGCGATGGTCGTTGGCGTCGTCCTGGTCTTGCCGCTCGTGCTGATCGTCGCGCACGTCCTCGCGACGATGGGACTGCACTACTGACGGGTCGCGCACCGCTCGATGAGTGGGCTTGCGCTCCTTGTCCAAAGGGGAGAGGTCGCGCGCCTTGTCCTGCTTCAGGAGGGCGACGCGCAGCGCGCCCGCGAACAGGTTGATCGCGCAGGCGCCGCGGGTCGACAAGCTCCCTCGGTCGCATCGGGCCCTCCTCGCACCAGCGATACGCGACAGAGACGCCTCGTTGGGTGACTCGGTGGGGCGCGCTCCGCGCGCCGCCTGCGCCGCCGCGCAGTCCTTGCGCCGCGGCGACCTGATCGCCGCCGCGCGCGGCGCGCGCTTCGTTGGTCCACGTCGTGCAACCCGGCATCCCCGAGAACATGAAGCGAATCGTGATCCTGGGTGCGGGGACGGGCGGCAGCATGATGGCCAATCGACTGGCGCGCCTCCTCCCCGAGGATGGCTGGCGAGTCACCGTCATCGATCGCGACGACGTGCACGTCTACCAGCCTGGCCTCCTGTTCCTGCCATTCGGGGCGTACCGGACGGACGAGATCCTCAAGCGGCGCAAGCACATCCTCGACGCTCGCGTCGAGCTGAAGCTCGGCGAGATCGATCGCGTCGCGCCGGACGAGAGCTCCGTCACGATGCTCGGCGGCGAGAAGCTCGTCTACGACGTGCTCATCGTCTCGACGGGCTGTCGCATCCTTCCCGAGCAGACCGAGGGCCTCACGGGCGCCGGCTGGAAGGATACCGCGTTCGACTTCTACACGCTCGAGGGCGCCGAAGCGCTCCGCCACAAGCTCGCGGGCTGGGAGGGAGGGCGCCTCGTCGTGAACGTCGTGGAGATGCCGATCAAGTGCCCGGTCGCGCCCCTCGAGTTCCTCTTCCTCGCGGAGGCGTTCTTCACCGAGCGCGGGATGCGAGACAAGGTCGAGCTCGTGTATGCGACGCCTCTCGAAGGCGCGTTCACCAAGCCGCGCGCGTCGGCGGCGTTCGGGGACATGCTCGCCCGTCGAGGCATCCAGGTGCTGGGCGACTTCGCGGCGAGCGAGGTCGACGGCTCGCGCGGCGTGCTCAAGAGCTACGACGGACGCGAGACCAACTACGACCTCCTCGTGACCGTCCCGGCGCACGGCGGCGCGGAGGTCATCGCGAAGAGCGGGATGGGCGACGCGAGCGGGTGGCTGCCGACGGACAAACACACGCTGCAGAACCCGCGGTTCCCGAACGTGTTCGCCCTCGGTGACGCGACCGATCTTCCGTCCTCGAAGGCCGGCGCGGTCGCGCACTTCCAGTCGGAGGTCCTCGTCGACAACGTCATGCGGTTCATCTCCGGGCGGCCCCTCGACCCCGGCTTCGACGGCCACACGAACTGCTTCATCGAGACCGGCTACGGCAAGGCGATGCTCATCGACTTCAACTACGTGACCGAGCCCCTGCCCGGGCGCTTCCCGCTGCCGGGCATCGGCCCGTTCACTCTGCTCGAGGAGTCCGCCACGAACCACTGGGGGAAGCTCGCGTTCAAGTGGGCCTACTGGAACGTGCTGCTCGCGGGGAAGGATCTCCCGCTCGACCACCGCATGCTCCTTGCGGGGAAATGGAGCTGATCATGGACCCCGCACGCATCCACCACGTCCCGACCATCACCACGATCGACGGCAAGCTCGACGAGCTCTCGCGCCAGGTGGCCTACCTCACGGAGCGCCAGCGCAAGAACGAGGAGCTCATCGCCGAGATGACGCCGATCTTGAAGCTCGTCATGGCCACGGCGACGACCAGGCTCGATGCCCTCGAGAAGAAGGGATACTTCGCGTTCGGGCGGGAGCTCGCGCGCGTGGGAGAGCGGGTCGTCGAGGGCTTCGGGCCGGGCGACGTGCACGAGCTCGGCGACGCGGTCGTCAGCATCCTCGAGACGGTGAGGGCGATGACGCGGCCCGAGGTCCTGGCGATCGCGACCGAGGCGACGGCGGCGATCCAGAACGTCGATCAGACGGAGCCCATCGGCCTCATCGGGATGGTGCGCGCCACGCGCGACGACAACGTGCAGAAGGGCATGGCGGTCCTCATGGACCTCATGCGGCACGTCGGTCGGGCCGCCTCGCTCATCTCGGAGCGTCGCAGCCGCTCCCCCATGGAGCAGAAGCGTCAGCGCCTAGCGAAGGTGACAGGCGCGAAGAAGAGCGCCAAGCGCGCCATGGGGGTCGAGCGGACCACCGCGGTGACGGCGAAGGCGCCCGCCCCGCGGGAGGCGCCGCGCGCCCCGGGACCTCCGACGTGCGCGGCGCCGCCCTCGAGATCGACGGTCGTCGCGGCGACCATCGACGGGGTCGATTTCGCGGCCGATGGAAGCCTCGTCGACCCGAGCGCGTGGACGCGGGAGCTCGCGCTGAAGATCGCCGAGGCCGAGGGCGTGGCCCTCGAGGCGGCGCAGTGGAAGGTCATCGACTTCGCGCGCGCCGACTTCGCCGAGCACGGCGCGTCACCGAACATCCGCCGCATCACGCAGGCCACGGGGCTCGCGACGAAGGACCTTTACGCGCTGTTTCCCAAGGCCCCTGCGCGCACCGCCGCGCGGATCGCCGGTCTGCCCAAGCCCGCCGGCTGCATCTGAGCACCTCTCCAGGAGATCCACCGATGAGCATCGCAACTCCCAAGCGCAAGGTCGCCATCATCGCTTCGCACGGCGGGCTCGACGAGGCCTATCCGTCGCTCATCCTCGCGAACGCAGCGCGACAGTCGGGCATCGACGCGCTCCTGTTCTTCACGTTCTGGGGGCTCGACATCGTCACCGAGAGCAAGGTGGACCACCTGCACATGAACCTCGCCGGCAACGCGAGCTCGAACATGCCGACGATCATCGCCGGCCTGCCCGGGATGGAGAGTCTCGCCGCCGGGATGATGAAGAAGCAGATGGCCGAGCTCGATCTGCCGTCCGTCCGCGAGATGCTCCAGATCCTGGATGAGTCGGGCGCCGCGCTCTACGGCTGTGAGCTCGCGATGAAGATGTTCAAGCGCACCAAGGAGGAGCTGGTCCCCCAGGTGAAGGACGTCATCACCGCGGGCGACTTCTTCGATCTCTCCGAGGGCGCACAGATCATCTTCACCTGAGGCGCACGTCGGCGGCGCCCTCCGCGCGCCTCGCGGCTCTCTCCGGCATTTCATCGAATAGAGGAGACCCCGGGGACGGTCGCGTGCAACGAAGAAGCCAGCGTCGGCGCGATGGGCGCATCAGACCAGGCGGGCACAATGGTCAGCGGAGGATGTGCTCGAGATCCGCGAGCGCGATGCGGACGTGGTCGATGCGCCGGTCGACCGAGACCAGGAGAAGGCTCCGCTCCACGCCTCCGCCGGGGGCGTCGAGCGAGCGCAGCTTGTGGACGAAGACGTCGCGATCGGCGAGCGCGTCCGAGCGATCCGCGGAGACGAGCGCGTACTGACCCGCGTTCGCGAGCTCCGCGATGAGCGCCACCGGGCCGGCCGCTGCCACGATCTCGCCGAGCTCGTCCACGATCACGAGCGCCTCGATGCTGCAACGGAGCCGCAGGGTCTCGAGGTAGAGCGTCGCGGCGCGCGGACCGTCGTCGGCCGATCGCAGAGCGTGTGCGCGGGAGGAGTCGACGCTCGAGGCCGGCCGGAGATCGCCTGCGACCGGTGGGCGCGAGGAGTTCATCCGCTGGCGCGATCGATTCCGCACGCGCCCAGACGTCGCACGCCTCGAGCGGGAGGCCAACCGCAACGCTCGACGAGGGCGTGTTGCTCGACCGGTCCACGAACGGGACGCCCGAGAGGGGTACACGCGTCGCGGCCGCCGGTGGCGCGGCGCAGAGGCTTCGTGGCGCGCGAGGAGGAACCGGTCGTGGTAGGGCCTGGCGTCGCACGCGGCACCGCGCCCGTGTGAAATCGCACTTTCGATCAAGGAGCGTCGATGGTCACCACGTCAGGCGAGATCCTCGAGCACGCTGTCACGGGGGAGGTTCGAGCCTGGGGCTCGCGCCCGGGGACGTACGAGACCCTCGTCGATGGCGTCCACACGATCGGCCCGAGCGCCGCGCGCTCCGCGGACTGGCACATGTGGAGAACGGAGGGGTTCAGGCTCGTGCGCGAGGAGACCGATCCCACCCGATGGCCGGTCCCGACCGAGCGCCGGCTCGAGCTCACGAGCGAGCTCACCGCGCGCGCGCTGAGCTCGACGCTGCGCGCTTCACGAGCGTCGGACGTGCTCGTGCTCGACGCGAGGAGGCGCGCGCACTGGTCGAAGATCGTCGCGGCGACGTCGGGGGACATCGCGCTGAAGTTCGGCGGCGACGCCGTCGATGGGTTCTCCGAGATCGCCGGCCGCGTCGTCGCGGCGGAGGAGGCGATCGACGCGCGCGTCCCTGCGCGCAACGCGGATCTCGAGGTCCTGGGGCGCGCGCCGAGGCTCCGGCGGGTCGCGCTCGCGTACGCCGCCAGGGTGAACGACAAGGGGATCTCCAGGCTCGCGCGGTGCCCGGCGCTGGAGTCGCTCGAGCTCCCGCCGTCGGTGCGCGGGCGAGGGCTCGAGGCGCTCGCGGGACACGCGTCGCTCCGGCGGGTACGACGCGACGGCATCGACGCCCACGACGCGCCGGAGGATCTCCGCGCGTACGGCCTGCTCCGCGGGCTGCGCGAGCTCGGACTGTCGTTCTTCGCGCCGGATCGCGCGGGCCTCGACGGGCTCGCCAACCTCGAGGCGCTCGAGGTCCTCGACCTGACGACGGGCGCCGCGCTGCCGACGGTCGCGTTCCTCTCGGCGATGGGCAGCCTCCGTCGGCTGCGCCTCTTCGCCGAGCGCGGGACGACCGGCCTCGCTGGCGCGCTCCGAGGCGCGCGGGGGCTCGTCGAGGTCGACCTGCACGGCGAAGGCGACAGCGTCGCCGAGGCGCTCGCGTCGTGCCCGCTGCTTCGATCCATCCGGCTCGGCAAGCCCGCGGCGCCTGGTGACAAGGCCGCGCCGCTCGGCGATCGCGGCGTCGGGGCGCTTGCCGGGAGCGGCGCGCTGAAGCGCGTGGAGGTCGAGGGCGAGCTCACGGACGTGAGCCTCGCGGCGCTCGCGCGGCTCCCTTCGCTCACGCACCTCCGCGCGTCGGGGCGGTTCACGTCCGCGGGGATTGGCGCGCTCGCGGACGCACGGAGCCTCGACGTCCTCGAGCTCGGCTCGGTCAGCGAGGCGAGCGCGCCGGGCCTCGTCGCCCTCCGGGCGGCCGGTCTGCCGCGCAGCCGGCTCCGCGTGGATCGTCTCGCCCCCGCCGCACGTCCCCTCCTCGCGAAGGCGTTTGGACAGTCACTGCGCGCGAGCGAGGAGGGGCATCGCACCGCTCACCACGAGTGGTGGGCCGACCCGAAGATGAACCGTTGACCGCTGCCTCCTCGATGACGAGTCCACCGAGTGGCTCAGGAGCGGAACCCAAGAGCTTGATCATGTGCGCACCCCACGTTGCGCGCAGCCGAATGGTGGGTCTCGGTCGGATCGCTCACATCGGGTCTCCGCTCTTCGCGTCGCACTTGGGAAGGCCGAGCTCTCGGCAGAACGCCCGCAAGGAAGTGGTGCCTTGATCGGTGATCCCGGCCGTCCAGAACGCGAACTCGCCCACGTCGGTCGCGATCGGAATGACCGGTCTGGCGGTCGTCATCTGGCACATGAAACAGATCCCTATGTCGGCGACCGGCGTCCCAGCCTTGTCGTAGAAGACGAAGGCGTGGTGCGGCTCGTAACACTTCGCGCCGCCACCGAACGTGGTGGGCTGACGAAGGATGGCGAGGAGCCTCTTCGTCTGGTCAGGGCTGAGCACCACGCCGGGACCCTCGACGGTTTCACACAGCGTTCCGTCGTCATCGAGCGGCAGGTTGCAGATGGGTCGACCCTCGACATGCAGCTCCATGGCGAACCCCCTGACCTCCGCGAACTCCACGCCGGGAAAGCCCCCGTCACGCTTCGCGGGGATGGGCTTCCAGTTCGGCGGTGGCACCTCGGCGGGCTTCGCGCTCACCCCGGCGGACGGCAGCTCCTTCGCCTCAGGTGCTGGCGTGGGCGTGGGCGTGGGTGAGCGCGGGGCGCTGTGTGGCAGCGAGGCGATCGAGGACGACGCGCTCGGGGACACCTTCTCCGGCGTCGGGGTGGAGCCCGCTTCGCATGCGCCGAGCGCCAGCGAGGCGAGGAAGACCCACCCGACGCGCCTGTGCAACACGGATTCCATGCGAGAAGCTCCAACGATTGAACGTCGCGGTCAAGGTCGAGTATCCGAGCTCTCCCCCCCGCTCCGACCGCGGGAAGGTCCGTCCGGAACTCAGGCGCTTACCCCGTTGGATTACGACAGGCGCGTCGTTCGCTGGCGTGAGAACGGAGGTCGCGCCCAGAGCGTGCAGACCTCCATCGAAGACTTCCCACTTCGGGAAGACGGTCACTCGACTACGATAGGGCTGCGGTGGCGGGCGTCGACAATCAATGGCCGATCTCGACGTGGCACCATCCGCGCGGCGGGCGGGGTCGTCGTCCTCGGACCGATCGCGAGCGCGTGCTAGACTCGATCGGGATGGGCGGCGACGCGGCGGAGGACACGAGGCAGAGCCTCTACGACGAGTACCTCGCGGTCCCGTCGCACCGGCGCGCCGAGATCATCAACGGCACGCTCTACGTGATGCCCCGGCCCTCGCCGAAGCACGCGAACGCGGCCACCGTGCTCGGCGGCGCGCTGTCGGGACCGCTTCAGTTCGGTGACGGCGGGCCCGGCGGGTGGTGGATCCTCTTCGAGCCCGAGCTCCACCTCGTCCCGTTCGAGCCGTTGTCGCCCGACCTCGCGGGATGGCGCGTGGCGCGGCTGCCGGAGCTCCCCGAGCTCGCGTACTTCACCCTCGCGCCGGACTGGGTGTGCGAGGTGCTTTCCCCGTCGACGACCCGCATGGATCGCGAGGAGAAGCTCCCGATCTACGCGGACGCCGGGGTCGGCCACGTGTGGCTCGTGGATCCGATCGAGCGGTCGCTCGAGGTGTACACCCTCGGGCCGACGAAGCGCTGGCGACAGGTCCGGATGCACGGCGCGGACGAGCGCGTGCGCGCGGCGCCCTTCGAGGAGGTCGAGCTCGATCTCGCCCGCCTCTGGTCGAAGCCCGTCACGCGCTGATCTTCCGGCGGCTCGTCGCCGAGTCGATCTCTGGAACCCGCCGGCGCTCGGCATCCCCTGAGGTCCCTGAGGTCCGACCAGGCCCGTGGGATCGCCCACCCACGGGCCGCTGCGCCGGCCACCCTTTCGTTCCTTCGCGGATCGAAATTTTTCTTGCGTCCATTCCGGTGAGGTCGCGTCAGCATGGGGGTGATTCTACCCATGCGACGTCCGCCCCCTTGCTCGAACCCCGACGCTTCGCCCTCGCCATCGAGCTCCTCGCAGGCCAGCGCAGCGTGTGATCCGATGGGTCCTGCCTATCGATCGCTCCGCGATGGCCTGCGTCAGTTCATGCGCAACCGCGTCGGGGAGGCCCACGCGGACGACCTCGTGCAGGACGTGTTTCTTCGGATGCACGAGCACGCGGAAGGGCTGCGTGACGAGGACCGCGTGGCCGCGTGGGCCTATCGGATCGCGCGAAACGTGGTCATCGACCACTACCGTACCCGTCCACGCCGCGCGGTCGACGCCCCCGCCGATGCCCCGCCCGATTGGGAGGACGCGTCCATGCTCGATCTCGCGAGCCCTGAGCCGACCCAGAATCAGAACGAGATCGTCGCGGGCTGGCTCCGCCCGATGCTGTTTCTCCTGCCCGATCCGTACGCGGAGGCGCTCGAGGCCGTGGAACTCGAAGGGCTGACGCACAAGGAGTACGCTGCGCGGGCGGGGCTCTCGCTCTCGGGCGCGAAGTCCCGCACCCAGCGGGCTCGGTCGATGCTCGAGGGGATCGTCCGCGCGTGCTGTGATCTCGAGCAGGACGTGCGTGGCAACGTCATCGACTTCGAGCGGAGGAGCAAGTGACCCCCGCCCGCGTGGTGCTTCGGTGGCTGCCGTATC
>Ga0075163_10008165_pt1 | contig 13814 bp, 9 predicted proteins | sample JI1023141ADNA_FD_71478 | JGI IMG/M metagenome (GOLD analysis project Ga0075163, IMG submission 71478) | Wastewater effluent complex algal communities from Wisconsin, to seasonally profile nutrient transformation and Carbon sequestration -... | ecosystem: Engineered > WWTP > Effluent > Algae...
GCCGGTTGCACGTTGACCGTGCGCGGCCCGTTGATGCCGGGTTTCGACCCGAGTGTGTTCGACGGGCATCCCAACGCGACCTACGGCGGCCCCGTGGACGCCCACGACGTCGGTCGGGTCTTCGCCGAGCACGACGCCCTGGTCTTCCCGTCCTGGTACGAAGGCGAGGGCATCCCCGGCGTCGTCATCGAATCGTTGCAAGCCGGTCGCGCCGTGATCGCCACGTCGTGGCGCACGCTGCCCGAAATCGTCGAGGACGAGATGTCGGGTCTGATCGTGCCGACGCGCGACGTCGACGCGTTGGCGCACGCCATGTCGCGCCTCGCGGTGGGCCCCGCACTCCACCAGCGATTGGCCCGCGGAGCGCGCGTGCGCGGCGTCGAGTTCGACGCGGCGGGTTGGCACCGACGCTTCGAGAACTGGCTCGAGCAGGTGATCGAGGACGAAGTCCCGACGCGCCTCTCGACCCCCATCGCTCCGAACGTCGATCGCACGCGCGAGGACGATCCCGAATCGACTCCTCACTCCGATCCGCTCGACCACGTCCCCTCCCCCGTCTCCACCCCGATCGAGGAACACGTCGCATGACCACCCAACCGAGCACCGAGACGAGGACCACGACACCGCCGACCGAGACGTCGACGGAGCGTCGACCGCGCTCCAAGCACGTGGCCTGGCTCGATTCGCGCCTGTATCCCGGCACCACCGGGCACTGGGACGACGAGATCTTCCGCGACGCCGTGCTCGCGGTGCTCCAGCCGGGTCACGCGCTCCTCGACCTGGGCGCCGGCGCGGGCATCGTGCCGCAGATGAACTTCAAGGGTCGCTGCGCACGCGTCTGCGGTCTCGATCCGGACGAGCGCGTGCGCGAGAACCCGTACTTGGACGAAGGACGCGTCGGCGTGGGCGAGTCGATCCCGTGGCCCGACGCGAGCTTCGACGTCGTGACCGCGGACAACGTGCTCGAGCACCTGGACGATCCCGCCGCGGTCCTGCGCGAGGTCGCGCGCGTCCTCAAGCCGGGTGGCACGTTCCTGGCGAAGACGCCCAACCGTCGGCACTACATGCCGGTCATCGCGCGCTGCACGCCGCACGCGTTCCACGCCTACATCAACCAGAAGCGCGGGCGGAAGTCGGTCGACACGTTCCCCACGCGCTACAAGGCCAACACGCGCGCCGCCATCGCGCGCCTGGCCGACCGCGTCGGCCTGCGCGTCGCGCGCATCGACCTCTTCGAGCGTCGTCCCGAGTACCTGCGCTTCAACGCCGCGACGTACCTGGCCGGTTGGGCCTGGGAACGCGCGGTCAACGGTCTCTCGCCCCTGGAGGGACTGCGCGTCCTGCTCGTCGCGAAGCTCGAGAAGCCCCGCTAGACCCATGCACATCCTCTTCCTGTCCGACAACTTCCCGCCGGAGACGAACGCGCCCGCGACGCGTCTCCACGAGCACGCGCGCGAGTGGGTGCGCGCGGGCCACCGCGTCACGGTGGTGACGTGCGCGCCCAACTTCCCCGAGGGCCGCTTGCTCGCGGGATACCGGAACGAGTTCGTGCGCCGCGAGACGATCGACGGCATCGAGGTCGTGCGCGTCAAGACCTACATCGCGCGCAACTCCGGCTTCGGCAAGCGCACGCTCGACTACCTGTCGTTTCTGGTCTCGGGCACGGTCGGCGCGCTGTTCGTCGAGCGCCCCGACGTGGTCGTGTCGACTTCGCCCCAGTTCTTCGCGGGTCTCGCCGGCTGGATCGTTTCGTTCCTGCGCCGCAAACCCTTCGTCTTCGAGGTGCGCGACCTGTGGCCCGCGTCGATCGCCGCCGTGGGCGCGATGCGCCGCGGGTTCGTGTTGAAGACCCTGGAGCGGCTCGAGCTGTTCCTCTACGCGCGCGCCGACTCCATCGTGGTCGTGACCGAGGCGTTCCAGCGCGACCTGGTGTCGCGCGGCGTCGATCCCGACAAGATCACCGTGATCACGAACGGCGTCGACCTGTCGACCTACGCGCCCACCCTCCGCGATCCTCGCGCGGCCGAACGCCTGGGCGTGAAAGGCAAGTTCGTGGTCGGGTACCTGGGCACGCACGGGCTGGCCCACGCGCTCGAGAACGTGTTGGACGCCGCCGAGCGTCTACGGGATCAGGACGACGTGCGCTTCCTGTTCGTCGGTGCCGGCGCCGCCCGCGACGGACTCGTGGAGGCCGCGCGTCGGCGCGGGCTCACGAACGTGATCTTCCACCCCTCGCAACCCAAGGACGCGATGCCCTCGGTCTGGAGCGTCTGCGACGTGGCGCTCGTGCACCTGAAGAACTCGCCCGTCTTCGAGACCGTGATCCCGAGCAAGGTGTTCGAGGCCATGGGCATGGGCGTGCCGGTGCTCTTGTGCGCGCCGACCGGCGAGATCTCCTCGATCGTCGAACGCACGTCGTGCGGCGTCCACGTGCCGGCGGAGGATCCCGCCGCCCTGGCCGACGCCGTGTTGCGCCTGCGGGACGATCCGGTCGAGCGCGGCCGGCTCGCCGATCGTGCGCGACGCGCCGCGCCCGAGTACGACCGCGATGCCCTGGCGCGTCGCATGGCCGCCGTCTTGTCCGCCCAAGTCCCGGGCGCCGAGACGCGCGGAGAGTCCGTGACCCGTTTGAGCGAGGTTCGCTGAGCATGTGCGGCATCGCCGGAATCGTGGGAACGGAGCGCGGCAGCATCGGAGCGATGCTGGACGCGCTCGCCCACCGTGGACCCGACGCGCGCGGGCAAGTGGAACTCCTCAAGGTCGGCACGACGTTGGGACACACGCGTCTCGCGATCTTGGACCTCGACTCGCGCAGCAATCAACCCTTCCAGTCTCCGTGCGGACGCTGGACGCTCACGTTCAACGGCGAGATCTACAACTACGTCGAGCTGCGCGCCCGCCTGGAGTCGGAAGGCGTCGCGTTCAAGACCAGCTCGGACACGGAGGTCCTGCTGTACTGGCTCATCCACCACGGCACCGCGGGGTTGTCCGAGTTGGAAGGCATGTTCGCCTTCGCGTTCGTCGACGCGGCGGCGCGCACGATGACGCTGGTGCGCGATCCGATCGGCGAGAAGCCCTTGTACTACACGCGTCCCCAGGGCGCGGTGCGCTTCGCCTTCGCTTCGGAGATGCCCGCCCTGACGCGCGTCCCCGGCGTGGACACGTCCGTCGATCACGACGCGCTGGCCGATTACCTGCGGTTCCTCTACACCGCCGCGCCGAACACGCTGCACCGCGGTGTGCGGGAGCTCGAGCCCGGTCATCGCCTGCAGGTCTCGATCGACACGGGCGCGGGCGAGTCGGTCCGCTACTACGACCTCGAATCGCGCGTCGACCGCACGTTCGAGGGCAGTTACGAGGACGCGGTGGACGCCTTCCGCGTCGCGTTCCACGAGTCCATGCGTCTGCGCCTGCGCAGCGACGTCCCGGTCGGGCTCTACTTGTCGGGTGGCCTCGACTCGAACTCGATCCTGGCCGCGGCGCGCACGCTGGCGCCGACCGTGGACGTGAACACGTTCACGGCGCGCTACGACGGTTCGCAGCTGTCGCGTTCGATCGACGAGAGCTCGTTGGCGGCCCGCGCGGCCCAGCACCATCACGTGCCGAACTACCAGATCCCCTTCGAGGAAGACGACGACTTCACGGGTTCGGTCGAGCGCATGAACACGCTGTTCGGCACGCCGTTCGGCAACGCCACCGCGGTGGTGGCCGACAAGATCGCGACACGCGCTTCGACGATGAGCCGCGTGTGCCTCGTGGGCGACGGTGGGGACGAGATCCTGGCCGGGTATCCGCGCTACCGGGTGCTGCCCGCGCGCCGACGACTCGAGCGCATGCCGCTCGCGCTGCGGTCGCTGTTCGCGCGGGCCACCTCGTGGCTGCCCGAGCGCGGCTCGACGGCCACCCGCATGCGCCGCGTGAAGCAATTCACGGCAGGATTGGCCAAGCCCTTGCCGCAGTGCTTCGTCGATTGGTCGAGCTACGTCGACGCCGACGGCCTGCATCGCGCGTTGGGTCGCACCGTGCCGACGCGCTTCGAGAGCGACCTCGTGGACACGTTCGCGCGTCACGAGCACGATCCGATCAAGGCGGCGGCCCTGGTCGACCTGCGCTCGTTCGTGCCCTACAACCTGATGCAGGCCGCCGACCGCACGAGCATGGCGCACCCTCTGGAGCTGCGCTGTCCGTTCCTGGCGCCGCCGCTCGTCGAATTGGCCCTGTCGATCCCCTCTTCGTACAAGGTCGCGCCGCGCCGCTCGAAGCCGATCCTGGCCGACGCGATGCGCGCGAGCTTGCCCCCGTTCGTGGCGACGCAACCCAAGCGCGCGTTCAATCCGCCGATGCAGAGCTACGTCCGCACGCACCTGAGTGCGCTGGAGCGCTACGTCACGGGTCGCGACGCGCGAGTCTCGAGCGTCCTGTCCGCGACGTTCGTGCGCGGCGAGATCGAGGACTTCCGCGCCGGACGCCGCGACAACTCCACCTTCCTGTGGGGACTCGCGAGCTTGGAAGCCTGGATGCGCACCGAGTCGACGCGCGGCACGACCGTCGCGGGTCCGGCGGCGAAGACCAGCCGTTCACTGGGTGTGCGCGTCGTCTGACGCCGCGCGATCCTCTTCACGCCGACTTCCGTCGGTCGCCGGAGTCACGCGGACGTCGGGAAGATGTCCGTGTCATGGGGACATCGGGAAGATGTCCGTGTCATGGGGACATCGGGAAGACGTCCGTGTCACGCGGACGTCGGTTGCGGGAACACGAGCTCGCGCGGGATCGTGACCATCTCGTTCGGCGAGGTGACCAGGCTCCGCGCCTGGAACGAGCCGACGCGCGGCGCGGTGCCGTAGTCGATCACGATCTGCTGGGTGCGCAGCTTGAGTCCGAAGTCGGGACACCACCACGAGCTCGTGACGGTGATCGGGCTCTCCGAGGCCACGCGCACGGCGATACGGCCCTGTCGGATCGTCACGACGCCGTCGCGGGACTGGGTCACGCGCGCGCTCGGGTGACACAGCAAGCGCGCGCACGCGCGTTGGCCGGCGCCGCCCTCGACACGGTCCTCGACCCGCAGTTCGTGCGAGGTCGCGCGCACCAATCGGCGGTGGAGCGGCGCGCCGGGCAAGTGCTCGAACCCGTCGTGCAGTCCCTCGACGACGATGCCGTCGGGGAGCAGCTGGAGGCGCGTGCGTTCGACGCGCGCGCGGCGTCCGAGTCGGAACGAACCGACGAACTCGCCTTGATCGGCGTCGTCCAGCGTCACGGTGTTGTGCGCACGGGTGGACCGCGACCAGGCGCGCATGTCGCCCGGTCGGTACTCGAACACGCCCGCGTCGACGAACACGCGCTCGCCGTGCACCGTCCACTCGAACGACAGCGCGTCGCCGTGCCCGTGCGCCGGCAACGCCTCGGCCGCCAGATCGCCGCAGTCGAACAAGAACAGCGTCCGACCGTCGCGCCAACCGTAGTAGCCCGCGGATTCCAACGTCACGTGGGGCCGCGCCGCCATCTTGCCGCCGCCCAGTCGCTGCCAAGCCGCGAGCACGACGTCGGGTGCGTAGGCCATCTCGAGACCACCGTCCGAGAACAGGCTCACGCGTCCGTCGGGGTGGACCACGTCGACCAACGCCCGCAGCGCGCGCTCCAGCGTCTCGTCCACGAGGCGCGCCGTCGCGCACTCGCCCAACGCGACGCGGCATTCCACGAGGTCCGCGCAGGCTTGCGCGTGGTACGCGGGGCTGCGCTCGAAGTGCAGACCGTCGGACAGGAACTGGATCGCGAGCTCGCGTCGCAGCAACGACTCGGCACGCCGACGCCAGCGATCCGCCGTGGGGCCTTCGAAGTACGCTCCACCCCAGGCCAGAGCCTTGACGTTCTTGAGCAGGTGATTGCCGCGGATGTCGAGCTCCAGGTTCGACTCCAGGAACGCGAGCTGCTCCGCGACGGACCTCCGCGCGAGTTCGAGGAACGCGGGTGACAAGCGACGCGCGCGCACCGCCAGCTGCTGCATCCACACGACGACGCGGATCGACACGGCGTACGAGTTCCAAGCCCCGCGCCAGTACAGCGGACCGTAGGGTCGCACGTTCGCGATCCAGTCCTCGACCACGGCGACGAACCGCGCGTCGTCGAGGCCTTCCGTCCACTCGGTGTAGTGCAGGTGCAGCAACTCGAGCTGCGGATCGCGCGCCCACTCGGGCGGATGCCAGTCGACGGGGAACGTCAACGGCCTCGAGACGTTCAAGAAGGAGAGGCTCGCGACGCCGTCTTCGATCACGATCTGATCGCGACGAGGCGGAAACGGCGGGAGCGGCGGTCGCGTCGAGGCCGCGGGCACGAACCCGTCGCGCGGACGGAACCAAGGACCGACGCGCGACGCGAGCAGTCGACGCTTGGCCGTCAGGCACGCGCGCGCGGCGAGTTGCTCGACCGGCACGCGACGCACTTGCGACAGGAACGAACACCAACCGCTCACGAAGCACCTCCGCGGGTCGCGGGCGGGATCGCGGACGGCGCCCCGTGCGACCACCAGGCCCGACGCGACGACGCCGTGCCCGACTCGCGCGCGGCGCAGCGCACCGCCGCCTGCATCGCGCTCGTCGCGGCGATCACGAACCGACCCGTCGCCGCGGTGGTGCGCGTGGCGAACGAGCGCGGCGTCGCGCCGATCGATCCTCGAGCGCCGTCCAGCCAGGCTTCGACGTCGATGCGATCGCACAGCCGCGCGACCGCGAGGTCACCCGCGTAGCAGGCACGCGGATCGGCGTGGTGTCCGTCCAAGGCGTAGGCGAGGTCCGCCGCGCGCGCATTCGTCTCGTGATCGACACCCGTTCGCGTGACGGCTCCCGACGCGGTGTAGCCCGACGACGGACTGCCCGAGGAGGCCTCCAAGCGCGAGATCAACGCCGCGGACGCCGCCAACGCGGCCGGCGACGGTTCCACGTCGTCACCCAGTCGTCGCATGCCGCGCACCACGACGTCGAGGTCGTCGACGGCTTCGCGCACGCTCGACAGCGGAGCCTTGGCGCGCGAGGTCAATCGGTGCTGCGCCACGAGGAGTCCTTCGCGCGCCGCGTTCCACAGGCGTTCGTCCGCCGTGCACGACCAAGCGGCCGACAACGCCAAGGCACTGGTCGGGCGCGCGCGGGCCGCCAACAAGCGCAAGGCGCCGCGCGACGCCGCGGCGCGCCACGCGTCGTCCCCCGTGAGCTCGTGCAGCGCGCACATGGCGTCGACCGAGAGGCTCGTGGCGGGTTCTTCTTCCTCGACGGAGCCGATCGGCTCGAAGGATCCGTCCTTGCGCTGACGAGCGAGCAACGCGCCGCCGCAGCGCAACACCAAGGTCGTGTCGACGCGACAGGCCTCGGCGCGCGCCGCTCGACACAGCGCGATCGCCGCGATCGCCGTCGCGCGCGTCGTGGGCGGGCGCCAACCGCTGGTGATCGACCAACCGTCGTGCGCGACACCGGACGGATGCGCGCAGGCGCGCTCGACCCAACGACACGCACGATCCACGTGCAAGTCGAGTCGCGCTCGCCAGCGTGATCCGCCGTGGAGCATGGCCGATCAGGCCGCTCCGACGAGCTCGAGTCGCGCGGCGAAGCGCGTCGCGAGGACGTCGGCGATGCGCGCGGCCGCGCGGCCGTCGCCGAACGGGTTGTACGGGAGGCTCGTCGCGCGCCGCACACGGTTCGCGTCGCCCGCTCCGTCCGACGATCCGCGCAGCGCCGACTCCAACTCGTCGCGGATGCGACGCGGATCGGTGCCGACGAGGCGCACGGTTCCGGAGGCCAACGCTTCCGGCCGCTCCGTCACGTCGCGCGTGACGAGCACGGTCTTGCCCAAGGCGGGACCTTCTTCCTGGATGCCGCCCGAGTCCGTCAGGATCACGTCCGCGCGGTCCATCAGGAACACGAAGGGCTCGTAGTCGAGCGGATCGACCAGGACGACGTTGTCGATGCCGCCGATCTGACGCGTGACGGGTCCCTTCACGTTCGGGTTGGGATGGACCGGATACACGAACAACCAATCGCGGTGCGCCGCCGCCGTCTCGCGCAGCGCACGACACAGATCGTCGAACCCGCGACCGAAGCTCTCGCGTCGATGGCCCGTGACCAACACGATCGGGCCCGGCCAGGTCTGAACCAAGGGAGTCAGCACCGGACCGAACGCGTCCGCGAACGCCTCCGCACCGCGCCCCACGATGCGAGGACGCACCCACAAGAGCGCGTCGATCACCGTGTTGCCCGTCACGTGAACGCGATCGGCGCGCACGCCTTCGGTCAACAGGTGGTGGCGCGCGCGCTCGGTCGGAGCGAAGTAGAGTTCGCTGACGATGTCCGTCACGCGCCGGTTCATCTCTTCGGGGAACGGCTTCGACAAATCGTGCGAGCGCAGCCCCGCCTCGACGTGTCCGACCGGGATCCCGGCGTAGAACGCGGCCAACGAAGCGGCCAGACAGGTCGTCGTGTCGCCGTGGACGAGCACGACGTCCGGACGCTCGCGCTTCAACGGTTCGCGCAGGCCGAGGAGGACCCGCGACGTGACGTCGGACAGGTCCTGGCCGGGCGACATCACGGCCAAGTCGACGTCGGGACGGATCCCGAACAGGTCGAGGACGGAGTCGACCATGCCGCGGTGCTGTCCACTGACGCACACGCGCGACTCGAAGCGCGGATCCGCCGCCAATTGCAGCGCGACCGGCGCCATCTTGATGGCTTCCGGACGCGTGCCGAACACCGACAGGACCTTGATGGTCACAGGAACAGACCTCGCGTGTCGAGCAGGATCTTCTCGTTGAGCGCTTCGCGCGACAGCCGCTTGAAGCGCTTGTGGTCGACGAGCACGAGCACGATGTCCGCGCGTTGCACGGCCGTCTCGAGCGGAACCAGTTGGAACTCGGGGTGGCTCTTCACGTGCGGCTCGACCACGAGCAACTCGCCGACGCCGTCGGCTTTCAGCGCGCGCACGATCTCGACCGCGGGCGATTCGCGCAGGTCGTCGACGTCCGCCTTGAACGCGAGACCCAGGCACGCGATCACGGGTTGGTGGATCTTCTTGGCGCAGCTCTTGACGCGTTCGACGACCCAGTGCGGCTTGTGGTCGTTGACCTCGCGTGCCGTGCGGATCAACCGCGCGTGCTCGGGAGCGCGATCCACGATGAACCACGGGTCGACGGCGATGCAGTGACCGCCCACTCCCGGACCCGGGTTGAGGATCTTCACGCGCGGGTGGCGATTCGCGAGGCGGATGAGCTCCCACACGGAGATCCCTTCGCGCGCGCAGATGACCGACAGCTCGTTGGCGAACGCGATGTTGACGTCGCGGAAGCTGTTCTCGGTCAGCTTGACCATCTCGGCCGTGCGCGAGTCCGTCGCGACGACCTCGCCGCGCACGAACGTCTGGTAGAAGTCGACCGCGGCCTCGGTGGACGCGGGGTTGATGCCGCCCACGACGCGGTCGTTCTCCACGAGCTCGGTCAGGATGCGGCCGGGCAACACGCGCTCGGGGCAGTACGCCACGAGGACCTCGTCCCCCACCTTGTGACCGTGCTCCGCGAGGATGCGCGCGACGATCTCGTCGGTGGTGCCGACGGGACTCGTCGATTCCAGGATGACCAGGTTCCCGGCCTTCACGACGGGCGCGATGCTGCGCGCGGCGGCCTCGACCATCGACAGGTCGGGCGCGTGATCCGCGGTGATCGGCGTCGGCACCGCGATGATGAACACGTCGGCTTCGACGGGACGCATCGTGGCCTGGAGGCGACCGCTGTGCACGGCCGACTTGACCATCACGTCGAGATCCGGCTCGACGATGTGGATGCGACCTTGGTTGATGGTCGCGACCACGTCCTTCGAGACGTCGACGCCGGTCACCTGATAGCCGCGCGTGCCGAGCAGCGACGCCGTGGGCAGGCCGATGTAGCCCAGCCCGACGACGCACACGTGCTTCTCCGCCGTGGCCGGCGAGACGTCATTCCTCGGTGCTCGAACCGGCGAGAACGTTCCGGTCTCGCTCAGCGCCGCCATGGCGTTTCTGCCCGTATCCGTAGCCGTAGCCGTATCCGTACCCATATCTGCTCTCCACACGGTTGGGACGATCGGCGTTGAGGACGGCGCCGATCAGGTTCGCGCCCGCGCCACGCAGCCGCTCGGCGGTGCGTTCGATGACGGCGCGGGTCAGTTTCTTGCTGCGACACAACAGGACGACCGCGTCGAGCTTCGCGGAGAAGCCCTCGGTGTCGGCCACGACCAGGGCCGGCGGGACGTCGAACACGACGAGGTCGTAAGCCTCGCGCAACTCTCCCATCACGGTCTCGCAGGTCTTGCCTTCCAGCAGGTCGCCGGGGTTGCGCGGTTGCGCTCCCGCGGTGATGACGTGCAGGTTCTCGAAGCTCGTCTTGTGGACGCATTCGGACCAACGCGCCTTGTCGGCCAGGATCTCGGAGAGTCCCGGCGTCAGCTCGAGGCCCAGGTACTTGTGCACGACGGGGCGGCGCATGTCGGCGTCGACGACGATGACGCGCTTGCCGGACAACGCGAAGGCCAGGGCCATGTCGAGGTTCGTGACCGACTTGCCTTCGCCTTGCGAGCTCGACGTGAACGCGATCGACTTGATCTTCTTGTCGGCCGACAACGCGAACTTGAGGTTCGCTCGCACGGAGCGGTACGCCTCGGCGATGGCGCCTTCCGGGTCGTCGCGCAGCGCGAGGAAGAACTCGCCCGCGTGCTCGACCTTGTACCGCCCACCGCGGAAGTCGGGGATCGCACCGAACACGGGCAGCGACGTCGCGCTCTCCAGCTCGGCGGACGTGATGATCCCGGCGTCGATCGACTGGCGCGCGAACGCGAGCCCCAGGCCGAAGATCAGGCCCAGCACGAGCCCTCCACCGACGAAGATCGGCACGGACGGACCGTGACGTTCCAACGGCGGCACAGCCGTGTCGATGAACTCGGCGGACGCCACCGTGGACGCGCGCGTGATCTCGGCTTCCTGCTGGCGGGCCAGGAGGAACTTGACGATCTCGCCGTGCGCGACGAGGCGGCGCTTGGGATCGGCCAGCACGCGCTCGTCCTCGGGCAGGCTCGACAGACGTGCCTCGATTTTGCGCGCCTGTTCGTCGAGGTCGCCCTCGCGACGGGCGATGCCCACGAGGCGTTGCGTCAGGTGCGTGCGTGCGTTCGATTCGATCTCGGTGCGCGCCGCGGCGATGCGGCCGCGTTCCTCGCTCGGCAGGCCGTTCAAGCGCGCGTCGTAGTTCGACAAGAGCGTGGCGTAGTCCGCGGCTTGCGCCTTGAGGCCGTTCAGTCGGCTGCGACCGATCTCGACGATCCGCCCGCGGATGTCGTCGACGTTGCGACGAGCGGCGATCACGTCGGGGTGATCGTCCGTGAACTCCTTCTCGAGAGCCGACAGGCGCGCCGTCTCGGACGCCAGCTGGGCCGCGTACGCGTCGACGAGGCCGTCGCTGCCCTTGCGGCGCACGTCGGCGGTCGCGAATCGCGCGTAGGCTGCCTCGTCGCCCCCGGCGACGTCGGCCAAGGCCTTCTCGAGGCCGCGCATCTCCAAGCCGATCGCTTCCGACTCGATCTCGAGCTCGGCGCGCTTCGACTGCATCATGATCTTGTAGGCGCCCGTGTCGTTGCGGTCCTGCAGCGCGGACTGCGCGCGCAGCTCCGAGATCTGCTCGACGTAGGAGCGCGAGATCGGGTCGTCGAGCTCACGGCCCAGGCGCGACAACGCCTCGACGTCGCCGCTCTCGAGGCGCGTCAGGACCTCGGACAACGCGGTGCGCGACAGCGCGAGCTGCACGCGTTCGACTTCCAGCTCCGACAGTTGGTGGATCCACGCTTCCGCGGCCTTGTCGACGTCGATCGTCGACGGGTTGTCCTTCTGCAGCTGGACCACGTCGCGTTCGGCCGTCGACAGCGCGGTCTGTTGCTTCGCGAGCTGGCCTTCGATGAAGGTCAGCGTCTGCGACGCGCGCTTCTCGCCGCGCTTGATGTTGCGGTCGAGGTAGTTGCCGCACATCGCGTTGGCGATCTCGGCCGCGCGCCAAGGGTCCGTGTCGTCGACCGAGAGCTCGATCACGCCGGAGTTGCGCGACGTCTCGGACGCGTGCGCGGAGTCGAGCACGCGTCGGACGGCCTTGGACACGTCCAGGCGTCGCACGATGAAGCTCTTGTTCGTGAGGTCACCGCGCGCCTCGAGACGCACACGGAAGCCGCCGAACTCGATCGGCGCGCCGGAAACGAGCGCGAATTCGCCCACGTCGCCGCTCGAGCCCGTGAAGCGTCCCACGGGCCCCGGCGTCGACAGGCGCACGCGGTCCGCCGCGGGAAATTCCACGCGCAGAACGCCTTGTTCCTCCGTCGGCCCCGCGTCGATCGACGCGAAGAGGCGCGGATCTCCGGGCGACGGCGGTTCGGCCTTCTGGAATCCGAAGAGGCGACCGAGCGGACGACGCGATTCGTCGTCCACGAGGGTCGTCAAGTTGAGGTTGCGGGCCTCGAAGGCGCTGTCGGGCGTCACCAGGCCGCCGTCGGCTCGCGGGGCGACCACGCGCTCCGCGATGGTGCGCGAGGTGAGCACTTCGATCTCGCTGGTCGCCATGGGCGGCCGCGTCAGTCGCGCGAGGTCGCCCAGCACGCCGCTGCCCGGCTTCTCGTCGTCGAGCAGCAGGGAAGCCGTCGCGCGGTACGAAGGCGGCCGCGTGGCCAACAGCACGGTCCCGAGGAACCCCGTGACCAGCATCGCGCCCACGATGAGGCGCGGATGGTGCGTGAAGAGCCGCAGGACTTCCTGCGGAGACAGCGCGGAGTCCTTCGACTCGCCTTGTTGGTCGTTGTGATTCACGCGTTCAGTTCTCGAGCTTGTCTTGGATGAGGATCACCGTGGCGACCGAGCTGAGCGTCGATCCGATGCCCGACAGGTACGGCAGCACTTCCTCGGCGAATCGGCCGGCACCGCTGCGGCGCACGAACACGAAGTCGTCGGGCTTCACGGCCGAGAAGCCGGCCGTCTCCGGCGTCTCCCCGTCGAACACGACCACTTCGAGGTCGTCGGGCGTGCCGCGCAGGAGCACGACTTCGTCGCGACGAGCGCGGTCGGTGAATCCGCCGCCGATCGACAACGCCTGGTAGAGCGTCAGCGGTCGATCGATCACGTAGGCGCCGGGGTGCGCGACTTCCCCGAACAGGTAGAAGCGACGCGATGCGTATTCGACGACGTTGACGTCGACGCGCGGGTCCTTGAGGTAGCGTGCGTACGACGCGGTGATCTCCTCGCGCGCGCGGTCGATCGTGAGGCCCGCGACCTTCACTTCGCCCACGAGAGGCAGGCTCAAGTTGCCGTCGGTACCGACGCGCGTGCCGCTCGGATTGGCGACGGTGGGCGTGGAGAGTTCCGGTCGCCCGTGAACGCCGACGCGCACCAAGTCACCCGGGCCCAGCGTCATCTCCTGATAGGAGAGCTCGCGCGTGAGCGTCGATTCATGCGCGGTCGCGGTGGGCAGCTCGCGCTCGGTCGCGCAGCCCCACAGGAGCGTCGCCGCAACCAGGAAGAGCGCGCCCCGCGCGATGTCGTGTACGTGGCGTTGTCGTCGATGCGTGTTCATGAGAGCTCGTGACGTGTAGGACGGAGACGGCCCGCGGGTCTCGGGACCCGGGCCGTGCTCCACCCGTCCGATCGGGCACTACCGGGAAATCCTTGAGGGGTTGGAGGCCGCGGGAACCCGCTCGCCGCCGCGTTCCACGCGACGGGCCCGTGTCTTCCCCGCGGTGGGACGCACGCCGCATTTCGCGTCGTCGCGGGCCCCGGCG
>Ga0075163_10008168_pt1 | contig 13813 bp, 3 predicted proteins | sample JI1023141ADNA_FD_71478 | JGI IMG/M metagenome (GOLD analysis project Ga0075163, IMG submission 71478) | Wastewater effluent complex algal communities from Wisconsin, to seasonally profile nutrient transformation and Carbon sequestration -... | ecosystem: Engineered > WWTP > Effluent > Algae...
TGGCCGACGATCAGAGTTCCCGTCGAGGTGCTGGCACCGGCGAGGGTGAGGTTGCCAGCACCGATTTTGGTGACATTCAGCGTATTGGGAGCAGCCGCGCTGAAGCGAGCGAAAGATCCTGAGAAGGTGGAATTGGTGCCATCGTAGCCGACCAGCAAAGCGCCAGCCGCGCTGGCGGCGTTGGTGACGGTGCCGGTGCCGGTCAGAGAGCCAAACAGGGCGCTGGCACCATTGAGATTGAGATAGGTGCCGCCTGCGAGATCAAGGCGGGAGTTCTTGGCACCCGCAAACGCACCGGCTGGGTTGGCAACAATGGCGATGGTGCCCGCGCTGACCGTGGTGTCGCCCGTGTAGGGGTTCTGTGCACTGAGGCCGAGAACACCGTTGCCAGTCTTGGTGAGACCGGCAGTACCGAGCATGGCTGCCTGAATGTCCAAGGCAGGCAGAAGGGCGGAGACATCCTGACCATTCCACAGGGTGGAGGCGACGTTGAAGGTGCGGCTGCTGGCACCGAGATCGACGCGACCGACGAGTCTGGCGATGGCACCGGGGTTGCTGGATGTGACGTTGACGTTGCCGTTCAAGGTCAATGTGCCACCCAAGTCAGCACCGCCAGGCGTAACATCGCCCTGGAAGGAACTGATGAGCGCGCCTTGAGTGCCGCCGTTGTTGTTGATATTGAGGCCTGCAATGGTGTTGTTCCCCGCGAGAAGCAGGAAGCCTGGACCGTTGACGGTGACGACGTTGGTCGGGGCAATCTGGCCGCCGTTCACTTCCATGGTGATGCGAGCGTCCGCGCCATTGATGCCGCCGTTGATGACAACACCGTTGGTGGAGTAAGGGATCGTGACGACGCCGACACCGCCATTCAGGCGTAGGTTGCCTTGATCAACAATCGTGCCGCCAGTGTAGGTATTCGCAGCGGTCAGGGCGAGGGCTCCGGCACCAGATTTGACCAGAGACACGGTGCCTGTCCCTGCGCCGGTGGCGAGGGCGTCGAAGGTATCGACGATGACCGAGTTGATCGTGATCGTGTTTTGATTGTTGAAGGTGATTAGCTCGGTGTTGCCGGAGAGGGCGGTGCCGCCAGCCGTTAGAATACCTCGATTTGCGGTCGCACCGAAGTTGATCGCGCCGTTTTCGTTAGTGTGCAGGATGCCACCCAAACCGAGGTTTAGGAAATCAGCCCCCCCCGTGCTCGTTCCATTGGTGAACGTGTAATTGACAGTGGCTGTTCCTGAAGTGCGCAGGCTGCCGATAGTCGTGTCCGCGGCAAGCGCGACACTGGCATTGTTGGAAGAGATATTGGTCGGCAGATTGTTTCCGCTGGCAAGCGCAGCGGAATACGACGGGAAACCCGCCTGCCCAATGCCACCAACGCCCAGATCAGTCGAGTAGGCCGCATACTCACTTGAGTTGACGATCGCCCACGGTCCTAGGGCAGCGGTGTTTGCCTGGCCGGTGATGAGGACACGGGGGAAACTGCCCAACGTGCCAAGGCTGGTTCCGGCGAAGTTCAAGGTAGCTCCAGCCGTGCGGGCAAGGCTGGTAATGGTGAGTTCAGCCGAGTTAATGCCCGTGCCGCCGGTTGCGACGGTAATGGTGGAAGCACCTTCGGCGGCCGTGACCGCGCCGAGAGTTTCCGTCGATGCCATCTGGGCACGTCCGGTGTAGTTTAACGTGCCTCCGCGCAGGTCGATGGCTGCCGCGTCGTTTATGCGGTTGTTGTCATTGATGGTGCCGACGTTGTTGTCGAGCGTGAGGACGCCGTAGTTGATGTCGAGATTGGTGGTGCCGGAGAAGCGGGCGGAATCGCGCAGCAGCGTGGTTCCAGCAGCAATCAAAATGTCACCCGTTGTGTTGCTGTCGGAGAACATCGACAGCGTATTGTTCGCTCCAGTCTTCTGGAAGGCCACGGCACCGGTTATGATGCCCGAGAAATTGCGGTTGGCACCATCCAGGTTTTCAACAAAGGTCGAGCCTACAACGCCGGTGAGGGTGCCGCCGCCATCGACAACACCGCCAGCGTCAAACAAACGCGAAGTCTGGGCGGTTCCGTTCAAATCCAAGGTGCCCCCAAGATTGAGGCTAAGGAAGTTGTTGAAATACAAAGTATTGTTGCCCCCAGCCATTTTCAATGTGCCTTGGTTGATGACCACCTGACCGCCCGCAACGTTGCCCGCCACACCCGTGATGGCGCTGGCTGATGGTTGTAGGGTGAGAATGCCGTCACCTGATTTGATGAAGGCTATGTTGCCATTGCCCTGGCCGTTGCCGCCCTGGAGCAGGCTGGTCATCGTGGTGTTGTCCGTGGTCAACCCCACGGTGTGGATAATGATTGGTGCTCCGCCCGCTGTGTAGGAAAGCACACCACCGCTGATGCCCGTATTGCCCGCCTTCGTGAGGATACCACCGCTCTGGATGGTGAGGAGGTCGAGCGGCTTCATGGTAACGCCACCACCGCTTTCAAGCGTGAGGGAGTTGATGCGGCGGCCGTCGATGGCGGCCGGAGCGGTGGTGAGGCGGACGTTGGTGTCCGCCGTCAGCGTCGAGGCCATTTCCGTGCCGGTGTTTAGCACGCGGATAACGGCGGTGCCAGTGCCTGCAGCAGCAGCAGCGGCATCAGAGGTAGCGAAGGACACGCCGAGGCCAGCCGCGGTGTTATCGACGAGGGCCCAAGGAATGACACCTTTGTTGGTTGTTCCCGTGGCACCGGTCTGACCCACGAAAGTGAAGCCCGCACCCGTTGACGCGATCGTAGAGATACCCGCACCCGCAGCCGAACCGAGGCTGGTGCCGCGGAAAAGAGCAGTCGCGCCCGATGGGCTGGGGTTTCCATTGATTGCCGTTGAAGGGTTGTTCGGAAGACCCAACACCAAATTCGTTCCGCCCTGAGCAGCAGTGGAGGTGACGGTGATCGTGCTCTGGCCACGGGCGAAGGTGGGCACAGCCAAGGTTTCCGTGACGGAGGTGACGGAGGCCGTTGGGCCGATCAGGTTGAGGTTACCACCTGTAAGTGTAATGGCCCGGGTGGAACCCAAGCGGTTGGAAAGTGATCCGGCCGTGTTGTCGATCGTCAGCGTGCCTGATGGGTTGATCGCAATCGCCCCCGTACCACCGACCGCCCCCGCAGCGCCGGAGATTTCGAGGGTGCCCTCGTTCACTGTAAGCGTTCCGACAAAAGCCGCGTCAGCCACATTGATGGTAGTCTTTCCGGTGCCGATCTTGGTGAGATTGGTCACCGCAGCGGCCAAGCCGGTGCCGCCGATTACGATGTTTCCGGCACCAGCGGTGGTGAGAGCAAAGGCCCCGGCGACGCCTCCCGAGAGAGTCAGGATGCCGGAGTCAGAACCAATCGTTGACGCCGTCTGCATCGTGATAGGGCCGGCGTAGGTATTGTTGCCCGAGACGTTCTGCAACGCGCCTCCCGTATTGATGCCGGTGTTATTCAGATTCAGCGGTTCGGCAGCGTATGTGATTCCAGCGCCACTCAATTGGAGGGCCGCACCGACAAAATTGCCAACTGCCGTCGCCCCGCCCGTGGCCCCAAGTGCGTTTGCGTCTGAAATATTAACCGCACCCGCGTTGATGGTGGTCGTGCCTGCCCAAGCGCCGTTCGATACGGGAATCACCAACGTTCCATTGTCGGCCTTGACGAAACCGTTGGCACCGCCAAAGGCGGAGTTCATGGTGAGTGTCTTGCCCCCGACGACTTCGATGACGTTGTTCGCGGCGGTGGCGTTGCCGAACGTGATGGTGCGGGTGGCGGAGAGGTTGATGTTGTCCGCCGCTCGGAAGGTGGCAGTGGTTCCGTTCAGGGTGATTGCGTTAGTGGTATTACCCAAGGCAGCATCATTAGTGGCGGCCAAAACACCACCAGTCACCGAGATAGCACCCACAAAATCGTTTGTGACATCTTTCAAAAGCAAGGAACCCGTTCCGGTTTTCACCAAACCGAACGCCCCAGTCACCTTCCCTGCAAGTACGAGGCCCTGCACGACATTGGAGGCGGTACCGCCACTGACACTGAAGGTAGGCGTGGCGGCGTTAAAGGTGGTTGTGCCGGCAAACTCGAGCCCGTAGCCGTTAGTGTTGGTGACGGTCAACGTATTGTTGCCAATGGTCAGGTTGTTGAGTTGAAGCAGCTTGTTGGCGGCGAGCAGGAAGCCCGGCGTCGTCGCCGCGCGGTCAACCGAGATAACCGCGTTGCCAGTGACGGTTGCGTCATCACCGAAGACGACCGTCTGAAGGTTGCCATAGCCATTTCCGTCATCACGAAGAGCGAGCGTGCCGCCACTGAGAGAGATGGCGTTCACAGAACCTGAATTGGACGAGGCCGAAGTCACCGCGAGCGTTCCCGCCGAGACGCTGATGCTGCCGGTGAAGGTGTTGGCACCACCCAAGGCCCAAGTGCCTGCACCGGTTTTTGCAATCGAGGTGGCATTGGCTCCGTCATCACCAATGATCGCCGCCAGAGCGTTGAGACCAGTGCTCACTCCTGTCAGGGTGAGGGTGCGCACTCCGCTGCCAGTCAAGCCCATGGCACCTGTGTCGGACAGAGTGAGAGCCGCATTCGACGCGCCCGAACCATCCAAGGAACCACCATTCTGGGAGAGGGTCAGGATGCGATTGCTGGTGACCGCAGCTCCCGTGTATTGAAGGGTGCCACCATCGAGAATGAGATTGCCCACGGCGCTAGCGGAGGAGCCGACGCCGCTATTGGTTCCGCCGCTGACAAGGTTGTTGGTCGAGTAGGTGCCGCCACTGATGGTCACCGCGCCATTGAAGGTGTTGGCCTGATTGGTGGTGAGGGTTCCTGCTCCGGTCTTGGTGACACCAAAGGTCGCACCCCCGATGATGCCGGTGGTGAGATTGGCGTTGGCTTGCACATCCAAGGTGGGCGTGCCAGTCAGGGTGACCGCGCCGACGGTTACACCACCAGTGCCGCTGGTCGCATTGGCACCGCGAGTGACGCTGAGCGTATTGGCTCCGATGCTTAGAGTTCCTAGCGTATGGGAGATGCCCGCACCTGCCGTGGCGCGATTGGAGTTAATGGTCGTGTTCCCGCTGACGGTGGTTGGATGCGCGTTGACGGTTGCGTCGGTGTTGAGGCTCAAGGTGCCACCGCTCAAGTCGAGCAAGACCCCTGTGGTGCCCAGCGCTGCAGCAGCGCCAACATTGAGCGTGCCACCCGTCAGACTGACTGTGCCGCTGGTGCGCGCCGCATTGGCGGCGGTGCCCAACGTGAGCGCCCCAGCTCCAGACTTGGTGAAGCTACCCGCCGTCTGCAGGGCTCCGAGCGTGAGGAGCGTGCCGGTCCCCGTATTGAAATTCGCGCCAGCGGCCAGCGTGGTGTTGCCAAAGGTGACACCCGCAGTACCGGAAGCGACGTTGGCTCCCGCAGCAACGGTCAAGGTGTTGGCCCCTATATTAAGGGTGCCAAGTGTGTGCGTGACGCCCGCGCCAGAAGTCAGCCTGTCACTGGTGATTTGCGCTGCCCCTGTAAGAGTGGTGTTTCTTCCGAAGCTCAATCCGGTGTCGTTAGCCAGCTGGAGATCGCCACCGCCCAGCGAGAGCGAGCCCGCCCCGAGCGCTGCCGCGCTCGTGGTGGCGCGCAGCACACCGGAACTCACCGTCGTGGCACCCGTGTAGGTATTAACACCCGAGAGGGTGACCGTGCCCGCACCGGACTGCGTGATACCGCCCGCACCCGCGCCGATGATGCCTGTGATCGCCGTGTCACCCGCTCCATTGAGGGTGAGAGTGTTTGCGCCATTGGTAATCGCTCCGACCGTGAGCGTTTTGCCCGTGGCCACCGTCCAGTTTTGCGCACCACCCAACACAATACCCGCCGTGATGGCCGCCGTCTCGTTGGCAGAAATCCCCCCATTAATCGTCAGCGCCTCCGAAGCGGTAGGCGAGATCGTATATGTGCCTCCACTGGTGCCATTGAAGGTCAAGGTGCCCACCGTGATGTTTGAGCCGAGGGAAACAAGCCCACCCGCTCCACCGGAGCCGAAGATCGCATTGTCGATCAAGGTGTTGTCCCACTGCTGATTCAAGCCCCCAGTGACCCAGTTGGTATTACCCAGATTATCCCAGACACCCGCACCGTCCGTGCCAACGGAAGCAACACCCGTATTGTCCCACGTCAGCGTAGCCCCCTTGATCTCGACGCTCCAGATCGCAAAACACGCGAGCAATATCGCAGTGACCGGCGTCTTCAAATTGGCACGAAACCAGCGGAGAAGCGGGCTGCCTTTTTTGACCAGGGTTGGTTGGTTGGTTGGAGTATTCATAATTTAGCAGGGACAGGACGTTACGGGAAAGGGCGGAAAATGGGAGAGCAAGAGCGGGTCAGAGGTGGAAAAAAGAAGTTTTCCAAGAAATCGTGGAGGTCGCGCGTGATTCCACAGACGAATTAAAATTAATACCCAAAAAACACGGAACGCGCTGAGCGCCTTGCAGTACAAGGCCTCCAGCGCCATGAGGGCGGACGCGATTTGGGCATGATTTGGACATTCTTCGACGAGTTGCACATGTAAACACAGTCTAAAGTCTTTCGACAAGGTTTTTTTTCGGCTCACCTCACATTTTTGCGAGGTCTGATGGGCCATACATAAATCGCCTAACTGTCGTTAATTTGCCTTGGCAGATCGGGGGTCAATTGCAGAGGAAATATCGATGCGAATCGAAGGCACACGATACCATTCACTACTGTTTCAGCAGATCGCACATTTGAGGGCACAAATGCCATGCAACCGCGACGAAATGATGCGGCCCGAGGCTCCCGCAGCATGCTCGTTCGCATTTTTGAAAATCAGGAGGGTTCGTCCACACGATGGCTATCAATTGTAATGGCATAGTATGGTCATAATTCGGCTGTATTGGGATAGAACCACCCTCGCCATCGACCCCCAAGTTCGATTGGTCCTCACGGTCCGAGCACCGTGGTGCCTCTGGCTCCCTCACGCCATGATTCCCTTCACCGCATGGCCATGCACATCGGTGAGGCGATAGCGCCGACCCTGAAACTTGTATGTCAGACGCTCATGATCGACACCCATCAGGTGCATGAGCGTGGCGTTGAAATCATGCACATGGACGCCGTTACTCGCGACGTTGTAGCCGAATTCGTCCGTCTCGCCATGCACCGTCCCCGACGCCACGCCGCCGCCAGCGATCCAGCGCGTGAAGCAGCGCGGGTGATGATCCCGCCCGAAATTGGCGCTGATCTTGCCTTGGCAGTAGTTCGTGCGGCCGAACTCACCGCCCCAGACGACGAGGGTGTCGTCGAGCAGGCCGCGCTGTTTGAGATCCTTGATAAGCGCTGCAGCAGGCTGGTCGGTCTCTTTGCAGAGCTTCGGCAGGGCGCCCGGCAGGCCTCCGTGGTGATCCCAGTCCTGATGGTAGAGCTGGATGAATCGCACACCCCGCTCAGCCAGACGCCGCGCCTGGAGGCAGTTCGCGGCAAAGGTGCCGGGCGTCTTCACGTCGGAGCCGTAGAGGTCGAGCACATGCTGCGGCTCGCCTCTTAGGTCGGTGACTTCCGGGATGCTCGTCTGCATGCGAAACGCCATCTCGTAGTGATCGATGCGATTGCTGATCTCGACATCCGGCGTGCCCGCGAGCTGATGCTGGTGCAGTTCCCTCAAACGCCCGAGCATCATACCCCGACTATCCGCGCTGATGCCCTCAGGATTGCCGAGATACAGCACCGGATCCTTCGCCGCGCGAAACTGCACGCCGCCATGCTTGGTCGGCAAAAAGCCGCTGCCCCACAAATGCGCGCCGAGAGGCTGTCCGCCCTTCCCTTTCGTGATCATGACCACGAATGATGGCAAATTCGCGTTCTCCTGCCCCAGGCCATAGCTCAGCCACGACCCAAAACTCGGCCGCCCTGGCACCTGCGAGCCCGTCTGGAAAAACGTGACGCCCGGCCCGTGGTTGATGCTCTCGGTGAACATCGACTTCACAAAGCAAAGCTCGCCCGCCACGGACGCCGTATGCGGCAGCAGCTCGCTGATCGTCGCGCCCGCTGGCCCAAACTTCGAGAACTGGAATGGCGACCCTACCATCGGGATCGACGACTGATTGCCCGACATCCCAGTCAACCGCTGCCCACCCCGCACCGAGTCCGGCAACTGTTCGCCATGTCGCTTGTTGAGCAGCGGCTTGTGATCGAACAAGTCGATCTGCGACGGACCTCCCGACATGAAGAGGTAGATGATCCGCTTTGCCTTCGGCGCAAGGTGCGTGCCACCGAGGATCCCGTGGTCGGGCGCGGTAGATGCGCCAGCAAGCATCTCGGACAAAGCGATGCCGCCGAGGCCAGTGCCGAAGCGGTTCAAGAATTGGCGGCGATCAATCATGGGAAAAGCATCGTACATGTCGTCAAGGGTCAACGTTTCACCACGCACTCATCGTGATTCAGTAAAGCCTGCGCGAGCACCGTGGCGGCGGCGGCTAGAGGAGGCGGAATTCCAGCATCACGCTTCGCGCTGCCCGTCTTAAGAAGAGCCTCAGCTTCCTTCGGCATCGCCGTGTAGTGCGCCAACTGCTCATGGTAAAGCCGCAGGCAGATCGCGATCTCTTTCGCATCGGGTTTGCGGCTCAGGCAGCGCAGGAAACCCTGCTCAATCATCTTGGAGACATCGCCTTTGGCATCGACATGCAGCTTCTCTCCTAGCACTCGCGCGGCCTCGACATACTGGATGCCGTTCAGCAGGATCAGCGCCTGTAGCGGCGAGTCCGTCCGCTCACGTTTGGCGATGCACACGCCGCGACGCGGCGCATCAAAAGTGACCATCGCTGGCGGCGGGCTCGTTCGGCGCCAAGTCGTGTAGAGGCTACGTCGATTCGTGTCGGTTGCGTTGAAGGGCTTGAACGCTTCCGTCATTTCATAAGGGTTCACAGGAGCGCCGCCGAGCTGGGGCTTGAGCAGGCCAGCGGCGGCCAGCGCGTTGTCGCGGATCATCTCAGCAGGCAGGCGGAACCGTGGGCCGCGCGCAAGCCATTCGTTCTCTGGGTCGTCGGTCATCGTTTTCGCGTCGGCGACGCTGCGCTGACGGTACGTTTTACTCATCACGATCTCTTTGATCAGCGCCTTCGTGTTCCAGCCGCTTTGCATGAACTTGGCGGCGAGGTAGTCGAGCAACTCTGGATACAAAGGCCGCGCCCCTTGGCTGCCAAAGTCCTCACTCGTCCTCACCAGCCCGCTGCCAAAAATACTCTGCCAGACGCGGTTCACGGAAACACGCGCGAACAACGGATGCTGCGGACTCGTCAGCCATTGCGCGACGCCGAGCCGGTTGTTCGGCGCGCCAGCGGGCATCTTTGCGATCCAGGAAGGCACCTCGTTCGGCACCTCGTCCGTGCGCTTGTCGTACTCACCGCGGTGGAGAATATACGATTTTTTGGGCTGCGGCAGTTCGTCCATGACCATCATGTCCTTGAGATCGACGGTGAACTTGAAAAGTTCGGCGCGGGCTTGTCGGAGCGGCTCCGACGGATCAGTCTCAGCGGACAAATCCCGGTCAAACACAGCAAAATCATCGACCAGTCCGCCTTTGAACCCACGATCTCGAAAGCGCTCTCCCAGCGCGATGTTATCCCCTCCTCCGCCTGTGATGTCGCGAGTTAGATGATCCTTCACGACGTCCACCGCGACGAGCTTGCCATTGATGAACAACTTCAATCCGGCCGCCTTGCTGCTGCCGTCGTTCGTCACCACGACCTTCGTCCACTCATTGAGCTTCAACGGTTCCTTCGCGCGAATCGAAATCGCATTCCCCGGCCAGAAGTGAATCAGCGACCACTTCAACTTCCCTTCCTCGATCAACAACTCGTAGCCCCGGCTCGCCGCATCCGTCCAGGCTCGCGAGCGATGAAATACAACGGCGCGCTCCTTCACATCGGGTGTCTTGATCCAAAGTGAAACACTGAATGGATCATGGCAATGGAAGTTCCCGAGCGGCAGATCAACGGCGTCGTCACCGGTAAACTTGATCGCCTTGCCGTCGCGCCCCGCGACGAGTTCGTTCTCGCCCTTGAGCGTCGCGGGTTGTTTTGCATCAATGGCATTGGCCAGTTTGTTGCCCTTGTCGAGTGCATTGAACGTGAAGGAAGCGACAGGCTTCACCTCCTTCGGTGAGGTGCGGGCAGGAGTGTCCACTTTACTCTCCAGCGCTGACACCTTCGCCCTCAGTTCGTTTAGTTTTCTCTTCTGGTCAGCGGTCGTCATCATCAGCGCCGGGGTGGGCGGCGTCGGTGTGAAGAACGAGTACAAGCCGGCTTCGTCGATGTTCTGGAACATGCCGAACAACCCGTAAAAGTCCTTTTGCGTGATTGGATCGAACTTGTGATCATGGCAGCGCGCGCACTCAAACGTCAGTCCAAGAAAGGCCGTGGCAAAGGTCTGCACACGATCGCACACATACTCCACGCGGTACTCCTCCTCCACGCTCCCACCCTCGCTCTCCTGCATGTGCAGGCGACTGAACATCGTCGCGAGACGCTGCTCGTCCGTCGCATTCGGCAGCAAATCCCCAGCGACCTGCCACGTCACGAATTGGTCGAACGGCAGGTTGTCATTGAACGCCTTCACCACCCAATCCCGCCAAGGCCACACCTCGCGATCACGGTCCACCTGGAAGCCATAGCTGTCCGCGTAGCGGGAGACATCGAGCCAATCGACGGCCATGCGCTCTCCGAAGTGCTGAGACGCCAAGAACTTGTCCACATAGGCCTCATAGGACGCGTGGGACCCATTGGACCTATGCGTTTCATCCGCAAACCTAACGACTTCCTCTGGTGGCGGCGGAAGACCGGTGATGTCGAATGACAAACGACGGATGAGCGTTTCAGCAGCCGCTTCAGGTTGCAGCTTCAATCCACGATCCTCCAATCCCGCCGACACGATGGCGTCAATCGAACCGAGAACCGGCAACCCTGAACCTGGAACCTTCAGCGGAACGAAAGCCCAGTGCTCCTCATACTCCGCGCCTTCGTTGATCCATTGCTTCAGCGTCGCAATCTCCGCCGTCGTGAGATCACCGAGTTTCGCCTTGGCTGGCGGCATGTGATCATCATCGGTGGCGAGTATCCTCTTGATCATCTCGCTCGCCTCCGCCTTGCCGGGAGCAATCGCCTTCCCCTCAATGGCCGCCGCTCGCTGATCCAGCCGCAAATCAGCCTCGCGCTTCTTCGGATCAGGCCCGTGACAGTGATAGCATTTGTCCGAGAGGATCGGCCGGATGTCGCGATTAAACTTCAGCTTGCCCGCCGCCCGAGCGACAACGCAGGGCGTCAGAACAAGGGCAAGGCAAAGCGATCGAGTGAGGAGTGAATACATGCCGTGGAAAATCTAATGCGTGGCCGATGGCTACGCGAACACTTGCGTAACCACGCGCGGATTCTCCACGCCGGTCAGCCTCTGGTCGAGCCCCTGGAACTTGAACGTGAGCTTCTCGTGATCGAGACCAGCAGCAGCGAGAAGCGTCGCATGAAGATCATGCACGCTGACCTTGTCGATGATCGACTTGAAGCCGATCTCATCGGTCTCGCCGTGATGATAGCCGCCCTTCACCCCGGCACCGGCCATCCAGACGGTGAACGCATGGGGATTGTGGTCACGACCAGGCTTTGCCGACTTTTGCGAGATCGGCAGACGGCCAAACTCGCCGCCCCAGATGACGAGCGTTTGATCCAGCAGACCGCGCTGTTCGAGATCCGACAGCAGTGCTGCCACTGGTTGATCGCTCTCCGCCGCGAAGCCGCTGTGATTCCCGATGATGTCATTGTGCCCGTCCCAGCTCTGCTGGTTCTCCATTCCGCCAGAGTAGAGCTGGATGAATCGCACACCGCGCTCCACCATGCGCCGCGCCATCAGGCACTGCGCGGCGAAATGTCCGCAATGCTTCGTGCCGACACCATAGAGCTTCTTGATGTGCTCCGGCTCCTTCGCCACGTCAAAAGCCTCCGGCGCCGCCGTTTGCATCCGATACGCCAGTTCAAAACTCTCGATGCGCGCGTTCAGCTCGCTCTCGATGGGCGACTCCGCGAGCGCGCTTCGATTCAATCTGGCCAGGAGATCAAGCTGCGCGCGCTGGCGCTTCGGCGTGAGCGATGCCGGCACCGCGAGGTTTTCGATGGGCGCGCCGCTGGGCTTCAGCCACGTTCCCTGATACACGCTCGGCAGAAAGCCCGCGCCCCAGTTCGACGCGCTGCCCTTCGGCAGTCCGCGATTCAAGGGATCGCTCATCACGACGAACGAAGGCAGGGAATCGCCCTCACTGCCGAGGCCATACGTCACCCACGAGCCCACGCACGGATAGCCCATGCGCGTCATGCCCGTGTTCATCATGAAGAGCGCGGGCGAGTGATTGTTCGACTGCGTCCAGCACGAGTGGATGAAGCACATCTTGTCCACATGCATCGACGTCTTCGGAAACAACTCGCTGGCCCAAGTGCCGCTCTGCCCGTGCCGAGCGAACTTGAACGGCGACGCCATCAGCGGCCCGACCGAGCCAGGAAAAAAGCCCGTCTTCGGATCAAAGCCATCGAGCGGCTTGCCATCGCGCTTCTGTAGCTCCGGCTTGTAGTCCCATGTATCCACCTGCGACGGTCCGCCATTCGTGAAGATCCAGATGATCGACTTCGCCTTCCCCATGAAAGCCGGACGCTTCGGCGCAAAGGGATTCAGCGAGGAAGCCGCGCTGCTCTTGCCTTCCAGCAAAGCCGACAGCGCCAGCGCGCCAAAGCCGCCGCCTGCGCGTTGGAGGAGATGACGACGAGAGAAGGGATTGGAGGTCATGGCGGTCAGATCAGTTGGCATAAACAAACTCATTCAATCCAAGCAGCACCTGGCAGTAGTCGGCCAATGTGCCGCCTTGCGCGAGAAAGGCGGTGCCTTCCTCGATTTCGTCGACACTCGGCGCTCGGCTGAAGCAGATCAGGTAAGCGCTGGTGATTTGTTGTTTCACGTCCGGCGTCGTGCTGATGCGTTTGGCGAGCGACTCGGCCCAAGCGCGGGCTTGCGGGCTGTTCATCAGGATCAACGCTTGTGGAGCGACGGTCGTGGTGGGGCGCGCGCCCTGGCTGACGAGCGGCTCCGGTGCATCGAAGGCCACCATGCTGCCGATGAGCTGGCTGCGCTTGATGTTGAAGTAAATGCTGCGGCGCTTGCTGTTTTCATCACGCGTTCCGGGTCCGAACATCGTTCCATCCAGCACACCGCTGACGGCGAGCATGGAGTCGCGGATGGCCTCGCCTTCGAGGCGCTGCGGCTTGCGATACATGAAGAGCGCGTTGTCGGGATCGGCGGTTTCTTTGGCGGTACTGCGCTGCGTGCTCTGCTGATAGGCTTGCGAGAGCAGGATCATCTGGTGGATCGGCTTCATCTTCCAGCCGTTCGCGATGAGCTGCGAGGCGAGGAAATCGAGCAACTCGGGCTGTGTGGGTGCGTTGCCGGTTTTGCCGAAGTCATTCGGCGTGCTGACGATGCCGGTGCCGAAGTGGTGCTGCCAGAGTCGATTCACGATCACGCGCGCCAGCAACGCACCCGCGCCGTGATCAACATCGGTGATCCAGTTCGACAGCGTGCGGCGGCGGCCGGAGGACTTCGCGCCTTCCGCTGTCTTCCACTGCCAGCGTTTCTCGTCACCGGGACGCGCGAGCACCTGGAGGAATCCCTGCTTCGCCTCACCGTCCTTGAGATCGGGATTGCCGCGCTTGAGGACGTAGGTCTTGTCGAAAAACGGCCCGCCCTGCGTGTGCATGACAATTGGGTCGTAGCCTTCGCCGCAGATCATCA
>Ga0075163_10008169_pt1 | contig 13811 bp, 10 predicted proteins | sample JI1023141ADNA_FD_71478 | JGI IMG/M metagenome (GOLD analysis project Ga0075163, IMG submission 71478) | Wastewater effluent complex algal communities from Wisconsin, to seasonally profile nutrient transformation and Carbon sequestration -... | ecosystem: Engineered > WWTP > Effluent > Algae...
CCCCATTGCTTTTTATTATTGGCCAAAAGAATCCAAATTCTATTTTACAGGCAGGGGTTTTAACAGTTGGTATTTTTGGCGGCTTAACTGCTTATGCTTTTCTTTCTAAACGTGATTTTAGTTTCCTTAATGGAATGCTAACAGTTGGTTTAATAGTTGTAGTATTAAGTGGGGTAGTAAATATGTTTCTAGCCTCTAGTGCTTTTTCATTTGGAATTGCTGTAACTACATTACTACTATTTTCTGGTTATGTGCTTTATGACACTCAACAGATAATGCGCCGCTATCCAACTAATGAATATGTTGCAGGAGCATTAGATCTTTTCCTAGATGCCTTTAATATTTTCCTTGCTTTACTAAGGATTTTAAACGGTCGTAGAGATTAAGGCTTAAGAACCTGTTCCTATCAGGTTCTTAAATTTCCTCTTATCCCGCAAAAACGAGTAAATCACACGAGCATTTTGGTATAAGATTCGAGCTATTCTTTTTCATAAATTCGGAAATAACCAGCAATAATTTAGGAGGTTTATTAGCTAATGCCAGGGAAAATTGGCCGTAATGATCCTTGTCCATGTGGAAGCGGAAAGAAATATAAGAAATGTCATGGCGACACAAATTATGCTTCACAGGAAAATACACAACAAAAAGCTGCTGCTGTGCCACGTAATTTGTTGGAACGTAATATAGTACTACTTTATGCTGTTGCAGAAGTCTTTGGACTAAAACGAGGTTTTAGATGGAAAGATGTTAAACGTAATATTTCTGCTGAGCAAGTAGCAAGATTTTATCGAATAATTGCTGAACTTTATGCCCCTAATACTAATTTGCTTAGTCTACTGCCTAAAGGCGATAAATTAAGAGCATTTTATGTTGGGGATGTAGATTCACAGCTTACTAGCCATAATGCTGCAAGAATTGGGCTTTATGTAGATGAGTTATTAGTAGTAGTACCTTTTTATAATCCTCATTGTAAGGTAGCTAAACTTAATCCCATACAAAACCCAGAACTCTTTAAGATTGATACTTATAAGCTAATTAACTTTTTATACTTACTTGGCCCAGCACTAAACTCAGGCTTAGTAAAATTTGTTCCTAATCCAGGCTTATTTGATGATCAATTACAATTAGATTTCCTTGCTGCTGCACATGCAAGGTCTAAAGGAAAAGAAGTATCTAAGGAAACTATTGAAGATTTACGTGAGGAATATGCCAAAGAATTACATAAGGTTATTCGTGCTGAGTCTGCTGAGGTCAGAGAACAACAATTACGTCAAATTTGCCCTCATATGACAGATCAAGAAATAGCCTTAACCTTGCCTTACTTTGAACAGTTAGGTAAAGAAGAGTCTTCTGTAGTAATGACAAAGGAAGTAGAAAGACAATTAGTTCAAGTTGCTGCTCAAATACTTGCTATTCGTTCTGGTGTAAATACAGATACTGCTCTACATCTTTGCCAATATACAGGTGCAATTCCTTATACTAATAGTGCTTGGCGTTGGCAAGAATTACTAACAGCATCAAAAGATTCTCAAGCAAGTAATGAGGGTTTTGCACCTCTTACACAAGCTTTCCGAGAACTAGACATTAACTTCCTTAATAATGTTGATCGTGGCTTTATTGGGGAATTTCATTCAATGAATAGACTTGATGGTTTCCGTAGCTATATGCGGCGAATTTGGCAAGCAGCAGATAGCGATACAATTGAAGAAACAACCCTTAATAGCCTACAAAATGAATTAACTACTGAACATCAAAAAGCAGAGGGTGAGTGGGCACGTATTCGTCAAGAAACAACTCAATGGATTCAAATGGTTTCTGACCCAGATAGTAGTTTAGAACCTGTAGTAACTGGCAAATTACATTTGTCTATTCCTTCAACAGGTTTTATATCTCCTTTAGGACAAGAAAAATTTGCTATGTTAGAAGAGCCTGTACGTAAAAAAGTCTCTATGGCTGCTTATATAGAACTTGCAGGGTAAACTTCTAGTATCTTTGTAACTTGGCGGTATTTATTTTTAAGCTTTAGAAATAGATACCGCTATTAATTTTTACCTCTTTGAAAAGCTATGAAATATTTAACTTATTTATTCTTAATATGTTTATTTAGCTTTTACTCTCCTAATCTAGCCTATTCTTTTCCACTAGTAAATTTAGATAATAAAATAGAAGTCTTTTCAAACTTAAATATTGAAGTTAATAAACAACAAAGATCCTATCGATTAGTTGTTCCTGAATTAGTAAAATCTCAAAAAAATACTCCTCTAGTCTTTGCTTTTCATGGATTAGGCGATAGCAAAGATCTTATGCCTCTTTATAGCCATTTAGATCAAGCCGCAAAAAAATATGGGTTTATCTTAGTCTACCTTAATGGGGTTGATAAACGCTGGCCACTTCTACCTCTAAAAGCAGGAGATGATTTAGCTTTTTTTGATGCAATCTATCAAAAATTAACTACAGAATACTCTATAGATATTAACCGAGTTTACTTAACAGGAATGTCAAATGGTGCTTATTTTATCAATATTGTGGCTCAAGAGCGCTCAGAAAAAATTGCCGCTATTGCTCCTCATTCAGGCTCACTAGGTGCTTTAGCCTATCGTGGCCTAAAAGCAAAAAATAAATATGCCGTTATAGTTATTCATGGCGATGCAGATAATATTTTATCTGTTAGAGAAGGCCGTAAAATGCAAGAAGCTTATAAATCTGCTGGCCATACTGTTGAATATATAGAGGTTGCGGGCTTGGGGCATATGTGGGCTAATAAAATAGATGTTAATGATAAAATATGGCAGTTTTTTCTTGCTCACCCTAAAAATAAATAATTAGCAAAAATACATATAATATTTATTACTTCTTATAAATCTGTTGACAGTTCCTATATTAGCTGTTTATGATAGTGTCAAAGTTACACGAATAAGAGGAACTATTATGGCTAAAGAAATTAAGTTTTATAGTACTAAAGAAGAGTATGGGTGTTTTTCAAACTTTGCAGCTTATCCAATTAAATTAGATGGCAAATTATGGCCAACATCAGAACATTATTTTCAAGCACAAAAATTTCCTGATACAGATTATCAAGAAAAAATTAGGCTAGACAAATCACCAACGATTGCAGCACGATTAGGGCGTAGCCGACAAGTTAAGCTTCGTCCTGATTGGGAATCAGTAAAAGAATCTATTATGCAAAAAGCCGTATTAGCTAAATTTACTCAACATCTTGAGTTAAAAGAAATACTTTTAGCAACAGAAGATGCAATTTTAATAGAGCATACCGAAAATGATAGTTATTGGGGTGATGGTGGTAATGGCAGTGGTAAAAATCGTTTAGGGTATATTTTAATGCTTGTACGTGAGCAATTAAAACATACAAAATAGTTTATGAAAACAACAACATTATTTTTAATTTTTTTCCTTTTAATAAGTATTTTAGGGTGCAATAACCAACAAACTAATAAAGCTAACCTAGAAAAAACACTTACTATTGCTGCTGCTGCTAATGTAGAACCAGCATTTACAGAGATTGCCAAAGAGTTTGAAGCAGAAACCAAAACTAAAATAGTCTTTAGTTTTGGTGCAACAGGACTATTAGCTAAACAGGTTGAACATGGAGCGCCTTTTGATTTATTTGTTTCAGCAGATGTTAAAACGGTTGAGAGATTGGAGGCTAAAGGGGAAATACTACCTACTAGTAAAAGAATTTATGCTCAAGGGAAACTCGTTTTAATCTGGCCACAAGATGCAAAACAGGTGCCTTTATCTCTAGAAGATATTACTAGGCCAGAGTTTAAAAAAATAGCGATTGCCACACCTGATATTGCTCCTTATGGTGCTGCTGCTAAAGAAACTTTAGAAACCCTAGGTATTTTGGAAAAAATAATAGATCGTATTGTATATGGTGAAAATGTCTCTACAGTTCGTCAATATGCTAGTACAGGAAATGTTGACCTAGCCTTTATTCCGCTGTCTTTAATTAAGCCAGGGGAAAAATTTTTACCTGTAGATGAAAAGCTACATAAACCAATAGAGCAGGCTTTAGGGATTGTAAAAAGAAGCAAGAACATTGAACTTGCTAAAGAATTTGATGGTTTTCTAAAAGGACAAAAGGGAAGCGGGATATTGGAAAGGTTTGGCTATATTGTTGCTAAATAAAACTTTATTTATTTGCTCTTGCAAAGTGAAAGAAAATTTCCTCAAAATGTCCATTAGGTAAATTAGCCTTTTTGCGTAAATCATTAACTGTTCCATCAACGGCTATTTGTCCTTTTGACAAAATTACTACTCTAGTAGCCATTCGCTCTACAAAATCCATTATATGAGAAGAAAAGATTATTGTTTTTCCTTCTTTGTATAGCCTTTCTATTCTTTTACGTAAAGTAGCTATAGTTTCTACATCTAAGCCGTTAAGAGGTTCATCTAGAATTAAAATCCGTGGATCACCTAACATAGCGGCAATTAAGCCTATACGTTTTTTCATACCAAAAGAATATTGTCTAATTAATAAATTTTGTTTAGCTTTTAAGTCAAAATCTGTTAAAGCTTGGTCAATTTCTAGGTTTGCTTCACGTCCAAGTCCTTTAACACCAGCAACAAATTGCAAAAACTCTCGTCCGGTTAAGCGCTCATAAAGCACTAAATTTTCTGGTAAATAGCCAATTATCTGCCGAGTTTGAACATAATTAAATTTAACCTCTTTATCATTTATTAAAACTTTTCCACTATCAGGCTCAATCATTCCTAAAATTAGCTTAAGCATAGTTGATTTACCTGCTCCATTTGCCCCTAATAGAGCAAATATTTCAGCTTCAATAGATAAATCCACTTGATTTACTGCTTTTAATTCTCCATAAAGTTTAACTACAGACTCTAACTTAATCATTATCCCCTTCCAGCCCTGTAATTAGGATTCTAGCGCGGTCTTTTGCTCGAATTACTAGCTTATCCATTGCATAAAGATAAACAATTAGCCCAAACCACCAAACTTGTATTGTTAAAATCGCTACAGCTAAACTAGCAATAGCAGTAAATAAAATTGCTAAACTTGGACGAGAAGCAATTTCTAAAGAAAGAATACCTACTAAAGATGCAACTATTAACCAAATTAATAAGAGTTGAAACAACAGAAACATTCCATCTACTAGAGTAAGAGGCATTAATGGTAATGAAATTAAAAAACTAATAATAGGAATAGGCAAAGAAAGCAGACAAGCATAGATTAATTTACAGCTATACATATCTTCTGGTGTAACAGGTAAAGAGCGTTCTAGCCATAAAAAAGGTAGCTGATGTTTTATTAGTGCTGGAGCTAGAGCAGCTAGGGAAAAACTAGCTAAAGCTGTAGCAGATTGGGCTATGATGTCTACAGGGTAATCAGTTCGACTTGCTACTACTACTAAGCTAATTTCAAAAATTGTAGCAAAAGCAAAGCTTAAATAAACTGCTGCTGAAAAAAAGCGAAAAGTTAAAGTTAAATCTCTTAGTAAAGGTGCACCTAACTTAATGCCTACTATTTTAGTGAGTAAAAAGCTTTCTGCTAAAAAATCACTTAATCTACGTTTCTCTGCTAAAACTTGCTCAACTATATCACGATCAGAAATTGACCAGCGTTTATAAGCTATTAAGCCAATAAATATTAATAATGTTGATAGAATTAAAGATACCAAAGTCTGATAACCAAAAGGATTAGATTGTTCATTATTAACCCAACTAAGATAAAGGTTTACTAATAATTCACGCATACCTAATATTGGCCAATTTAACCACCAACCGATATTAGGGGATAAGCCTTGGATTAGAGTAAGTAAAAGGAAAAAAATCAATAAACGGGTTAGTTGTAATTGTCTAAAGTGTGCGGCTAGAACGACTAAAGTTATTTGTAATATTGCTAATTGTAAAATAGTGGGGAGTAAAACTAGAAATACTACTGATAGAAATTGAGTAGGTTTTCCAGCAATTTTACTTACTAAAAAATTAATTAAGCCAATAACTATGACTAAAGGTAAGTTTTTATAGATACGTATAATTAGTAAAGAGATAAAATGCCAACTAGGTTTAATTGGTAAGCCATCTAGGTAAGAATCAGGTAATTGAATAGGGTAGACTTCTGTAATTACTTTAGAAATACTGCTTAATACAAATAAAAGGATAATTATAGTTATAAGTAGATGGACAGTATCTAAAGTTAATATTGGATATCCGCCTATTGCTAAAGTGTTTATATAGGGGATTGCTAGTAGATAGACAATTCCTAGCACCATTGGCCCCAATATAAAAATGGAAAAAAGATTATCTTTAACTTGGCGTAATATTTCTAGAAATTTAAAATAAAGAATTATCCGTAAGGCGTTCATTAGGTTTAAGTTTACGCCTGAGCTTGTTGTGTAGTCATACTATCGGTTTCAATATATTTATCAAACTCCCCTCGGACAATTGCTTCACCAAAAACATCTGCTAGATGAGGATCAAATTGAATTCCTTTGAATTTGATTATTTCATCATAAGCTTGTTTTTGGCTTAAGGCTTTACGGTAAGGACGTGTTGATGTCATAGCATCAAAAGTATCCGCAATTGTTACAATACGCCCCATTAATGGGATGTCTTCGCCTCCTAGACCTCTAGGATAACCTTTACCATCATAATATTCATGATGGCAATAAATACAAGAAACTGTGTTATGAAGTTGTTTAATATGCTCAACTATACGCATTCCAAATTCTGGATGTTGTTGAATAATATGTCTTTCTTCATCAGTTAATCGGCCAGGTTTATTTAAGATATGATCGCGGATTCGGATTTTACCTACGTCATGAAGTAAAGCACCAACTTCAATAGTTTTAATTTGATCTTCAGGTAAACCAAGCTCACGTGCTAGAAAAACTGAATAAATAGAAACCCTAGAAGAATGGCCAGAAGTATATGTATCACGAGCATCAATACATTCTACAAGCATTTTTATAGAATCCATAAAAAGGGTTTCTAGCTTGGCATATAATCTAGAGCTTTCAAGTTTTCCTGCTGTTTGACGGGCTAACATCTCAGCAATTTTTTTATCAGAATTCTTAAAAGGAGAATTTAGTAAGCGGAATAAACTAAGTACTCCTATAGGGGTATCTTTTAAACAAACAGGAACATGGAGTTGAGTAAGTGATGACATGCCATTGTCTTGACCTGGTTCATTTACTATTTGAGTTACAGGTCTTTCTAAACAATAACTAGCATTGTCTTGATTACCACTATAGATTATAGAGGATTGTGCTATTAGACTGTCTTTACTAGAAAATAGTCTTTCTTGATAACTTCCATCTTCTTCAACTAAAACTAGTCTGCCTGCTTTACATTTTACTCGTGAAGTAGCTTCTTTTAGCATTTCATTGGCTACTTCATCAAAACTAGGTAAACCACCTAGGCGTTCACTAATGTCATAAAGTAGAGTAAGTTCCTCATACTTTTCCATTAACTCTAAAATTGCAGAACGTTGTGTTCCTGCCCATTGCAAACAGCTTTGTACTGTACGTGCTAAAGAATCTAGTAGCTCACTTTGTAATTGGTCAGAGAGCGCAGATTCTGTAGTACGAGACATACAAACCAACATGCACATATTGTTTTCATTATCATAAAGTTTGGTAGCAGAAATATAACAACCATCAATAATACGATCAAAATTAACAGACTTTTGATGTTGAGCATGTTCCCATAAAGCATTAATACAAGATTCAGTTTGTAGTACTGACTCAGGGCCTGCTTGGATTAGTTTGGTTCTTTTAATATCTACTATGATAATACTAACTAAATGTGTTTTAGCTAGAGTTTTAGTTAATGGTTCAATAGAAGTCAAAACAGACCGAAACAGTGACATTCTTACTCTCCGAAAATGATTTAGAAATATAGATTAAGCTTAATGCATTTATCCAAAAGATTTTGCTAGCTTTAGATTTTATTTTTCGATTAAAGATGGGATAATGTTCCCTAGTTATGACAATAAAGAAACAGACAACATTCTAGCATATTGGTAAAGCTACATCGATTAATATTTTGCCTGCTACATTTTATGGCAAATATTAAATAAATACTATAGCTAAAAACCTAGAAGTATTACTTAGGTTGAGTGAATTTTGATAATTAATACATAAGCGTAATTTAGAGGAAACTTTATGAGGAGAAAGCTACTAGTTTTAAGTATGGTTCTATTAGGTGCATTTAGTACAAACTACTCTTTTTCATCTAATAATCATAATGATATTAGTAAAAATAATAAAAAAACTACTAAAACTTTATTGCAAACCTGTTCTGAAGGGTTTGAGCCTCCACAAATACTAGCTAATTTAGAAGATAATGATGTTAATGAAAGTAGTGGAGTAGTTGCATCACGGCTTAATACTGGAATTTATTGGACACATAATGATTCAGGCGATGGGCCATATATTTATGCCTTTGATAATCGAGGGAAAAAACGAGGGGTTTGGAAAGTAAAACATGCTACAGCAATTGACTGGGAGGATATTGCTATTGGGCCAGGGCCAAAACCCGGTAAGAGCTATCTTTATACTAGTGATACAGGAAATAACTTAAGGGCTAGACAAGAATTAGTAGTTTATCAATTTTTAGAACCTAAAATTTCTTCTCAAGATGCTACAACTCCTAAATCAAATGCTAAGCTTACCAAACCTGCTAATACTATTCGTCTAAAATATCCAGATGGGGTTTATGATGCAGAAGCGCTTTTAATTCACCCTAAATCAGGAGATCTATATATTATTACTAAACCCCTTAGACCAAGCACTGGTGAAGTGGCTAGAGTCTATAAAGTAGCAGCACCTTTATCAAGTACTTCTATAAACACTATGCAGTTTGTTACAACACTTCCTTTACCTCTTCAAAATACAGATCAACAGAAAATTAATGGTGCAGATATTGCACCTAATGGGCAGCAAGTGATCTTAAGTGATTATGAGAGAGGATATGAGCTATGTTTAGAAAATGGAGATAGTAATTTTGATAATATTTGGAAACAAACTCCACAACCCCTAGAACTTAATACTAGAAAACAAGGTGAAAGTATTTGCTATCGTTTAGATGCAAACGCGGTTTTAACCACTAGTGAAGGGCTAAATCAACCTATAGCAGAAATGTTACGTAAAGGGGTTAGTAAATAATAGACCTCTTGCAAAAGTAATAAATCTTAAGCCACGGAGTGGCGAAATATCTGAGCGCCAGTGCGTAAGCGCTGGGTAATCAACGAATTAACTCTTATAGCCACGTAGTGGCGTAAGAATAAATAAAACAATTTATATTAAATTTATTCTTACGTCGCTACGCGACTCTAGATTCTAACTAACTGGTAACATAGGACTTACGTCCTACGCTACAGATCTTACGTCGCTACGCGACTTTTAGAAAAACATTTTTGCAAGAAGTTTACTATTTATAGGAAGTTTTAAAAGGGTTTAATTAAATAGAATTAAAAAAGGAGAGATTTGTTAAGTCTCTCCTTTTTGTTATGATCAAAGGCCCAGAAGTGTAGCCTACTTCCAGGCCCAAATCCATTCCGTTAGGTTTGGTTCCGTCCATTTGCGCACGCCAACACTTTTAAGTCGAGGGTTCAGTTTGAATAATCGTGTTTTACAGTTAAACTACCGATCCATAAGTGTTTTATAGGCGGATCGGGCCGGTTATGAGCCAGCAACTCGACTAGTAAGACCCTAAACAGTCGATTTGGCGATCGACGGAGAATACTGAGCTTAGAAGTGATAATCTCAGTTTTTGGTGACATAACGTCTGCCTCTACCCGCTTGGGCTACCCAGCCATAAGAAATTAATGTTATTTTTTGGCCGGGGTAGGATTTGAACCTACACTTTTACGCTGTGTCGTCAGACTAAAGTTAAATTTAAGTTTGTACTTCTAAACCTATAATAGCTTTAGCTAAATCTCCTAGCAACTCACTTAACCAAAGATATACTTAAAAATAGCCTCTCCTAGTTTTTGCTCTTCTACCTCTAAATTATTGGCTTCTTCACGAGCAAATTTTACTGCTTGTTGTAGCTTTTCTACCCTATTAAGTAACTCATTAACTCTTTGTGCTGGTAAAGCACCTGAGAATTTTACTGTACGCCAATAACCTATTATTATATCTTCGTAATAGACTTCCACTTGAGCAGGATGTTTTTCTGTTGCTTCTGCTTTTACATGATTACGAGGGACTTTTTTAGTTTTTATTGTTTGTGTTGGTTCTGTTGCCCAACAATCAGCCGAAGGATCCATCTTCCAATCTTCAGATGCATCTAATACAGGGAGTTTTTTTATAAAAGTATGCATATCAACAAGTTGCTTTTCTAGAAATAATAAGTAGCTAGCAGGGACTTTTGAAAGCAAAACTTTTCCATCCACCACAACATCAGCACTAGCTTTACAGTTTGCCCAATCTTTTGTTGCTGTAACATCAAATAGACGGGAAAGAATTTCTATTGTCTTACGAATTATTTCTTCAGCTTTTACTTGTACTCGGTTAGATTCCGGTGGAAATTGCTCTCCTTCTTCATCTTTAGACCGATAAGTGCGGGAAATACCAGATAATAAAGCTGTTTTTTGTAAAGCATGATGTGCTTCTGTAAGATCTTGAAATGAACGGCTTTTAATACCTTTTTCCACTGCAATAATTTGATTAAGTCGAGCCATGAAAAACCTCACATTTATTTATTTGGAAAATTTTACGTTAAAGACTATGGTAGAACAATTAAGTTTCCCTTTGCTTTATTTATAGTAGAACCATTAGAATAACTAGCGAGAATTATAAGGATTTATGGTTAAATAAAAAAGTTTCAAAAATTTTAATTTTTTTCCAAATTTTTCCAAACTTTTTCAAATTAACCATTGTCTAAGTAAACATCAACCAGATATTAAATAAGACACAAAATTTAGCACTAAAATATTTTAGCTATATAAAATAATTATAGGGAGGGCCACATGAATAAAACCCTAATGAAACGGTTAATAATATTAGCCTTTGCTTCAATAACCGTACTAGCAACTACTCAATTTAGTTCATCCGCTAAAGGGCCTAAAAATGACCTCGAAGGAATTACAGGAACTTATCGTGATTCTGTAAATAGTGGTGATTGTACTGTATTAAATAAAAAGAAAACATTTACTGATCCAAAAGAATATGCTCATGAGTTATCTCGAGTTACAGAAATGGCTGTAGCAAAAATGCCACAAGGCTCATATAACTTAGCCACTGCCAAAATCCCACGCCGTAACTTTATTGATAATGAAATATTTTCAAAAATGGATGATGCTGGTGTTACTCCAGCTCCTTTAGCTAATGATGAAGAATTCTTACGTCGTGCTACTTTAGATATTACTGGACGTATTCCTAGTGCTGAAAAAGTACGTCAGTTTGTTAGTGATTCTTCTCCAAATAAACGAGAAGCTTTAGTTAATTCATTAATAGGCTCTCCAGAATATGTAGATCGTTGGACTATGTTTTTTGGCGATGTAGTCAAAAATGTTTCTTTTACACAAAATCTTGATCGTTTTGAAGAAGGCCGTAATACTCTTTATCAAACCATTAAAACCGCTGTTGCCCAAAATACTCCCTATAACCAATTTGTTACTAATATTTTAACCTCATCTGGTAATTCTTTTACAAATGGTGCTGCTAGTTATGCAGTAGGTAATATTGTACAAATGGGGCCAGCACAAGACACCTTTGATAATAGCCTAGTACAAGCCTCCACACGTTTCTTAGGTATTAGCACTTTTGATTGTCTTCTTTGTCATAATGGTAATGGTCATACTAATGCACTAAATGTTTGGGCTACCCAAGTAAAACGCACTGAAGCTTGGGAAATGGCAGCATTTTTCTCTCGTACTGCAATTAGAAGAAATATAGTTAGTAGACAGCCTAATATATTTAACTTTGATGTTTTTGATGTTCAAGCTGGTAATTATATGCTTAATACCGCTAATGGTAATCGTCCAGAACGTAAACCAGAAGAAGGTAAATCAGTAACAGTTACCCCAAGATACATTTTTTCAAATGAAACCCCTGCTCCAGGCGAAAACTATCGCGCGGCTTTTGCCCGTTTTATGACCAAAGATCGTCAATTTGCACGTGCTACAGTTAATTATATTTGGAAACAATATTTTGGAATGGGTATAGTTGAACCAGCAGATAATTTTGACTTAGCTCGCTTAGATCCAAATAATCCTCCTTCTGAACCATTTGGCTTACAAGCTACTCATCCAGAGCTTTTAGAACGCTTAACAGATGAGTTTATTAGTAATAACTATGATATCCAACATATAATGAGATTAATTACCCAATCAAGCACCTATCAGCTTTCTTCTCGTTATAATGGTGTCTGGAAAGAAGAATTTGTACCTTTCTTTGCTCGTAAATTTGCTCGTCGTATGCAAGCAGAAGAAATTCATGATGCTATTACAGTATCTACAGGAATTTTACCTAGCTATACAGTTTTTGGTTTTAGCACTCCAATACAATATGCTATGCAACTACCAGATACTTTAGAGCCATTTAATCGCAGAGATCGTTCTGCTAACACTCAAGCTTCAGTTCTTGGCAATGTGTTTCTAAACACTTTTGAACGTGGCGATAGAGATGATTTACCTCGTAGTAACACTCCGTCAATTTCTCAAGGCTTAACATTAATGAATAGCCCATTTGTCAATGCTCGTATTAATGCAAGTAATGCAAACAGCACACTTGGTCGTTTGCTTGCTGCTAATAACCAAGACCAAAAATTAGTGGAAGACTTATTTTTAACAGTACTTTCACGTTATCCAAATAAGACAGAAATGAATCAAGCTCTTAATATGTTAAAACCTAATCGCAACCAAGGCGCAGAAGATTTAATGTGGGTTTTAATTAACAAGATTGATTTCATCTATAACTACTAATAGCAGCAAGGAGACATGACAATGAATAAAGAAACTAAAGAATTACTTGATGCACAAGATAGATTACCCCAACATCGTCAAAGTTTAGCTAGTGGGGAAGGTTTTAGTCGTCGTCAGTTTTTTAAGATGTCGGCTCTAGGGCTAAGCGGATATTTCTTTGCCCAAGCTGCTAGACCAATGGAAGTAATGGCACAAACCAAACCACAATTAGAAAGTACTGCTAAGAACTGTATTTTCATACATTTAGATGGTTCTCCTAGTCATATAGATACATTTGACTTAAAAGAAGGTAGCTGGACTCCAAAAGATTTTGAACCTACTACAATAAATCAAATCCGTTGGCCAAAAGGTTTGCTACCAAAACTTGCTGAACAAGTGCCTAACTTTGCTGTAGTTCGTTCTATGAGCGCCTACGCACTTGTACATCCACTTGCACAAATTTGGACACAAATCGGACGTAATCCTGCTAGCGGTCTTTCTAAAGTCGCTCCCAACATTGGTGCAGTAGTCGCTTTAGAATTTGAAAGCAAACGCACTCCTAACCAAAAACTACCAGGGTTTATTGCATTAAATGCTGGTAATATCGTTGGTCGAGGCTATTTCCCACCAGAGTTTGCTCCTTTTGGCGTTGCTCCTAATCCTGCTGGACTATCTAATTCAACCAATCCAGTAGGGGAAAGCCGTTTTAGCAGTCGTTACAATATGTTACAAGCTTTGGACGAAGAAAACCGTAATAACCAAAGTGTATTAGGTGTTGGTGGTGATGAAATGGCTTCTGCTTATACTCAGGCTAGAGGATTGATGTATAACCCAGAAGTACAATCAGTTTTCCAATATTCCCAAGATGATTCTAGGGCTTATGGTGGTAATGGTTTTGGTAATGCTTGCTTAGTAGCTA
>Ga0075163_10008170_pt1 | contig 13810 bp, 12 predicted proteins | sample JI1023141ADNA_FD_71478 | JGI IMG/M metagenome (GOLD analysis project Ga0075163, IMG submission 71478) | Wastewater effluent complex algal communities from Wisconsin, to seasonally profile nutrient transformation and Carbon sequestration -... | ecosystem: Engineered > WWTP > Effluent > Algae...
ACGTATCCGATGCCGGGGCCGCACCCCAGGACAAGACGCGCAGCACCAACGTGCGCGGCTGGGCGCGCTGGGCGGCACAGACCGCCTGCCACTGCGCGGGCACCAGGAAGATACCGGTCACCTTCTCGGCCTCCAGCACGTCGAGCAGTGCTCCCGGATCGAACGCTCCGAGCGGGTAGAGCACGGTCGGGCGCCCCAAGAGCAGGCCCGGGATCATGTTGCCGATGCCGGCGATGTGGAACAGCGGGACGCCGATGAAACCCACGTCATGGTTCAGGTCGGCGCCGTTGGTGAACAGGAAGGTGAGCGCCTGCCCGGTGATGTTGGTGTGGGTGAGCACCGCGCCCTTGGGCCGGCCGGTGGTGCCCGAGGTGTACATGATCAACGCCGGCGAGTCGTTCGGGATATCGACCGGGGCGGGCGCCGGACCCGGCTCGGCGAGCAGGTCGTCGTAGCCGAGCACACCGTCCTCGGTGGTCCCGCCGGCGACGATCACCGTCGTCAGGGTCGAGTCCAGGTCGCGCACCGCGGTGGCCACCGGCGCCAGCACCGCTTCGGTGATGACCACACGGGCCGCGCAGTCGCTGACCAGGAAGGCAATCTCGGGCGGGGTCATCCGGAAGTTGACCGGGACCGCGATCGCACCCAGCCGGTTGGCGGCCAGGAAGGACTCGATGAATTCGGTGCGGTTCAGCATCAGGATCAGCACCCGGTCGCCGAACTCGACGCCGCGCCGTTGCAGCGCGCCGGCCAGCTTGGTGACCCGTTGGTCGAGTTCGGCCCAGGTGGTGGTGTGGCCGAGGAAGCGCAGGGCCGTCTTCTCGGGCTGCATCAGGGCGTGCCGGGTCAACTGGTTGGACCAGTTCTGCTGACGGGCGAGGTAGGGCTGGTCGGTGCTCTGGGCAGTCACGCGGAGCTCTTTCGTCAGGGATGCGCAACCGGGCTTGCGCGAGGTTTATATTTGATCAACCGTTTATATTTGATCAAACATTGTGTCGTCCCGGTCACACTAGAGCCACACCGGCCCGACGAACAAGCCCGTCCCTACGACATCCGCAGCACCGAGAGGACGGCACCACAGTGAACGCACCGGCGACACCCCGGCCGGCCCGCCGGCGCGAGCAACTCTCCGATGAGGTGGCCGGGCACCTGCGGGCGGCGATCATGTCCGGGTCGCTGCCGCCCGGGACGTTCGTCCGGCTCGACGAGACCGCGGCCCAGCTCGGCGTCAGCATCACCCCGGTACGGGAGGCGCTGCGCACCCTGCGCGGGGAGGGCCTGGTGCAGCTGGAACCGCACCGCGGACATGTGGTGTCACCGTTCACCCGCGACGATATCGCCGACATCTTCTGGCTGCAGGGGACCATCGCCGCCGAACTCGCCGCGACCGCCGCGCGGCGCGTCAACGATGCCGATATCGACGAACTGGAACGGCTGACCGAGGCCCTGGACGCTGCGGTGCAGGGCGGCGATATCGACTCGATCGCGCACGCCGAGTTCAACTTCCACCGCAGGTTCAACCACATCACGAACCGGATGAAGCTGGCCTGGTTCCTGCTGAACGCCGCGCGCTATCTGCCGCCGCACATCTACGCCTCGGATCCGAGCTGGGGAGTGGAGGCGGTGGCCAATCACCGCCAGCTGGTGGTGGCGCTGCGGCAGCGCGACGTCGACGAGGTGGTGCGGCTGACCCGCAGCCAGTTCGACGACGGTGCGCGACGGCTGACCAGCCTGCTCGACGACCTGGGGCTGTGGACCTAGTTTTGCGCCAGCTGCTCGGCGCGGGTCTTGAGGTTGCCGGCCAGATGTTCCAGGGCGTCGTTGACGACCTTCTTCACCATCATCGAGGGAACCCCCGCCATCGAGACCTCGACATCCATGTCGACGGTGAGCAGACTGACCGGACCCATGTCGACGACCGCGAACAACTGCTCCTGCTTGGAGAACAGATTGCCCTGCTGCATCACGGTCTGGATCTGGTTGTCACCCGGGTAGTAGACGGCCTGGATGTAGGTGCCCTGCATGCCCTGGACCGACGTGTCCAGCCGGAGCTGACTGGGCCGGCCGTCGTCGTAGCGGGCGAGCACCCAGGCGCCGGTGACCTCTTCATTCCACTGCGGGTACGCCTCGAAGTCGGCGACGATCCCCATGATGGTGGCGGCGGGCGCGGTGACCTCGACGGTCTTGCTGACAACAGGCATCGGGCGAGCATATCGCCGGAGCTCACTCCAACGTGATGGTGGCCAACAGCTCCCGGATCGCACCGGGGATGGGCATCGACTTGCGGTTCTCCCGGTCGACGTAGACGTGCACCCAGGTGCCGACCGCGGCGACCGGGCCGCCGTCGGCCCACAACCCGGTGCGGTAGGTGACGCTGCTGGTGCCCAACCGGGTCACCGCGAGACCCACCACCAGATCGGACGGGAACTTCAGCTCGGCCAGGTAGCGACAGCTCGATTCGGCGACCACGCCCAGCCACGGCGCGGTCATTGGGTCCACGCCGACCCGGGTGTCGATCCAGGCGTTGATCGCGGTGTCGAACAACTGGTAGTAGATCGCGTTGTTCAGATGGCCGAACATGTCGTTGTCCGTCCACCGCGTCTGCACCGGCCAGTGCAGCGGGAAGTCCGCGCTCGTGTACTCCATGCCGGCCAGCATGTCAGGCTGGAACCATGAAGATCCGCGGTGCGGTGCTGGAAACCATCGGAGCGTCCCGGCCGTATGCGACGTCCAAGCCGCTGGCGGTCTCGGACCTGCACCTCGATGATCCGGGCGACGGTGAGCTGCTGGTCCGTATCGAGGCCGCCGGCCTGTGCCACTCCGACCTGTCGGTCGTCGACGGCAACCGGGTGCGGCCGGTGCCGATGCTGCTCGGCCATGAAGCCGCCGGCATCGTCGAGAAGGTGGGTGGCGCCTCGGATCTCGCACCGGGGCAGCGTGTGGTGATGACGTTCCTGCCGCGGTGCGGGGAGTGCGCGGCGTGCGCGACCGACGGGTTGGCCCCGTGCATCCCCGGTAGCGCGGCCAACGGGGCGGGCACGCTGCTCAGTGGAGCCACCCGGTTGAGCGGCGGAGTGCGCCATCACCTCGGGGTGTCCGGCTTCGCGACCCACGCGGTGGTGGACCGACGCTCGGTGGTGCCCGTCGACCCTGATGTACCGGCTGTCGTCGCCTCCTTGTTGGGATGCGCGGTGCTCACCGGGGGCGGCGCGGTGCTCAACGCCGGCCGGCCCCGGGCCGGGCAGACCGTGGCGATCGTCGGGATGGGTGGGGTCGGGATGGCCGCCATGCTGACCGCCCTGGCACATGAGGACGTCCGCGTCATCGCGGTGGATCGGTTGGCGGACAAGTTGGCCTTGGCCCGCGAACTCGGCGCACACGCGGTGTACACCCCCGAGGAGGTCGACGAGAGGGCCGAGGTGGTGATCGAAGCCGTCGGGCATGCCGGCGCATTGGAGGGCGCGATCGCACTGACCGCGCCGGGCGGGCGTACCGTCACCGTCGGGCTGCCCGCCCCCGAGGCACGAATCACGTTGTCGCCGTTGAATTTGGTCGCCGAGGGACGGACGTTGATCGGCAGCTACCTCGGATCGGCGGTGCCGGCCCGCGATATCCCGCGGTTCGTCGAGCTGTGGCGGGCCGGGCGGTTGCCGGTGGAGAAGCTGGTCTCGGCCACCTTGACACTCGAGCAGATCAACGCCGGCATGGACGAGCTCGCCGACGGACGCGCCGTCCGTCAGATCATCGAGTTCTGACTCGCGGCACCGTCACGGGTCAGACCGGGCAGCCCGATGCGCTCCCCGACCGTGCGGAGCACCGACCACGCCCCCGGTGCGCCCTGCATCAGCGGCCAGGTGATGACCGCGGTGAGCACCGAGCACACACTCTGGGCGATCGAGGCCGGCACCCGAACGGGGTCCATCAGATCGTTCTCGGCCAACGGGCCGGCGTCGGTGGACACCATGGTAGGGGTGAACGTGCGCAGGGACCTGCCGGTGCCGCGAAGTCCGTTGAGCGCCGCCAGTGCCGATCCCCGCTCGGACAGTTCGGCGCGGAAGTCCTCGACGGGCACCCCCAGATGCTCGGCGATCAGACCGTCGCGAACGTCGCGGATATGCGCCCGCACGTCCGCGCGGTCAGCGGAATCGTCAAGGGCCACATCGCATTCGCTGTCAAATCCGAGCGACCTGTTGTTCAGGTTGGACGAGCCGATGCGCAGGAACCGGTCATCGACGATCATGACCTTCGAGTGGATGTACAGCGAGGCGCCCCCGGGCACCGCCGGCCAGTACACCCCGACCCGTCGGTGGTCGTCGGCATCCCACAGCAGCCGCACCATCCGCTCCCGGGCGCTGTCCATCGAGACGGTTTCCAGCGGGCTCTCGGAGGTGCGCGGCAGCACGATGATCACTTCGGGTCCGTCCGGTTCCCGCAGTCGTTCCGCCAGCGCGGCACAGATGCCTCTGGCGGCCAGGTACTGGTTCTCCAGATAGATGACGTCCCGCGCGGCGGCGATGGCGGCGAGGTTCAGCGCCTCCACCTCGCGGACCTCGTCGCGACCCGGCAGGGTGGGGAGGGTACGGGCGATGCCGACCTCGACATTGCGCAGTGCCGGTTCGCAGTCGCGCGGCCATACCGTGGCGCCGGGCCCCACCGGTGGCAGCTCCTGATCCGTGGCCATCTGCCAGCGGTCGCGGGCCAGCTCCGCCAACGCACGTGCGGCCTCGCCGTCGACCACCGTGGCCACTTCGTGGCGAGGGCCGTACGGCTCGCCGCCGGAACGCCGGCCGGGATCGTCGCGGCGGTGATCGCGGGTATCCCAGCGGCCCAGGGTCAGGTCGATTCCCCCGCAGAACGCCACCGCGTCATCGATCACCACGATCTTCTGATGGTGCACAGCCCCGGTCGGGTGCGCCCCGTCCACGGCGAGGTGCATGCGCGCCGAGGTGATCCGGTTCAGCCATTGCACCGGCACGATGCTGTACCAATACCGCTCGAAGAGCGGGAGCAACCGCAGGTTCGACTTCAGGACGTACACCTTCAGGTGCGGTCGCCGCCACAGCAGCCAGAACAGGAACGGACCGAGCTGATTCGGTCCGGGCAGCGTCGCGCGCCCGGGCTCGAACGTCGTGCGGGCGTCGAAATCCCACCCCACCAGCAGGATTCTGTTCTCGGCGCCCAGCATCGCCGACTTCACATGCCTGAGGTAGTCCGCGCCGTCGATGATCGGCGCGAAGCGGGCCGCTTCGGCGGACTTCCAGCACGTCTTGCCGGCCAGCAGCAGGCGTTGGTCGCCCATGATCCGCGCACCTCCTTCGCATCGCGGCGCCGTCGCCCGCGCGTGGACTCACCTAATTAGTCGGTCGCCGCCGGGCGTTACGCACGCCGACGAGACGCACGACACACACGAGTCTTCTCCGGGTCGGCCATCACCGCCTTCCCAACTTGTATGATGAGTTGTAGACTTATCATATGACTGATGCGATCCGCCGACTCCGCCTGTCCCACGTCGTCCTGCCACTGCCCAGTCCGGTCAGTGACGCCAAGGTCCTCACCGGCCGCCAGAAGCCGCTGACGGAAACCGTGTTGCTGTTCGTCGAGGTCAGCACCGAGCAGGGGTTCGACGGTATGGGCTTCAGCTATTCCAAGCGGGCCGGCGGCCCGGCGCAGTACACCCACCTGGCCGAGATCGCCGACGTCGCCATCGGCCAGGATCCCTCCGACATCGATCGCATCTACCAGTCCCTGCTGTGGGCCGGCGCCTCGGTGGGACGCTCCGGTGTGGCCACCCAGGCCATCGCCGCCCTCGACGTCGCCCTGTGGGATCTCAAGGCTCGACGCGCCGGCCTCCCGTTGGCCAAACTCCTGGGCGCACACCGTGATTCGTGCCGGGTGTACAACACCTCCGGCGGGTTCCTGCAAGCCTCGGTCGACGAGATCAAGGAGAAGGCCACCGCCTCCCTGGAAGCCGGCATCGGCGGCATCAAGATCAAGGTGGGCCAGCCGGACTGGAAGACCGACCTGGACCGGGTCGCGGCGATCCGCGAGCACCTCGGCGACACCCCGTTCATGGTGGATGCCAACCAGCAGTGGGACCGGGCCCGGGCCCGCCGGATGTGCCGCGAACTCGAACAGCACGACCTGATCTGGATCGAGGAACCACTGGACGCGTGGGACGCGGCCGGCCATGCCGACCTGTCACGCGCCTTCGACACCCCGATCGCCACCGGCGAGATGCTCACCTCCGTCCCCGAACACATGGCGCTGATCGACGCCGGCTACCGCGGCATCGTGCAACCCGACGCCCCCCGCATCGGCGGCATCACCCCGTTCCTGCGCTTCGCCGCACTGGCCGCACATGCCGGGCTGGCCCTGGCCCCGCACTACGCCATGGAGATTCACCTGCATCTGGCCGCCGCCTACCCCACCGAGCCCTGGGTGGAGCACTTCGAATGGCTCAACCCACTGTTCGACGAGCGCATCGAGATCCGCGACGGCCGGATGTGGCTGCCCGAGCGCGCCGGGCTGGGTTTCACCCTCAGCGAGCAGATGCGCGCCTACACCAAGGAGAGCGCAACATTCGGTCGGCCATGATGTTGCGATGACGACGTCTCTGGCCCTGCGGGTGGTCGCCGGTCTGAAGGACAAGATCTTCACCGGCGATCTTCCACCGGGGCACAAGCTGCCCTCCGAGACCGAACTGGTCGAGGAGTTCGGGGTATCTCGTACCGTGGTGCGCGAGGCCGTCACCCGGTTACGCGCCGAGGGGTTTGTGGAGACTTTCCAGGGCCGCGGCTCATTCGTGCTGGCAGTACCCGAGTCGACGGCCTTCACCGTCGAGTCGGCTGCCATCCGCACCCATCACGACGTGCTGGACATGATCGACTTCCGGCTCGGCGTCGAATGCGAGGTTGCCGCGCTGGCGGCCGCGCGCAGCGATGGTCCGGCCCGCGACGCCGTTCGCGCCGCGCTCGACGAATTCAGCGCCGCCGCCCCGAGTGACGCGGTCGAGGCCGACTTCCGCTTCCACCGCGCGATCGCCGCCGCCAGCGGCAACCGGTTCTACGTGGAACTGCTCGATTCGCTGGGGCCGATGATGATCATGCTGCCGCGCACCAGACTGGGTTCGCAACATTCCATCACCGATGCCGCACACGCCGAACGCGTCCGCAGGGAGCACGACCAGGTCGCCACCGCCGTGCTCGCCGGCGACCCGGACCTGGCCCGGGCGGCCATGCGCGTGCATCTCGGCAACACCCGTCGCCGGCTCAACAGCGACAGCCCTTAGCGGGCAACCGTTTCCGGCTTCTCGACGTCGGCCGCCCGCCGCCGCCGTACATACTGGATCACCGGCAGCAGTGCCAGTAGCAAGAAGATCGCCAGGATGGCGCCCGAGATCGGCCGTGTGAAGAAGCCGGTCGGGTCGCCGTCGAAGATCAACAGCGAACGGCGCGTGCTCGACTCGATGATGCTGCCGAGGACGAACGCCAGCACCAGGGGCCCCGGATCGAAACCGGCCTTCTTCATCAGGTAGCCGACCACGCCGAACCCGAGCATCACGAAGATGTCGAAGGTCGAGTTGTTGATCGTGTACACACCGAGAATGGTGATGAGCGCCGTGATCGGCGCCAGTACCGCTGGCCTGACCCGCAGGATGCGAACAAACAGGCCGACCAGGGGAATCGACAGGATCAGCAGCAGGATGTTGCCGATGTACATCGAATTGATGACACCCCAGAACACATCGGGATGCTCGTCCACCAGCTGGGGTCCCGGCGAGATGCCAAGGATCAGCAGTGCTCCGAAGAGCATCGCCATCGACGCGTTGGCCGGCAGCCCGATGGTGAGCAGCGGGATGAACGACGAGGTGGCCGCGGCATTGTTGGCGCTCTCCGGCGCGGCGACCCCCTCGATGGCACCCCGCCCGAACCGCTCCGGGTTCTTCGCCCGCCGCTTCTCGGTGGCGTAGGCCACGATCGACGACAGCGTTGCGCCACCGCCGGGCAGCACGCCGAGCACGAAACCGATGAGCGACCCGCGCCCGATGGCGCCCGACGACTGTTTGAGGTCCTTGCGGGACGGCCAGACGTTGCCGACCTTTGCCGGTACGTGCACCTTCCCGTGCCGTTGCTCAAGGTTGTAGAGGATCTCCCCGACACCGAACAGGCCCATCGCCACGACCACGAAGTCGATACCGTCCGCCAGTTGCAGGCTGTCGAAGGTGAACCGCGAGGCGCCGCTGAAACTGTCCCGGCCCACGGTGGCCAGCAGCAGCCCGACGGCTCCGGCAATGAGGGCTTTGAGCCGGTTGCCACTGCCGATGGTCGCGACCAGCAGCACCCCGAGCAGGGCCAGCGCCGCGTACTCCGGTGGACCGAAATCGAGGGCGATCTCGGCCACCACCGGGGCCAGTAGCGTCAGTCCGATGATCGAAATCGTGGCGCCGACAAAGGATCCGATGGCCGCGATACCCAATGCGGTGCCTGCTTTGCCCTGTTTGGCCAGCGCGAAGCCGTCGAAGACGGTGACCACCGAGGACGCCTCTCCCGGCAGCCGCAGCAGGACCGAGGTGATCGTGCCGCCGTACTGGGCGCCGTAGTAGATGCCGGCCAGCATGATGATCGCGGCCACCGGGTCGATGGTGTAGGTGATCGGCAGCAGGATCGCGATGGTGGCCGCGGGGCCGAGGCCGGGCAGGACACCGATGATCATGCCGATCAGCACGCCCATCAGGCAGTACAACAGGTTCTGGGGTTCCGCCACCAGGGCGAACCCGGCCAGGAATGCGCTGAAGTCCATGTCTTTCCGGCTTCGCTCAGAGGGAGATCAGGTGCGGCAGCGGTATCCGCAGCCCGTAGATGAACAGAAGGTAGAACACGGCGGTGGTGACGACGCTGACGACCGCGGTGCTGCGCCAGGTCTCGCCGCCGAGGAACCGCAGCCAGATCACGCACAGCGCGACGGCGGGAATCTCGAAGCCGATCATCGGCATCAGCGCGCCGAAGGCAGCGAAGGTGGCGGCACCGGCGAGAACGAGAAGGCTGCTGCGGGTGAACTTCTCGGCGTCATCGAGCCGGCGCCCGACCACCAGCAGCAGCACCGACAACCCCGCGATGACCACGCTGACCACGAATGGCCACAGCCCGGGCCCGGGTTCGCGCAGCGAACCCAATCCATACCCGTAGGCCAGCACGGCACCGGCGGCACCGACCGCCAAGCCGGTCAGCGCACCCACCACCTGATATCCGGATCCGCCCCGCGGTGGGCGTTCCTCCTCCAGCTCCTGAGCGACTTCGGCCTCGATCTCGGCCAGCAGATCCCGGGTGTGCGGTGACTGCGGCTCACCGACCGCGGTCATCAGCCCGCGTCCCGCAGGCTGATCTGGTACTGGTCGATGAGCTCGGCGTAGCGCTGTTTGTCCGCATTGAGCTGGGTCAGCGCGTCTTCGCCGGGAATCTCCATCGGGGTGAGGCTGTTCTGCTCGTTGAACTTCCGGTAGTCCTCGGTGCCGAACGTCGCCTTCAGTCCCTCGACGAGCTTGTCCTTCACGTCCTGCGGGGTGCCCTTGGGAACCGTCATGAAGCGGTACTGGGTCACCTCGACATCGAGTCCCTGTTCCTTCGCGGTGGGCACATCGGGTAGGTAGCTGATCCTGTCCGGCCCGAACACCGCCAGCGGCAACAGCTTTCCGGACTGGATGTTCTCAATCGCCTCACCCACCTGGATGGAAGCCACCTCCACCTGGTTGCCGAGCACCGCGGCCAGGGCCGGAGCGCCACCGTCGAACGGCACCGCCTGCGACGGTACGTTTCCGGATTTGAACAACAGCGCGGCCGACAACTGGGCGCCGGTCCCGACACCGGTGGTGCCGTAGCGGACCGTGCGGCCGGCGTTGCGCATGTCCTCGATCGTCGTGAACCCGCTGGCCGGACTGGTCACCAGGACATAGTCGTCGCGGGATATCCCGTAGACCACGTCGAAATCGTCGATGTCGGTGACCTCGTCCGGGCTCACGGCGAGCGGGGTGATGGTGAACAACGATGCATTCTGGATGGCGATCGTCGAGCCGTCGGCGGGTGCGTTGGCCACCTCGGCGGCGGCCAGTGCACCGTTGGCGCCCTCCCGGTTGATGACGGGGAACGTGCCGCCGAGGTCGTCGCTGAGTCCCTTGGACACCGCGCGGCTGATCAGGTCACTGGACCCCCCGGCGGATGCGCCGACGTACATCTCGACGGTCCCCGAGGGCCAGCCGTCCCCGGAGCCACCGCCGGTGCTGGTCTGGACTCCGCCGCAGGCGGTGAGTGCCAGCGCGGTGGCCGCGGCGGCCGCGAAGGCGGTGCGGGAACGGAGGCGGGCTGCTGCGATCGCCATGAGCTACTCCTGTTGTGCAGGTCTCAAATGATCCGCCGATGTGGCGGCCATCACTTAACCTAGGAGTTCTCTCGATACCTGTCCCAGGCATAATTGGTATCGTTTGATGCTGCTATTGAATGGCTTTGGCTCGCGGGTCAGAACCAGCGCGCGTCCATCTCCAACGTGGTGCGATCCAGGCTTTCCAGCAGGTCGAGCTGCGCCGCGGTTTTGGGCAGTTCGTAGCGGAAGAAGAAGTGCGCCGCCTGCCGTTTGCCCGCGTAGAAGTCGCCGCCGCGGCCCCCGGTGGCCAGATACTGTTCCAGCCAGATCCACGCGATGACGACATGCCCGAACGCTTCGAGGTAGATCGCGCTGTTGGCCATCGCCGCTTCGACATCACCGGCGGCGAACATGTGCGCGGTGACGGCCATCAGTCGCCGCCAGGAGGCCTGCAATTGGGTGGCCAGCGGATCGTCGCCGGCGGCGGCGATGGTCTCGGAGATCCGCTCCGAGAGCGCCGTCAGGCTCGCACCGCCGTTCTGGGTGACCTTACGCCCCAGCAGGTCCAGACTCTGGATACCGTGCGTGCCTTCGTGGATGGGATTGAGCCGATTGTCCCGGTAGTGCTGCTCGACGTCGTACTCGCGGGTGTAGCCGTATCCACCGAGCACCTGGATGGCCAGGCTGTTGGCTTCCAGGCACCACTGCGAGGGCCAGCTCTTGGCGACCGGGGTCAAGATGTCGAGCAGTGCGGTGTTGCCTTCGTCGGTGAGCCGGGCACAGTACAGGGCCAGCCCGAGCGCCCCTTCCACATAGGCCTTCTGTGCCAACAGCATCCGCTTGACATCGGCGTGCGCGATGATCGGGACCTGCGGACTCGACGGATCCTTGACCAGCCGTCCCTGCGGGCGTTCTCTGGCATACGCCAGTGACTTGAGGTACCCGGTGTAGCCGAGCGCGACCGCACCCATGCCGACACCCAGGCGCGCCTCGTTCATCATGTGGAACATGTAGACCAGACCGCGGTGCGGTTCACCGACGAGGTAGCCGACCGCGCCGTCGAAGTTCAGCACCGTGTTGGTGATACCGCGTTGGCCCATCTTGTGATTGAGCCCGGAGATGGCCACCGCGTTGCGGGATCCGACCGAGCCGTCCGCACTGACCAGGAACTTGGGCACGATGAACAGCGAGATGCCCTTGGTGCCCGCCGGTCCGCCGGGAATCTTGGCCAGCACCAGGTTGACGATGTTCTCCGAGAGCTCGTGCTCGGCACCGGAGATCCACATCTTGGTACCGAACACCCGGTAGCTGCCGTCCTCCTGGAGTTCGGCGCGGGTGGTGATATCGGCCAGCGAGGATCCCGCCTGGGTTTCCGACAGTGCCATGGTGCCCGTGAACCGACCCTCCAACATGGGCGTCACGTACGTCTCGATCTGTTCGGGACTGCCGAACTCCGCGATCAAGTTGGCGTTCGCGATGGTCAGCATCAGATATCCGGAGGTACTGGTGTTGGCCGCCGCGATCCAGGCGAAGCCGGCCTGCGCGACGGTCACCGGCAGTTGTGCGCCACCGAGTTCGGCATCGAAACTCATGCCGAGCAGATCTGCCTTGGCGAAGGCCTCCAAGGCCTGCTTCACTTCCGGGATCACCGTGACGGTGGTGCCGTCGAACCGCGGCTCGTGGGCGTCGCTGAGCTTGTTGTGCGGAGCGAAGTACCGCTCGGCCAATTGCTCGCACAGGTCCAGCACACCGTCGAAGGTCTCCCGGGAATGCTCGGCGAACCGCGGCCGGGCCGTCAGCTCTTCCACGTCAAGCCACTCGTAGAGCAGGAAATCCAGGTCGCGGCGGGAGAGGATGGTCGACGTCATGTCGCCAGGCTAGCCCTTATGAGGCGGCGGCGATTTGGTCGTTTTCCATCTCGCGGATCGCGGTGCGCAGCCCCCGCCGCTTGCCGGTGCGGGGATCCACGCCGAAGGTGTCGCGGACGCCACCACGAATCCGGAACTTCAGCTCCGAGTTGGTTTCGGGCGCGTTGTCGGCGGTCGCCTTGAGGAAACGGTTGGGCAGCGCCAGCTTCGCGATGGTCCAGAATGACTGGCTGTACTGCCGCAGCAGGGGACCGGTGGTGTAGGGCAGATCGTATTTGTCACACAGGGCCTGCACCCGCTGCGAGATCTCGGCGTATCGGTTACTCGGCAGATCCGGGAACAGGTGGTGCTCGATCTGGTAGCACAGGTTTCCGCTCATGAAGGCCATGATCGGTCCGGCGTGGAAGTTCGCCGAGCCCAGCATCTGGCGCAGGTACCACTCGGCCGGGGTCTCCCGCTCAAACTCCTCCTTGGTGAATTTCTCTGCGCCGTCGGGAAAGTGGCCGCAGAAGATCACCATGTAGGACCAGTAGTTGCGGATGAGGTTGGCCACCGCGTTGGCACCCAGGGTGTGTTTCCAGTTGCGCCCGGACAGCGCCGGGAAGACGATGTAGTCCTTGCCGACCTGCTTGCCGACCTTGCGCCCGATGATCCGCAGGTCCTTGCGGACCTCGGCCATCGACTTCTCCCCCTTGCGCCACTTGGTCGTCTCGACACCGTGCAGCGCCACACCCCACTCGAACAGGGTGCCCAGCAGCAGGTTGTAGATCGGATTACCGATCATCCACCCCTCCCATTTCTGGTCGCGGGTGAGCCGCATGATGCCGTAGCCGATGTCGTCGTCGAGATCGAGGACGTTGGTGTACTTGTGGTGGATGTAGTTGTGCGACTTCTTCCAGTGCACCGTGGGCGAGGTGGTGTCCCACTCCCATTCCGTCGAGTGGATCTCGGGATCGTTCATCCAGTCCCATTGACCGTGGGTGATGTTGTGCCCGAGCTCCATGTTCTCGATGATCTTCGCCGCGGCGAGCATCCCGGTCCCGGCGGCCCAGGCAAACTTGTTGCGGCTGTTGAACAATGCGATACGCCCGCCGGCGGCGAGCGCCCGCTGCAATTGGATGGCCCGGCGGATGTAGCGCGCATCCCGCTCGCCGCGGGACTCCTCGATGTCGGTTCTGATCGCGTCCAGTTCGCGCCCCAGCTCCTCGACGTCGGCCGCGGTCAGGTGGGCATATTCTTTGAGATCGGTGATGGCCATGCTCAGAATCTCCTAGACGTTGATGGTGCAGTCGCCGGACGCAGCCGACACACAGGTCTGAATCCGTTCGCCCGCACCGTGTTCGGTGCCGGACCGGAAATCGCGTACATGCCCCGATTCCAGGGGCAGCACGCAGGTCTGGCAGATGCCCATCCGGCAGCCGAAGGGCATCTGGATGCCGACCTTCTCACCGGCCTCCAGCAGTGAAGTAGCGCCGTCGACCTCGACGGTCTTGTCCGACAATGCGAAGGTCACGGTGCCGCCCTCACCCCCCTTGTCGGTCCGATCGATGACGAAACGTTCCATGTGCAGCCGGTTTTCGGGCAACCCG
>Ga0075163_10008171_pt1 | contig 13809 bp, 12 predicted proteins | sample JI1023141ADNA_FD_71478 | JGI IMG/M metagenome (GOLD analysis project Ga0075163, IMG submission 71478) | Wastewater effluent complex algal communities from Wisconsin, to seasonally profile nutrient transformation and Carbon sequestration -... | ecosystem: Engineered > WWTP > Effluent > Algae...
GCCGCCGCGCTGGAAGAGGTGAAGTCGTTCTGGTTGGCTCTCGGGTGCCGTGTGCTGGTGATGAGTCCACAGGAGCACGACTGGAAGGCTGCGCGCATCAGCCATCTCCCGCATGTCATGGCGGCCGTCACCACCCTCACAGCCTTGCGAGCAAACCCCGATGCGCTTGAGTGCGCCGGCAACGGCTTCCGCGACTCCACCCGCGTGGCTGGTGGTGATCCCGGGCTTTGGAAGGGCATTCTTCTCGCCAATCAGGTGGAAATCGCCGCCGCATTGCGGGAGGCGCTCGGCACTACAAGAGAGCTTCTTGAAATCGTGGAGGGAATGGACGAAGAAAAGCTCCGCCTTTTCCTGGCCGAGGCAAAGAACCTCCGGGACCGCTTCACGGTCGGCGCATCTGCATATGGCAACGATTAAAGTCAAAAAACTCAAGAGCATCCCCGCCGAGATCACCGTCCCGGGCGACAAGAGCATTAGCCACCGCTCGGTGATGTTCGCCGGACTCGCGAAGGGCACCACGATCATCGACGGCTTCCTGCCTTCCGAAGACTGCCTCTGCACCGTCAAGGCCATGCAATCGCTCGGAGCCGAGATCGAGCCGCTGGAGGAGATCGAAGGCATCGGCCTTGTGAAGCTCGCCGTCACTGGCACCGGCCGGAAGCTCAAGCAACCCGAGTCCTTCGTCGAGTGCGGGAACTCCGGCACGACCATGCGGCTCCTTTCCGGCATCCTTGCTGGCCAGCCCTTCACCACGGAGCTGCGGGGCGATGAATCCCTCTCGCGTCGCCCGATGAAGCGCATCGCCGATCCGCTGGAGCTGATGGGCGCGAAAGTCGAGGGCAATGGCATGAGCATCTGCGCCCCGCTGCGCATCACGGGCGGCTCATTGCATCCCATCACCTACACCCTGCCCATGGCCAGCGCGCAGGTGAAGAGCGCCGTGCTCCTCGCAGGAATGCTCGCACCCGGCAAGACCACCGTCATCGAGTCCGTGCCGACGCGGAATCACACCGAGAGCCTCATGACGCACTTCGGCGTGAAATGGTATCGCAAGGGCGATGAAGTCACCGTGTACGGCAATCAGGAGCCACAGCCGAACGACATGTCCGTCCCCGGCGACATCTCCAGCGCAGCATTCTGGATGGTCGCCGCCGCTGCTTCACCCGATTCTCAGATCACGATCCGCAACGTCGGACTCAATCCGACACGCACTGGGGTGATCAACGTCCTCCTCCGCATGGGCGCGCAGGTCACTCAATCAGACGAGAAAGACGATGGCGAGCCTTTCGGCAACGTGGTCGTGAAGGGCGGCGAGTTGAACGGCACGCACATCGGCGGTACAGAGATTTCCAATGTCATCGACGAGCTGCCCATCCTCGCCGTCGCCGCAGCGCTCGCACGCGGCAACACTCTCATCAGCGATGCGCAGGAACTCCGCGTCAAGGAGACGGACCGCATCGCCGCCGTGGCAAAAAACCTCCGGGCCATGGGCGTGAACGTCCAGGAGTTCGACGACGGCATGGAGATCGAGGGAGGCGCGAAGCTGCAAGGAGCCACCATTGAAACTTACGGCGACCACCGCATCGCCATGGCCTTTGCCATCGCCGGCATGTTCGCCGAAGGACAGACCATCATCGAGGGTGCCGAGTGCATCGCCACCTCATACCCCGGATTTGAAAACGACCTGAACCGCTTCATGGGCGGAGACTCAGAGTCGGCGGCCATCCCTGTGCTCTCGCGCGTGCCGCGGAAGGTCGGCGAGCGCCTCTCGATCAAGAAGGAGGCCGAATAACTCATGAGCGCGACGACCGCCGTCTCTCACGTCATCGCCATCGATGGACCCGCCGCGTCTGGAAAAAGCAGCGTCGCCCGCCGCGTGGCCGAGCGCCTCGGCTGGACTTTCGTCAACACGGGCAACATGTACCGCGCCATCACCTGGGCTGTAATCCAGCGCGGCATCGATCCCTGTGACACAGCCGCCGTCGCAAACATTGCGGCCACGCTGCTCATTGATTTTAAGACAACCGACGGTCAGACATCCATCTGCATCGACGGCCACCTTCCAGGCCCCGAACTCACGGGCGATGCCGTGAACAGGGCCGTCTCACTCGTCGCTGCGGTGCCAGCCGTGCGCGAGCGCCTCGTCTCCGGCCAGCGCTCGCTCGCCTTGCTCGGATCTCTCGTCATGGAGGGACGCGACATCGGATCCGTCGTCTTCCCAGATGCAGCCTTCAAATTCTACATCGACGCCTCCGAAGAGGTTCGCTCCGCGCGCCGCCAGGCACAGGGCCACACCGACAAGGTCGCGGAGCGTGACCGGCTCGACACCACTCGCAAAAACTCACCACTCGTCACCGCCGCCGATGCGGTCGTGATCGATAGCTCGGAAATGACGCTCGACGAAGTCGTCGAGCGCGTACTCTCCGTCCTCCGCAGTCGTGGACTCGCGCAGAGTTCCGCTTGGTAACAGCCGCCGCCATGACACTCGCCTACTGGATCGGTTATCGCCTCTTCACCGAGATTGCGCACGGTTTCTTCGGCTATCAGGTCATCGGTCGTGAGAACATCCAGATACCCGGCCCGGTGCTCGTCGTCAGCAATCACGTCAGCTTCATGGACCCGCCGCTCGTCGGCATCGCCTTCGACGAGCCGCTCCACTTCCTCGCGAAGAAGACCTTGTTCGCCAACCCCATTGCCGGCGCGATTTTCCGGAGCTGGCAGGCCATCCCCGTCGATCAGGACGCTCCCGGCCCTGGCAGCCTGAAGGCCGTCATGCGCCAACTGCGCGCGGGAGAGAAAGTCATCATCTTCCCCGAGGGCAACCGCTCCGAGGATGGCAATTTTCAAAAGCCCGAGAACGGTGTCGGCCTCGTCATCGCAAAAGCGGGCGTGCCCGTGATCCCCGCCCGCGTGTTTGGCGCGTTTGAGGCTCTGCCTCGTCATCGCTCACTGCCGCAGCCATCTAGAGTCACCGTCGTGTTTGGTCGCCCGTGGATTATTGATCCTGCCAACTACAAAGAGACGGGCAAGGAGCTATATCAAAGGCTCGCCGTCGAGTCGATGGAGCGAATCAGCGAGCTACAGGCCTGATGGAATCCTGACGCATCGGTTCATCAGGCGGAGGTAAAAGCCTCGATGACCGCTCCGTATGAATGGTCCCGCCATGAGTCTCCGCGCGCATCCATTTCACCTCTGCTTTGCCATCGCCATGGCGCTCGCCTTGCGTGCCACGGCCGCAGACATGACGGCGGAGCAGCGCAGTTTTTTCGAGAGCAAGATCAGGCCCGTGCTCGCGAAGCAGTGTTACGAATGCCACTCGCAGGGTGCCAAGAAACTCGGCGGCAAGCTGCTCCTCGACGCGCCATCGGAAATGATCGCTGGCGGCGAGTCCGGGCCTGCAATGGTCCCCGGCAAGCCGGACGACAGCCTCATCGTGCAAGCACTGCGCTACGATGGCCTCGAAATGCCGCCAAAGAAACGACTGCCGGATCAGGTCGTGAATGATTTCATCACTTGGGTGAAGATGGGCGCGCCCGATCCGCGCCTTGATGCGCCCACGTCGGCGAGGAAGGTAGTCACAGCGGACAAATCCGCGCTCTGGTCGTATCAGCCCATCTCGAATCCGCAGCCTCCCGCCGTGAAGTCGAAGGCGTGGCCGCGCGGTGCCATCGACAGCTTTGTCCTCGCGAGACTCGATGCCAAAGATCTCGCGCCCGCAGACGACGCAGCTCCGGAGACGCTCATCCGCCGCCTCTATTTCGATCTCATCGGCCTGCCACCCACCGCCGATGAAGTCTCGTCATTCGTCACCCGGCATTCCTCAGTTTCGCAAGTGGTCGATGGATTGCTGCAATCACCGCACTTCGGCGAAAAATGGGGTCGCCACTGGCTCGACGTCGCACGCTACGCAGAATCAAACGGCAACGACGGCCTCAGCCGCAACCCGAGCTTCCCCCACGCCTGGCGCTACCGCGACTACGTCATCCGAGCTTTCAATGACGACGTGCCCTACGACCGATTCATCACCGAGCAGATCGCTGGCGATTTGCTGCCCGCTGACTCGGACGCGCAGCGTGATCGGCAGCTCGTCGCCACCGGATTTCTCGCCCTCGGAGCAAAGCCCGCGAAAGCGATGAATGACAACTTTGAGATGGACGTGGTCGCCGATCAGCTCGGCGTCATCGGTTCCGGCATCATGGGCCTGAGCGTCGGCTGCGCGCGCTGCCACGATCACAAGACTGACCCCATTCCGACGCGAGACTACTACGCGCTCGCTGGAATCTTCAAGAGCACCGAGACGATGTGGGGCGCTGCCGCACATCAAGGACTCACCGCGCCGCAGACACCGCTGCACGAATTGAAAGCCGCACCCAAGATCAGTGTGCGGCCTGAGGCGGAGGCCATCATCTCAAAGCACGAGCCTCGTCGTCCGCCCGCCAAGCCTGCTTTTAAATATGCCGCCGATGCACCGCTCGCCATGGGCGTGCGTGAGGCCAAGGCCGTGGTGGATTGCAAACTGAACATTGACGGTGAATCCAAGAAACTCGGTGCCGCCATCCCTCGCGGATTCCTGTCCGCATGTGGTGCCATTGATCCCCCGGTGCGACTCGATGCAAAGCAAAGCGGACGGCTTCAGCTCGCGCAATGGCTCACAGGCAGGCAGCACCCACAAACTGCGCGAGTGATGGTGAACCGCGTGTGGCAGCACTTGTTTGGCGAGGGGCTCGTGCGCACGCCGGATGACTTTGGCATCACCGGAGAGCGGCCCATGCATCCAGAGCTGCTCGATCACCTCGCCACGCGCTTCGTGAGTGACGGTTGGTCGATCAAGAAGCTCATCCGCAGCATCGTCCTGAGCCGCACCTACCAGCTCAGCAGCCAGTGCGATGAAAACCTGCGCAAAGCCGATCCCGATAACCTCCTGCTCTCCCGCCACAATCGTCGCCGCCTGGATGCCGAGGCCGTGCGGGATGTGATGCTGGCCGCCACCGGCGATTTGAATCCGCAGCCAAGCCACGGATCACTCATTCAACATCAAAACGTGCTCATCAATGAGTTGCCGCCGTTGCATCAGCCCAGCCAGCACCGCAGCGTCTATCTTCTCATGCTGCGCAATTCCATGCCGCCCGAGCTGTCCCCCTTCAATCTGCCCGACGCCATCACCGTCGCTGGCAGGCGCGACTCCAGCACGCTGGCCACACAATCCCTCTACCTCTTGAACAACGCCTTCGTCGTCGAGCAATCGAGGCGATTCGCGGCCCGAGTACAAAATTCTTCAGCCGATGAGTCCACCCGCATCCAGTTCGCTTACCGTCAAGCGCTGGGTCGAGCCGCGACCAACGCCGAACTGCAGCGCACGCGCGATTTCCTTCGTGAGGCCGATCTCATGCTCGTCTCGACGAGCAATGAAGGACCCAACCGCCACTCCAGTGCGTGGGCCGCGTTTTGCCAAGCCCTGCTGGTGAGCAGTGAGATGCGTTATGTGGATTGAATCGAGAAGCTGAGTTTTTGTTTGCCAGTTTGCCGGATGCGTGTCCAATATACCGCACAATGCAAACCATCGTCCTCCTCGAACACTTCGGCGTCTCCGTCGGTGCGCTCTCCGGCGTGCTGGCTGCGCGCGGGCGGCGGCTGGACTTGTTTGGCGTGTTGGTGCTGTCACTTGTCACCGCGTTCGGCGGCGGCTCGTTGCGTGATCTGCTGGCGGGCGATACACCGGTGGCGTGGTTGAAGTCGCCTCATCTGTTCTACACGGCCTGCATCACAGCTGTCATCGCGTTTGTCGTCTGCCGCCGTTGGGAGCCGCGCGCGAGCTGGTTGTTGATCGCCGATGCGTTCGCGCTCGCGTTCTTCACCATAGCGGGCACTCAGAAAGGCCTCGCGCTGGGCTTCGCGTCAGTCGTCGCTATCACGCTCGGCGTCATCACTGGCGTCGCAGGCGGCATCATCCGCGATGTGCTCACCAGCCGCGTGCCACTGGTGTTTCAGCCGGAGATTTATCTGTACGCCACCGCCGCATTCGCCGGTGGCCTAGCCTACTGCCTTCTCATTCTCGTCCTCAGTCCTGCGTCGGCGATGTGGTCGGCGGTGGCTGTCACTCTCGTGCTGCGCCTGAGCGCCATTCGTTTCCGACTCGTGCTGCCAGTTTTCCCATCAGACAAAAACACCATCTCATGAAAGCCCTCGTCAAAGCAAAATCCGAACGCGGCCTTTGGCTGCAAGACGTGCCCGAACCCGCAGTCGGGGTCAATGATGTGCTGATCAAGGTTCGCAAAACCGGCATCTGCGGCACCGACCTGCACATCTACAAATGGGATGCCTGGGCGCAGAAGACGATCCCGGTGCCGATGGTCGTGGGTCACGAGTTCGTTGGTGAGGTCATCAGCGTCGGCTCCAACGTCACGGACTTCCACCCCGGCGAGATCGTAAGCGCCGAGGGCCACGTCGTCTGCGGTCGTTGTCGCAATTGCCTCGCCGGACGCCGTCACCTTTGCAAAGACACCGTCGGCATCGGCGTGAACCGCACGGGGGCATTTGCTGAATACATTAGCGTGCCGATGACGAACGTCTGGCATCACCGCGAGGGCGTGGATGAGGTGGTGGCGAGCATTTTTGATCCCTTCGGTAACGCCGTGCACACCGCGCTCGCCTTTGAATGCCTCGGTGAGGACGTTTTGATCACCGGCGCAGGCCCCATCGGCATCATGTCCATCCCCGTCGTCAAACATGCAGGCGCACGCCACGTCGTCATCACCGATGTGAACGACTACCGCCTTGATCTCGCCCGCCAGATGGGCGCGACACGTGCGGTGAACGTGAAGAACGAAAAGATCGCCGACGTGCAGAAGCAGCTCGGCATGAAGGAAGGTTTCGACGTCGGCCTCGAGATGAGCGGCAACGCCGCCGCCTTCCGTGACATGATCGACAACATGTGCCACGGCGGCAAGATCGCCATGCTCGGCATCCCCAGCGAGCCCATCGCCATCGACTGGAACAAGGTCATCTTCAACATGCTCACCATCCACGGCATCTACGGCCGAGAGATGTATGAGACCTGGTATCAGATGAGCGTCATGCTCGAAAGCGGCGTTAACATCAAACCCGTCATCACCCACCGCTTCCACTTCACCGAGTTCGAGAAAGGCTTCGCCGCGATGGAGTCGGGCGAATGCGGCAAAGTCGTGCTGGATTGGATGGTTTGAATCGCCACATCGTTCCAAACTCAACCCGAATCCCATGAAATTCACACTCGTCGCCTTTACCCTCTCACTTTGCTTGGCGTCCGCACAGGATGTGAAGTTCTTCGATTGCTTCACTGGTGGCAAGGAAGGCTATCCGGCGTATCGCATTCCGTCGGTCGTGGTCTCCAAAGCGGGCACGGTCCTCGCCTTTGCCGAGGCACGAAAGACACTCGCCGATCAGGCGCAGAATGACATCGTCGTCAAACGCAGCACGGACGGCGGCACGACGTGGGGCGCCTTGCAGCTCATTCATGACGATGGTGCCAATTCACTGAACAATCCCACTTCGGTCGTCGAGCAGGAGAGCGGACGCATCTTGGTCATGTATCAGCGGATCCCGGCGCACCTGAAGGAAACGAGCAAGGGCACCTCCACCGGATTGAGCGGCGAGAATGTCTATCGAAACCTTCTCGCTTGGTCGGATGACGATGGCGCGACGTGGAGCAAGCCGCTCGATGTCACCACGACAACGAAGCGCCCCGATCGCGCGACCACGATCTGCAGTGGTCCGGGCATCGGCATTCAGCTCACGCGCGGCGCGCACAAGGGGCGGATCATCATGCCGTTCAACGAAGGGCCGTTCTGGCTGTGGCAAAATTTCGCCGTGTTCAGCGATGACGCGGGCAAGACATGGAAGCTGGGCACAGATGCGCCGGGCGCGTTCGTGCCGGATGCGAAAACCGGCCAGCGCAGCCAAGTGAACGAAGTGCAGATGGTGGAGATGAGCGATGGAAGTGTGCGTCTTGATTCGCGCCAGTTCGCCGGAGCCAGAGTGCGCAAAACAGCGGTGAGCCGCGATGGCGGCGTCACGTGGACGAACGTGAGCGACATCGCTGACCTGCGCGATCCGAGCTGCATGGCCGGTGTGCTGCGCTACTCATTCGATGACGGCAGCGGCATGGGCAAAATCATCCACACCGGCCCCGACAGCACGAAGCGCGATCACGGCACCGTGTATCTCAGCCTCGACGACGGTGCGACCTTCCCCATCAAGCGCGAGCTGTATGCGGGCAGCTTCGCCTACAGCGTGCCGACGCGCCTCGCCGATGGTCGGGTCGGTGTACTCTTCGAGGCGGATGGCAACAAGCGCATCGCCTTCGCCCGCTTCCCGATCGAGTGGCTCACCCGCGATGTGAACTTCGCTACCGTGCCTGAGTCACGCCCCGAGCGCGGTGGGAAGTTCGGATGGTGGCTCGCGCGTCACGAGCGCAAACTCGAAGACGCAAAGCAGGGCGCGGACATCGTTTTCCTCGGCGACTCGATCACGCAGAACTGGGAGGTCGCAGGCAAAGACGTGTGGCGTGAGCATTTCTCGACGAAGCGCGCGCTCAATCTCGGCTTCGGCGGCGATAGCACCCAGCACATCCTTTGGCGACTCGACCACGGCGAACTCGACAACGTGCATCCCAAGGTCGTCGTGCTGCACATCGGCACCAACAACGCCCGCCACAGCGAGGCCACGCCCGCGCAGATCGCTGCGGGCGTTGAGGAGATCGTGAAGCTCATTCATCTCAAAGCGCCGAGCGCAAAGGTCCTGCTGCACGCCATCTTTCCGCGTGGCCCCGATGCGAACGATCCGGTGCGCAAGCGCTGCCTGGAGATCAACCTCACCCTGCGCCGCCGCGCCGCAGCCATGCGGGCTGACTTCATCGACATCGGCTCGCAGTTGATGAACAAGGACGGCACCATCAGCAAGGACATCATGCCCGACCTCCTGCATCTCAGCGCGGAGGGATACGAGATCTGGGCGAAAGCCATCGAGCCGGTCATTGATCGGTTTCTCCAACCGAAGAATTGAAGCCCGCCCAGATCGCGGAAGATCGCACTGTGGTTACTCAGTGCATACAGCCGAGGAACAGTTCGGTCTTCTTCACATAGGCGTCGGGGGCGTGCTTCTTGAATTTGGCGACCTGTGCCTTCCCTTCGTCCGCTGACTCCGCGATGCAGCCCACTACGATGTAGTAGCCGGGGGCGAAGCCTTGGTAGTCGTCGGACTTCTCGATGGAGATGTGTTGCTCGACGACTTCCTCGCCCTTGGAGGCACCGTTGTAGCGCCTGGCCACATACATGCCGGCGAAGACTTCGTCTTCAAAGTTGTCGGGATAGCGAAGTCCCTTCTTGTCGTAGATCATGCCGTTCATCGAGAAAAGCATTCCCGATGCCTTGGCGATGCGCTCGGCATCGGCCTTTGCCTGGTGAAATTTTTTGTAAACGCTGAGGATGACGATCCAGCGATCTTCGATCTGGCTCACGTTGTTGATGTCCACCTGTCGGCCGATGCGGTATTCCACACCGGCTGCGATCAGCTCCGACTCGCTCTCGCCCTGTTTGCCGATCAGCTCGCTGACAGCAACGTTGTGCTTCGTGTCGGCAAGCTTCACGGCCATCCATTCCTCCACCTTCGCCTCATCAGTGGGCATGTCCTCCAGCGCTTCGGCATGAGCTGACGCACTTGCTTTCAACGCAGCGAAGGGTTTGGAAAGCGTGGCCGGCAGTCCTGCCACGCGCACTTTTTCGAGATGTGCCGGCAGCTTGACCGGGATCATGAGGTGTCGCGCATTGTTGGTCTCCGCAGCCTTTTGCTCTCCTCTGATCCAGTCCTTCACGGCCTGCATGTCCTTGGCAAAGCTCTCAACCGCCGCGGACTCAGCCTTGCTCATGGGCGGCGGAGGCGGCAGTGAGTCGTCCGCCTTTACCAGAGGCGTCATCACTTGAAGGGCGAGGACTAAAGTCGTCAGTCGGAGTGGCGTGTTCATGGCGAGGCCCATCATGCGATAAATACTGAGATTGGCAATTGGGCTGACTCGACGAGCCATCGGACCTTTGAACTCGCGGGCATTCCCTGTGATTCGCTGAATCCCCCACTGCCTTGCTCAGCGTAGAACGAGAACCTTGTCCATCACCTCACGCCTCATTCTCGTCCTCGGCGACCATCTCGATGCTGCGTCGGCGGCGTTCGATGGCTTCGACGCGAAGAAGGACGTGATCTGGATGGCGGAGGTGAAGCATGAGTCGGCGAAGGTGTGGAGCACGAAGGCCCGCATCGCGGTCTTCCTCGCGGCGATGCGGCATTTTCGCGAGGCGCTGAAGGCGCGTGGGTGGCGGGTGGACTATCGCCAGCTCGGCGGGGCAGGGGGCGAGACCTTCTCGGAGCAGCTTCGTGAGGCGATCCAGCGTCTGAAGCCGAAGAAGCTGGTCATGGTGGAGGCGGGCGAATGGAGCGTGGCGCGCGAGATCGAAGCAGTGGCGAGCGAAACGGGCGTGGAGCTGGATGTGAGACCGGATCGACACTTTCTCTGCACGCGGGAGAAGTTTCAAAAGCATGCGGAAGGTCGCAAACAGCTCCGCATGGAGTTCTTCTACCGCGAGATGCGGCAGCAAACCGGCGTGCTAATGGAGAAGGGCAAGCCGGTGGGCGGTCAGTGGAACTTCGATCACGACAATCGCGAGTCGTTTGGCAAAGCGGGGCCGGGTTTGAGGATGAATCCGCGTCGGTTTGTGCCGGATGAGATCACGAAGGGTGTGATCGTGGATGTGGAGAAGCATTTCGCGAAGCATCCGGGAGCGCTGGCGGAGTTTGACTGGCCGGTGACGGCGGCGGAGGCACGCGAGGCCTTGGACGATTTCATCGAGCACCGGCTGGCGGACTTTGGCCGCTACCAAGATGCGATGTGGACGAACGAGCCGTGGCTGTATCACTCGCGACTCAGCGCGGCGATGAACCTGAAGCTGCTCGATCCGCGCGAGGTGATCGCTGCGGCTGAAAAGGCCTATCATGACGGGAAGGCTCCGCTCGCGGCCGTGGAAGGCTTCATCCGGCAAATCCTTGGCTGGCGGGAGTATGTGCGCGGCATCTACTGGCATTTCATGCCGGACTACATCGAACGGAATGCGATGCAGGCGGAGCACGAGCTGCCGGATTTCTATTGGACCGGTGAAACGGACATGCAGTGCCTGCGTGATGCGATCGGGCAGACGCTGCGCTTTGGCTATGCGCATCACATTCAGCGGCTGATGGTCACGGGGCTCTTTGCGCTGCTTTATGGCGTGCATCCGCGCCGCGTGCACGAGTGGTATCTCGCTGTGTATGTCGATGCGGTGGAGTGGGTGGAGCTTCCGAACACGCTCGGCATGTCGCAGTATGGCGATGGCGGCGTGATGGCCAGCAAGCCGTATGTGGCGAGCGGCAAATACATCCAGCGCATGAGCAACTACTGCACCGGCTGCCGCTACGATCCCGCGCAGAGCACCGGCCCGCGTGCATGCCCCTTCACCACGCTGTATTGGGACTATCTCCTCCAACACGAGCCGGTGCTGCGGCAGAACCAGCGCATGAGCATGCAGTTGCGAAATCTGGCGCGTATCTCCCCAGCGGACCGCGAAAAGATCCAAGAGCAGGCGGCGCTGTTTCGCTCATCTTGTGGTTCCTCATCATGAAAACACACTCCTCCGCATACAGCCTCGCTATCCTCGGCGCTTTCATCCTCATCACCTTCCTCGCACCAGCCGTTGGAGCCTTCTCGCCGCCGGGAGCATGGTATCAGACACTGGTGAAACCTTCGTGGAATCCGCCGTCGTGGATTTTCGGCCCGGTATGGACAGCTCTCTATCTGATGATGGCCATTGCCGCATGGATCGTCTGGAAGCGAGTTGGCCGTGGGCCTGCGCTGACGCTTTATTTCGCACAGCTTGCCCTCAATGCCGCGTGGACGCCGGTGTTCTTCGGGGCGCATCAGCTCGGAGCTGCCTTCATCGTAATCGTCTGCCTCTGGACAGCCATCCTGTTCACGCTCCCTGCGTTCTGGGACATTTCGCGACCAGCAGGGCTTCTGCTCGTGTCCTACCTCGCGTGGGTCAGTTTTGCTTCGGCGCTCAATTTCACACTTTGGAGGCTCAATTCTTGAGTCAGCGATGATCACCGATGATTCCATCCGAGCAAAGCTGCTCGACCTCGGCGCTCGTCGCTGCGAGGGCGCAACGTTTTGCCCCTCCGAGGCCGCGCGCGGTCTGAGCAAGGACTGGCGTCCGCTGATGCCGCGCGTGAGAGAAGCGGCGGCTCAGTTGGTGGCGGAGCACAAACTGGTGTGTACCCAGCGCGGCACACCGGCTCATCCGCTGACGACGCAAGGAGCAATCCGGCTCTCGCTGCCATCATCAATCAAACCCGACTGACATGCCAACCCACACGCTGGAATCCCGCCAAGTCATCCGCGCCACCATCGGCCAGGCGTGGGACTTTTTCTCGAACCCTCGCAATCTTGCGCGGATCACGCCACCCGAACTTGGCTTTGAGATCACCACGCCCGACCTGCCGCCGCGCATCCACGCTGGCATGATGATCGAATACAGAGTGCGCGCGCTGCCCGGCATCACGATGACTTGGCTCAGCGAGATCACGCAACTGCGCGAGGAAGAATATTTTGTGGATGAGCAGCGCGCCGGTCCTTACGCGCTCTGGCATCACGAGCATCACTTCACCGACCTTGGTGATGACCGCGTCGAGATCTGCGACCGCGTCACCTATCGTCTTCCGTTCCCACCGTTTGGCGAGCTGGCGCACGGCTGGCTGGTGAAACCGCAACTGGACAACATTTTGCCCATCGCGAGGCCAGAGTGCGGGAGTTGTTTCCATAGTCTCCGGCCTTCTGGCTCGGAATGGGAAAAACAATGGTTGCCAATTTATCGAACATGATTCCAATATACCGCATTCTATGCCACCGACCTTTGCCACCCATGTTGTCTCCCAACTCGACGCCATCCGCGCCGCCGGCACCTACAAGCGCGAGCGAGTGCTCTCCACGCCGCAGGGCACGCTCGTCCGTGCCAACGGCGGCGCGGCAGTGCTGAACATGTGCGCGAACAACTACCTCGGCCTCGCGCAGCATCCAAAGGTGCGGCAGGCGGCGCATGAGGCGCTGGAGCACTGGGGCTACGGGCTGGCGAGCGTGCGCTTCATTTGCGGCACGCAGGGCGTTCATAAGGAACTGGAAGCCTCGCTCTCTGAATTCCTCGGCGCGGAGGACACCATCCTCTACGGCTCGTGCTTCGATGCGAACGGCGGCTTGTTTGAGACGATCCTCGGCCCCGAGGATGCGATCATCAGCGATGAACTCAACCACGCGTCCATCATCGACGGCGTGCGATTGTGCAAGGCGCAGCGCTATCGCTACAGAAACTGCGACATGGCCGATCTGGAGGCCCAGCTCATCGCCGCCGATGCCAAAGGCGCGCGCTTCAAGCTCATCGCCACCGACGGCGTGTTCTCGATGGACGGTTTCATCGCGCCGCTGAAAGCGATCTGTGATCTCGCTGACAAATACAACGCGCAGGTGATGGTGGATGACTCTCACGCCGTCGGCTTCATGGGCGCGCGCGGTCGCGGCACGCACGAGCACTGCGGCGTGATGGACCGCATCGACATTCTGACCGGCACACTCGGCAAGGCTCTCGGCGGTGCCAGCGGCGGCTACACGAGCGGCCGGAAGGAGATCGTCGAGCTGCTGCGGCAGCGATCGCGGCCCTATTTGTTCTCGAACACCCTTTGTCCTTCGATCGCTGGAGCGTCGAT
>Ga0075163_10008172_pt1 | contig 13809 bp, 10 predicted proteins | sample JI1023141ADNA_FD_71478 | JGI IMG/M metagenome (GOLD analysis project Ga0075163, IMG submission 71478) | Wastewater effluent complex algal communities from Wisconsin, to seasonally profile nutrient transformation and Carbon sequestration -... | ecosystem: Engineered > WWTP > Effluent > Algae...
CGCATTTTCGTCTTCTAAGGCAGTTATTTTAGAATCCTTTTCACCCAAAGAAGATTCCAGCGCACTTACCTTACCGCTGAGATCGGTAACAGAGTTATCGGCTACTTGTTTCTCTTCTGTGAGTTGCTTTAATGTTTCAGGACTTTTAGCATACTGCTTAGCTTTTTTCTTCCACTCCTTTTTTTCCTTCTTAGTCATTTGCGCGAAGCTGGTGGTGGAAGCGACCATTAACGCCAGACAAAAAAATAGTACTAGTCTGTTTTTCATGTTGTGATTGGTTTATTCGACACTAAAAGTACAAAATAATTTTAAAAACCTACGCTAAGGAACCGCTAGGCTGATGTAGCGCGGATTGAATTGATCCGGTTCTATTAACAGCAGAACCGGATCAAGCATTATTTTTCTAATGATCCAACCATTTTCTCAGGGCGGACCCACTGGTCGAACTGTTCGTTGGTAACTAAACCTAAGTCAAGCGCAGCTTGGCGCAAGGTCTTGTTTTCTTTATGTGCTGTCTTGGCAATTTTTGCTGCGTTCTCATAGCCAATGTGTGTATTCAAGGCGGTCACCAACATCAAGGAGTTCTCCATGTGCTGCTTAATAATAGGCAGGTTGGGCTCTATACCGACCGCACACTTATCGTTGAAGGATACACACGCATCGCCAAGCAAACGGGCAGACTGTAATACATTGGCAGCAATCAGCGGCTTGAAAACATTTAATTCAAAATGGCCCATGGAGCCACCAATAGAAACGGCTACATCATTGCCCATTACCTGTGCGCAAACCATGGTAAGTGCTTCGGGTTGTGTGGGATTTACTTTGCCAGGCATAATTGAAGATCCTGGCTCATTATCTGGGATAACAATTTCTCCAATACCGCTGCGAGGACCAGAGCTTAACATCCGAATGTCGTTAGCCACTTTCATCAAGGCAACTGCTGCACGCTTTAATGCACCCGATAGCTCAACCATGCCATCATGTGCTGCTAAAGCTTCGAACTTATTGGGAGCTGTTATAAAAGGATAGCCCGTGAGGTCAGCTATTTTTTTTGCCACAAGCACATCATATCCTTTGGGTGTATTCAAACCAGTACCCACCGCGGTACCTCCCAGTGCCAATTCTTGCACGGCCACGAGTGCGTTTTTAATTGCGCGAATACTATTGGTTATCTGTTGAGCGTAGCCGGAAAACTCTTGACCCAGTGTTAATGGCGTAGCATCCATAAAATGGGTGCGTCCCGTTTTTACGATGTTGCTATATTCAGCGGCTTTCTTTATCAACGTATCACGAAGTTTTTCCATCCCCGGTAGGGTAATTTCTACTACCTGCTTATAGGCAGCAATGTGCATCGCGGTAGGGTAGGTGTCGTTGGAGGACTGTGATTTGTTTACATCATCATTAGGATGTAATACTTTTTTCTCGTCCGTGAGTTTACCACCGCTAATTACATGGGCACGATAGGCGATCACCTCGTTTACGTTCATGTTGCTTTGTGTGCCCGAACCGGTTTGCCAAATCACTAATGGAAATTCTCCGTCATGCTTACCGGTTAAAATTTCATCGCACACCGTGGCGATCATGTCTTTTTTATCGGCTGCTAAAACACCTAGTTCATGATTTGCTTGTGCGGCTGCTTTTTTCAAGTAAGCAAAAGCATAGACAATCTCCTTGGGCATGCTGGCCTCGGGGCCAATCTTAAAATTGTTTCGTGAGCGTTCGGTTTGTGCGCCCCAATATTTGTCTGCGGGCACTTTCACTTCGCCCATGGTGTCTTTCTCGATGCGGAAACTCATACGAATGATGTGGATTTATGTGATGGCAAAAGTAGAAAAATTGAGCGGATTTAGATACTCAGGTAAAATGAAGAAGAAGAGCCAAAGCAGAGAGAAACGATTGCCAGTTATTCACTGCCTCCCGATAGTTATCAGGATGTCAATTAATTTCCGTCTCCTTTAAAGTACTTGTCCTCATCAAATTCAGCTTCTTCCGAAACAGGACGAATCACCTCTCCGATCTCTACAATCTTAAATTCAGTTCTTCGGTTGCGGGCCCGACCCACTGGATTATCACTTCCATCCGGATTACTGTTGCGGGCCACCGGTTTGGTCTCACCATATCCCCGGGCGGTAAGTCGCTCCTGTGAAATACCACTGTTGATCAGGTAGCGCACGGTTGATTCCGCTCTTCGTTGGGAAAGCTGAATGTTATAATCCTGAGTACCCACGCTATCGGTGTGCGAGCCCATTTCTATTTTGATTTCTCCATTATCTTTCAAGATGTCAACCAGCTTGTTGAGTTCCACAGCTGCTTGTGGTGTGATATCTGATTTGTCGAAATCAAAGTAAATGTTTTCCAGCACAAAAATTTTGTTGAGCTCAATTCTGTCCATCACCAAAATGGTATCAAGCGTAATGTTGGTCACCAACTCCTTTAGTGTGGCCGGATCTACAGACTTGCCTTTGGTGGTGTAGGGCTGACGCTTGGTGAGGTAGCCACTGAGTTCGCCAAACAATTCGTAATCTTCATCCCCATATACGCGGAACAAAAACTTACCATCGTTACCGGTTACATAATCGGTCATGCTCTCCCTCTTATTGTCGAGCAAACTGACTTTTGTATTGGGGAGTATTTGAAGCTTGCCTTCTTTATCAGGGGTATAGACAATTCCCTGAAGGTAATAGTTGATCACACGAAGGTTGGGATCTTCGTTGACGAAGGTATACACATCATCATCGCCTTTTCCTTCGCTGCGGTTAGAGGTTAAGAAACCACGATCGGGTTTGAACAAGAAGATGCCAAAATCATCAGCATTGGAATTTACGGGCTCGCCCAAATTTTGAATGACATTGCGGCCATTGACCCGATTCACCACAAAAATATCGAGCATTCCAAAACCGGCATGGCCATCAGAGGAGAAGTATAATTTTCCATCCTCTGCCATGTGTGGAAAGTATTCGTCACCAGGTGTATTAATCTCAGAGCCCAGGTTGCGCACTTGAGAGAATCGTCCGCGAGAATCCATGCGAGCGGAATAAATGTCGAGACCACCCTGTCCACCTGGCCGCGAAGAAGAGAAGTAAAGCGTTCTGCCATCAGGACTAAAGGCTGGAGTGGATTCCCAATGACCCGGAGAGTTTACACTTCCGGTAATCGGCTGAGCGGGCATCCACTCTCCGTTTCGAAAGCGTGAAATGTAGAGGTCAACATCTTCAGAACCTTTTTTCTTACCCGTATTGCCTTTGGCAAACACCATAATTTTGCCATCGGGTGAAAAGGTAACACAACCATCATTAACACCCTCTGTGTTAATGACGGGAGGAAGGGGAGCCAGAGTATTTAAATCTACATTGGCACCGCGTGAGCCAACTTTGTAAATATTAGAAAAGGGCTTACCCTCGGCTTCATAAATTCTACCGGATCCACGATTGGAAGTAAAATATAATTCATTGTTAAGGTAGGCAGGAGAATACTCACCGGCTGCCGTGTTGAGGGCCTCCAGGTTGCGGACGCGGTAGTAACTCTTTTGTTGCTTTAAACTTTCTACTTCTTTCAAACCACTAATTTGTGCATTCGCCAGACGCTTCAGCTTATCGTCTTGAGCGTTTTCGGCCAGGTTGTTAAGTTGCACCAGCGCTTCCGCATACTTTCCATTGGCTTTCAGTGCCTGGGCATAATGGTATTGAACGGTGTCTTTAGGGATGCCGATACCCTTCGCATTGGCATAGTATAGTTCTGCTTCTTTGATGCGGTTGGATTGACGATAACTTTCGGCAATAAAGTAATTGGCTTTACCCGGATTTTTGCTGAGTGTTTTCTGAAAAAGGCCAATAGCATTTTGATATTCTCCCCGGTTAAAAGCCTTCATGGCTTTTTTCTCTACACTACAGGAGGAGAGCAAGAAAAGAGCTAAAACAAAAAAGAGGTATCTCATACTATCTAATTCCGAAAACTACGAAAATCTAAGCAGTGTTCTATACCGAAATCGGGGCGATGTAACGCTTCAACCAGGTTGTGTGAGCAGGAACCAGCCATTCGGTATGAAGAGCTTTGACGTTGGAAACAAGGTTGTTGAACGTTAAGACACTTCCTCCAGCGCTGGTGAAAAATTCTTTCAGCGCTTTACGCTCCACCAATTGCACTTTTTGATGCTGCAGAAAGGCAATCATCTCGCGATTAAAGAAATCAATGTCTACCGTTGAAGCCAATGCCTGTAAGTTTCTAACCAGACTGTCAATAGAACAACCACTGGCATCGGTAGTGCTTTCATCGAGTCCTATTACGATAAATTGATTATACAGCAAATCGAAAGAGGCATGTAAGGCGCTACCATGTGCCGTCCATTGTTGGAGAAACGATGAAAGGCCTTTCGAAAGTATTTCTTGCTCGATTTTATTGAAGGGTCTGTTGCCCTGATAAATCCAGACGCGGGCGGTATCGGGTAGTGTGTTGAAGGGGACTTCCATTCTGATTATTAATTTTAAATGTGTCCATTAGCCAATGGAAACAGCCAATTAATTGACTACTTGATTAACGGGCTAATCGATAAATTACAAACCCTTTGCTTCTACAATCAGTTCCGCCAGATCCTTCACTTGTACATCGGCCTCACGATTCTTATTCTTTACCCCATCCATCATCATGGTCATGCAGAAGGGACACGCCACCGCAATGGTGGTAGCGCCTGTTGCTAAAGCTTCTTCGGCACGCTCAATGTTCACCTCCTTTTTGCCCTTCTCTGCATCTTTAAACATTTGGCCACCACCTGCTCCACAGCATAAACCCGTAGTGCGGCAGCGTTTCATCTCCACCAGGTCAGCATCTAAGATTTCCAATACTTGGCGAGGCGCTTCGTAAATATTGTTTGCACGACCGAGGTAACAAGAGTCGTGGTAGGTGATTTTTTTTCCTTTAAAGGTTCCTCCACCTTCGAGTTTAATGTGCCCATCGTTAATAAGCTGTTGCAAAAAAGTAGAATGATGAATGACCTCATAGTTGCCACCCAACTCCGGATATTCATTTTTGATCGTATTGAAGCAATGTGGACAAGCCGTTACAATTTTTTTTATGCCGTAGCCATTCAGCACTTGTATGTTGGCCATGGCCTGCATCTGAAAAAGAAATTCATTGCCAGCTCTACGGGCTGGATCGCCCGTACACGTTTCTTCAGTACCCAGCACCGCGAACTTGGTGCCTACGGCATTCAGAATTTTTACAAAGGCTTTTGTCACGCGCTTGTAACGGTCATCGTATGAGCCAGCGCAACCCACCCAAAACAATACTTCGGGGCTTTCACCTTTGGCAACTAAATCGGCAACAGTAGGAATATTCATATTGGGAAGAAAATTTTAATTCTAAACTAAACACCAAACTGACTCAAATGATGATCCAGGTGGCGGTATTGGCCGTGAGCCCACTCATCGGGACGAAGCTTTCCAAAAAAAGGATTGGGATGTGTCGTGCACTTTTCGGGCCCTCCTTCTGAAAAAGCAACAATGTGTTCTATCAATATTTTTTTCTCACGTTCAAAGTCCCGCGCATCTGCTACAACAAAGGTGGTAGCAGTAGCACTGTTTTTTGGATAGGGCTTTTCTCCATAAAAGGAATCCTTCACCATCCAGCCAATCAGCATTCCAAGAACACTTCTCTTAGGCTTATCCAAACCTCGCGCCAGGCGAATAACCGTGGTGCAATGCGCCAACATTTGCGCCACACTCATTTTTCCCCAGAGCCGCTGTGTTTCAGGAGTTAGCTTGCTGATGCGATCCAGAATTTCTGCGGTGTCTTTTTTGTCAAACAAATTCTTCATGTCCGAATTGGAACCTGCTCTTCTTACTTATTTTCGTTCGCCCAATTAAATCTATCGCTGGGTGAAAATTTCCAGGGAGCAAAATTTGTTTCAATATTCTGGTACATGCTATTCCATGAGGCAGGCGCTCCAGATTCTTCCATAGAAACATAGCGTCTCAACTCAATGATGATTTCTAAAGGATTAATGAGTACAGGACATGCTTCTACACACGCATTGCAACTCGTGCAGGCATTGATTTCTTCTTTGCTGATGTAATCACCCAACAACGACTTGCCGTCTTGTAAACCCGCGCCTCCGGTAGCAAGACTATTCCCCACTTCTTCCATGCGGTCGCGGGTGTCCATCATAATTTTGCGAGGTGACAATTTTTTTCCGGTAAGATTGGCGGGACATTCTGCCGTACAGCGACCACACTCCGTACACGTGTAGGCAGCCAATAAATTATTCCAGTTCAGGTCGTTTATATCTTTTGCACCAAAGCGACCTGGCTCTGCAGGAGGGGCAGGGGCTTCTGTCGCAATACCCAACATAGACTTAACCTCATTGGTAACTACTGGCATGTTATTGATATGACCTTTTGCTTCCAACTTAGCAAAATAGGTATTGGGAAAAGCCAGAAAAATGTGAAGGTGCTTGGAGTACGTAACATACAAGGCAAAACCTAAAATGCCGATGATGTGAAACCACCAGGCGAAGCGCTCGATGAAAATAAGTGCAGAAGTGCTGAAGTTTTCAAGGGCAGGAATGAGGAAAGAGCTGAAGAATAAATTGCCGGTGGCAACATAGTGTTCGTCCCGGCCTTGTAATAATTGATCGCTGGCATTCATGGTAAGAATGGCCGTCATCAATACAATTTCGGTGATAAGGATCAGGTTGGCGTCCAACGTGGGCCACTTTGTCATTTCGGCCGATTGGAATCGCGCTACTTTCAACACGTTTCTTCTTATCAGGAAAAACACACAGGCCAAGAGTACGGCCACTGCCAGAAATTCGAAGAGGTTCATGAGCACACCATAGAAGCTACCCAGATAGGGAGCAAAAATGCGGTGAGTGCCAAGCAAGCCGTCAATGACAAACTCCAGTACCTCCAGGTTAATGACAAGAAACCCCACATAAATGAATACGTGAAGGATAGCCGGAATGACTTTTTTAAACATCTTTTTCTGACCAAGCGCAACCAACAGTAGGTTGTTGAGTCGCTCATTCTTTCGGTCGGTGATGACATTGTTTTTGCCCAGCTTAATATTGTCGCGAATGCGAAGTACACGCTTGCGTATAAAGAAAGTGGCCAGGCCCAGAGTTATTACAAAAGCAATTTGCTGAATCATACTGCTAGGTTAAGGCGCAAAGTCAATAAATCCAACTTTGCACAGCATTTAGAATGGTTTTAAAAGTTTGTGGACGCGTTTTGAGTGTCTCAGTAATATTTATGAAAGCATTTTTGCGCAGAAAGTAAATTTACATACTTTTGTGCCCCGTTGCCCCTTAAAGGCGCGAATTTTAGATGATGTAGCTCATCCCGATAGCTATCGGGAGGTAGAGCAAAGAGTAAAAATGGTGATGTAGCTCAGTTGGTAGAGCAAAGGACTGAAAATCCTTGTGTCGGGGGTTCAATTCCCTCCATCACCACAGCAAAAGGTGTCTGTACAGACACCTTTTTTGTTTTCAAACCTTTCCAGTCGTTTCTCCTCATCCTCGCTCAACTGTTTTGCTTTTTAATTTGAAACGAGCCTCCCTATATTGAGAAGAATCAATTGACTGTGTTCAGCTCGCCTATTTCTGATAATCATGCTCGTCTGCTAGCAATCTATTGCCTGCAAATGGCCATGGGCTTATTGATTGGGCTCATCTTTTATCATTTTAGCAAGTCCTATCAGCGCAGGTTTCTTTCCTCCTGGTCTTATAGCTGGTTTGCGTTTGCCGTTTATATGCTGGGCTCTTTTTTAATTACCGAACAAATTGCCCGTCAAATCCCCAACCGCACGTTCTATTCGGGGCTGTGTCAGATAAGTGCCTTTCTTCATGTTTTTTTCTTGCTGCGGGGAACGCTCGAGTTCCTGAAAGGCAAACCCCTCCGAAGGAGCACCACTTACATTACCCTGGGTATTCTGATTATACTGGCCGTTGCCTCCGTTCTTCTTTGGTATGATAACCCTGAGGGTGCAACTCAGCGATATTTATTGCGGTATGGTATGCGGACATTTGTTAGTAGTGCGGGCTTTCTGCTTGCCACATGGCTGGTCTTTAGCAATCGCCTTTTTCACAGAGGGTTTGCTCAAAAAATGTTGGCCTTTTTTTTCTTACTGTACGGACTCTGTCAGGCCTATTACTTTCTGATTATTGTGCTGAACGCGTTGAGTATTCGCTTTCAAATTCCCAGTTTTTTTGGTTTGCTTGATCTTACGCTCATCGCCTGTGTGGGCATGAGCATGATTATATGGTTGTTAGAAAATGAAAGAGAAAAGCTGCGAAGAACGAATCAGGAATTAGATAGCTTCTTGTACAGCACCTCTCACGATCTGCGTGCGCCAATTGCCTCGATTCTTGGGCTGACAAGTCTTTCCAAATTTGAGGTACAGGATGAGGAGGCAAAAAAACTATTTGGGATGATAGAAGACCGGGCCCGCAAAATGGATTTGGTGATTGAGGACATACTGCTGGTGGCAAAAAGTAAAAAGAGGGTTAGTCAAATAGATCGAATTGACTTCTCTTCATTTTTGAAGAATCTTTTAGAGGAGATTAAATTTACCGAGGGAGCTTCAAGCATTCGATTCATTTATGAGAACAATCAAAACTATCTGCATAGTGATGCCGCCCAGTTGAAAATTATTTTGGGGAACCTTCTCTCTAATGCCATAAAATATCACAACCCGGACCAGGAGAACCCTTTCATAAAAATCACTTTTATCAAAGACGAAGAAAACGTTCGGATAAGTGTTGAGGATAATGGAAAAGGAATTCCAGCACAAAGCCAGTCTCGCGTTTTTGAAATGTTCTTTAGAGCAACGTTACAAGGAAATGGTACAGGCTTAGGTCTGTATATCTCTAAGGAAGCTGTTCTGCGGCTCGGGGGCGACATTACATTTCAGTCTGAAGAAAACAGAGGCAGTCTATTCACCATTAATCTTCCATTACTACCCACCAGTTAATCGTAAAACCAATAACCATCCTATGAACCGAAGAGCTTTTGTAAAAACCACCGGGCTTGCGGCAGGCGCCTTGTCCATGCTGCCACTTTCTAATCTGTTTGCAGAAAATCAAAAAGTAAAAATTGCACTGATTGGCGTTGGCCTGCGAGGCCAAAATCATTTGGATCTGCTGCTGCGCAGAAAAGATACAGAAGTAGTTGCCATCTGTGATATTGATGAGCGTATGCTGGCGACCTCCCGACAAATGATTAAAGAATCGGGCAAGGAAATGCCGAAGGTGTTTACCGGTGATCCATACGCCTGGAAGAAGATGTTGGAGATGAAAGGGTTGGGCGGGGTCATCATTTCTACACCCTGGGAGTGGCACACCGAAATGATTATTGGCTCTTTACAAGCGGGGATCCGCTATGTGGGGACCGAAGTAATGCTGGGGATATCCTTACAAGATCATTGGAACGTGGTGCGTGCCACAGAGCAATACAACGCACACGTGATGATGTTGGAGAATGTCTGCTACCGCAGAGATGTGATGGCCGTACTCAACATGGTTCGTCAAGGATTGTTTGGGGAATTGGTGCACCTGCAAGGTGGTTACCAACACGATTTGCGCGAGGTAAAGTTTAACGATGGTAAGCAGCCTTACGGAGGCGGTGTGTTGTTTGGTAAGGAAGCCTTTTCAGAAGCTTCGTGGCGGACGCAGCATTCTGTTAATCGCAACGGAGAGCTGTATCCTACGCATGGCATCGGCCCCATAGCCGAAATGATTAACATTAATCGTGGCAATCGCTTTACCTCTCTTTCTTCCTTTTCCTCCAAAGCACGAGGGCTTCATGATTATGTTGTAAAGAAGGCTGGAGAAAATCACCCTAACGCAAAAGTCGAGTTTAAACTGGGAGATGTAGTGACCACCATGATCAACTGTGCGAATGGAGAAACAGTTCTACTGCAACACGACACGAACTTACCCCGCCCTTATTCTCTCGGTTTTCGGGTGCAAGGCACACAAGGCATCTGGATGGATGTCAATAAATCCATTTACCTCGAAGGCACAAGTCCGAAATCCCATAGTTGGGAAGAAGCAAAACCATATTTAGAAAAATACGATCATCCTTTGTGGAAACGCTGGAGTGTAGAAACAGAAGGTGCCGGACACGGAGGCATGGACTTCTTTGTCATTCACGCTTTTATCGAATCGATTAAGCGCAAGGTTCCCACCCCCATGGATGTGTACGATGCCGCCTCTTGGAGTGCCATTACTCCGCTGAGCGAACAAAGCATTCAATTGGGCAATGAAACAGTTGAGTTTCCGGATTTTACCGGAGGCAAGTGGATGACTCGTAAAAATGATTTTGCGCTCAACGATGAATTTTAGATGAAAGATCTCGCCATTCGCAAGGCTGCTCTTCATTTTGGATTACAAGAGCCCGTTAACCTTTCACCCCTCAGCAGCGGACTGATTCATCAAACCTATCATGTGTGGGATGCGGAGAATGTGGAGGGAATTGTACTGCAGCAAATCAACGAAAATGTTTTTCATTCGCCACGACAAATTATTGATAACTATTGCGTGGTGTTTGAACACCTTGGTAAGGAGAAAGTCCTTCAAATCCCGGCACCCCTGTACTCGCTCGATGGAGAATGGTTGTGGCTTGATGAGAACGGAAACAGTTGGAGAGCAAATGCCTATGTGTCTAACTCATACACAGAAGATGCACCAATAACAGCACTCAAAGCAAAGCGTGCCGCGCGAAGTTTTGCGCAACTAACACAAGCACTCACGGATCTGAATCCCTCTACGCTAGCCGAAGTAACACCGGGCTTTCATAATTTGTCTATGCGCTTTGATCAGTTCGAGCGTGCCCTGTATCAGGGAAAGGAGGATCGCTTGAAAGAGACTAAGAATATAATTGATGACTTAGTGCAGCGAAAGTACTATGTAGACTTTTATAAAAATCTTAGCAAGGATGCTTCGTTTAAACAGCGCATCATGCACCACGATTGCAAACTCAGCAACATTCTTTTCCGCAAGCAAACGGAGGAGGCTATTTGCCCGATTGATTTAGATACGCTGATGCCAGGCTACTATTTTTCTGACTTAGGCGACATGGTGCGCAGCATGGCAGCGAGTGTGGATGAGGCAGAGAAGGATGTTAATAAACTTTTTGTGCGCAAAGACGTGTATCAGGCACTTGTGGAGGGATACTTGGAGGGCATGGGAAATATATTAACAGAGAAGGAGAAAAAATGCCTGCATCACAGTGGTCTGCTGATGATCTATATGCAGTCACTTCGTTTTTTAACTGATTATTTAATGGGAGATGTGTATTACAAGATCGGCTATGCAACACAAAATTACGACAGAGCACTCAATCAGCTTACCTTGTTAACAAAACTGGAAGTGTTTCTCCAAGAAGAATATCACTACGCTACTCATGAATAGTCTGTGAAAAGAAAAAGCCCTATCTGTTAGAAACAGACAGGGCCTTATGTCGTTGAAATGTGAGATTATTTCGTTCCTTTTTTCAAATGCTTCAGGCGAATCACTTCTTCTTCTTTTAAGAAGCGCCATTGTCCGCGAGACAAATCTTTTTTATCCAGACCAGCGTAAATAGTACGGTCCAATTTTACAACCGTGTATTCCAACGATTCAAAAATTCTGCGTACCACACGATTCCAACCTATGTGAATTTCAATACCTACCGTTCTACCATCTTCTGAAACAATGGCAATATCATCTACCATCGCACGACCTTCTTCCAACTGTACACCTTGTCCAATCTTTTCGAAATCAACTTTGGCAAGCGGGCGGTCAAGCTCCACTTTATAGATTTTCTTCACGTTATACGAAGGGTGCGACAACTGTTCTGTTAAAGCACCATCGTTGGTCAGTAACAATAAACCCGTTGTATTTCTGTCTAACCTTCCTACAGGATAGATACGCTCTTTCACCGCTGAGCCAATAATGTGCATTACGGTGTTGCGTTCTTCTGGATCTTTTGTGGTGGTTAAAAAGCCCTTGGGTTTATTCATCAAAATATACACAGGCTTTTCAGCGCGCAACATTTTTCCTTCGTGCTTCACTACATCGCCTGGCTGTACCTGATAGCCCATTTCAGTAATGGTTTTACCATTTACCGTTACAAGACCCATTTTTATAAACTCGTCTGCTTCTCTGCGAGAACTTACTCCGCTATTCGCTAAGTAACGGTTCAGTCGTATTTGGGTAGGAGCAGGCTCCTCTTCGCGTTTGAAAAATCCTTTTTCAGGCCCCGGTCTGTTGTCTGCAAAAGACTTGCGCGGTCTTCTCTCTCTCGTATCTTCGTTTGGAGCTCTCTCTAATGAACGCTTGCGAGCAAAAGGTTTATCCTCTGATGTTTCAGCATCGCCCTCTTCGGAACGTGATGCTCTTCTTCTTGGCTTTTCCTCGTCTTCTTCGAAGGCGCGTTTTCTGGCAAAGGGCTTTTCTTCCCGCGGTTTTAACTCTCCGGCATCTTCTTCTCTGCGAGGGGCTCTTCGGGGTTTATCTTCTGAATCAGCAGAGAAAGAACGCTTGGGTCTTTCGTCTCTGTCAAAAGGTCTTTTGCCAAAAGGCTTGTCTTCGCGTGGTTTAAAATCGCCTGCGTCACCTTCTTTGCGATAGGTTCTTTTAGGTCTATCTTCCTTATCACCAGAGAAAGAACGTCTTGGTCTTTCGTCACGATCAAATGGTTTTTTGCCAAAAGGTCTTTCCGCATTTCCGCGAGGGCGTTCATCCGAAAAGTTGCGTTTCGGTCTGTCGCCTCTTTCATCGGAGGAGCGTCTTTTATCAAAAGGTCTGTCAGAATCTTTTTTGAATCCACCGGATCGTCCACCATCCGTCATGCGGTAGGTGCGTTTCGGTCTGTCTTCGCTTCCTTCTTCGCGCTTAAAGCCATCGGGGAACCCCCTTCTTGGTTTAGAGTCTGCACTGAAGCCACGAGAAAATTTCTTATCACTACCTTCGCGATTGAAGGGGCGTTTTTTATCAAAGGGTCTTTCTGATCTGCCACCGGAAGGGGCATCGCCTCTGGAAAAGTTGCGTTTCGGTCTTTCACCACTCTCATCACCACCAAAGCGGGAGGAGGGTCTCTTCTTATCAAAAGGTTTTTCAGAAAAGCTGCGTTTTGGTCGCTCGCCTCTTCCTTCACCGGATGAACGGGTTGAACTACTGCGTTTACTTGTACCTCCGCCTGACCTACGACCTGAACCACCTCCGCTGCTTCGCGGGTCGGTGCGGGAAAGTTTACGCTTGGCCATCCTCGGTTGGGGTTATTTCTGTGTCTTTTGAGTCGATACTCTCGCCTATGCTGCTCATCTCTTGTGTAAATTCTTTTGGTACGGGCATTTCAGTTAAATCATTAATGCCGAAGTACTCCATGAATTTCACGGTAGTGCCATACAACATGGGGCGGCCAACGCTTTCGCTTTTGCCTTTTATTTCAATCAGACCTTTGTCCATCAGTTTTTGTACAGCATAGTCGCAGTTTACGCCACGAATATTCTCTACTTCTGTTTTGGAGATCGGTTGTTTATAAGCGATAATGGAAAGGGTTTCCATAGCAGCCGTTGACAAACGCTTTTTAGATTGTTGCTTCAACAAAATGCCAATGCTGGCCTGGTAGGCTGGCTTGGTTAAAAACTGATAGCCACCTGCCGCTTTGTTTAACTGAAAGGAAAACTCTTCAGCTGAAAATTTTTGCTCAATGCGATCAATCGCCCCTTTAATGTCATCTTCGGGCACATCGGCTCCAAACATTTCGGAAAGGCAGGCCTGAATATCAGTTACTTTAACAGGAGATGGGGCGCAGAAAATGAGCGCCTCGATATGGT
>Ga0075163_10008173_pt1 | contig 13808 bp, 8 predicted proteins | sample JI1023141ADNA_FD_71478 | JGI IMG/M metagenome (GOLD analysis project Ga0075163, IMG submission 71478) | Wastewater effluent complex algal communities from Wisconsin, to seasonally profile nutrient transformation and Carbon sequestration -... | ecosystem: Engineered > WWTP > Effluent > Algae...
AAGCCGGCGCAAGACAAACGGGTAGCGGATACCCAAAAGTGTCTGCGCGTCAGTGGTAAGCACAACGATCTGGAAGAAGTTGGGACAGATGGTTATCACCATACCATGTTTGAAATGCTGGGCAACTGGTCCTTTGGGGATTACTTTAAAGAGGAGGCCATTGAGCTCGCCTGGAAACTACTGACGGAAGAGTACAAATTGGATCCTTCCAGACTCTATGTTTCCGTTTTTGGTGGGGATGAGACAGAGGGTCTTGACAGGGATATGGAATCTGTTGGTTTTTGGAAAAAATGGGTGCCGGAAGACAGAATTCTCTTTTTTGGCAAGAAGGATAATTTTTGGGAGATGGGGGATACCGGGCCATGTGGTCCTTGCTCTGAAATCCACATAGATCTCAGGTCCGAGGAAGACCGGGCCAAATCACCCGGCGCAGCATTAGTCAATCTGGGTGTTCCTGAGGTAATGGAAATTTGGAATCTGGTCTTCATTCAATTCAACAGGAAGGTTGATGGCAGTCTGGAAGAACTTCCCGACAAGCATATTGATACCGGCATGGGATTTGAACGCCTTACCATGGTCCTGCAGGATAAGAAGTTTTCTTACGATACAGATATTTTCAGTGGAATGATCCAATTCATGGCTGACTTCAGCAACATTCCATACACTGGACAATATACCAGTACCCATAAATCCGATATGGCCATGAGAGTCCTTGCGGACCACATCAGAGCCATCGTATTTACCATTGCAGATGGAACCATCCCTTCCAACACAGGTCCGGGATATGTCATCAGAAGAATATTGAGAAGGGCCGTCAGGTATTACTATTCTTACCTCGGCATCAAGGAGCCATTTATGTTTAGGTTAGTTCCGTTTTTGGTGACCGGAATGGGAGATGTTTTTCCCGAAATAAAAAGTCAGCAGGAACTGATCGTCCGCGTGATTAAAGAAGAAGAAAGTTCCTTCTTGAGGACTCTGGAAGGTGGGTTGAAAAGATTGGAATTGCTTCAACCGGTGAATGGCCTGATATCCGGGCAAGATGCTTTTGAATTGTATGATACCTATGGTTTTCCGATAGATCTCACCAAACTGATCGCAAAAGAAAAAGAATGGGAAGTAGATGAAAAAGAATTCTCTGTCTGCCTTGTCCAACAAAAAGAGCGCTCACGGGCAGATGCAAAAAAGGAATATTCAGACTGGAATTTGGTTGCGGAAGGTCAGGTAAAGTTTGTGGGATATGATGTACATGAAGTAGAGGAAACCAGACTTTTGCGCTGGCGACAAATTCAAACAAAAGGGCAGACCAGATATCAGCTGGTATTGGAGACCACACCATTTTATCCGGAGGGTGGCGGACAAATAGGAGACAAAGGTATTTTGTATTTTGACAACCAGGCTGTGGAGGTGTTGGATACCGTGAAGGAAAACGATCTGATCCTGCACATGACAGAAGTATTACCTGCCGTTCCTACTGCTGGTGTTCGCGCGGTAATTAATTCATACAGGAGATCCCTGATTCAAAAAAATCATTCTTCGACACATTTACTGCATGCAGCACTTAGAAATGTATTAGGGACACATGTTACCCAAAAAGGTTCCCTGGTCAATGAGGATTATTTGAGATTCGATTTTTCTCATTTTCAAAAACTCAGTTCTTCGGAAATCCTTAGAATCGAGCAATTGGTAAACGAAAAAATTCGCCAGAACATAGCGCTGGAGGAGACCCGACATTTACCTATTGAGGAGGCCAGGAAATCCGGTGCAATGATGTTGTTTGGGGAGAAATATGGGGAGGATGTTCGGATGATCACCTTTGATCCAAGCTATTCCCGGGAATTGTGTGGAGGTTGTCATGTAGAATCAACGGGTGAAATCGGCTATTTCAAATTGATAGGGGATTCTGCCATCGCGGCAGGGATCCGAAGAATAGAAGCGGTTACTGCTGTAAAGTCGGAAGAATTTATGCGGAATCAGATGGATTTACTTTCTGAAGTAAGGCAATTGTTAAACAACCCGCCAAACCTTGTCCAGCAGTTGCAAAATCTGTTGGAAGAAAATAAATCTCTTCAAAAAGAACTGCAGGAACAAAAAGAAGCAAAAGCACTTGGTCTTAAAGATCAACTTATAAAATCTGCTGTACGGATAAATGGGATTCAAACTCTGGTCTCCAAAGTAGAGCTGGGGGACAGTAAGATTTGTAAATCTTTGATTTATAATTTGGGAAAAGAATTAGAGCCTGCGATTATCTTTTTTGGTTTTGTCGAACAAGAGAAACCCCAGTTAATGTGTTACATCTCGGAAGAATTAACGACCAGCCACGCTTATAATGCCTCAACCTGGTTAAGACAAATCGCCAAACACATTCAGGGAGGCGGCGGAGGACAGGCATTTTTTAGTACAGCAGGCGGAAAAAATGTTCAGGGGATCGATACCGCGCTTGAGGAAGCCCGCAACATTTTAAAGCAAAGTCTTAGCTAAATCCCATATATGAAAGTATTATTGGTACTGACCATTTTTGGATTGTTTGTATTGTTCAATCTCTACATAAGGGTGCGTACCCTCAATTACTATCGTCAGTTGGTACAACGCAGAATCCAGTTCACCTTTTCTCAGATGATATCCATCAAAAGATGGAAAGACGAAATCCTGCCTAAATACCCGGATGATCATGAATTGTTGCATGTATTCAGAAGACACATGATCCAGACCGGCTTTTTGTTTGTCGGAATTGTGCTATTGGTGTTGCTTCTCCTTTTTTTATTCAAGTTACAGATGAGCTATTAAAATGGGAACAAAACTAAAGTTGGGCTTGATCGGCATAGGGCATTTGGGGAAGATACATTTGAAGTGTATTTTGGACTGTGCCGAAATTGAGTTGACGGGTTGTTACGACCTGGATACAGATGCACTTAAAAGTGTTTGTGAAGAATACAAAGTGAAGCAATTTACCTCTTTTGAGGAATTACTTGCTGCAAGCGATGCGGTGGATATAGTGACCCCAACGGTAACCCATTACCATCTTGCTTCTCAGGCTATCGTTGCCAATAAACATTGCTTTATTGAGAAACCCGTTACGGTAAGTCTGGAGGAAGCACTGGCTTTAAAGGAATTGCAGCAAAAACATCCTGTGAAAATCCAGATAGGACATGTGGAACGTTACAATCCGGGGTTTTTGGCAGTGAAGGACGCCATAAAAAATCCAAAATTTATAGAGGCGCACCGACTGGCTACATTTAACCCTCGGGGCACAGATGTTTCTGTAGTACACGACCTGATGATCCATGATCTTGATTTGATCAGCGTCATAGCACGCTCAAAGCCCGTGGACATCAAAGCCAATGGGGTCAGCATTGTCTCCAGGATGGCGGATATATGTAACGCCCGGATAGAATTCGAAAATGGATTGGTTGCCAATGTTACCGCTAGCCGGATTTCCATGAAGCAAATGCGAAAAATCAGAATTTTTCAGGATGACGCGTACATCAGTTTGGATTTATTGACCAAAGAAGCGCAGGTTATTTCATTGTTGGATGAATATCAGGACAATACCATTGAAATTGACACTTATAAGGGAAAGAAATACATCAGCTTATTTCAGGCAGATACGGAGCCCGTTAATGCAATTAAAGAAGAGATAAAATCTTTTGCAAAAAGTATCGTTATGGATACTGAAACGGAAGTCAACCTGGAAGACGGCATCAGCGCATTAAGCCTCGTAGATGCCATTTTTCGCCTAATCGAAAACAGTAATGTTTAGAAAGCTTTTTTTAGTAACCATTGCTTTAATCTCTTTTTCTTCTTGTGCGGAATTGGATCAACAGGAAGCCATTCCTTCATATGTCTACATACCTTCCTTAAATTTGCAGGTTTCTCCCGATCAGGGCAGTAGTTTTCATCAGTTCAAAGATGTCTGGGTTTACGCCAATAATGAATATGTAGGTGCTTATGAAATGCCCGCAATCATTCCAATAGTAGCCTCCGGCAATACAGAAATTAAAATTTATGCCGGATTTAGAAAAAATGGGATGGTCACCCAACCTACCAGGTATCCTTTTCTGGAACCTTTTGTAGTAAATGTAGATTTGGAACAAACCAAAACAGATACTCTTCATCCTGTTTTGATTTATGGGAGTGATGTTAAGTTTCCATTTATAGAGGACTTTGAACGCATACATTTTTTCAATGAAGAAATAGATGGAGACCAGGAAACTAAAGTAATCCTGACTTCTGCTGCTGAAGCTTTTGAAGGCGTAAACTCCGGAGAAATAACGGTTAGTAATAACCATCCAATTCTGGAAGCTTGGTACGACATACCAAAGCCAATTCCGGTTAATCCCAATCAGGTTTATCTGGAGTTGCATTACAAATCAGATATTCCTTTTTATGTAGGTTTTATTGGATACAAAAATGGAGAATCCCCAACGCGATTAATCAATGCACTGGTACTTCCTAAATCGAGCTGGAATAAAATATACTTTGATTTTACAGACATTCTGAACAACTACAGAGGGGCATCGTACAAATTGGCCGTTGCAGCTGCTTTCATTCAGGACACTGCCAAAACAGATCAACATATTTATCTGGATAACTTTAAAGTGACGCACCGTTAATGACCATCAGAAAAGAAAATATTCTTTATCAGACGGGCGATTTTATGTTGGCCATATTATCCTGGTATTTATTTGTCAATTATCTGCACAGTAACAATTTTTTTATCCTCGATCCGGAGACGGAATGCAAAAAACTTTTTATTCAGGGTTTGTTGGTGATTCCGGTAGGATGGTATTTGTTAAACTTGTTGACAGAACAATACAAAGACGTTTACCGCTTGTCCAGATGGGCAGTTTTTACCCAATCTTTTGTGCTTGCGCTGGCAGGAAGTCTGACTATTTTTTTTGCTTTGCTTTTGCATAAATCTTTGAATTTTGAAACCAGGTATTTAAGGACAGTTTGTACTTATTGGTTCCTGCATTTTGGGCTTGTAGCCAGCTTCAGGATGGTTTTTCTTTCTGTCATGAGCCGCAGATTAAAGAAGGGTGTTGTGGGATTTAATACCCTCATTATAGGTGGAGATCAACGTGCGGTAGATTTGTATAACGACATCATGTCGTTGAAATTCAGTTTAGGACATAAGTTTGCAGGATTTATACATTCCAATGGCGGAAGATCCAACGAGCTGAATCAGTTTCTTCCTCAGCTTGGAGGTCTCGCAGATATATCCGATGTGATAAAAAAAGAAGGCATTGAGGAAGTTATCATTGCCATTGAGTCCACTGAGCATCTTAAGCTAAAAAGTATTCTGGATGTCTTGTTTGAATTTGGAAACCAACTGATGGTGCGCACCATTCCGGATACCTATGATATTTTGTTGGGTACTGTAAAAATGAATCACCTTTATGGCGCGGTATTGATCGAGATCAAGCAAGAGATGATGCCTAAATGGCAAATCCTGATCAAGCGGTTGATGGATTTGATTGTCAGTATTATAATGTTGGGCGTATTGTCCCCGTTGATTTTGTACATCATGATCAGGACCAGATTTTCAAGCCCGGGGCCAGTGATTTACAGTCAGGAGAGAATCGGGGTTAATGGACAACCTTTCATGATTTATAAATTTCGATCCATGTCTGTGGATGCAGAAAGAGAAGGTCCGCAATTATCCAATGACCAGGATGATCGGATCACTCCTTGGGGATCTGTGATGAGAAAATGGAGATTGGATGAACTACCACAATTTGTCAATGTATTAAAGGGGGACATGTCTTTGGTGGGGCCAAGACCGGAGCGCAGATATTTTATTGACAAAATCATGGAAAAAGCGCCACACTACAAGCATTTGCTAAAAGTTCGTCCGGGCATTACTTCCTGGGGTCAGGTAAAATTCGGGTATGCTTCGAATCTGGATGAAATGCTTCAACGACTAAAATACGATATTCTTTATGTCGAAAACAGGTCTTTGGGCCTGGATATTAAAATTTTGTTTTATACACTTTGGGTTTTGTTTCAGGGAAAAGGAAAGTAAACTTTCAACTTCAAGCAAGTAACCTGGGGTTCAATTCCTTTGAATATTCTAAATTCCTTATCAATGGTTGTTTAATAAGCCCTATTTTTGCGGCAACAAAAGTCTTATGGGTAGAATAATTACACTCAGAGATGCCCTCAGAGAAGGGATGTCTGAAGAAATGCGAAAGGATCCGAATGTTTTTTTGATGGGGGAGGAAGTTGCCGAATACAACGGAGCATACAAGGTCAGTAAAGGCATGCTGGATGAATTTGGTCCTAAAAGAGTAATCGATACACCCATTGCTGAATTGGGCTTTGCAGGTATTGGGGTAGGTGCTGCCATGAATGGTTTGAGACCTATTGTGGAGTTTATGACCTGGAATTTTGCCGTTTTGGCATTTGATCAGATTGTCAACAATGCGGCTAAAACCTTGTCCCAATCCTCCGGAGAATTTGGATGTCCTATAGTTTTTCGAGGTCCTTCCGGTGCAGCAGGCCAATTGGCGCAACAACATTCTCAGACTTTTGAATCCTGGTTAGCCAACTGTCCTGGCCTGAAGGTGATCTCTTGCATTGATCCTTATGATGCCAAAGGACTAATCAAGTCAGCGATCGTGGACGATGACCCTGTTTGCTTCATGGAAGCAGAGACGATGTATGGATTCCAGGGAGAAGTTCCGGAAGGAGAATATTATGTGCCTATAGGCGTCGCAGCAGTAAGGAGAACCGGAAAAGATGTTACCATCGTTTCCTTCAACAAAATGATGGAAGTGGCTAAACAAGCCGCCGTGGAATTAGAGAAAGAAGGAATTGATGCAGAAGTGATCGATTTAAGAACCATACGACCATTAGATATCAAAACCATCATAGAATCCGTCAAGAAAACCAACAGGTTGGTTGTGGTGGATGAATCCTGGCCATTTGCCGGAGTTTCTTCGGAAATTGCCTTTCAGGTGCAGCGACATGCTTTTGATTATTTGGATGCACCGGTGATCAGGGTAAATGCCGCAGATGTTTCATTGGGTTATGCACCCACCATGGTGCAGGAATATTTACCCAATCCGGAAAAGGTCATCAAGGCTGTAAAGGCGGTGATGTACAGATAATTTTCCGTCTCTTTTTTTTGAGATCGTTAAGATGAGTGTTTACAAAATGTAAAAAGCCTTCTCAAATTGAGAAGGCTTTTATTTTATTAGATTTTTTGAAGTCCATTCTAAAATGGATCCCTCATATAAATTTACAAGCTCTATTGTCTAAACAACTTTCCATTCTCTTCAATCACAATATAAGCTTCTTTGAAGCCTTTGGCTTTTACTTTGTCCAGGGCCTGGATTGCATCGTGAGAATTTGCAAAATCTCCCAATACAATGATGGTCCATCCTCCTTTTGTCCAATGTTCTATTTTACCAATATCGCGTAGTGGAGATGGATCAAACCAATCCGGTGCCTTAAATTCTGCAACACGGATTTTAAATTTACCTGGCTCTTCGGTGCTTTCTTTGATATTTTTAAAATCATTTGAATTTTTGAGGATCAGTTTAAAACGCTTTTCATCAGGGATATCAGCTACAACAAATGCCTCCTTCAATCCACTCTTCTTCATCAAACTTAAAGTAGACAAAGCATCGTTTAATTTGCTGAAACTGCCGATTCTTATTTTATGAACACCATCGGCTTCTACACGATATACATCTCCATATTTGGAATATTTTTTAAATCGGTCCGCCATCGCTTCGTTGAAGTTGGATATTGCAGCAACCTGGATAAAATATACTTTTTGCAATTGTTGGTTTTTAGGAAGAAAGCCAATGTTTGGATCATCAAAAACCAGACCGGCATCTTCTGTTGTATTTACTTCTAAAGGGGATACCATGACATTCATGTCCATAGGTGACTTAAGGCTTATATCTGATGCCATAATCGGATGTGCTGACCCTATGCCATTGTTGAGGGCAACCCTGGAAGTTTTATACTGATGTTCTCCACCACTGTTTGTTTCTCGGTTGGAAAGAAAAACACCATCATTGGTTCCGTCCAACATAAACTGGTATTCATCTTTGGTGGAATTAACGCAGGATCCTAAGTTATTTATATCACTCCATGCTATGCCATCCCTGGTAGTTCTGAATACATCAAAACCTCCAAATCCATTGTGCCAATCGGAGGAAAAGAATAAGTCATTGGATTTGTAGAAAGGAGAAATTTCATTTCCGGGAGAATTGATCAGGGATCCTAAATTTTGTGGTTCTGACCAGGAATTTGTAAGTGCAACTTTATAGCTGACATAAAGGTCGTACCCACCATAACCTCCAGGTTTGTTGGAAGAAAAATAGAGCGTGTTGCCTTTATCTGCAAGCGCTGGAAAATTAGTGGAATATGTGCTGCTGGAATATTCGAATGTTTGTACATCTGACCAAGATCCGTTTTCATCAATATTTGCAAAATATAATGAGGTAATTGGCGATTGGTGCATAATGGATGCAAGTGACGGGGAGTTGGATTTTGTAAAAGCCACAAAATCTTTTTGCTCACTGTAGGCATAAATTCCTTTGCCTATGGAATTGCCGTTTATAATCTCTTCAATGGCAAGCGAATTGGCGGTAGCATTTGAGCTGAGTTGCTGAACCTTTGCAGGTTTTGTAGGGGATCCCGATTTAATAGATTGCTCTGCATTTATTACGGAAACTTTTTCCAGTTCTTCATTCTGTATTTTGTCCAAACTACAGTTTTTTGGCTTTGTTAATTCAGCTAGTGCATAGTCACAGGACTGGGCAAAGTAATTACCAATTGCAGGATTAAATTTTGCGTATTTCAGATACATTTCTTTAGCCGCGACAAAATCGGTTTGGTTTCTAAGGAATTCAGCGTATTCGAAATATACTTCAGAATCGGGGTTTGGTTTGGCCAAAATGTACTTGAATAAATGGCTAGCTTTCTGGTCCATTCCTGCATTCTGGTAGGAAAGGGCAAGGTATCGCTGGTTGTTAACATCTTGAGGATGAGACAATAAGTGTTTTTCAAAAAGAGGAATGGCCTCTGAATATTTTTGTTGTTTAAAATATTCTTTTGCAGCAATGGCAAGATCTTGTTGGGCTTTAATAAAGCCTCCAAAGAATGTAAAACATATCAAAACGTAAATACGAAATGATTTCATAAAAAAGAGTTTTGGTCGTAAATTAACAATAGTACTGAAAATTAGACGCTAATGTATAACAAATAATTGATATTTGTATATAGTTGGTAAGTTTATTTAATATATTTATGGGATATGCTTAATGTGGTATGTATCTTGTAGGGAGATTTGCTTATTCCAATTTTCATGACAGGTTACCGGTATTTCGTTTTATTCTTTTTTTTGTGTTTTACTTCCTTGTATTCCTGGCAATTACCTGCTCAGTTGCTTACCCACAGACAAGGGGAACTAATTGTAAAACTCAGCACTCATGCTGATCCTAAGCTTTTCCTCAAAAACAGATTAAAGGCAAGATCCAATTCCGGTGAAATCAGGCTAAAGAAAGTCTTGTCGGAAGATTGGAACATCATTTTGTTGGAATTTGATTATGCCGCTTACAGTGCGGACCATTTCATGTCCGAGTTATCCAAGGATCCGCAAGTTCTGGCCATACAAAAGAACAAAATATTGCATCCAAGAAAAGCCCCCAACGATACCTACTTTTTCAGGCAGTGGCATCATTTGAATACCGGTTCTGAAGGTGGGCTTCCAGGCGTTGATTTTGATTCGGACCTAGCCTGGGATCTGAACACCGGAGGCATGACAGAGCTTGGGGATACCATCGTCCTTTGTGTAATAGACGATGGATTGGACATTGCACACTATGATATTAAGGGAAATCTATGGAGAAACTATAGTGAGATACCGGATAATAAATTGGATGACGACCAGAACGGATATGTGGATGATTATTATGGCTGGAATAGTTACAAAGATGGCGGAATTTTTGATCCCGGATTTCATGGTACACCGGTTTGTGGCATTGCAGCAGCAACAGGGAATAACAATTTGGGTGTTTGTGGGATCAATTGGAAGGTAAAGTTGATGTTTGTGGCCGGCGGAGGAGATGAGGCCAATGCCATATTATCCTATTCCTATCCATGGAAAGCAAGAAAAACATATAACGAGAGCAATGGAAAGCAAGGTGCTTTTGTGGTGGCTACCAATACTTCCTGGGGGTCTGATTATGGAAAACCGGAGGAGGCTCCGATATGGTGTGCGGTTTATGATTCGCTAGGTGCGGTCGGTATTTTGAATGCAGCATCCACGACCAATTTGGATTTGAACGTGGATGAGGATGGAGATCTTCCCACCACCTGCGAGAGCGATTACCTCATTACAGTCACCAGTATGGATTGGTTTGATCAAAAAGATCCAACCGCTGGTTACGGTGTAAAATCTATTGATATCGGCGCATATGGAGAAAATGTTTATACCATCAGTCCATCCAATGGCTTGAGAAGTTTTTCAGGAACCAGTGCTGCCGCGCCACAGGTATCGGGAGCAATTGCTTTGTTATACAGTATTCCGTGTAACAATCTTGCACAGCTCGCCCATTCGGACCCTGGCGCAGCTGCCTTGTCTGTCAAATCACTTTTATTATCCAACAGTAAAAAGAACAGTTCCCTCCAGGGCATTACGGTAAGCGGAGGGGTAATGAATATGGGCTCTGCGGCCAATGCCATCCAGCCATTTGAATTGCATAGTGAAATCAACAGCATTGAATTCAGAAGAACCGTTCCTCTGGGTTTGTTACCTGTAAGCGTGGAGTTACGAAAAAAAGGGTCTACGATCTGGGAGCTACAGCAGGCTTTTTCGGACAGTACTCTTGTGTTTAATAACCTGGAGTTTTGTACAGAATATGAATTTAGAATCAAAGGAGGTTGCATACGTTTCAAGGAGGTTTATTCACCTGTTCAATCTGTTTGGACAGAAGGTTGTTGTCAATCTCCGGATCGACTTTCGGTCAGAACGGCTGGAAATGATTTTGTAACCGTCAATCTTCGCCATTCGGTTATCCATAAAAGGATTGCCTATGTGATTCGAAAGCGATTTGATGTACAGGTGGATACCATATTCATGGACCACAACATTGGTGAAGAAATCATCATAAACGGTTTGCTGCCTTGCCAACAATATGAATGCAATTTTTATAGTTTTTGTGATCCGGAATGGTCAGCAATAAGTGAGACATTGATCATCCAAACTGAAGGATGTGGCCAGTGTACAGACATCTCTTATTGTAAGCGCAACAGACCACAATCTAATTTTGAATGGATAGAATCTATTGCCGTTGATAATATTTTATTTAACACGGGAAATAATCTTGGATATGGCAATTATACCGGCTCTCCTAATCAATGGGTGCTGGACAAATGGCAGTCACATATTTTAAAACTCGTTCCCGGATTTGCAGATGACAGCAGCACGATGCACATGGTAGCCTGGTTGGATTACAATCAGAATGGCATATTTGAAGCCATAGAAAATATCATTCCGACAGATTATAAGGGCAACGGTGAAGCGTTATTTAATTTTAATATTCCGCCAGAAGCAAAAGACGGTTACACCAGGTTGCGGGTAATGCTCAAGTATGCTGAAAACAATATTGAAGCTCCGGGACCTTGTAGTCAAGGCTTGGAGTTTGGAGAATATGAAGATTATTGTATACTCATAACTAATGGCTCTTGCGGTTCGCTTTTTGATGCGCAATTTGCTGGCAGCACCAAAAACACAGCCGTCATTGATTACAAAAAAATCAATGACAATGATCTCGTCTATTATCAATACCGAAAATTATATGAGCCTGATTGGACAAAATCAAATACAAGGGCCTCCATGGTATTTTTGACCGGACTGGATTCCTGCAGTGACTATGAAATCAGGCTGGGCGTATTGTGTAACCTAAATTTTACTCCACAAATTTCCTTAAAATTTAAAACTTCAGGATCTTCCTGCCTTACCGGTAATGAGAATCCTGCAGATCCTTCCAAATTGCCCATGATTTATCCGAATCCCTTTCAAAATTATTTTGTGGTTGAATTGGGTCCTGAGGATTTAAATCCTGAATTTGAGGTGTTCCATCTTATCGGAACAAAAATTCCTGTGCAAGCAACCCCATTGGGTGAACATAAATGGCGAATGGATATGGAGCCGATTCATGGGGTTTGTTTATTGAAAATTAGTCTGCCTGGAAAAGTTCCAATCCTTCGAAAGATGTTGAATACGAAGAAATAATTTTTTTTTGTATAAAAATTATTGGGATCCATGGCTGCAAGATTTTTTTTAATCCAGATTTATTCATGATCTCTTACATTCAAAATCGCACTTTCTAAAAGGGAATCTGTTTTTATTTGTGGCAGGGCTTGATGGTCATTTGTATTGCTTGTCAGATCAGGTTGTCCTGCATCCGTCCAAGCACTCATCCATACAGACCCAATGGATAAAATGCAGGATCTGAATCGTCTTTCAACCTGTCTGTCCAAGGTAGTGTGATAGCTTGCTGCATAATCTTTGCACGGAAGTTTGGTTACTGCGCCCAATCTCATTTCAAAACAATATTGTTGGTCCGATGGAGTGGTTTGACTCAGGCTCTTTTCGAACCTTAGCACACTGTCTACACACTGATGACTGTCCTCAATGATTTTCCAGAAATAGGACCTGATATCCCGGATGTATTCAGCGTGTCCTACCACAAAATCGAAATCCTGTTCTGCAAAAAGTTCGGGAATCCTACTTTCCCAGAATGCATGTATGCCTGTTTGATTACTGAGTTGGCCATTGTAATTTTTTGTAGTGTGGAGTGGGACATGGGCATCTCCAATATAATGGCCAATGTCTGATGAAAGTTTTAAAATTTTCTCTAAATCCTTTTCTTGAAAAGCTTTGACCAGACGCTTGTAAATCTGGGGTAAAAAATAGGGTAAAATGCCATGAGGACTGAAATGGTCTATAATATGCATTTTGTAATTCCCAAGATTTGCAGTTGGAAAAAGTTTTGCAACCAGATCAGTTTCAATGATCCAATTTTCATCTTCGTGATTCATCCATGCATATTCTAACAACCATTCTTTCAGTTGGTGTAGTTCAATCCCATCCCGATATTCTAAAAAATTATTCTTAAAGGAGTGGGTAAATTTTAATTCTTTATAATGGATATCCGGGCATTCTATTTTTTCAAAAACCAAAACACTGTCCAGATTTTTAAAAAGTTTTATCTCGGAGGATTGAAGAATGCAGTCCAAAAGATCATCCGGCAAATTAAGATGAGTTTCTTTTTTCCACTGGTCGAGATCTATGTAATGACGTACGGCTTCACCTTTGATGGCATACCTTCTTTTGTCCGGATCAACTGCATGGTGGCTGATGTATTCTAAGTTGGTTTTATAGAATTCTATCATTGCTGCAGGTAAAGTAAAAACCGCAAGCTTATTGAGCAGTTTATGGGCATAGAATCCCCATGTAGTATTGGAATCTAAATTAGTGTGAACCTTGTTGTTAAATCCAAAACAAGGGATCAGTGCGATGGATATTACTAGATAAATTCTATGCAGTCCAAGCTGCAAACAGGGATGTTTCATAAAAGGGTGTTGTGTTATAAAAAATTGGCTTCCTGCAGCCGATGTAAAGATAAAAAACCTATTGAATAGGGTGGAGCTCCTGGAAAGTTTTTAAAACAGCAGATGCCTGATTTATTTGCAACAGTAGAAAATCACCATCGCTTCGGTTGACAAACAGGCGAAAAAACTTTTTGCTTGCAAGATATTCCGGACTTAAATCAATGGGTTCTTCT
>Ga0075163_10008174_pt1 | contig 13808 bp, 11 predicted proteins | sample JI1023141ADNA_FD_71478 | JGI IMG/M metagenome (GOLD analysis project Ga0075163, IMG submission 71478) | Wastewater effluent complex algal communities from Wisconsin, to seasonally profile nutrient transformation and Carbon sequestration -... | ecosystem: Engineered > WWTP > Effluent > Algae...
GCATCGAGACGCTGCGTCAGCTCGGCCCGGACCTCGACGATCGCCAGATCCGCTTGCCACTTTCGCAAGCGCTCGTGCTCGATGCGATGCTCGCGCATGACGGTGAGGACTTCACGGTCGATGCGCCATTCGCGGCCTTGCGCGAGCGTTTCGCGGCGTTCCGCAGTGTGGCGCCCGCGATGGAGCCGGCGAGTTTCTGCGGCGAACTGCGCCCGTACCAGCGCCAGGGCCTTGGCTGGCTTTCCTTCCTGCGCGAGTTCGGTCTCGGCGGCTGCCTCGCCGACGACATGGGCCTCGGCAAGACCGTGCAGGTGCTCGCGTACCTGGCCACGGTCTGTGCCGACACGGCGCGCGCGGTTCGCCCGAGTCTGCTCGTGGCGCCGCGTTCGGTGCTCACCAACTGGCTCGCGGAAGCGAAGAAGTTCGTTCCATCGCTGCGCGTGCTCGATTTCAGCAAATCGGACCGCTGGCAGGCTTCGGTCGAAGAACTGGCCCACAGCGACCTCGTGCTCACGACCTACGGGCTCCTGCGCACCGACGCGGCCGAGTTTGAACAGCGTGCGCAGCGTTTCCACCACGTGATCCTCGACGAGGCGCACGTGGCGAAGAACGCCGACAGCCAGACCAGCAAGGCCGTGCGGCTGCTGCGCGCGCACCATCGGCTCGCGATCACGGGCACGCCCGTCGAGAACCACCTCGGCGAACTCTGGTCGCTGTTTGAGTTCCTGAATCCGGGCATGCTGGGCCGTTTGAACGCGTTCCGCGGCCTGTTTGAAGCTGGCACTTCGCCCGCGGCACTGGCGCGCCATCGCCAGGTCGTGCAGGGCGCGTTGCGGCCCGTGATGCTGCGCCGCACGAAGTCGCAGGTGTTGAAGGACCTGCCCGAGAAGATCGAGCAGACGCTTTGGTGCGATCTCGAGCCCGACCAGCGGCGCCGCTACGACGAGATGAAGCGCTACTACAAGCAGCGCCTGCTCGCGGCGCCGTTGCCGAACGAGTCCGGCGTGGCCGCCAAGGACCAAGGTGTGGTCGTGCTCGAAGCGCTGCTGCGGCTGCGCCAGGCCGCTTGCCACGAAGCCCTGCTCGATCCGGCCCGGCTCGAATCGTCGAGCGCCAAGCTCGATGCGCTCTTGCCGCGCCTTGAAGAGCTCGCCGAAGAAGGGCACAAAGCGCTCGTGTTCTCGCAGTTCACGGGGTTTCTCGATCTCGTCGAGCCGCACCTGCGCGCGCGCGGCATCGAGTGGACGCGCATCGACGGCAGCACGGGGGACCGCGCGGCGCGCGTCGAGCGCTTCCAGAACGATCCCAAGTGCGCGGTGTTCCTGATCAGCCTGAAGGCCGGTGGGGTTGGTCTCAACCTGACCGCGGCCGATTACGTGTTCCTGCTCGATCCGTGGTGGAATCCCGCGGCTGAGAGCCAGGCGATCGACCGTGCGCATCGGTACGGCCAGAAGCGCGTCGTGCACGCGTTCCGCATGGTTTGCCGCGGCACCGTCGAAGAGCGTGTGCTCGAGTTGCAGGCGCAGAAGCGCGCGCTGTGCGATGCGGTGTTTGGTGGCGAGCGATCGCTGCTGCAGGGGCTGTCGCGCGGGGATCTCGAGTTGCTGCTTGGTTAGATCGCTATTCGACGGCTAGACGAGGGCCTGTTGCCGCGAGTTTGCTTGGAGCAGATACTGGACCACGTCGGCAGCGCGGTAACGAACCCGCCCGGCGAGGAACCTTGCGAGGCGCACTAGATCGTCGCCCGCGGTCAACAGCGGCTGTTCCGTAGTGCCTGCGCCGCGCACCTGGCCGAGCCCGATGTTTGCCATCAGAGCGTTGCATAGGCAACGGCGGCCTATGGTATCGGCTGGGTCGCCGCCTTTGTTCACGTAGTGTGCGAGCGGTTCGCCTGAACAGCGTTGACCGATGGACCCGTCGGGCCGGAGGTATGGGGTGCGCAGGTAGCCGAGGTCGCAGACCCGGTCACGCTCGGGCGAGGACTCGGGCACTCCGGCCGCTTGTACGAGCTTGAACGGGTAGCCGGTCGGCGAAGCGCGTGGGTCGGTGTGTATCCGGAGCGATCCCGCGTTGGCGGCGGCGATTGTCGCATCCTTGAGTTCGCGGGTGATTCCGGATTCGTCGCAGAACGCGAACAGCGTGCCCACCTGCACTCCGGCTGCGCCTTGCTCAAAAGCCGACTTCACGCCCTCCGGCGAACCGACCCCGCCCGCGAGCCAGTATGGTAGGCCGAGCCCTTGCATCACTGTGAGGTCTACCTCATCGCGCACGCCGTAGACTGGTTGCCCTCGTTCGTCGAGTGCTAGGTTGCCGCGCGGGGGGGCGTTATGACCGCCAGCGGTTGGGCTCTCGACTACGAACCCGTCGATGCGTCCGTTGGCCTTGCGCTGCAGAACGGTTGCCAGAGAGTGCGCGGCGACAATCGCCAAGAACTGGGGCCGGGACAGCGCTGCAGGCAGTTCATGCCAGTAGGCGTGCGGGTCGAACTCGATGTGCACCGGGTTGTTTGCCCCAGCGACTTCGTAGTGAAGCGAGGCCGGAGAATGAGCTGCCAGCGCGTCGAGCGCGCCAGGGATTTCGCGGGGAATACCGGCGCCCATCAGTACGCATGCTACGCCGGCCAGCATGGCGCCATACAGGGCCGGCAGTGTTTGTGGCTGAATCTTCGTCAGAAGGTTGATGCCGACGAGCCCGTTGTGGCCTTCGCGAGCCAGCCAGACCTCGGCGAAGTTGGCGAGTACGACCAGAGCATCGCGTTCCGGGTCGGTTCGGTGCACATACAAGGGCACCAGTTCATAGCGTTCGCCGTGCGTGCGCCCGGCTGGCCGCAACCATCGCTGCAGGATCTTTGACGCTACGCCGGGCCAGGGGAAGTGGGCGCAAGCCCGGCGCAGGTGGCCGCCTATGTCCCCAGACTGCAGGCGTCGCACAAATACCGTGTCGAGGCCGGTGCCCGACACCACCCCGAGCTGGCCGAGACTTGCCACAGCGCGGGCCAGTCGCCAATCGGATACGCCTATGCCCATACCACCCTGGATCAACTTCGGAATCGCCTGCATCCTTTGTAGGTAATCCCTTAGTGGGCTTCTGGCCATACGCAGCGTGACCCCCACACGGTTGCGCAGTTGCGCCCGTTCGGACGGGTTTTCGGCGGCGGTCAAGGCCCCGCGCGTGGATCACGACGTCCGCCAGAGGCTCAAGACTCTGCCAAGCCGACCGCGGTTCAATTCAGTGCAGCAGCCGCTCGTGCAGTCGAGCCAACGCCGTCGTCAGCGCGGCGACGTTGGGCACGATCCGAAACCCCTGCGGCCCGAACATCCGCGGCAAGTGCGTGCCGACTGTGCCGTCGATCGCCAGAGCGAGCACCTTCACCCCGACGCGACTCGCTTCCCGCAAGGCCTGCCGAACGTCGCCGGTGCCGTGGCGCCCTTCGTAGTGATCGTAGTCGACGGGTTTGCAGTCGCTGACCACGAGCAACAAGCGATGCCGCGCAGGCTCCTTGGCCAGTAGCGCCGTCGCATGGCGGATGGCTGGACCAATGCGCGTGTAGCCATCCGGGCGCAATCCGAACAAGCGGCTGCTACAGCGGTGCCAGTCCGCAGCGAAGTCCTTCACGGAATCGAAGCGGCAGTCGCGGCGAGAATGGCTGCAGAACGTCGCTACGGCGAAGGAGAGTTGCACGTCCTGTAGTACGTCGCCCAGCAGGAGCGTCGCGTTGCGCGCCGTGTCGAGCACGCGGTGTCCCTGTACCCAGCTGTCGCTCGACAGGCTACGATCCAGCAGAATGAGCGTCGCGACGTGGGGCGGCGCAGCGCGCCGAGCTTCGTACAGTCGTGCTTCTCCGGCAGTGCCGCAACCTGCGCGAGCCGCGACCACGGCGCCGTGCTGTTCCACGATGGCGTCCAGATCGTGGTTGGGACCTGAAGGTTGCCGGCGGCGGACGGCTCGGTGCCGTTGCAGGCGGTGGAATTCCAGGCGAAGCGTCCGCAGAAGTGCCGCGTGCCGGGTTCGCAGGACTCGGGCCGCGTTCGCCGCGGCGACCGGATCTGGAGGTGGGGGGGCGTGCGTTGCATGGATGGCGCACCATCCCGGCAGATACTGGCGGTGCTTCTCATCCCACTCGTCGTATGGGATCGTCGCGCTAGGCGCCGGGCCCGTGTCGCTGAGTTCGACCATGGCAGTCTCGACCGTGAGGTCGGCGCGGAACACCGACGCGGTGGCGTGGTGACTGCGCACGACGCGGCGCAGATCGAGTTCTTCAAGTGCCGCCAGGTGGTCGGCCAGCTCGTCACTGCCATCCATGGCGCGGTTGCCGCCGGTGTGTTCTTCGGCGGTCTTCACCTTCTCGAACACATGGGCGAGCGGCGTGGCACCGTCGTCGCGGCGATCCACTTCGATGGCCTCGGCGGTTCGTTGGCCCTTCGCCTTGCGCTCGGTGCCGTGGGGCATGGCGTCGCGCGTCGCTGGCGTCGGTGCCGCCGTGGTGCCGGCTTGCGAAGGCGCGCTCGGGCGCGGCAGCGCACCACAGACGGCGAGCCAGGGGTCGTCGCCGACGTGGCCGAGTGCTGTGGCATGGCGGGTAGCGGCGGCCTGCAGGTCGAGTGCGGCGGGCCACTCTTCGTCCAGCCAGGTGCGCAGGGTCGGCAACTCGGCCCGCAACGCGTGGATCGGCCCGACTGTCGGTAGCGCGGTGGTGTCGGTGGCGTGGGCGGCGGCACTCAGGGCCAGTCGCCAGAGGAGCATCTGCCAGGCGTCATCGCGCCCGCTCGCAAGCGACAGCTGGCGCGGCAGCACGATTCGTTCCCCGAGCACGGCGGGCTCGTCGCCGAATACGACCGCGAGTGGTTTCCCGGCGAGCAGTGGCGCCAGGCGTTGCAGCATTGGCGCAAGAGCCTCGACGTCGAGGTGGTTGGCCGCTGCGGCGTTCTGGCGGCGGCTCGTCCACCATTGATGCAGTCTACCGAACAGACGTTCGTCGAGGCTCATGGGCTTAGAACGCCAAGGCGACCGCGTTGGTCAAGGTCGCGGCGATCTCCCGATCGTCGGTCAACGGTTGCACGATCGCCGCTTCACAGGCCGCCCGTGCCGGCACTCCGGCGCGGATCAGCCTGGCGGCAGCGACCAGCAGCCGGGTGGAGACGGTTTCGGTGAGGCCGAGTTCGGGCTGGCTACGTACCTTGCGGGCGAATGCCACCAGGCGTTTGGCGATTGGTGCATCGATGCCACTCTCAGTCGCGACGATCTCGATTTCGACCGCCGCTTCGGGCCAGTCGAACGCCAGGGTGACAAACCGCTGGCGGGTGGAGGGCTTCAGCTCTTTCAGCGCGCCCTGGTAGCCTGGATTGAAGGATGCCACCAGCAGGAAGTCAGGCGCGGCAGTGACGACCTCGTCGCGCCGGTCGAGCCACAGCTGGCGCCGGTGGTCGGCCAATGGGTGCAAGACAACGAGCACGTCTTCGCGTGCTTCGGCGATTTCGTCGAGGTAGAGCACTGCCCCAAGGCGCGCAGCGCGCACCGCGGGGCCGTCCTGCCACACGGTGTCACCGCCGATGACGAGGTGCCGACCACAAAGATCGACTGCGGAGGTTTCCTCATTGCACGCAACGGTGATCAGCGGTCGGCCGAGTTCGTGCGCCATCGCTTCGACGAAGCGGGACTTGCCACAGCCGGTTGGCCCCTTCAGCAGCACCGGTAGGCCCTGCGCCGCGGCGACGCGCAGGATCTCCTTCTCGCGGCCGCTGGCCCGGTACCAGGGCGCCCGAGCCGGCAGTGTCGCTGCCGGCGCGTTCACGACAGGGCCTCGGCGGCGGTGCTGACGGCAGGCACTTCGCTGGTTTCGTCGACGTCCCCGATTACGTCACCCTTCGGCATGCCGTAGCGCACGAACTGCACCAGGTAGGCGACGATGCCGGCCGCGAACAACGTCGCCGCCAGGATCAGGCCGAAGAAGTGCACTTCCAGTTCCTTCTGCACGGTCAGGAAGTCCATGCCGACGCGGCGCTCGAGCACGACCTGCGTCACGCCGGCGACCGCGAACGCGAGCGTCATCGCGACCATGCCGATGTTGGAGGCCCAGAACGCGAACGTGGCGAGTGGCGTGTCGTGGAGCTTGCGCCCCGTCAGCTGCGGCAGCGCGTAGGAGATGATCGCCAGCACGAGCATCGCATAGGCGCCCCAGAACGCCATGTGACCGTGCATCGCCGTGACCAGCGTCCCGTGCGTATACATGTTCACCTGCGGCAGGGTGTGGGCGAAGCCGAGAAAGCCAGCGCCCACGAACGACATGATCGAGCAGCCGATGGTCCAGGCCAGCGCGTTGCGGTTGGGGTGCGCGCGACCACCCTTCTTCGCCATCGCGATCGCATAGATGGCCATGCCGAGGAAGGCCAGGGGTTCGAGCGCGCTGAACAGGCCGCCGATGAGCAGCCAATAGCGCGGCGTGCCGATGTAGTAGTAGTGGTGACCGGTGCCGAGGATGCCCGACAGGAAGGTCAGGCCGACGATCACGTAGAGCCACTTCTCGATCAGTTCGCGGTCCACGCCGGTCAGCTTGATCAGCAGGTAGGCGAGGATACCGCCCATGATGAGCTCCCAGACGCCCTCCACCCAGAGGTGCACCACCCACCAGCGCCAGTAGCTGTCTAGGGTCTGGTGGTCGGTCGGGATCATGCCCGGCAGGTAGAGCAGGGCAGCCATCAGCAGGCCGAAGAACAGCACGCAGCTCGTGGTCGTGATGCGCGGGCTCTTCCACATCGTCTTGGCGATGTTGAACAGGAATAGCAATACGTTGACGACGACCAGCCAGTCCAGAGGACGCGGGATCTCAAGGAACTTGCGGCCTTCCCACCATTGGAAGTGGAACCCGACGATCGCGACGACGCCGACCACCACGAGCGAGATCAGCTGTAACCATGCCAGTTTCACGCTGAACAGCTCTCGCCCGACCTCTTCGGGCACGATGTAGTAGGCGGACCCCATGAATCCGCACAGCAGCCAGACCACCAACAGGTTGGTGTGCGTGGCGCGGGCGACGTGGAATGGGATCACGTCGTGCAAGCCGTCGAGCCCCATGTGGGCGAACCCCATGATGAAGCCGTAGACGAGCTGCAGGGTGAGCAGCAGCATGCTGGTTGCGAAGAACCACCAGGCCACACGTTGCGATTCGTACTTCACTTGCCTGCCTCCTTCGGGGTCGATGCAGTCGTCTGTTTGCTGAGGAACGCGACCAGTTCGGTGATGATCTCTTCGCTGAGGGGCAGTTTTGGCATCTTGCTGTCCTTCTTGACGGACAGGGGGTCCCTCAACCAACTCTTGATGTAGTCGGCGGTCAGTCGGTTGCCGACGCCGTCGAGGGCCGGGCCGACCATTCCACCTTGCCCACCGAGAGAGTGGCAGGCGATGCACAGTTGGTTGAAGACGAGTGGGCGGTCGGCAGTCGCGGCCATCGTTTCCCCGGTGGAGCTGTTGACGACGGCGACCTGTCCCAGCGTCGGTTTGGCGGGAAAACCATTCAGGTCCATCGTGCCTATCCACTGCAGGAACGCGACCAGATCGGCGATCTGCGCATCGCTGAACTTGTAGTCCTGCATGCGTCGTTGGCCTGGGTACATCGCGGCCGGGTCCTTGAGCATCGCCGTGATGAAGGTCGGGCCGCGGCGCTCGTAGACTCTGGTCAGTTCTGGCGCGTAGTAGGCGCCTTCGCCTAGCAGTGTGTGGCACCCCATGCAGTTGCTGGAGTCCCACAAGTGCTTGCCGCGGACCACATCGGCGGTCATCGCGTCTTGGTTGGTTTGGGCTGGGATGCGACGCAGGGTGTCCAGCGTCAGCAGGACGAATGCGCCGAAGCACACGAATGTCCCGCCGAGGAAGAACCGGCGGGCTGCGGATTTCGAGAGCAAGAGGGGCCTCCTCGCTGTGGTTGTCGCCAATAGTGGACAAACATGTCCACTAAGCGGCGAACGTTGGCCGAACAGCCTGCTTTCGTGGTCGAAGTGCGCAGAGCGGCTGGGGCAAACGGCCCAGGAATGGGCCTAGACCTACTCAGGCACCGACGGGGCTAGCCTCGACCTCGAACCTTGCCACCTGACTGCGAAGAACCTCGACCTCGGCGGCTGCCTGTCTGGCGGTGGCCGCCAGTTCTTCGGCCGTCCCCGCATTCTGCTGCGTGACCTGTCCGAGGTTCTCCATGCTGCCCGAAATCTGGGCGATACCCTGGGCCTGTTCCGTGCTCGCCGTGGCGATCTGAGCCAGAAGCGTATCGACCTCGTCGGTGCTGCCGCTAATGCTCACCAATGCTTGGTCCACGCGGGCGGCCACCTCTGCGCTGCGCGTCGTACACTTGGCGGAGTGCGCGATGCGTTCCGCGCTGGTACGGGCAGCCTCCGCCGAGCGTTGCGCCAACGAGCGCACCTCCTCAGCGACGACGGAGAATCCCTTGCCGGCTTCGCCAGCACGCGCCGCCTCGACGGCAGCGTTCAGCGCCAACAAGTTGGTTTGGAACGCGATACCGTCGATGGTCTTCAGAATTACCGCGATGTCGGTAGATGATCGCTGCAGTTCCTCAACGGCGGTGCGCATGTTGCGGACTTCGTCACGCCCTTGTGCCGTCATCTGGCGTGAGGCCGCGGCGGCGACGCTGGCCCGCTGCGCGCTCGCCGAGGTCTGTTTGGTGCTCACGTTCATCTCCTCCAATGCAGCATTGATCTCTTGCTGAGTAGATGCTTGTTCCGAGGCGCCGTTCGCGACCAGTTGGGTCGCCTTCTCCAATTCACGACTCGCTGCAGCAACTTGACAAGCGGTACTACTCGCCTTGCCGATCACGCCTCGCAGAACTGCCACGAACGAGCTGATGCCCCTCTGCAGAGTGCCAATTTCGTCGTTGCGTTGGGCCCGCATCGGCCGGGTCAAGTCGTGCGTGCTCTGAATCGTCGCCAGGTCTTCGACCAGCTGTCGTACCGGGCGTTCCAGGTAGTGGCGTAGCAACAGAGTCAACGCCGCGACCATCCCGACGATGCCGAGTACAATGGCGGCGAGGTTGGTGTCCGCCGCAGCCTGCATGCCCTTTACCAGATCGTCAATCGGTACTGCTACCGCGAGCACGCCACGCACGTCGCCTTCCTGCCAATCCCGTTTGGGAGAATCAGGGTGGCTGTTGTGACAGGCAACACAGCTTGCGCCCATTACATCCGCTACCGCATAGCGGACCGAACGGCGACCGTCGATGGTCTCGAGTCGCCAGAATGGCTCACTTGGGCCGCTCGCGAAGTGCTGTAGTGCCGCGGTTTCGAACTCGTCGTAGCGCGAAGTTGCTTTGGCGTGGGGAAACGGATAGCTGCTAAACAGTCGCACGCTGGTGCCGGGATGGTCCTTGGCGATCTGCTCGCCCAGCGTTTTTACGAAGGTCGCTGGCACTGGCAACATCCCGTCCTTGGTGGCGAAGTCGTGGCCAATTGACATGCCCGCCTGCTTGGCCCGAGTGACCACTTGCTCTGTATAAAACCTGCGCAGGGATGCCGTTTCCGCCGCCATGGTCTTGGCCGTGGCGAGTCCCGCCAACTCGGTGGTGCTGCGTAGCGCCGCTTCGGACATTCCCCACGAGGCAAGTCCCAGGGTAAGACCGATGCCGACGATTGGGATCAGGAGTCGATTGCGCAGTCGGCCGGGCTGCTTGTCGGCGGGCGTGCTGTTGGGAGGCAGGACCATGCGAGCACCATCGGGCGGCGGACCATGTCTGCTGGAATGGAGGCGGCTAGTAATGGCCTGAAGGTCCAACGAGGGGCTTGGCAAAGGCGATGAACGCTACTGCGTGGCCCTCGGTGCTACGGTTGGTTTGCGGTCAATTGATCAGCAAGAGCGTGCCCACTGCGACGCTCGTCCAGGCCACCCACGCGTTGGCGTGGCAACGCGCCGCCTCGCCGAGTTCCATGAAGTGAAGCCCCACCAGCGTTGCTTTGATGCCGGCAGCGAGCAGGGCGATATCGAGACGGCCCACCCAGCAGCCGACTGTGGCCAGGACACCCAATGCAAGCCAACAGAGGATGGTCTTCATGCGGGCGCCACATAGAACAGGGGCCACAGGAAGAACCAGACGACATCGCACATGTGCCAGAACAGAGCGGGCCCGACAATCGAGGTCTCGGCGTCCCGAAGGGGCAGGCGTTCGATGGCGCGGGCGGCCCCGATCAGTACCGTGATGCCGACCGCGACGTGGATCAGGTGGAAGCCGGTGGCCAACACGTAGGTGTCCCAAAAGAGATCCGTACCCAAGCCGTGGTCTAGTGCGGCGTGGTGCCAGTAGTCGAGTCCCTTGAGGATGACGAACGCGCCGCCCAGCGAGGCCCCGGCCAAGAGGCCCCGACGTGCGGCGATGGGCCGGTCACGGCGGAATGCATGGACCCCGCTGGCCACCAGGGCGCCGCTCGTCAGCAGGAGCAGCGTCAGCGCGAGACCCGTCGGTGCCGACAAGGCGCTGCGCCCGGCGGCGAACGTGGTTGGGTCGCTGCGCTGCAGGAGCGCAATTGCGAGGAAGACGATGGTGAAGGTCGCCAGTTCGAGGGCGACGATCAGCCAGGGCAGTGTGCCGCCTGGTGGATCGGCGAAGGTGCGGCGCGGTCGAGTCATCGAGGTGGCAGGCATCGGGCCAAGGACTGGCGGCTCAGTGAGCAGAGGTGGAATGGAGTCGATCCCAGGCGGTCAGCAGGGGCGTTGGGTCGGCACCGAGTCCTTCGAGGCGGGCCGCGATCGAACCGTCGTGATCGAGCAAGGTCAGCACGTTGCTGTGCGAGAAGTCGCCCCCTTCGGATGGCGCGTAGCGGATGCCTAGCACGGCAGCGAGGTCCGGCACGACTTCGGCCGGTGGTTGCAGAAGCGTGAACCGCTCCGCCGGCAAGTGGTGACGCTCGGCAAACGCCGCCAGAGCTACCGAGTCGTCGCGGGCAGGGTCCATCGACACCATGAGCACATGCAGGTCGGTATTGGCTGCCCGCTTCGCGAGCACAGCCTTGAGGTCGGCGGCGATCGTCGGGCAGGCGTAGGCGCAGTTCGTGAATACCATGGTGATCAACACCGGTCGGCCGCGGAACTCGGTCAACGAGCGTAGGCGGCCCGTCTGGTCGTGGCACTTGGCCGCGATCTGCCAAAGCGAGGAGCCTGGCAGTGGGGCGGCAGCGGCTGGGGTTGTGCCGCAACAGGAGCCGCTGGTCTCTCGAGTGCAGGCGAAGGCGGCGATAGCCACGGCTGCTAGAGTGATTCGAATCGACGTCGGTTGCATGGTCATCGAGCTCCTGGAATCTGGTCGGTAGCGCAGCGGAAGCCGAGGGTCTTGGTGCTGTTGCGGCCGTGCAAGCTGGAGCGCATTGCCATGCGCATGAATGCCGCATAGTCGTCGGGGCGGGCCGAACCAACGGCGCCAGCTCCGCAGAACAGCGATCTCTGCAGGTCGCTGTCGCTGCGGGCGTCGCCGGTCACCATGGCGCCGCCGAAGTCGAGTACCCATTCCCAGACGAGGCCGTGCAAGTCGGCGATGCCGAGGACGTTCCTCGTGCCTGTGCCGAGGCGTTGCGGGCCGCTGGAGGCAGGTTTGGCATACCATGCCAGGACCGCGCGGGCTGCATTGCCACCATCGGCCAGTGGCAGTTGGGCGGCGGCTTCCCATTCGGCCAGGGTCGGGAGGCGTCGGCCGCGCCATCGGGCATATGCTCTCGCCGCAAACCACGACACTGCCGTCACGGGACGCTCGGTGGCGTCTGGAGGTGGAGAGAGGTCTTCGGCCCAATCGGCGAGGTAGCCGCTGTCGGCGAAGAGGGACGGCACCCTGCTACGTCGCCACTCTGGCATGGCCGCCACGAAGGCCAGGAACTGCGCGTGCGTGACCGGTGTCCGTTCCAGCGCGAACGGGGCCACGGCAACCGCTGTCTGGCCCTTGCTGGGAAACAGCGGTCGATATTCGGACGCGGGCACTGCGACCAGGATCGTGGGGCCAGGATCGTCCACCTGGGCGGACTCGGCGGGCGCCGGGGTGGGGATGGGAATCGACGCCGGTTGTGGTGGCTCAGCACCGCACCCGACCACCACCGCGCACAACCACGCTGTATGGCGCATGATGGATCTCAGTGTCCGAGGGTGGCTCGGACCTTCGCCACTTCCGTGCTGGTGACCATGTCGGCCTGGTTCCCCCAAGAGTTCATCACATAGGTGATGACGTTGGCAACCTCGTCGTCAGTGAGGTTCTGGGCCGGCATCACACCGTTGTACTCGACCCCATTGACCGTGATCTTGCCTTGCTGGCCGCTCAGCACGGTACGGATCGCGCGGGCGCGATCAGCCATCAGGTAGTCGCTCTTGGCGAGGGGGGGGAACGCATTCGGCACGCCTTGACCTTCCTTCTGGTGGCAGGCAAAGCAGATCGACTCGAACATCCTCTTGCCGAGTTGAAGGCGTTCTTCCTTGCTGCGGTCAGCTGGCGCCGCGGCGATCTTCGCATTGTCGCCACGGGGGAGGGTCTGCAGCGCGCCACCTTCGGGGTGGTAGATCCCCTCCTGTTGGCGGCCGGAATAGACCAACGCATCCTCCTTACCCTCGACCTTGAGGATGCCGAGGGCGCCCTTGTTGAAGGTGCGGAAGATCGCGTGGTCGACGAGGATGTAGTTTGCCGGCACATCGAGTTTGAACTCGACGATCGCCGAGCCACCGGCTGGGATCAGCGTAGTCTGCACGTTGTTGGTCCGCTGGTCGCCGCCTTCGGCCATGACCGCGTCGAAGATCTCGCCGATCACGTGAAAGCTGGAAACCAGGTTGGGGCCGCCATTGCCGACGTAGAGGCGCACCGTCTCGCCGACTTTGGCGGTGATCGCCTGGTCGCCGGTCAGGGCCCCGACGCGCCCGTTGAACAGCACGTAGTCGGGTTCTTCCTTGATGGCCTTCTCCATCGAGAACTGCTGATGCCCGGCCTGCCCGTAGGCGCCTTCGGTATAGAAGTCGCCCTGGCAGATGTAGAACTCGCGGTCGACCTTGGGCAAGCCTTCCTTGGGCTCGACCAGGATCAGGCCATACATGCCGTTTGCGATGTGCATGCCGACGGGCGCCGTCGCGCAGTGGTAGACGTAGAGGCCACGATTGAGGCACTGGAACGAGAAGGTCGCCGAGTGGCCGGGTGCCACGAACGACGCCGCGGCGCCACCACCCTGGCCGGTAACCGCGTGCAAGTCGATATTATGTGGCATGCGGTTGTCTGGATGGTTCTTCAGTGTGAACTCGACCAGATCACCTTCGCGCACGCGGATGAAGCTCCCTGGCACGCTGCCGCCGAAGGTCCAGAACGTGTAGTCCACACCGTCGGCGATCGGGGCGAGGAACTCCTTTACCTCCAAGGCGACCTTGACCTTGGTGGCGTGCTTGCGGGTGATTGGCGGCGGGACCATTGGCGGTGCGGTCAGCACGGCGGTCTCTTCGCCCGTCACCGGATCGGCGGCGGTGGTCGCAGCGAGCTTGGACGCGGCCGGAGGAGGGGTTGTGATGTCGCTGTTGCGCCTGACGAAAAGTGTGATTCCGGTGAGGGCGGCGAGAGCGAGCAGCGGCCATGCATTGACCATTATGGACATCCTTGTCTGGCGAAGTGTATCCAGAGAAGTGTGGGGCGTTGGCCCAATTGCTGCTCACATCGGCTTAGTCGGCCCTGATGATGTTCGGACCTCAGGGGCCGGCGGGCAGGGCTCGTTCCGCATGGTTTGCCGCGGCACCGTCGAAGAGCGTGTTCTTGAGCTGCAGGCGCAGAAGCGCGCGCTGTGCGATGCGGTGTTTGGTGGCGAGCG
>Ga0075163_10008176_pt1 | contig 13804 bp, 12 predicted proteins | sample JI1023141ADNA_FD_71478 | JGI IMG/M metagenome (GOLD analysis project Ga0075163, IMG submission 71478) | Wastewater effluent complex algal communities from Wisconsin, to seasonally profile nutrient transformation and Carbon sequestration -... | ecosystem: Engineered > WWTP > Effluent > Algae...
CCAGTAGACGATCATCAGGTTGTCACCGACGGCATAGACCTGGTTGTCCGAGATGCCCCAGACGCCGCGCAGGATGCCCGTGATGGCGGGCGTCACGGTGTCCAGCGTCCAGTCGGGCCAGTCGCCGAACCCGTTGGGCGGTCCGCGGCGGGCGAGCGTGGCGTTGCCACCGACGGCAAAGATGGTCTTGCTGCCGTAGTAGACGCCGTTCAGGTTCTGCGAGACGCCCGCGGCGCCGTCGCTGAAGTAGTCGATGACGACGTTGTAGCGGCGGAGGTTGTAGCCGCCGTCCCCGACGAGCGCGAAGTTGTCGCTGCTCGGCGAGGCGAAGATGCTGTTCAGCCGCTTGCCCTTGATGTCCGACGGAGGATTGCCGATGCCGCCCTGGCCCTTCAGGCTGAAGCCGCCGCCGGCGCTGCCCTTGAGCACCGAGCCGCCGTCTCCGACGATGAAGACGTCATCCTTGGTGTCGCCCGAGACGCCGTTGAGGTTCGCTCCGGAGCTTGGATCGGTGAGCTTGGTCCACATCGTCATGTCGCGCTTGAGGATGGTGCCCTTGTCGCCGACGATGATGAAGGTGCTGTCGCCGCGCGGGATGGTGATGCCGCGCAGGGCGGTGGCAACGCCGCTCGTCTCTTTGCCCCAGGCCTGGCCGTCCCACTTGAGGATGGTGCCGGCTGCGCCGACGGCGACGATGTTGAGCGGACCGGTGCCCCAGATGCTGTACAGGTGCTCGGTTGTGCCCGAGGGCTCCTCGCACCAGCCGTGGCAGGTGCCGTTGGCGAACACCGCCTGCACCTGGAACTCGCCGGCGGCGCTCAGGTTGATGGTGCAGTCGGCAGCCTGGCCCGAGCAGCCGCCCGACCAGCCCTGGAACATGCCCATGCTGGCGGCGGCGTGCAGCGTGACCTGGGTGCCGGCGGCATAGATCTGGTCGCAGTCGGTGCCGCAGCTGATGCCCGTGGGCTGCGAGGTGACGGAGCCGGCGCCGCCGATGCCGTTTACGATCTGCACGATGAGCTTGGCTGCCGGTGCGCCGCAGGGCAGGTCCGGCGCCTTCATCTGCACCGAGACATCGTACTGGCCGTCGTGGTCGATGGTCAGCATGGCGTCGCCCTGGGCCAGCAGGCAGCTCGCGTCGCCGAAGACCTCGACGTGGTAGGTCGTGGCGGCCACTGCGCCGGGCGGAAAGGTCACACCCAGGACATCGAACGGAGCGCTGGTAAACGTCGAGTCGCCCACCTTCATCTGGTTCTGGCTGTCGGTGGCGGTGATGTGCAGGTTCGCCTTGGTGACCTGCGCCAGATCGGTGCCCGTCAGGTGCAGCCGCACCAGGGTGCCGTCTATGCCCATGGGGCTCTCGCTGCTACAGGACAGCAGCAGCAGGGCGCTGAGCTGCAACCAGAACGAATGGCCGAGTTTCGCCATGGGGACCTCTTTGGCGCTTTTTGGCGCCGGTATTCGGCGCACTAAAACGGAAACATGTACGTATTGGACGGAATCATCGGATCCGCCGCCGCCGAGCCGCGCGTGCCGACGACGATTCCGGCGGTGATCGCGGCCGCCGCCGCAGCGCCGCCGCCGATCGCGACCCAGAACCACCATTTTTTATAGATCGGCGTCTTCTCGCGCTCGACCACCACCACCTGCACTGGGTCAGCCCCCGGGCTCAGCGTCAGATCCAGCTTCTGCTTCTGGCCGTCCTCGACGGTGGTGTCGGTCTGCTGCGAGCGGAAGCCGGTGTGGCGCAGCACCACCTTGTGCTTGCCGGCGAACGCCGCGCGCTTGTACGGCGTGATGCCCAGCTCCGTGCCGTCGACAAACACCGCGGCGCCGGGCGGCTGCGAGCGGATCTCCAGCGTGCCCCGGGGCAGCGACGCGGTCTGGAACATCGCCCGCTTGACCATGTCGCTGAGCTGCGCCGCCGCCGCCTGGCCGGTGCAGTTGCTACAGTCCTCGGTCAGGCGCGCCCCCATGGCGCCGATCTCGACGTCGAGCAGCTCCACGTTGAGGTGCCAGTCGGCGTTCTTCTGCTTGCCCGCCGGCTGGCTGACCTTCAGGCGGTAGCGCACCACCAGCTGGCTGGCCAGGAGGCGGCCCAGCCGCTCGAAGCACAGATCGCTGTCGCAGTCCTTGAGCTGCGGCTCGCCGGCAATGGCCGTCTCCAGATCCGACGGAGCGATCAGCTCGAACTGCTGCGAGCGGATCGCGTCCTTGATCGCCGACTCGATGGCCGACTGCTCGGCCGGCAGCAAGGGGCCGGAAACTGTTGGATTTAGTACAAGAGCAGCTCCGGCCTGAGCGGACTTCACGGAGCCAAGCATCAGCACTGCGGCCAGCAGGCCCGGCAGCGCGGCAGCGACAAGGCGGAAGAGCGTCCGGGCCGTGCCCGGTCTGCGGCTATCGGTGAGCATCACTACACATAATACCCCGATTCGGGCCTGGATGGCCTTCTTGCCGCAGTGCGTCAATGATGGCGCTCCGCGGCGCTACTTCTTCTTGTTCCGCTTGCGCGCCTCTTTCTGCATCTTGCGCTTGCGCTTGTCCTTGAGCTTGTCGACGTTGGGGCGCGGCGCCGAGTGGCGCATCTCGACGGGCTGCATGCCGGCGGCGTTCATGATGGCGCCCAGATCCATGCCGGCAAACTGCTTGATCTTGGAGATGGTGCGCAGGCCCGGGATCTTCCCGAGGAGGCCGGCCTGCGCGCCCATGGTCAGCATCATCTGCCGCATGAGCGCGAACTTGTGCAGCAGCTCCATCACCTCCGCCTCTTTGCGGCCCGAGCCCCGGGCGACGCGGCGGATGCGGCTCTCGCAGTAGTGGGCGACGCGGCGACGGCCCTTGATCTGGCCACCCTGCACCACCTGCTCCCACGAGGTCTCGATGAAGCGCTCGGGGTTGCGGCGCTCGTCGAGAGACATGGAGCTGATCATGGCCTTGATCTTGATGAGCTCACTGTCGTCGATCGACGCCCCCTCGGGCAGCTGCGCGCCGAACAGGGGCATCTTCTGAAGGATGTCTTTGAGCGAGCCGAGCTGCTGGATGACGCTGATCTGCTCAAGGAAGTCCTGCATATCGAACTTCCCTTTGAGCATACGCATGGCGTCCTGCTCAGCCTTCTGCGTATCGACAACCTGCTCGAAGTCCTTCATCAGGCCGACGATGTCGCCCATCCCCAGGATGCGACTCGACAGACCCTCGGGACGGAACTCCTCGAGCTTGTCCATGCCCTCGCCGATGCCGAGGAAGCGCACCGGCTGACCGGTCACCTCGCGGATCGACAGGGCGGCGCCGCCGCGGGCATCGCCGTCGAGCTTGGTCAGCACAAAGCCGCTGGTGCCGATGCGCTCGTGGAAGCTGCGGGCGGTGTTGACGGCGTCCTGGCCGATCATGGCGTCGACGACCAGGAAGATCTCGTGCGGCTTGACGCGCGTCTTGATCTCTTCGAGCTCGTGCATGAGCGGCTCGTCGATCGCCAGGCGGCCGGCGGTGTCGAGCAGCACGACGTCGTAGCCCTTGGTGTAGGCGAGCTTGTACGCCTCGTCGCAGATCTCGGGCGGCTTCTTGCCCGGCGACGTGTAGACCGTGATCCCGAGCTTCTCGCCCAGCACCTGCAGCTGCTGCACTGCGGCCGGCCGGTAGGTGTCGGCGGCGACGAGCAGCGGCTTGCGCTTGTGGATCTTTTGCAGCCAGCGCGCGAGCTTGGCGGTGGTGGTGGTCTTGCCCGAGCCCTGGAGACCGACCATCATGAACACGGTCGGGCCCTTCTTGGCCCAGTTGATCTCCGTCGGGCCGCCCTCCGGGTTGCCCATGAGAGCGGTGAGCTCTTCCTGGCAGATCCGGATGAAGTGATACTCGGGCGTGACCTCCATCTGACGGACGGTCTTGTCGCCGGGCTTGCCCTCGGCCGGGACCTCGGCCTTGGCGCGCAGCGCCACGACCTGGCCAACTGCCTTGTCCTTGACGCGCTGGAGGAACTGCCGCACCACCGGCAGCGCGACATCGGCCTCAAGCAGCGCCATGCGCACGTCGCGCAGGGCGGACTCGATGTTGTCTTCGGTCAGTTCGGCGACGCCGGTCAGGCGCTCCCGCGCGGCGCGGAAGCCTTTGCTCAGGGTCTCTAGCATGCTTTTACCTTGGTTGCCGTGAGAGACTTATCACGCCCGGCCAGCCGGCGGAAGGGCCTCTTGTCGTGGTGGCACCGGAACCCGGACCAGGTCAGCGGCCACCACGACCTCGGGATGAACAGCGCCGGCCTCAGTGGCAAAGCCATCGAGCGAGGTGTAGCGCTGCGAAAAGTGGGTCAGCACCAGCGTGCGCGCCTGCGCGGCCTGCGCCAGCTCGGCGGCCTGCGCCGCGGTCATGTGACAGTAGGCGTGCGCCTCTTCGGCCTCGCTCGACAGGAACGTCGACTCGCAGACCAGCATGTCGGCGCCGGCGGCCAGGTGCTGGGCGCCCGGGCATGGCCGCGTGTCCATGACCAGCGCAAAGACCTGGCCGGGACGCGGCTCGCTGACATCTTGCAGGCGGATCGTGCGACCGCCAACCGTGAGCTCGCCGCTGCTTATGAGCTCGCGGATCGCCGGCCCCTGCACGCCCGCTGCGCGCAGCCGCTCGGGCACCATGCGATGGCCGTCCGCCTCCTGCAGGCGATAGCCGAAGCACTCGACGCGGTGCTCCAGCGCGCAGGCAAAGATGCGCGTGCCGCCCGACTCGGCGACCACGAAGGGCAGCCCGGGTTTGTCGGCGGGGCGGGTGACCGGCCGCAGCACCAGGTTGGCCTGCTCGTGATAGATGGCCGAGTAGCGCAGCCGATACAGGTACTGCTCGCCGCTGGCCGGGTAGATGATCTCGATGGGATGCGGCACGCGATCGAGCGAGATGCGCTGGAGGATGGCCGCCAGCCCCAGACAGTGGTCGCCGTGAAAGTGCGTGACCGCGATGTGGGTGATCTGCGTGGCGGCGATGCCCGCGTGCAGCAGCTGGCGCTGGGTGCCCTCGCCGGGATCAAACAGGATGCCGAGCGAGTCCCAGCGCAGAAACATCGCGTTGTGATTGCGCGTGCGGGTGGGCACCTGACTTGCGGTGCCGAGGAAAATGACCTCGCGTGCGGACATGCGCGGCCATTATACGGGGCGCGGCGGGAAGTGCAGCGGCTCGTGCGCACAAATCCCGGGCAAAGCTGCCGAAAATCCGAAACTTTGGGCGAATTTAGCCGCCCGCGGGTTCGCGCTCGGCTGCGGCTGCGGGCCTGGCATCGCGGGTCATCCAGCGCGACAAGAGCGGCATGGTCTGGTCCAGCGGCTCATCCCGGCGCTTCTCGGCCAGCGCCAGCAGGTGGGCCGCCATCTCGCGATCGTCGAGCTTGAAGTAGCCCCACGCGCACAGACCCAGCAGCGCCGCCGAAGAGGGCGTGCGCAGCGCCAGCTCGGTGCGCTCCCACAGGGCGGTGTCCAGAAACGGCACGCGGTTATCGCCCAGCGCGACATAGAGCTCGGTGACGTAGTGCTGTGCGCGCAGGTAGTCGCCGGCCGGCGCCGGACCCAGCTCCTCCAGCAGGCAGCGGGCGTCGGGCTGCCGGCGGGCGCTGACCAGGGCGCGGATCTCGTGGTAGCGGGCCAGCAGCACGAACTGCGGCTGCGGCGGATACTCGGCGCTGAACAGGCGCACGGCCTGCTGCGCCTCTTCGTGCGCTTCGACGTGCTGGCCGCGGCGGGTGGCAATGCCCGACAGCCGCAGGTGGGCATGGGCGCGCACCGCCTCGCTGCCCCAGGGCGGCCGCAGGCAGCGGCGCAGCAGCGTCTCGGCCGAATCGAGCTCGCCGCGCAGCATCAGCGCCGAGGCCCGCTCCAGCCAGTGCGTGACCAGGATGCCGTGGCCCCACGCCGCGGTGCCGACCAGGCTCAGCGCCATCACCAGCGGATCACCGGCCGCCAGCGTGTAGACCCCGATGGTACCCAGGAGCCCCAGCGCCCCGTAGGCGGCAGCGCGTCCGGCATAGCGGCGAATCGGCGAGATCACGTGGCCATCGCGATCGATCGCCACCAGCGCCCGCGACGCCGTCGGCGACGACTCGGAGGGAGGCTCGTAGGCTGCGATGGCAGCTAGGCGACCGTTGGTCTTCATCGTTTGCGCGCCAGTCAGGCCGCCACCCCGGCGAGCGGGCGGTTCTGTTCCATCCAACGCCACAGCGGCGGCATGATCAGCGAGAGCGGCTCGCCCTCCAGGCGATCATAGGCCTCGCGCAGCAGGTGCCAGGCCATCTCCTGGTCTTTGTCCTTGCCGGTGGCGCCGGAAAACGCCCACGCGCACAGCCCCAGCAGCGCCGACGAAGAGGTGATGCGCAGCGCCCGCCGTGCCCGCTCCCACAGCTCGCTGTCGGCGGGGGGCGGCTGCTCGCTCATGAACGCGACGTAGAGCTCCGTGGTCCAGCTCTTGATCAGCAGATAGTCGCCCTCGGGCTGCTTGGGCAGCGTCTGCCAGTACCGCCTGGCCTCGTCGGCGCGACCCAGGTTGCAGAGCGCGATGATCTCGCCGTACTGGCACGATCGGAGGTGCGGACTGCGCGGCCAGGCGGCCTGATAAAGCGCGATGGCCCGTCGCAGCTGCTCCAGGGCCTGCGGGTGATCGCCGCGCCGCGTCGCCACCGCGCCCAGGTTGTGGTGGCAGAGCGCGCGCAGCCGCCGGCCGAGAAAGCGCCGCTTGACCAGGCGCCGCAGGATCAGCTCGGCCTCGTCGAGGCGATCGTGGGACGAGAGCAGGGCGGCCTGATTGATCTGCCGCGTGTAAAACAGGTTGCGGCCGATGGCCAGCCCGAACACCACGCCGAAGATCAGCCCCTGCGGACCCAGCAGATACGTGTAGAGCGCGCTGCCGCCCAGGAGGATGCTGGCGAGCAGCGAGTAGCTCACCGCCTGCATGGCCCGGTACTGGAGCGGCGAGCGCACGCGCCCCTGGTTGTCGATATAGACAAACGTTCGCGGCCCGGCCTCTTCGAGGGAGCGCGCCAGCTGCATGCGCGGCACGTCTTGCGGGGGCTGCTCCAAGGCGTAGCGCAGGGTGCGCTGGAGGTGCGGCGGCAGATTATCGAGTGAGTCTTCGTCGAGAGGCAGCGCTTGGCGGCCATGCTCGACCGTGGTCAAGTCGCCGCCCGTCCCTCGGCCAGATGCAGCAGGGGCGGGCGATGCGCTCGGCGCCGACGGGTCAGAGGACGAGTGAGGCGGGGACTTCACCACTCGCTTAGCCTATCATGGCACCCCCGGGGTCGGCCAGCCCGTCGCTACGGCTTGCCGTTGTCGGGGCGGCAGCGATCGCCCGGGGGATAATCCGGGTGGAAGTGATGCTTGGCGGGGCGGGTGACGCACTTCAGGCAGTTCTGGCGCTCGGGCGTGGGCAGCTTTTCGCAGTGGGCGACCGTGCGCGACTCGTGGCCGGTCGAGTGGCTGAAAGCGACCGGGATGGCAAATCCGGTCAGCAGGGCGCTGGTAAAAAGGGCTGCATATAGCGTCTTCATGGGGCTCCTTCCATATACTCGGGAAAACACCTGTCCGTTGGACAGTGTCACATAAGACGAGAGTCAGGAACAGCTTGTGCCCGATCAAGGGCCGGTCCACCCAGGTTGATGGGCCGCGTCGCTGTGGCCAATTGACCCCCGGTGTCGCCAAGGGTAGGCTGCTGCGTCTCGACGTCTGGGACGCAAAAGCGAAAGAATGCTCATGCTCGATTTGTGCGCTGAATTAGGACAGAGGGCCGCGGCTGTGCTGCGCACCGCCCTTGCTGACAACCCCGGCAGCTCGGCGATTCCGACGGAGCTGGCGGTGCAGCCGGCCAGCCGGCCCGAGTTTGGCGACCTCCAGATCGCGGGGTGCTTGCAGCTGGGCAAGCCGCTGGGGAAAAAGCCGCGCGATCTGGCTCAGCTCGTCGCTGCGCAGCTGACCGGGCACCCGGCGCTGGCCAAGGTCGAGATCGCGGGAGCGGGCTACGTGAACCTGCACCTGGCCGACAGCTACATCGAGGGGCAGCTGGCGGCGCTGGCCACGGATCCGCACCACGGCGTGCGGCAGCGCTTCGCCGGGGAGCGCGTGGTCGTCGACTATTCGTCGCCGAACGTGGCCAAGCCCATGCACATCGCGCACATCCGCTCGACGATCATCGGTGATGCGCTGGCGCGGGTGATGCGCGCCGTCGGCTACTCGGTGGTCTCGGACAACCACCTGGGCGACTGGGGGACGCAGTTCGGCAAGCTGATCGTCGCGTACCGTCGCTGGCTGGATCCGGTGGCCTACGCCGCGACGCCGATCGCGGAGCTGGTGCGCCTGTACCAGAAGTTCGTAAACGAAGAGAAGCGCGAGGCCGAGGCGCTGGGCATCAAGAAGCCAGAGCGCAAGGCCGAGGGCGCCGCCCCGGCTGACGCCGACGCTGATGAAGAGGACGCGGAGGCCGCCGCGCTGGCGCCCGATGCCACGCCGCTCTTGAAAGAGGCGCGCGCCGAGCTCGTGAAGCTCCAGAGCGGGGATCCGGAAAACCTGAAGCTGTGGCGCGAGTTCGTTTCGGCTTCGATGCGCGAGTTCGAGCGGACCTATGCGCGCCTCGACGTGAAGTTCGATGTGATGCTGGGCGAGAGCTTCTACAACCCGCGCCTGACGTCGATCGTCGAGGAGCTCCTGGAAAAGGGCATCGCCGAGCGGAGCCGCGGCGCGGTCATCTGCACGGTTGAGGGCGAGCCGGCGCCGCTGCTGATTCGCAAGGCCGACGGCTCATTTTTGTACGGGACGACCGATCTGGCGACGATCGAGCACCGCGTCAAAGAGTGGAATCCGTCGCGGATCCTGTACGTCGTCGGGGCGCCGCAGATGCTGCACTTTCGCCAGGTGTTCGCGGTGGCGCGCAAGATGGGCTTCGGGTGCAGCCTGGAGCACCTGCCGTTTGGCTCGATGCGCTTTCGCGATGAAGAGGGCAACTGGACGACCGGCTCGACGCGCAAGGGCAATGTGCCGCTGCTCGACGAGTTCATCGACGAGGCGATCCGCCGCGCGCGCACCGTCGCACAGGGCAAGAACGCCGAGCTTGACGCGGGCGAGCTGGATGAGGTGGCGCGGGTCGTGGGAATCGGCGCGGTGAAGTACAACGACCTGGCGCGCGACCGCCAGTCCGACATCAACTTCGACCTCGACAAGGCGCTGGCGCTCGAAGGCAACACGGCGCCGTACATCCAGTATGCATATGCCCGGATGCGCTCGATCCAGCGCCGCGCCAAGGAAGATGGGGCGACGGTGGCGCAGGTGCCGAAGCTGACGCTGCCGGCCGAGCGGGCGCTGGGACGACGGCTGCTCGACTACGGCGCGGCGGTCGAGCGCGTGGCCGAGACGACCCGCCCGCACTCGCTGTGCGAGTACCTGTTCGAGCTGGCCGGTGCGGTTAGTACTCTGTACAACGAGGTGCCGGTTCTCAAGGCGCCGCCTGAGGAGCGGGCCGCGCGGCTCCTGCTGCTGGAGCGGGCGGCCTCGACGCTGCGCCACGGACTCTCGCTGCTGGGCATCGAGGTGCCGGAGCGGATGTAGCGGTCAGACGGGGCGGCGGCCGAGGACGACGCGGGGGATGCGCGCCAGATCGGCCTCGCTGCGCACGTCGACAAAGCCGGCGCGGCGCAGCAGCTCTTCGACGGCCGCGGCCTGTCCCTGACCCAGCTCCAGCGCCAGCCAGCCGCCGGGCCGCAGGTGCCGGGGTGACTGGGTGACGAGGCGGCGGATGGGGTCGAGTCCGTCGGGACCACCGTCGAGCGCAGAGCGCGGCTCGCTGCGCACCTCGGGCGAGAGACCGGCGATATCGGCAGTGGGAATGTAGGGCAGGTTGGCGACAATGAGGTCGAGCTGCTCGCCCCGGGCCAGCGGCGCCAGCAGATCGCCGTGCCGGAAGTCGACCTTTAGCCCCAGCTTCTGCGCATTTTCCGTGGCCACGGCCAGGGCGTCGGCGCTGGCATCGATGGCGATGACCCGGATGTCGCGTCGCTGATGCGCCACGGCCAGCGCCACGGCGCCCGAGCCGGTGCCGATGTCTGCCACCGTTGCCAGCGGCGGTGCGTCGCTGGGCGCGGCCGGTGTGGCTGGCGTCGCAGGCGCGGCAGCGGGCGCTTCAGCTTCGGCTTCGGCTTCAGCTGCGAGCTCCGGCGCAGGCTCGTCGTAGGCAATGTGCAGCTCGACCCCGGGCTCGGCCTGGCCAATCTGGACCTCGGGGGCGGCGCTCTCTTCGCTGACGCTCTGGGGCGGTGCGTCCTTGGCTGCCTTGGGCAAGAGGCCCAGCGCCAGCTCGACGAGAAGCTCGGTCTCGGGGCGCGGGATCAGCGTGGCCTCGGTGACGCGCAGCGGCAGGCCGTAAAACTCTTTTTCGCCGATCAGGTACGCGACCGGGGTACCGGCCAGACGCTTTTGGATTGCGACGCGAAAGCGGGCGAGCTCGTCCTTTTGCAGCGGCTGATCGAAGTGCGTGTAGAGCGCGACGCGCGTGCGGCCCAGCGTGCTGCTCAACAGGAGCTCGGCGTCGAGGCGCGGCGACGAGATGCCGCGGGCAGCAAAGCGCTCCTGGGTCCAGCGGAGGACCCGGCCGATGGTCCAGGCTTCGGGCGATTCCATGGCGGCGGTGGACGTGGACGTGGTCAAGGGCTGCTATCCGTGGCTGCCATGCCCTGGCAGCAGGGTGCGCAGCATGTCGGGATGGGGACGGGGGATGAGCTCGCGGCCGAGGAAGAGCCCGGGGGTGAGCAGCGCTTCGGCAGCGAGCAGCGCGGCCTCGACCATGTCCTGCTCGCCGACAAAGATGGCAAACCCCTTGCCACCCAGGCCGTCGCAGAGCCGCAGCTCGGCGATGTGCACCTCGGCGGCCTTGCAGGCGCCGTCGGCTCCGACGATGGTGGCGGCGGCGCTGTAGGTCTCCAGGATGCCCAGCGAGAGGTCTTCGGTCAGCGCCAGCGACGCGGGGCGGCGAAAGGCGGCGATGAGCTCGTCGTGAACCTGGGGCAGGAGCAGGTGGTCGCAAACGGTCGTACCCGCCTGCGCCAGACCGGCCTGCATGGCCTCCTCGACGTCGGCGACCTCGCCGCTGCATAGGGACAGGTGCTTGCCGGGCGAGACGGGGCGGTTCAGGAGCAGCGCGACCTGGGCGCGCTTGACCATGGCATCAGCGACGGTGATGCCGCGTGCGATCGACTGCACCTCGACCAGGCCGAGAGCCGGTCCTGGCACGTCGATGCGCTGCGCTTCTCCTCGCCGTAGAGGCCCCATTTAGATCCCGTCAGACAAACCGGAATGAGTCTTTGACGGTGCAGCGGCGCTCGCGAGTAAACGAGAGGGCGGTGGTCATGCCTTCGCCGGTGGGCGAGGCGATGGTGAAGCTGGTGTAGCCTTCGCCGCCGTAGCCGAGTCCGGCGAGGCTGCTGCCGTTCTTGACGAAGATGCTGCAGTTGATGGTGCGGGCCATCGCGCTCAGGGCCTCGATGTTGGTCGAGTACATGACGGCGGTGTGGCCGAAGCCGTGCTCGCAGCGGACGGCGCCGGCGATGGCGGCAGTGACGTCGGGATAGCGCACGAGTCCAATGACCGGCATGAGCAGCTCGTGCTGCACGAACGGGTGCTCCTCGGGCAGCTCGGCGATGAGCAGGCGGCAGTCGTCGCCGACGTGGATGCCGATCTGCTTGCCGATGACGCCGGCGTTCTTGCCGACCCAGTCCTTGTTCACGTGATCGCCGTCGAGGATGACCTTTTCGAGGGCCGTGACCTGGCGGTCGTTGAGGATGTAGCAGCCGAGCCGCTGGAGCTCGCCCTTGAGCGCATCGGCGATCTTGCCGACGGCGCAGATCTCTTTTTCGGCGACGCAGACGATGTTGTTATCGATCGAGGCGCCCTCGATGATGCCGCGGGCAGCGACATCGATGCGCGCGGTCTCGTCGACCACTGCCGGCGGGTTGCCGGGTCCGGCGGCGATGGCGCGCTTGCCCGAGGCCATGGCCGCCTTGACCACGGCCGGGCCGCCGGTGACGGCCAGCAGGCGGATGCCCTTGTGGGTCATCAGCTTCTGCGCGCTCTCGATGCTGGGCTCGGCGATGTTGGTCAGCAGGTTGGGCGGGCCGCCGGCCTGGACGATCGCCTGGTTCAGCATGTCGACGAAGTAAGCGCAGGTGCGCCAGGCATACGGATGGGTGTTGAACACCACCGCGTTGCTGCCCGAGAGCATGCTGATGCCGTTGTTGATGATCGTCTCGGTGGCGTTGGTCGTCGGCGTGATGGAGCCGATGACGCCGTACGAGGCGCGATCGATCACGGCCAGGCCGTTGTCGCCGGTAAACGCGATGGGTCGCAGGATCTCGGGGCCCGGCGTCTTGACCGCGCAGAGCTCGTTCTTCTTGATCTTGTCTTCGACGCGTCCGTAGCCGGTCTCAGCGACGGCGAACTCAGAGAGGGGGCGCAGGTTCTCCAGCGTCACCTTGCGCATGGCCGCGATGATGCGCTCGCGCGTCGCCACCGGGCTGTGCTGAAACTGCTCGAAGGCCTTGCGGGCCGCCGCGACCGCGGCATCGACGTCGGGAAACAGGCCGTGCTGGGCGCGCGGGATGCGAACATCCTTGCCGCGGCTGGGGGCAGGACCCGACCCGGCACTGGCGGACGCAGGCTTAGTGCCGCTGCGCAGATGCGGAGGAACGAAGCTCGGGCTGGTGTGGGTGGTGGTGCTGGGAGCGCCTGGCTCGGCTGCGCGTCGCACGGCCTCAGCAGGCGTGCTCGGAGCATCCGGCCCGAGGCGGGCCATCACCTTGTCCACGATTTCCTGGATGCGTTGTTCGTCGAGCTGCATGGGTCCTCCGCCGGGCTGCGGCGGGTCTGGGCGTTGCGGGTCGAGAAGGCGTCAGCTGACTATTTCTGATAGCGGAGCTGGCCGTCCTGCTCGACCGCGTCGACGATGGCCATGATGGTGGCATCGACCGGGCGATCCTTGGTCACAACCGTCTGCCGGGCCGATGAGCCAGAGGCGTACATGACCACCTCGCCGACGCCGGCTCCGACCGCATCCACCGCGACCACCGGCTGCGCGCTGGTCGGCTGGCCACTCACGTCGCAGGGCTTGACCAGCAGGAACTTCAGGCTGGTCAGCTCCTGCTCTTTGCGGGTGGAGACGACCGTGCCCACCACCAAGCCGAGCACCATGGCAGGCTACTTCGCGTCGCCGCTGGTCTGACGGCCGAGCGGCAGCACGAGGTCGAGGTTCTGGTGCGGACGCGGGATGACATGGACGCTGACGAGCTCACCGACCCGCTCAGCGGCGCGCTGGCCGGCCTCGGTGGCCGCCTTGACCGCCGCGACGTCGCCGCGCACGATGGCGGTGACATAGCCGCCGCCGATCCTCTCGTAGCCGACCAGCTCGACGCGGGCCGCCTTGACCATGGCGTCGGAGGCCTCGACCATGCCGACAAAGCCCTTCGTCTCGATCATTCCAAGTGCATCAGCCATCGGTGTGTCCCTTTTCTTCGATCTCGTTAGTACGCTTGTTGAGTCGCAGCGATACCGGCCCTGCGACCAGTACCGAGCGCTGCTTATTTATCGACGAACTTCTCGGTGTTGCGGCCGGTCAGCGACTCGAGCGCAGCCGTGGCAGCAGCCGCAGCAGCATCGACCTCAGACTCGGGCCCCGCGAGATACAGGCGTCCGAAAGCGCCGAACGGAGTCACCGACACCAGGAAGATGCGCGCCGCTTTTTCCGCCTCGTTGGCGGCAAATGCGACGTAGCCTGCGGGCTCGGTCTCCAGGATGAACAGCGACTG
>Ga0075163_10008177_pt1 | contig 13804 bp, 8 predicted proteins | sample JI1023141ADNA_FD_71478 | JGI IMG/M metagenome (GOLD analysis project Ga0075163, IMG submission 71478) | Wastewater effluent complex algal communities from Wisconsin, to seasonally profile nutrient transformation and Carbon sequestration -... | ecosystem: Engineered > WWTP > Effluent > Algae...
TGCGGCAGAGCATCGTGGCGGCCGTGGGGGTCACCTTCAGCATCACCATGTTCGTGACCCTGCTGGGTTTCATGAACGGGCTGAACGCCATGCTGGACGGGCTGATCCTGAACCGCACCCCGCACGTGCGGCTGTACAACGAACTGAAGGCCTCGCCCAAGCAGCCCATCGACCTGACGACCGATACGGCCACCCACCACTTCGTGCGCTCGGTGAAGCCCAAGGACGAGCTGCCACGCTTGCGCAACGCCGAGGCCATCATGGATGCCCTGGTGAAGGACCCGCGCGTGCTGGCCATTTCGCCCCGCTTGGTGTCGCAGGTCTTCTTCAACGTGGGCACGGTAGACCTCAACGGTCAAGTGAACGGCATCGACGTGGTGCAGGAGGTGCGCTACTACCAGTTCATGGACTACCTGGTGCAAGGCGACCCCGAGGACCTGGCCACGGGCAACAATACCATCGTGCTGGGCAAGGGCCTGGCGGACATGATGGCGGCGGGCATCGGTGAAACGGTGCAGGTGACCACGCCCACCGGTGAGCGCTCCCTGCTGCGTGTAGTGGGCATCTTCCAGAGCGGCATCGCCGACTACGACAAGGTGCAGTGCTACGCGAACATCAAGACCGTGCAGAAACTACTGGCCCGGCCGGGGAGCTACTACACCGACATCAACGTGAAGCTGCACGACCTGCTCACGGCCCCGGCACTGGCGAAGGAGCTCTCCGCACGTTTCGATGTGGATGCGGTGGACATCCAGACGGCCAACGCGCAGTTCGAGACCGGCAGCAACGTGCGCAGCATCATCAGCTACGCGGTGGGCATCGTGCTGCTGGTGGTGGCCGGCTTCGGGATCTACAACATCCTGAACATGATGATCTACGAGAAGCTGGATGCCATCGCCATCCTGAAAGCCACGGGCTTCAGTGGGCGCGACGTGCAACGGATCTTCCTGCTGCTCAGCATGGTGATCGGCATCGCCGGTGGCGCTGCGGGCCTGTTGTTCGGATTCGTGATGCAGAACGTGATCGACAGCATCCCCTTCATCACCGCCGCATTGCCCACCGTCACCACCTTCCCGATCGACTACAACCCGAAGTATTACATCATCGCGGTCACCTTCGCGCTCCTAACCACCTGGATCGCCGGGTGGTTCCCGGCGCGCAAGGCGGCGCAAGTGGATCCAGTGGAGATCATCCGAGGAAAATGATGAGGGCTCCACAGATGTATCACTGCGTTTGCGCGACCGGTCGCCTGGCGGCGTCCGTGCGCTGGGGTTTGTCCACTGATGATCGCGGATGGACACTGGTAGAGCGGCAGGGTACCGCATCCTTCAGTGCGGATCCGTTCCGGCTACACCTTCACACAGTTCCCATCTGCGTCCATCTGCGATCATCTGCGGATAGTACTCCTGGAGCGCCGCCAGGCGCGAGAGCCCGCTACGCTTTACGTTCTTCGCGGTACAACCCCTTTGTGGAATGAGCTCCAACATCCTCGAGGTACGTCACGTGAACAAGTCCTTCCACGACCCGGTGACGGTACCGGTGTTGAAGGACGTTTCACTGGACGTTAAGCGCGGCGAGTTCGTGAGCATCACCGGCAAGAGCGGCTGCGGCAAGAGCACTTTGCTCTACATCCTCAGTACCATGGATACGGACTATGAGGGCGATCTGGTGATCGACGGTGAGCGCACCACCGGTCTCGACGGGTCTCGGCTCGCGGCCATCCGCAACGAGAAGATCGGTTTCGTGTTCCAGTTCCACTATCTGCTGCCGGAGTTCAGTGTGTTGAACAACGTGATGCTGCCTGCGCTGAAACTGGGACGGAAAAGCTCCGCCGAGATCGAAGCGGATGCCATGGCCCGGTTGAAGGAGCTCGAGATGACCGATCAAGCGCTGAAGATGGCCAACCAGTTGAGCGGTGGGCAGAAGCAGCGCGTGGCCATCGCACGAGCGCTCATCAATGATCCGCTCATCATCATGGGCGATGAGCCCACGGGCAATCTCGACAAGAAGAACTCGGAGATCGTCTTCGGCATCTTCGAGCGCATCGCGAACGACCACGGCCGCAGCCTCCTTATCGTGACCCACGACAACGACTTCGCAGCGCGCACGCACCGCAACATCGTGATGGAGGATGGGAAGGTGGTGGGATGAAGGAGGTAGCCGGAATGCTGATCAGAGGCTGAAGGGTCGCGCGGATCCAACGCGTTCCAAGGGTGGTCGTGGATCACCGTGCGATCACCAACGGACTACCGAACACGGCCGGACCGATGTGCAGCCGATAGCTGCCAGCGGCCAAGGCCCGCGCGTCCAGCAAGGCGGATGAACCAGGCTCCAGACCCGTGGAACGCTGCTCCAGCACCACACGGCCCGTATGATCGAGCACACGGAGGGGTGTGCCCGCTGGTATGCGTGTATCGGTGCGCAGGTGGAAAAGGCCATCGGTGCTCGGTTGCGGGAACGGCCGGAGGCCGGCAGCAGGCGCCGAGGGGTAGTCCACCGAAGCGAACAGACCATCGGAGAGGTAGCGGGCCGCTGCGAACCCTTGCGCGCCCACGGTGCCGAACCCACCGGCGAGCACGATGCGGCCGTCCGGCATAAGGCCCAGATCGAAGGGCCAGGTTCCGAAGCCACTGATCAAAGAGGTGGTGTAGCCTGGGGCTGTTCCGAAGGAAACATCCAAGGCCCCGGACCCTGTAAGTCGGGCAACGGTGAAATCCGGTGTGGCCGAGAAGCCGCCATCACCGGACTCGCCGCAAACGACCACGCGTCCGTTCTGCAGCGCGATGCCCCGTACCGACTCGTTCGGGTTCAGATCGATCCGTACCACACCCGCTTCACCATAGCTGGTGAAAGGCGTACCATCCAAGTTGAATTTGGCGATCACCATATCGCGTTCGGTGGGGCTGATGAACGCGCCTCCACCGATGTAGAACGCATCCGATCCCACGGCTACGCCTGCGATGTTCAGCAAGGCGGTACCGGGCAAGGTGAGCATCACAGCACCGCCTGAACCGAAGCCGGGTACGAACCCGCCTTCTGCATCCACACGTGCGAGCATCCCCAACTGCGACGAGTCCGGGAACACGAGACCACAGCCTACATAGCCACCATCCGGCAATGCACCCAAGCCGACCAGGAAGTCCGGCTCTTCGAACACCGGACAGCGCGCAAGGCCGTTCAGGCCGAAACCGGGATCAGCCATGCCGTTGGCGTCGAAGCGCATGAAGAATCCGTCCGCATCCGCGATGGCGCCCGCGGTCACGATGCGCCCACCGGGCTCGCTCAGCAAGGCATAGAACTTCTCATCGGAACCGGTGTCCACGATCTTCACCCCGCTATCGCCGAAGTCCTGATCCAGTGGGCCAGTGGGCAGCAGCTTGCAGATGAAGCCGTCATTGAAGTCCTGGATCAGGGTGTATCCGGCGATCAGGATACCACCGTCCGGAGCGATGGCGATATCGGTGGCACGCGTTTCGAACCCCTGACCGATGTAGGTGAAGCCGTCCGTACCGAACCCGGTATCCAGGGTGCCATCGGCGAACAGATGGGCCACTTCGATGCGTAGGTTTCCGGCGAGCACGGTCGTCGCGCAGACATACAGATCCCCGTTCGCGGCGAGCGCGACATCCATATCCGCATAGTGGGGCAAGCCCGACGGGAAGAGGGTGTAACCGGTGGTGTTGAATGAAGGGTCCAACACGCCGGGTTGAGCAGCCGATGGTGCTGCTGTGAGCAGTGCGATGCCGAGCAGGGCCTGGATGTGGGTTCGGGGTATGGGCAGGAGCACAATGTGAGGGAGACACATGAGCGGAGGGTTTGTTCCCGATGAGCGGTCAGGTCCGTTCAGAATGTGGTCAACGGTTGGCGATCCCGCCTCGAACATCAAGGAACACTCCGCAGAACGTTGATCGTAGTGGCGGATAACCGCTCAGGTCGAAATACGAGAATTGCCTTTCCCGGCACCTCCGTCGAAGCGCAGTAGCGCACGCACCGCACCAGGTTTCAATGTTGGACGACCAATCGAAAGGACCTTCCATCGGGTGTCCTGAGCGTATACACCCCAGCAACCCAGGTGGAGACATCCACACGACCCGAGGTCGTGATCACTTGCGTGGTGCGACCCATTGGATCGGTGGCGGTAAGTCCGCTCATTCGTGCATCGTGCGGCAAGAGGAGCACATCCGACGCTGGGTTCGGGTATGCACGCGATCCATCGGTGTTCGAAGTCCTTGGATCGATCGAGGTTGCTAGGTCATCGATGTAACGCGTCACGGTCATGGCGGTCTCGCCCAATACGTACACCGCGCTGTCCCTGCCAAGCACGCAGGCCACGCCGCGGTAACCGGAATACGGATCGGTGTGGGCCCATTGTTGCATGCCGTTACTGTACTTCACGGTCACGAATTGTGTGAATTGACCTTGATAGAGTGGTCCGCCTCGCCCGGTCACGAAAACATCACCATTCTCGCGGGCCACCACCCATCCGGGTATCTCTTCCAGTGATGCCATCGCATCATAGGCCACACTCCATTGAAGTGCACCACTGAGGTCGGTCTGGAAAGTCGTCCATTTCATGGTGCCATTGCCCCACCCGATCACTGTGAGGCGCCCGTTCACCAAGGTCATACGGATGGACTGATCGACACCATTGAAATCGTAGGCGTACTGAGTTATCGAATCACCGGTGGCGTCGAATTTCTTGATCACCATGTCACGATCGCTCTGGGGTGAAACAAGGTTGGGATACGAGGTGAGCACATAGGTGTTCAGCGCATCGTCTACTTCGACATCCTGCGCGCCGTAGCCGGCAACCGGATGGCTCCACAAGAAGTTTCCGGACGTATCCCATGTTGCAACGGTTCCACGCACAAGGCTCCCGGTGCCGCCCACAAGCGTCACACGATCCCCCTTCAAGCGCATCGAAGTGAGGTTCGCTGCGGTGGGGTTGGCTTCGGATACATCGAAGAGCATGTTTCCATTGGGATCATACTTGGTCAGAGAGAATCCACCGGAAGTACGCCCAACGACGCCGACATACAGATCGTCGTTGGCATCCAGTACACAACGTACGTACACACCATAGATGTACACCGGGCCCATGGTGCGTCTCCATTGCATGTTACCCTGCGCATCGTACTTGAGCACCACTACGGAATCGGGGTAGATGTTGTTGGTGCCTGAATAGATGTAGCCCGTCACATAGATGTCATTGGTGCTGGAAGTGGTCACCCATGTCGGCTGCTCCCATAACCAAGCGATGCCTGTGGTGTCCACTTGTTCCCATAGCAGAACGCCATCCTTGTCGTACTTCCGGGTGAAGATGAAGGCTCCTCCGAAAAAGCTGCTACGCGTGCCGACAGCGATCAGGTTATCAGCTGTATCACGCGCGGCCATCACACCCACCTTGTAGGTATCCGCGGCAGGGTGTGACCAGTCGATGGTGTATTGGGCATGGCTCCTTGATACGAGCAGAACCAACAACAGCGGAAGGATGCGATGGATCATTTTGAAAGTGGACAAGGAGGCACTAAGTGAATGGTTCTTCGGGTCTGCATGCTCAATGGGCAACGACGAATGTGGAAACGCCCCTGTCATTCGTGCGCAGCACATAGGTCCCGTTCGATAGACCGGATACATCGATCACGTTGACCACATTGGCTAAAGAACCTGAGGAGATAGAGCGGCCCGATGCATCCGATATGCTGAAGAGTGATGCCTTCGTAAGCGGGGGCATCAATGTGACAAAGATCTCATCGTCCGCAGGGTTGGGATATGCGACGAGGGAGGTCTCTCTCACGTCGGGTGTTTCGATCGCCAACGCTAGACAGAGATCCGTAAGTGTCGTCCCCGAGTTCACCACGGTCGCAGGCGATGTGGTGATCCCCCCCGACGAGCTGGTCAGCGATGGAACGCTCACTTGGTGTGTAAAGTCCGCAGAGACCGTGGCCGGTGTCCCCTCGTTGCAACCACTACTGCCGGCAGCATCGGTCTTGATCAAGTACATGTTCTTCAGCCCAACACCGAATCCGAACATCGATTCTCCAGTGATCACATAGCCACCATCGCTGGTCGCATCGATCGAGCGGCCGATCTCGTTGTGGCTGCTGCTTGTTGAACCACCGTAGGTCTTGGACCACTCCTCCACTCCTTGCGCATCGGTCTTCACCACATACACGTCGTAATCACCCAGGTTGCTGAAGCTGAACGACTTTCCACAGAGGGCGAATCCGCCGTCCGGGGTCTGGATCACTTCGTAACACTCATCGGTCACAGGGCCACCATAGAGCTTCGCCCACAGTACTTGGCCTGTGGCATCGGTGCGGATCAGGCACATGTCCTCACCGGTGGGGCCCAGGATGTTCTCGGAACTGCCGCCGATCACGTATCCGCCGTCTGTTGTTTGCTTCACGGTCACACCGCTTTCCGCACCGGGTACACCATAGGCTTTGGTCCACTCGACAGTGCCGACAGCATCCGTTTTGATCAACAGGAAGTCGCCGAAACCGGCGCCCTGGCCCGTCTGACCGGAGAGGATATAGCCCCCATCCGCGGTTTGTTGGACCGCTGATCCGATCTCCCCTACGGAACTCCCATAGGTTCTGGTCCAAGCCAGCGTTCCGTTCGCATCCACTTTCACTAGGTAAGCCTCGAAGTCGCCGACCCCGAACGCCGGGGATTGCCCAGCGATGATGAAGCCATCATCGGATGTTTGTTGCACATAGGCACCCCATTCATAGCCGATGCCTCCGTAGGTCCTTGTCCAGAGCGTATCGCCCGTAGCGGTCAGCCGGATCAGATACATGTCTCCAGCAACATCAGCGAAGGATGAAGCCACGCCGGACACGATATACCCTCCATCGTTGGTCACTTGCACGCAGAATCCGTATTCATTGTCCATCGGCCCGCCGTAGGTCCTTGTCCAAAGCGTGTCACCTATCGCATCGGTTCTGATCACCGATACATCTCGACCACCGGAGCCGTAACTGGTCGTGGTGCCGGCCACGATGTATCCGCCATCCGGGGTTTGCCGCACGCTGTTGCCTTCATCCGAGGCCACGCCGCCGTAAACGCGTTGGAAGGTAAACTGCCCCAGGCTGCTTGCGGCCAGGCTTCCGGAGACGATGAGAAGGAGGAATGATCGCTTCATGGGATGTTCGTTGTTCGAGCGTGGACCGCTCTGTTGGTGGTTGGTCTGGTGGATCGCGAACAACAAGCCTGATCCTGGAGATCCGGTCGTTTTATGACCGACAAGGTGCTTGAAGGGCGTAAGTGTTCGGCAAACCTATCGGCTCGTTGAGCGAACCGATCGGATGGATCGGATGGAACGGGGCATACAGGTGATGAAGGCGGTGAGGATGATCATCGAACCTGCCAGGAAATGAACTTTCGGAGGGGAGAAGGAGATTCAATGAGCGAGCACCAATTGTTTGACCGAGGTGCGTAGACCATCCGTAGAGTATCCTTGAAAGTGGTACGACGCATTCGCCAAGCCGTACGTAGTGATGCGGAAGGTGTTCAGGCCCGGGACCACGTGGAAAGCGCGCTCGACCACAACGCCTCCGGAAGCATTCCGGCCGATCACTGTCACATCCGTTTCAACGCGGCTCAGGATCGCGATGACCAGCGTTCCGTCGCTGCTCGGATTCGGGTGGAAGTCCACCAGTTCGATCAGGTTCCGCGCAATGGCTACCACGTTGGAGAGCGTGACCGTACCATCGAAGTCGGTCTGTGCCAAACGGTAGTACTGGAGCATGTCCGCGATGTCCTGGTCGAAGTAGTCATAGTGGATGGTCGATTGTGAGAAGCCCGCGCCATCTAGGTTCGCAATGGGTGCCCAGGACACCGCATCGGTGCTCTTCTCAAGGGTGAAAAAGTCATTGTTGGACTCGCTGGCGGTTTCCCAGAACAGTCGGTTGTGCAAGTTCTCCGGCACGCCATCGAACACGATAAGTTCGATGGGTAGCACCAGCGAACCGCACAGGATCATCCGAATGACCGCAGCATCCGTTGAACCCGCTACGCTGTTCAACATGTACGTGCCTGCGGTCGGGTCGAAGTCCACACTGCCGCTGTACATGCACGCGAGCACCACCGATCCTGCGGGAGCGTTCGCGATGGCATACCCGACATCCGGGAACGTGGTACCGAGCACTTCGACACAGTTGAACGCACCAGCTGCCGAAAGCTCGAGTACGAAGATGTCCTGACCACCTCCCGCTGACGTGCGCGTGACCACCCCCGCACCGGGGTCGAAGTCAACGGCACCTTGGAAATAACCGGTCATGGTCAGATCACCTGCAGCATCGCACACGATGCCCTGTCCCACTTCCTGGTTGGGGCCGCCCGCGCGACGAGCCCACACGAGCGCCCCAGCGGATGTGTACTTCGCCGCAGCGATGTCGCCCTGTCCGGCACTGGTCAGCGTCACTGCAGCCGCGCTCGGATCCAGATCCGCCACATCGTTGAACATGCCCGTTACACCGATGTTCCCGAAGGCATCCACTACGACGCCGTTCCACGAATCATCCACGATACCGCCCATTTGCTTAGCCCAGTCAAGGCCACCGGCCGGGCTGAGCTTCCAGATGAACATGTCGTACTGGCCGGCAGAAGGCAGGTTGAGAACGGCAGCGCTCGGGTCGAAATCCACGGTGGTCTGGTACATGCCCACGGTGATCACGTTACCTACAGCATCCAAAGCGAGGCTGTACGCCACGTCGGGGAAAACACCACCGGCCCACTTGGACCACAGGTGATTCCCGGCGGCATCGAGCTTCAACGTGAACACATCGGTGAACCCGTTCGCTGTGGCTGAGCTGGACCCCGGCCCCGGATCAAAGTCCACCGTTGCGGAGAACTGGCCGCATAGATGCACGTTGCCTGCGGCATCAGCCGTCACATCGTAACCGACATCCTGGTCGGTGCCACCGATGGCCAACGCCCATACGAGGTTGCCGAGCGGGTCCACCTTCACCACGAAGATGTCCGAACTGCCCACGGCCGTCCGGATTGCCGTACCGGCGTTCGGGTCGAGATCCACCGTACCCATGAACGAACCGGTGATCAGCGCATTGCCTGCGGCATCCACCGCCACGGAGCGCGCAATTTCCTGCGAGCTTCCACCGAAGCGTTTCGCCCAGATGAAATTGCCGGACGCGTCGGTCTTGAGGAGGAATACATCGAACGAGCCTAACGCAACGACGTTGGCTACACCTGGTCCGGGATCAAGATCAGCGGTTCCTTGGAAATAGCCGACGGTGTACACGTTGCCCGCAGCATCCACGGCCACTCCGGTCGCTACATCGATCGTGTTGCTGCCCACGCCATCTGCCCATAGCAAGGTGGAGGGTTGCGCAACGACGATCTGCACGGAGGCGATCATCAGGGCACAGAACCCTCTGCTCAGGCGCTCCAACATGGTTTCTCGTATTGCGGTCAAGAGTAGCCGATCAATGCTCCATGAGAGGTGACCTTCGTCACTGTGCGTTTGAACAAGGACCGCTGCCACCCCTGATCTCCGTCATTCGGCATGGCTTCCGGATCGGTTCAGCTAGCCCGCGTAGCAGTGCACCGGACCATGGATGGACGAAGCGGCTTCACATTGCCTTCATCACGAAATGCCCCGATGCTTCACGCTGACCGAGCAAGGCAAAGCGAGAGCGAAGAAGGGACGATAGATCCGGCCGTTCAGGCTCCGGCCTGGTGCTTCTCCATCACCTGCCGATCGAACTCCAGATGATGCAACTGCAGCTCCGCCGCGGGTGAAGTGAAGGGGTCGATCTCGTGCATGACCTTCATCCGCAGGTCGAACAGGTGATCCTTGTCCGCCTTCTTCGCATCGCGCACCATCTGGATCTTCACGGCCTCCTCCTGCGCGTTCTGCTTGGGGTTGAAGATGTAGTTGAGCTCGGTACACTGATGGCATACCCCTTCCTTGTTGATCAGCGCGCACCGCTTGTCGAACACCTCGATCATCGTGCCGCGACCGGTGTGCAGGTAGTATTTCACCATGGCCTCATTGGTCTCCATGATGTCCGCGATCTCTTTCGCGGTGAACTCGTAGACCTCCTTGAGCATGAGGGCCAGTTGTTGCTCCAGCGGCAGCGAACGGCTCACACAGGTGAAACAGAACGCGATGTGTTCGCGTATTTCGAACTTCGCTTGGGCTGAGGTCGCATGGATCGACATGGCCTCGCGGAAGAAGTCCGGGTCCTTCATCGCGGCGTCCTTGCAGATGTCGCCCACCTCCTCGGGCCAGCGCTTGAGAGCACGGAGGTGATCACGAGCGATGTTCTGCGCGATGGCGAAGAGCCAGGTCTTCACGCTGCTTTCGCCTTTGAAGTTGGCGACGTTCTTGTGGGCACGGATGTAGGTTTCCTGCGTGATGTCTTCCGCCTCTTGCTTATTGGCGGTGATGCGCAAGATGTAGGACTTCAATGCGCCCTTCGCACTTTGGAATTCGGCGGTGAGCTGGTCAATGGTCAACATAGGTGAACGGTTGCCCGAAGATCGTGTTCCACGCATTACGAGCGATCTTCGCACCATGACCATGCGCTACCGCCGCCTCGGCACCTCTGGCCTCCAACTCTCTGAACTCTCACTGGGTTCGTGGCTCACCTTCGGTAAACAGATCACCGACGACACCGCCGAGGCGCTGATGAAGCTCGCCTACGATAACGGCATCAACTTCTTCGATAACGCCGAGATCTACTCCAAGGGTGAAAGCGAGCGGGTGATGGGTCGCATCCTGAAGAAGATGGAATGGCCGCGCGACACATGGACGGTGAGCAGCAAAGTGTTCTTCGGTGCGGGTGGTAAACTCCCGACCCAACTCGGTCTTCACCGCAAGCACGTGGTGGAAGCCTGTCACGATGCCTTGAAGCGTCTGCAGGTGGACTACCTCGACCTCTATTTCTGCCACCGCCCTGATCCGAACACACCCATCGCCGAAACGCTGTGGACCATGCATCAGCTGATCATGCAGGGCAAAGTGATGTACTGGGGAACCAGCGAATGGAGCGCGAAGGAGATCACGGAAGCACATGCCGTCGCGGAGAAGCACCACCTCATCGCACCGGTGATGGAGCAGCCGCAGTACAACATGTTCCACCGGGCGAAGGTGGAGGAGGAGTTCGAGCCGCTCTACGATACCGTAGGCCTTGGAACCACCATCTGGAGCCCGCTCGCCAGCGGTATCCTCAGCGGCAAACACACCCTGGAGGGCGATGCCTCTTCGCGCTTGCGCATGGCGGGACTGGAGTGGTTGAAGGAGCGCGAACTGAACGAAGCGCGCTTGAAGAAGGTCGAGGAGTTGAAGTCCATCGCGACGGACCTCGGCTTGTCGCTACCGGTGTTCGCGATCGCCTGGTGCCTGAAGAACCCGCGCGTGAGCACGGTGATGCTCGGAGCGAGCAAGACGGGTCAGCTCGAAGAGAACCTCAAGGCCGTGGATGCGCAGGACACGCTTACGCCCGAGGTGTTGGCCCGGGTGGAGAAGGCGCTCGCGGGGGAGAAGTTGAGCACGTGGTGATGAACACATCGGGGCGACGACCGCACCTGTCTGGACGTCATCCCGGGGATCAACCCCGTACAATGGTCTACTGGTCGCGATCATTCCTTGTTCTGTGCGTGCTTCTCTGCAGTGCAGGGTTGACGGCTCAGTCGACAACATCGCTTATCGTTTCGTCTGATGTCGATCGTTTCTGGAAAGCGTACGACCGCATCGTGGACACTCCCGACACTGCTGCGCAAGTCGCCCTTCTTCAGGAGCACTACCTGAACGACGCTACGCCGGGATTGCTCGCCTTCATGGAACGCAAGGGCTACACCCCCGAGCGTTACATCGCTGCCATCCGCGCCTACCCGCAGTTCTGGGCTTCGGTGCGTGCGAACACGCTCAAGAGCGCCGCCTACGCCAAGGGCATCACCGTCGCCATCGATCAACTGAAGACCTTGTATCCTGACCTGCGACCCGCAAGCATCTACTTCACCATCGGTGCGCTCATGTCCGGTGGCTCCACCTTGAACGGGCATGTGCTTATCGGGGCAGAGATCGCCATGGCGGACGAGCACACGGCCTCCACGGAATTCCCGGACCGCTTCCGCAGCAGCTTGGCTGCCTATTTCGCCACCAACCCGATCAACGACCTGGTCTTCCTGAACGTGCACGAATACGTGCACACCCAACAACGCGGTGATGGCGGTTATGATCTGCTCTCGCAATGCGTGTACGAAGGGGTGCCGGAGTTCATCGCGGAGTTGGCTACGGGAAAGGCTTCGCCGACGCCGTGCATCGCCTATGGGCATGCGAACGACGAGCGCGTCAGGTCGCGGTTCGCCCGGGAGATGTTCTCGCCGCATTTCGACGGCTGGCTCTACAACAACATGGACAACGAGTTCGGTACGCGCGATCTGGGCTACTACGTCGGGTATGCGCTCTGCGAACGCTACTATCAGCACGCTGCGGACAAGTCGCGGGCGATCAAAGACCTCATCGAATTGGACTTTGCGGATCCCGCGGCCATCGAGCGGTTCGTGGATAGCACGCACTACTTCCCGACGGACATCCGTGCGTTGATGGAAGCGTATGACCGGAGCCGGCCGGAGGTGGTGCGCATCAGTGGATTCGCCTCCGGTGATCTGCAGGTCGATCCGGCGATCAAGCGCATGTCGATCACCTTTTCGCAACCCATGAGCAAGGACCACCGCGGCTTCGACTTCGGTCCGTTGGGGGAGTCCCATGTGCTGCGCATCGAACGGGTGGTGGGCTTCTCGGAGGATGGGCGCACGCTTGAGGTGGATATCGCGTTGGAACCCGGGAAACAACTCCAGGTGCTGCTCACTGAGAATTTCCGAACGGCGGAAGGCGTGCCGCTGCGCCCCTATCTCGTGGACATCACGACCGTGAGCCGCTAGACCAAGCGGATCATGGGATCGCGAACGCTGGCTGCGCGGCCGTGCGTCGGATCTCTGCATCCAAGTTCTCCCGCGTGATCCCGAACGGCTCTAGAGCTTTCCAGACGTCGGCCCCGCCTCCCAGCGCCTGTAGGAGTCCGGCCTTGCCGTGGGACCGCAGGATCCGTTCGCACAGGAGCGCACCCACCATGTAGGGCACGGAAGTCTCACCGTCGATCAGTTCCTGCTGGTAGGTGTTGATGTGGGCGGAGAGGTCGAGGTCAGGGTGTTCGTTCAGGTAGCGGGCCATGGTCGCGCGGTGCCACGCGTAGTCCTTCTCCACGCTTCCACCGAGCAAGGTCGCTACACCTTCGTTCAGCAGATAGGGGGCTGAGTCGAAGCGTTTGCGCACGAAGAGGTGGACGATCTCATGCGTGTAGATGTCCTTGTCGTTGCCCGAGTACACGTTGTCGCCCTCGTCCACCATGCCACCCGTGGGGAACACATGCATCAACGGATGCTGCTGGTACCCTTTCGCGCGGAAGAGATCCGTTGCGCTCTCGAACGAGTAGAAGGTGATGGGGAAGGGATCTACCTCGAAGAAACGGGATAGGCGATCGATCTCACGCTGTTGTTCAGCGGCCTGCTCCGGAGAGAACCGGTGTTGTGGGGAGATCACGTATCGTACTTGCCCGACATCATGCTGCTCCCAGTGCCGGGTGTTGTAACCGATAGGGAACGAAAGCCGAACACCATCGTTGGTGCGGCGCGCCAAGAAGTCGAACACATACCGCACGCGGGTGGCGGTGCCGAGACTATCCTCGGCGGCCCAGCGCACCGTGAGCAAGCGTTGATCGATGCTGTCGGTCGGTTTGATGGAGAGCAACGTAGGCCAGTTGCGCAGGTCGCC
>Ga0075163_10008178_pt1 | contig 13804 bp, 10 predicted proteins | sample JI1023141ADNA_FD_71478 | JGI IMG/M metagenome (GOLD analysis project Ga0075163, IMG submission 71478) | Wastewater effluent complex algal communities from Wisconsin, to seasonally profile nutrient transformation and Carbon sequestration -... | ecosystem: Engineered > WWTP > Effluent > Algae...
CATCTCCGAGGGCTTCCGGCAGTCCATCGCCCAGAGCGTCGCTCATGTGCAGGCCGACGCCGACATCTACCTCGAAGACTGGGGCTACGACATCCGGGGCATTCGGCATCCCATCCACATGTGGCACGGGCGCGAGGACAAGAACATCCCCTTCACCTACGCCGAAAAGCTAGCCGCCCTGCTGCCGAACGTCACCACCCACTGGACCGACCACGACGGCCACTACTCCATGGCCGTGGCGCGCGGTCGCGAGATCGCAGCGACCGCGCTCGGGCAGTGAGCCTCTGCGACCGCCCCCGCCACCGGCATAGACAACGTCTCAGCACGCCCTTCGCGCCGCATTCCGCCCGGAAAGGTGCCACCGCACAAACTTCGAGAGGTCGTCCCGGAGTGGCGCTCGGGCCAAAAAAACTTCGAGAGGCCGTCCCGGAGCGCCGCTCGGACCAAAAAAACTTCGTGAGGTCGTCCCGGAGCGCCGCTCGGACCAAAAAAACGTCGAGAGGCCGTCCCGGAACGCCGCTCGGACCAAAAAAACTTCGAGAGGCCGTCCCGGAGCGCCGCTCGGGCCAAAAAAACTTCGAGAGGTCGTCCCGGAACGCCGCTCGGACCAAAAAAACTTCGTGCGGAGCTTCCGGCGGCAATAGAGGACTGAAAATCAACGAATTAGAGCTCCAAAGCGAGCTGACCGACGGGGTATTTGGCCATCCGAGCGACCCCAGGCCTCACCGGCACGTCCCCCACCAACCCAGATGCCCGAATCGTGAACACCAAGCGCCGAACACCGGGCGCGAATGTTCCCGGCTGTCAGGAGAACATCTTGACGCCATTCCCGCGACCTGATTGAATCCATCCCGACGCGATGACTCACCCGCTGCCTCACCTCCTCCACTCCCTCCAGGCCGGCCTAATCACCATTGCCTTACTCGTGGGCTTGTTGGTGGCCAGGTTATCCCAGGCTGCGCCAGGGGATCTCGATCCGCTGGATGCGAACGTCGTCGGTAACCACGGGGGGGCCGTGCATGCCACCGCAGTTCAGCCCGATGGGAAGATCGTCCTCGCTGGGCGGTTCTTCTCGTTGCTAGGCGTGTCGCGAAACAATATCGCCCGCCTCAATGCCGACGGGACGTTGGACACCGGCTTTAATCCCAACGTAGACGGTGAGGTCAATACCGTGGCCGTGCAGGCGGATGGGAAGGTGCTGCTCGGCGGCTGGTTCGGCACGCTTCAGCCCAACGGCGCTGGTGCGGCCACCGCACGGCAATGCATCGCGAGGGTGCATGCAGACGGGACGCTGGACACCGGCTTCGATCCCAAGGCGGGTAGCGGCGTCCATAGCATTGTGGTGCAGGCGGATGGAAAGGTGCTGCTCGGCGGTGAGTTCACCACGCTCCAGCCCAATGGCGCAATGGCAGTCACCACGCGCAATCGTATTGCGCGGGTGAATGTCGATGGGACGTTGGACACAGGCTTCGATCCCAACGTGGACAGATACGTCTATAGTCTGGCCGTACAGGCGGATGGAAAGGTGCTGATCGGCGGTTGGTTCAACACACTCCAGCCCAACGGTGCGGGCGCTGCAACCACGCGGCAATCCATCGCGCGGGTAAATGCCGACGGGACTCTGGACACCGGTTTCGATCCCAAGGCGAACGATCCCGTCAATTGCGTGGTCGTGCAAGCGGATGGGAAGGTGCTGCTCGGCGGTGAGTTCAAGGCGCTGCAACCCAACGGCGCGGCCTCCGCCACGCCGCGAAATCGCATCGCCCGGGTGAACATGGATGGCACGCTGGACACCGGCTTCGATCCCAAGGCGAACAGCGTCGTCAAAAGCATAGCGCTGCAGGCGGATGGGAAGGTGCTGCTAGGCGGCGAGTTCACTTCGCTCCAGCCCAACGGTGCAGACGAGGCCACCCCGCGGAAATACATCGCGCGGGTGAATGCCGACGGCACTCTGGACACCGGGCTCGATCCCAATGCGAACAACTGGGTCTTTGGCGTGGCGGTGCAGACGGATGGAAAGGTGCTGATTGGCGGACAATTCACCACGCTCCAACCCAACGGCGCGGGCGCACCCACCGCGCGCAACCTCTTTGCCCGGCTCGTGAACGATCCCGCCACGCAGACCCTCACCGCGCCCGACTCGACGCAGACGCTCTGGACCCGCGACGGCTCCGCACCAGAACTCTCTCGCGCCACCTTCGAGCTATCGACCAATGGCGGCACGGTCTGGACTCCTCTTGGCGACGGCACTCGCCTAGGCACCACCGGCAACTGGCAGCTCACCGGCCTTGCGCTTCCTTCAAGCGGCCAGCTTCGCGCCCGCGGTGTGTCGAGCGGCGGCTCCGGGCTGATTGAGCAAGTGATCTCCTATTCCCCAACCGACACCGACGGCGACGGCCTCCTCGATTCCTGGGAGCTGACCTATTGGCCCACCACCATCGGCCACGGCCCACTGGATGACTCCGACCATGACGGCTACTGCGAGCTGCTCGAACTCGCCTTCGGTCTAAACCCGACGCTGCCAAGTGCTGGCGGGCTGCCCTCAGCAATCGATGAGGGCGGCTATCTGACGATGACGATCACCAAGCAGGCCGGTGTGACTTACGAGGTGCAGCGTGCGGGATCGCTGGTTTCGGTTATCCCTCCATTCAGCAGTCTGGATACGATAGTGATCACGAACAACGCCACGACGCTGAAAGTGCGGGATAACCTCCTGATCGGCACGACGCCCCATCGCTTCATGCGCGTGAAGGTGACGGCGGCTCCGTGATGGTAGTCCAGTCACTCCGTGACTGGATTCAGTGACACCAGTCACGGAGTGCCTGGACTACTCGACGCCCGCAGAATTGCATTTGCGCCCGTCGGCTGTCCCGGCATCGTGCCGGCCCCATGTCTGACTCGATCCCCAATGTCCTCGCCGAACGCTACGCCACCGCACCCATGCGCGCACTTTGGTCGCCGGAAGGGAAGGTGCGGCTGGAGCGCGACTACTGGATCGCGGTGCTGAAGGGCCAGCGGGACCTGGGCATCCCGGTGCCGGACGGCGTGATCGAGAGCTACGAGCGCGTGAAGGATCAGGTGAACCTGGCCTCGATCATGGAGCGCGAGCGCGTGACGCGCCACGATGTGAAGGCGCGCATCGAGGAGTTCTGCGATCTCGCCGGCCACGAGCACATCCACAAGGGCATGACGAGCCGCGACCTGACGGAGAACGTGGAGCAGCTCCAGGTGTTCCGCTCGCTGCAGGAGGTGCAGAAGAAGACGGCGGCGGCGCTTGCGGCCTTTGCGCGCCGCGCGAAGCAACTGCGCGACATCCCGATGACCGCCCGCACGCACAACGTGGCTGCGCAGGTGACGACGGTGGGCAAGCGAGTCGCGATGTTTGGCGAGGACATGCTGTCGGCGTTCGATTGCCTGGAGGCGTTCCTCCAATCGTATCCCGCGCGCGGCTTGAAGGGCGCGGTGGGCACGCGGCTGGATCAAATCACGCTCTTCGGCGGCGATGCGGCGAAGGCTGCGGCGCTCGATGAGAAGATTCTCCAGCATCTCGGAATGCCGCGCTCGTGGGGCGCGGTCGGTCAGGTGTATCCGCGCAGTCTCGACTTCCGCGCCGTGTCGGTGCTGTGCGACATCGCCAGCGGGCCGTCGAGCTTTGCCAAGACGCTGCGACTGATGGCCGGCATGGAGCTGGGGAGCGAGGGCTTTGCCAAGGGCCAGGTCGGCAGCAGCGCGATGCCGCACAAGATGAACAGCCGCTCGTGCGAGCGCATCAATGGCCTGCATGTGGTGCTGAAAGGCTATCTCGCCATGGCCGCCGGTCTCGCGGGCGATCAGTGGAATGAGGGCGACGTGTCGTGCTCCGTCGTGCGGCGCGTGATGCTGCCGGATGCCTTCCTCGCGATGGACGGCCTGCTGGAGACGCTGCTGACCGTGCTCGATCAGATGTCGGTCTTCGAGGCGGTGGTCGAGCACGAACTCATGCGCTACCTGCCATTCCTCGTCACCACCACAGTGCTCATGGAGGCGGTGAAGGCGGGTGCCGGACGCGAGGCAGCGCATGAGGCGATCAAGGAGCACGCGGTCGCTGTCGCGGTGGATTTGCGCAACGGAGCCGTGTCGCAAAACGATCTCATGCAGCGCCTCGGCAATGACCCACGCCTCGGCCTCACGCGCCAAGCGCTGGATCAGATCGTCGCACAAGGACGGGCGAACTCAGGCGACGCCACCGCGCAGGTGGATGCCTTCTGCGCGCGTGTTTCCGCGATCCTCGCACGCCATCCCGATGCCGCCGCGTATCAGCCGGGGTCGATCCTGTGAACAGTGATCGCGTCCCGACAAATCGGGAACCGTGAACTGAGAACCGGGAACTGGAAGCTTCCTCCACCATTGCACCCCGCGCCAAACCCCGTAAACTCCGCCGCCATGCGTCTCACCCACATTGCCCTCGGTCTCACTCTCATCCTGCTCGGTGTCACTGGCTATCTCGCCTGGGAAGGCCAGCAGGAAGCACGCGGCGCGCGGCAGCAGCTTGAGTTCATCAAGAGCCAGCAGCAGGCGCAGGTAAATGCCGGAGCTGGTCCCGCCACTCCGTTGATGCGCCCGCCGCAGCCCGGACAGGTGGCCGCGACTCCGACTCCGGCCCCTACGCAGCCGCCAGCGGTGGTGAACACACCGCCTTCGGGCCTCGTGAGACAGCCACCCGCGCTGGCTAACACGCTTAGCCCCGCACCTCCCGGGTCGGCGAGTCTGCCGCCAGCGAGCCCAGTGCTCGCTGTTCCCGCGCCGCCACCGCTCACCGCTTTGCAAAAGCAGATCATCGCCATGCCCACGATTGCCAAGGTGAAGCAGTTCGAGAAGGACGCGGGGTTTGTCATCATCAGCGCGGGCAAGAGTCAGCGCGTCTCGACGGGCACGATGTTTGACCTCCGTCGCGAGAACGCCGTGGTGGGCCGCATCACCATCGGCGACACGATTGAAGACGAGGAGTCCGTCGGTGATCTCGATCCCAAAAGCGTTCCCGCTGGAGTCGTGGTGCAGGTGGGTGACGAAGTGATCCAGGTGGTCAATCCGTAGGGAATGACGGATGCAGAATGACGAATGCCGAATGAGTTCCCACCGCTGGGTCATTCAATCTGAATCGTAACTCCGCGTCTTCTCCCTTCCCCCATGCCTCGCATCCGGCTCGATCAGGCACTCGTGCAGAAGGCGCTCTGCACTTCGCGCGAGCAGGCCAAGCGGTTGATCATTGCCGGCGAGGTCAGCGTCGATGGACATCCATCCACCAAGCCGGGCCTGCTCATCGCAGACGACGCGCAGCTTCATGTGCGAACACCGCCCAAGTTTGTCAGCCGCGGCGGCTTCAAGCTAGAGGGTGCGCTTGATCACTTCGGCATCGACGTGACCGGGAAGGTCTGCCTCGACATTGGCGCGTCCACCGGCGGCTTCACCGATTGCCTTTTGCAGCGTGGCGCCACCAAAGTCTTCGCCTTCGATGTCGGCACGAATCAACTTGTCTGGAAGTTGCGCAGCGATCCGCGAGTCGTCTCGCGTGAGAACCTCAACGTGCGCCACATGAAGCCCGACGATGTCGGCGAGAGTGTGGACGTGCTCGTTGGTGATGTTTCCTTCATCTCGCTCACGCTCGTGCTCCCCGCCGCGACGGCAGTCGTGAAGCCCGGCGGAGACTGCCTCGTGCTCGTGAAACCGCAGTTCGAGCTGTCACGCGACGAAGTGGGGAAGGGGGGCATTGTCCGCGAGCCCGCGCTGCATCAGAAGGCGTGTGACAAGATCCGCGCCTTCGTCGAGTCCGATCCGCGCCTCGTTTGGAAGGGCATTACCGAGTCCTCGATCCAGGGCACGGACGGAAATCGCGAGTTCCTCGCGTGGTTCCAAGTTGTGTGATCGGCGTCACTCGTTGACGAGACACAGATCACCCAGGGCATCCTTCAGCGGATCGATCTCCGCCGTGCTGAAACCGAGGTGCAGATGCCGACGCCAGCCTTCGGCAAACTCAAACTTGCCGGAGAGCTTGCCGACTCGTTTCGATGCCTCGTCCATCGAGATCAGATACGAGTCCATGCCCTGGCTCACGTCGAGCCAGTGCTTCTGGCATTCGTGCGCGGCGAGTGCCTCGCGCTTGATCTCATGCACGGATGTCGTGTTCACGAAGGCGTCGGCCTTGATCGGCACACGCAGCGGTGTGCAAAGGCCATGCGGCATCGCGTGGTACACGGTCACGTCATGGAAATACGCCTCGCGCGGCGGATCGCTGGCCAGGTTCGGGATGCCGTGGCTGAACGCGGCCGTGACGGCAAGACGGCATGTTTCCATGTGGTCCTCCATGTAATCGGACGGCGCGTGGGTGAGCACGATGCTGGCCTTCGATTCACGGACGACCGCCACCACTTTGCGCAGCAGTGGCGGGCAGTAGGAGAGTTCCATGTCATTCGAGATCGGCGCATGAAACGTCGCGCCGAGAATGCGCGCTGCCTCCTTCGCTTCGTCGAGACGCTTGCGCGCGGTGGTATCGGCGTCCATTTCCACGGAGCCGCAGTTCCCGTTGCACAGGTTCATGTAGTGGATGTCCCAGCCGCGCTCCTTGAGCAGCAGAAGGGTTCCGGCGGCGACGAACTCGATGTCGTCAGGATGCGCGAAGATGGCGAGGGCGGAGGGCATGGTGCCTATTTCAACTCGCTGATCTTCACCGGCCGACCGCCTTCCTCGGCGCTCTTGTCGGCGGCGAAGATGACCTCGAAGCTCTTGAGCGATTCCTTGAGGCTGGTGAGCGGCATGTCCTTGTCGGCATCGAGTGAGTCGAAGAACGCCTGGAACTGCGACTGATAGGGGTGATCGCTCACGTCGCCGCTGTCGAGCATCTTCATGGAGAGCTTGCTCCAGCCGTGCTTGTCGGTGTGCAGCTTCATCGAGTGAAACTTGTCGTCGAGCAGGCTGCCCTGGCTGCCGACGAGGTGCGTGTGGAAGTAGTAGGGCTGGAGGCAATCGACGACCGCAGCGCACTTGCCGATCTTGCCGCCCTTGAAGTGGATGATCGTCACGCTCGTGGTGTCGTACTCGTAGGGCTTGAAGATGGCGCTCTTCGATTTCGCCGAGAAGCTGCTCACGGCCTCGACCTCGGTGCCCATGAACATCAGCAGCGAGTCCAGCGCGTGGCAGCCGGCGGTCAGCAGCGCGGAGCCGCCGTCTTTCTTGCCGGTGTTCCAGCGGAACTGGCCATACCAGGGGCCGATGCCGTGATAGTAATCGACCTCCGCATAATGCAGATCACCGAGCAGACCTTCCTTGATGACGCTGTTCGTGACGGTGAACTGGTTCGACCAGCGGCACTCAAAGCACACGCAGCCGCGCACCTTGTTCTTCTCGGCAGCGGCCACGATGTCGCGGCACTCCTTCAGCGTGTTGGCCATCGGCTTCTCCAGAATGAGGTGCTTGCCTGCGTTGGCCGCCGCGATGGCCTGTGCGCTGTGCTGGCTGGGGTAGCTGGACACGTCAACCACCTGGATGTCGTCATTTGCGAGCATCTTGTCGAGGTCGGTATAGGTCTTGATGTTCGTCCCGTGCTTCTTGCTGACCTCCGCATCGTCGAGCTTTCTCGACGAATAGACTGCGGTCACCTGCGCCTTGTCCGTGGCATTGATCGCATCAATGTGCGCGCCTGCCGCCCAACCGTATCCGATGACTCCGACGTTGTATTTTTTCGTGCTCATGAGTGGAAGCAATCGTCACAAGCTCAGTGCTTCTGTCAAATCTCCGCGTGCGCCGCACGCAGTCTCCCTCCTTGCCATCTAGCGCGCCACGTTTCACAGTCGCGCGCATGACATCATCCCTCCTCAAGGCATCCTTTGCGGCGCTCGGTCTTTCGTTTGTGCTCCAAGCCAACATCTCGGCGCAATCGCCGGCGCTGCGCCTGACGCCCGATCAAGTCTCGCGCATCGGCAAACGCATCTGGGCCAATGAGTGCGGTGGCACGGTGGCGGGGCTGACGAGTTGGAACAAGGGGGAGGATTTCGCCTCGCTCGGCATCGGCCACTTCATCTGGTATCCGGCGGGCAAGGAGGGGCCGTTCGAGGAGAGCTTTCCGCCGCTGGTCCGGTATTTGCAGAGCCGTCGTGTGCTGTTGCCCGCGTGGCTGCCGCGCACGGCGGATTGTCCTTGGACGAGCCGCGAGGCATTCGCGCGGGATGCGGCAGGCGCGATGCAAAGCGATCTGCGCAAGCTGTTGTCGGGAGCGGTTCGCGAGCAGACGGAGTTCATCATCCTGCGCCTTCAGAACTCGCTCCCGAAAATGCTGGCGGCGGCACCGAGAGCGAAGCGGCCTGTGGTGGAGTCAAATTTCTATGCGCTGCTCGCCACGCCCGAAGGTTCCTACGCGATGATCGACTATGTGAACTTCAAAGGAGAGGGGACGAGTCCGACCGAGCGCTACAAAGGCGAGGGCTGGGGCCTGCTCCAAGTGCTGTCCGACATGAAGCCCGGTGGCGGTGCGGCGGCGTTTGGGCAGGCGGCAAAGCGCGTGCTCACACGTCGTGTGCAGAACTCGCCAAAGGAGCGCGGAGAATCCCGCTGGCTGGCCGGATGGCACAATCGCGGCGACGGCTACGGCGGCAGGTTGTGATCACATCCCGTCCATCCGCCATCCCGTGCGGCTGAGGTACCACTCGGCAATCTGCACGCCGTAGAAGACCCAGATGGCGGCTCCCGCGGCGAGGTAGGGACCGAAGGGAATCTTGGCGCTCCACTCAGACTTGCCGAGCAGTCGGGGGATGAGCGCGAAGAGCGTGCCAATCACGGATGCGGCGAGAATGGTGAAGAGGACGCCCTTCCAGCCGCAGAAGGAGCCGATCATCGCGATGAAGAGCACGTCGCCGAAGCCCATAGCTTCACGCGGGATGATAACCTCGGTGGTGGTGCCTTCGAGAAGTGTGACGCTTTCGAGTTGCAGCACCTCGTCCTTCCCGCCTTCGCCGCCGCCACGGATGGTGAGCGTCTCCATCTTGATGTCAGTCTTCACGTCACGCCAGATGCGGTCGTTGGCCTTCACCTCTGTGCAGGTCAGGATGATGCGGTCGGTCTTGCGGCTGAAGAGATCGCCCCACGGATAGGTCTCGTCCTGGAGCGTCAGCACCGGCGGTTCCTCGTCGTTCGGCTGCGTGACGGACCATTTCTCCGGCACGCCGAACTCGTGCTTCACACGGCCAAAGGCTAGCTTTCCTAGCTCGACGATCGTCCACAGCAACCCGAGGCCGAGCATGGAGCTAACGAATGAAATGACCATGGCGTGCCCGCGGCTTTCCTCGCCGAGAATCCCGGGCGCCCAGTAGGCAAAAGCCCAGCCGGCAAAAGTGCCGCCGATGGTGATCTCATGCGGCAGGATGAAGTGCTCGAGGTCGATGAATGTCCCTGACACCAGCAGCGCGAGGAAAACCCAGAGCGCGAGAACCATCGGTCCCCATTCGCTGATGCGCGCCCAGTCGCCGCCAAAGCGTAGGAACGTGGCATAGAACAGCAGGCCGACGAGGATCTCCACCAGGATGTAGCGTGGCGAGATGCCCGTCCCGCAGGCGGAGCACTTGCCGCGCAGGGCCAGCCAGCTCACGACGGGAATGTTCTGCCACCACGGGATCTGCTTCTGGCATGTCGGGCAGAACGAGCGGCGGGGATTGTTCACCGAAATGTTGCGCGGCAGACGGTAGATGACCACGTTGAGGAAGGAGCCGATCCCCGCACCGAGGAAGAAGACAAGCGTGTGCAGGATGGTGTTGAGAATCTGATAGCGCAGCATGGAAGGCTGAAACTTGCCTTGCGACGGCGGTGAAAGGAAGCGAAAAATCACCGCATGACGATCCCGCGATGGCTCGCGCTGGCGGCAGCCGCGTTTCTCCCGGCCGCGTGCTCAGGCCCGAAGGTGGAGCTGCGCAGCGCGGTGGTGCCGAGTCTTGCCGCCGAACTGGCGCTGGACCGCGGGCTCACGGATGTGCGCACGTTCATCCCCGACGTGGCCGTCGATCTGCGCTACGCCACGAAGTACAACATCGCCCGGCAGCCTCTCTACCCGCCGGACATGCCCTGCCTGCTGAAGGCGAGCACGGCCGTGAAGCTGAAGAAGGCGCAGGCCCTCTTGCGCGAGAAAGGGCTCGGACTCCGCATCTGGGACGCGTGGCGGCCGCCCGAGGTGCAGCTCCTCCTCGTGGAGAGGGAGGGAAACACGGGCCTCTTCATGGACCCGAAGTCCTCTTGGTCGCGCCATTGCTCGGGCACGGCGGTGGATGTAACTCTTGTCAATAAGAAGGGCGTCGAGCAGAAGCTGCCAACCTATCACGACGAGGGTGGAGAGAAAGCTAGCTATCGCTACTCCGGCAGAGATCATCAGGTGCGAAGGAATTTGTACCTCCTGCAGTGCGCCATGATCGATGCGGGTTTTTTCATCCTCGACACGGAGTGGTGGCATTTTGATGACATGGATTACTACTACTCGCCCGCTCCGATCGTCTTCGGTCACGAGGTCGGCATCCGCATCTCAAGCACCGAATGAAAACCGCCGCCATCGCCGTCATCAAGACTCTCGTCGCAGCAGGGCATCAGGCTCTGCTTGCCGGAGGCTGCGTGCGTGACTCGTTGCTAGGCAGAGAGGCAAAGGATTACGACGTGGCCACCAGCGCGCGGCCCGATCAGGTGATGAAATTGTTTCCGGGTTCCAAGTCGGTCGGCGCTCACTTCGGCGTGGTGATCGTGCGGCACGATGCTCACCACCTCGAGGTGGCAACCTTTCGCAAAGATGGTGCCTACACCGATGGTCGCCGCCCAGATGCCGTCACCTTCACGACCGCCGAGGAGGACGCTCAACGCCGTGACTTTACCGTGAATGGTTTGTTTCTCGATCCGATCAAGGATGAGGTGATCGACTATGTCGGCGGTCGTGCCGATCTCGATGCAAGGGTGATCCGCGCCATTGGCGATCCACGACAGCGCTTTGCCGAGGATCACCTCCGACTGTTGCGCGCCGTTCGCTTCGCCACTGTGCTCGGCTTCGAAATCGAGTCCGCCACTTGGAAGGCCATCTGTGAAAACGCGCCGAACATTGCCAGTGTCAGCGCCGAACGCGTGCGGGATGAGTTGTCGAAGACGCTCGCGCATCCGCGTCGGCTCGTTGGCTTTGATCTGCTGGTGGCCAGCGGACTTATGAATGTGATCCTGCCAGAGATTCTCGTGCTCCAAGGCTGCGAGCAACCGCCGCAGTTCCACCCCGAGGGCGATGTCTTTGTCCACACGCGCCTCATGCTCAGCCTGCTGCCGGAGGATGCCTCGCTACCGCTTATTCTCTCCGTGCTTTTTCACGACATCGCAAAACCCGCCACGCAGACCGTCGATGAAACAGGCCGCATCCGTTTCAACGGTCACGACAAACTCGGTGCCGAGATGACCGATGCCATCCTGCGTCGGCTCAAGTTTCCCAATCACGTCATTGATCCCGTCGTCGAGTCAGTCGCCAACCACATGACCTTCATCAACGTGCCAAAGATGCGCACAGCCAAGCTGAAGCACTTCATGGCACGCCCCGGCTTCGAGGACGAGATGCAACTCCATCGTGCCGACTGCCTCGGCTCCGCCGGCGATCTCTCCACGTTTGAATTTGTCCGTGAAAAGCAGCGCGAGTTTGCCAGCGAGCCGCTCATCCCACCGCGCCTTCTCACGGGAGCCGACTTGATCAAGCTCGGCTGGCATTCCGGTCCCGCGCTCGGCACCGTCCTCACCGCCATCCAGAATCTCCAGCTCGAAGGCGCGCTTCATTCGCGCGAAGAAGCCATCGCTTGGCTGCAAAAGAACGCCCCGGTGCCGAATTTGTTTGGTGAGATGGCGGAGTGATCAAATTCCGCCTTGGAGAACTTGCATCCAGCGGTTGCGGAACTCGCGATTCTCTTCCATGAGCTGGGCGGCGATGGTGGAGGCGTCATGCGAGCCTTGAACGCGGGCGAAGGCAGCCATGAGTTCCTGCCGACGGTAGTAGTCGGTGGAGTCGGTGATCTGTGAGCAGAAGGCGTGCGCCATGTCGATGAGCGACTCGGAATCGACAGTGTCGAGCGGCAGGGCGATCACACCGCGGTCGATCGTGAGGCGCAGTTGTTTCATGTCTGCCGCGCTGACCACGCCTTCGAGCGTGCCAGCCTCGCGTCGGCTCACCTTTCCCTTGTAGCCCGTGCGGTTGATGTCGGCGATGACCTGCGACACAAACTCCTGTGCCTTTGTGTAGAGGTAGCGTTTTCCTTCCAGAGCGGACTGCACTTCAGGCGATGCAAATTTCACGTCCTTGAGCACTTGGGTGGCTCCGCTGAAGTCGTAACCTTGCACGAGCGAGGGCAGGGCGGATGAGAGTTCGGACAGCTGCGCCAGCTCGCGTTTTCGCTCCTCGGCGGCGGTGGCCATGTCGGCGCGCTGATTTTCGAGGCGCAATTTGGCGATCTCCTTGTTGATGCCTGTCTCGGCTCTTCCGAGAATTCCAAGGATGTTGCCCGATGTTTGCAAGCTTCCCTTTGCCTTTTTGATTTCAGCCAGGGCGGCCTGCGCGTCCTCGATCGATTTGGGTTTGCCCTTTCTGAGACTGTTCAGACTGCGCACAATCTCGATGTCGTGCATGTAGGGCTCCACGAGCACGCGGTAGCGCGGCACCCACTCGAGATTTTTCTCCAGAGCGTGGCCGCCAAGGAATTTGGCGATGCTCTCCGCCCCTTCGCGCGGATCACCGAAGTGCCACTCGGCTAGCCCGAGCGCCAGCCAGCCCATGATCTCCTCGTTTGTTTCCGCATAGGCCAGCTTCGCCGGCTCGGCATCGTGGCCGAGATTGGCGCTCATCGTATTGCCTAGTTTCGAAAAGAAAGCGGTGAGGTCGATGCCTCCAGTCAGCGATGGCACCGACGACTCGGCGGCGATGAGCTTGAACATTCCGACCGCGTCATCCTTGTGGCCGGTGACGATGGCGCAGAGCGCCGAGTTGAATCGGGCCCAGTTCAGTGTCGGCTGGCGCGCGCCAGACTTGAGAATGTCGTCGAACAGGTGCCGCGCTTCTTCAAACTTCCCTTGCAGCAGAATCTCCCGCGCGTGGATGAATCGGTCCGCCGTTGTCCGCGTGCCGGCCTGGAGCGTGACACCCTCTCCCGTCAGCTCCTTCTCGATGGTGGTGGGGGAGGCCGTGATGGAGTTTGCGCGTTTCTCGCGCGAATCACGCACGACCCATCCAACGGCAAAGGCCGCGATGACCGCCGCGGCGGCACCGATGGCAACACGCATTCTCTTGGAGCCTCTGCGCAGAAGCGAGCGTCCGACGAGACCCTCGGCAAACCGGAGTTCCTCGATCGCCTCATCGTAGTCGGGAAAGCGATCCTCGGGTTTGAAGGCCATCATGCGGTTCACCACATGCTGGGTGCGAGTTCCGAAGTGCAGGCCGGATTCTTCGAGCGTGACGCGGCGGCATTTGATGACGCGCAGTTCCTGGATGGAGTTTGTGTTGGCCTTGTGTGGCGGCTTGCCAGTGAGGGCGTGGTACATCGTCGCGCCCAGGCTGAAGATGTCGCTGCGGTGGTCTTCGCGGTTCTCGATGACTTTCTCCGGTGCGACGTAATAAGGCGTGGCCCATATCTCGCCCGAGTCATCGACATCGCGCTCGACGAAGAGCGCGAGACCGAAGTCCACCACCTTGGCCGTGCCTGTCTCGGTGAAAAGAATGTTGGCGGGCTTCACGTCACGATGCACCAGCCCCACGCGCTGCGCCGCGCGCAATCCCTCCGCCACCTCG
>Ga0075163_10008179_pt1 | contig 13803 bp, 11 predicted proteins | sample JI1023141ADNA_FD_71478 | JGI IMG/M metagenome (GOLD analysis project Ga0075163, IMG submission 71478) | Wastewater effluent complex algal communities from Wisconsin, to seasonally profile nutrient transformation and Carbon sequestration -... | ecosystem: Engineered > WWTP > Effluent > Algae...
GACGAAGTACGGGGCGATCAAGCTGGGGTTGGCGTCGGGGGCCTCGGCGCCGCCGTCACCGACGATCGCGATCGGCTCGTCCTGGGCGGCGGCCAGCTCGCTGTCGGAGATGAAGCCGACCTCGCGCATCCGCCGCAGCACGTAGACCTGGCGGGTCCGGGCCTTGCTGAAGTGGCGGTGGGGCGCGTACTCCGACGGCGCCGCGACCAGCCCGGCCAGGAGCGCGGCCTCGGCCAGCGTCACGTTCTCGACCGCCTTGCCGAAGTAGGTGGCGGCGGCGGCGGCTACGCCGTAGGACTGTTTTCCCAAAAAGACCTGGTTTAGATAGATCGTCAGGATCTCCTGCTTCGACAGCTCGCGCTCGATCCGGACCGCCAGGATCACCTCCTTGGCCTTGCGGATGTAGGTCCGCTCGTTGTCGAGGAGGAGCATCTTCGTGACCTGCTGGGTGATCGTCGACGCGCCCTGCTTGACCCCGCCGGCGGTGAAGTTCTTCCACGCCGCGCGGCCGATGCCGATCAGATCGAAGCCGGGGTGATCCCAGAAGCCATCGTCCTCGGCGGCGAGGAACGCGGCGACCACGTGGGGCGGGATGCGATCGAGGCGGACGACCTGCCGGTTCTCGATGTAGAAGCTGCCGATCTCGAGCCCGTCTTGCGCCAGGACCAGGCTCTTGCGGGTCGGCTGGTAGTTGTTCATCGCGCTCAGATCGGCCGGCAGGTCGCGGTTGATCGTGGCGATGGCGAAGTAGGCGAAGGCGGCCCCGGCGGCGGTCAGGTACAGCGTCACCAACCCGAACATCCGCACCACCGAGAAGGCGCGGATCCGGCGGCGGCGGGGCAGGGCAGGCACGCGCGACACGCGCCGTGAGCGTATCGCGGAAGGCCCCGGCGCGCCGGCGGTGGCGATGCGCTACGCTGTCGACATGCGGCTGCCGCGCCTGGTCGGTTCGCTCGCGCTCGCGCTGGCGATCGCCGGGCTGGCGCGGGCCCAGCCGACCGCCGCTCCCCCCGCGGCGGCACCCGCCGCGGCACCGGGGACGGCGCGGTCGGATGGCGCGCTGCCGCCGATCCCGGCGGTCGCGCCCGACCGGTTCGCGGTGATGGCCTTCGAGAACCGCTCCGGGGTCCGGGTCCTCGACTGGGCGATCGCTGGCCTGCCGCTGGCCTTGGCCGAGAAGCTCGAGCGGGTGAGCGGCCTGGCGCCGGCCTACGACGCCTGGGTGGTCCCGACCGGACCGCCGGTGCCGGCCGAGCCGTCCGCGGTCGCGGCCTTCGCGGTCGCCCGCGACGCGCGCTGGGTGGTGACCGGCTGGGTCCGCCGCCCCGACTGGCAGCTCGAGGTCGCGGTCGCGGTGTGGCGGATCGAGGGTGGCGTCGCGACCCAGGTCGCCGAGCGGACCGCGCGCGGCCCCCTCGAGGATCCGCACGCCGTCCTGGGCGCGGCGGCGGCGGGGGCGTTGACCGACGCGACCTGGCGGTTGCCGGCCGACGCCGGGACGGCCCTGGCGGCGCGGCCGACCGACGATCCGTACGCCTTTACCCTGCTCGGGCGCGGGCTCGGGCGAGCCCGCGGGGCCTGGGGGCCACCCGATCGCGCCGCCGCCGCCGCCGACCTGGCGCGCGCGGTCCTGGTCGATCCCGATCTGGTCGCCGGCCAGCGCTTGCTCGGCTTGCTGTGGAGCACCGATCCCGATCCGGCGATCGCCAAGAAGGCCGCCGGCAAGTTCGCCTACGCCGCCGACCTCGATCCCGGCTACCCGGCGGCGGTGCGCGCGGTGGCCGAGCGAGCGGCGGTGCTCGGCGACTGGGCCACCGCGGTCGAGCGATCGCGCCAGCTCGTGCTGGCGCGGCCGTGGGATCTCGACGCCCGGGTCGCCCTGGGCCGCGCGGCCTGGGGCCACGGCGACGCCGCGCTGGCGCTGGCCGAGCTCGGGCGGGTGGTCGCCCATCGCGCCGATGACCTGGCGGCCCATCGCGTGCTCGCGGAGATCGCCGCGGCGCGCGGTGAGCTGCCGACGCAGATCGCCGAGCTCGAGATCGTCACCCGGCTCGCCGCCGACGACCTCGCGGCCTGGGGCGAGCTGTCGGCGGCCTACGCCCTGGCCGGCCGCGTCGTCGAGGCGACCGCCGCCGCCGAGCGGGTCGCCGCCGCTCGGCCGACCGACGCCGGCGCCGCCAAGCGAGTCGGCGATCTGTATCGGCAGCGCGGCGAGGTCGAGCCGGCGGTGCGGTGGTACGACGCCGCGGCCCGCCTGGCGCCCGACGACGCCCGCCCGTTGCTCCTGGCCGGGGCCACGCTCCTCGACGCCGGCCGCTATCCGGCGGCCCGGGCGCTGCTCCTCCGCGCGCAGCGCTCGGCCGCGCTCCAGGTCGCGGCCGCCACCGCCCTGGGCGCGGTCGCATACCTCGAGGGCAAGCCCGGCGAGGCCACCCAGCACTGGCGGCGCGCGGCGACCGCTCGGCCGCGCTCGGTCGCGCTCCGCTACGATCTGGCGCTGGCCGCGGCGGCGGCCGGCGATCGCGCGCGCGCCGAGCGTCAGCTCGCCGTGGTCGAGCGGCTGGCCCCGGGCGACGCCGATGGCCCCAACCTGCGCGGCGTGGTCGCCTGGAAGGCCGGCGATCGCGACGGCGCCCGCGCGCACTTCCTCGCCGCCCTGGTCCGCAACCCGCTCCACGTCGACGCGCGCGCCAACCTCGCGGCCCTGGCGGCCGGCGGCGAGCCGCGCCTCGCCCTGCGGCCGCGGGTCGAGCTGCCGTTCGGCGATCGCGCGGCGCTGGCGATCGCCCTCGATCGCTTCGAGGCGCGCGCCGCGACCATGGCCGGCGTGCGCGCCGAGGTCGCCGCCGGCCTGGGCGCGCTCCTGACCGCGCTCGGCGAGGGGCCGACCAAGGATCCGGCGCGGTCGCGCGAGCTGGCGCGGCGGCCGTGTCCGCTGACCGCGGTCGCGACGCGCTGGGCCGGGGTCAAGGCCGGCCGCGAGCGGTTCGTCGCGCTCGGCCTCGAGCTCGAGGACGCCTACGCGGTCATCGCCGATCACGATCGCTTCGGCGAGCTGGCCGGCGGCGCGGCGCGCGATCGGGCCCGGGTCGCCGAGGCCCACGCGACCTACCGCGCGGCGCGCAAGGACGTCGTCGAGCTCGACGCGGCGATCGATCGCCAGGTCGGCCGCGAGCTGACCCGGCGCAACTGCGGCGCCGATCTGCTGGCGGCGGCGGCGGCCGATCCGGCGGCCTACCGGATCCCCGACGAGCGGACCTGGACCCCGTCGGTGCCGCCGCGCACCGAGCTGCCGCCGACCCCGGCGACCTTCGTCGTCGACAACCGCGAGTGCGCCGAGCCGATCGCTGTCTACGTCGACGGCGACTACCTGGCCGAGGTCGCGGCCGGCGAGCAGGCCGCGGTGGCCGGGGCCGCGGGGCGGAGGACCGTGTGCCTGATCCCGCAACCGGCGACCGCGGCCTGCGGCGACCGCGGCACGGTGCGCGAGGTCGATCTGGCCGACGGCTGGGCGGTGCGGATGCGCTGCCCGCGCGATCGCTGACCCGGCGCGCGGTCGCCGGGCCGACCCCGACGGCGGCGACGAGGCGGTCCGCGACGCTGTGGTAGGGTGCCGCGATGCTCCCGCACCTCCACTTCACGGCGCCGCGGCTCCTGCCGCGCCCGGCGGCCCTGCCCGGCCGGGTGGTGGTGACCGACGTCGCCTTCGCCGCCACGGTCGGCACGTCGGTGTCCTTCGCCAAGATCACCAAGCCGCTGATCGACGGCCTGGGCGATCGGCTGGCGGCCTGGGTCGATCATCACGATCACGAACGCCACGCCGACTACGCCGGCGACCCGCGGTTCGTCCTCACGACCAAGGCCGCTCACGGCGGCTGCCCGGAGCTCATCACGCCGGCCCTGGTCCGTCAGGTCGGGCCGATCGACACGATCTTGACCCACGTCGATCTCGACGGCCTGTACAGCGCCGCCAAGTGGATCCTCGGCGGCCACGAGCCGTACCCGGGCGCCGACGATGACGCCCGCGCGGTCGACACTCGGGTCGGCGCCCCGGGGCCGACGGCGACCCGGATCGATCAGGCGCTGCGGGCCCGCTTCCGCGACGACGCGCTCAAGCGGGCGGTGGTCGGCTACTTGGTCGGTGGTCAGGGGCCGGGCGCGCAGGCCGACGCGATCGCCGAGGCCGCCCACGAGTTCGAGCAGCGCGCCGCCGGCACCGCGGCGCTGGCCGCGCGCTTCGCGATCCGAGGTCGGGTGGCGTGGGTCGACACCGCCGGCGGTCCGCCGTTCGACAAGACCGATCTGCTCCTGGCCGGCCAGGCCCGGGCCCCGGTGTCGATGGTCAAGGACTCCGGCATGCTCACGATCGCCGCGGCCTTCGACTCGGGCTGGGACTTCGTACAGCTCCTGGCCCTGGGCGGCGGCATGCCGACCCGGGTCACCGTGCCCGAGACCCGCTTCGTCGAGGCGCTGCGCACGATCAACGAGGCGCCGACGCCGACCCCGACCGGCGCCGTCGAGCCGCCGTGAGTCGTGCCGGCGCGGGCGATCCGGGCTAGAACCGCGCCATGGCCGCCGATGTCGACGCTCTCGCCGATCGCCTGATCGCTAGCTACGCCGATCCCGGCGACGCGATGCACCTGACCGGCGTCGAGCTGCCGTCGCCGGCCGAGGTCGCGCGCGCGGTCGATCAATGCCGCGCCCTGCTCCTGCCCGGGTTCGCCGGCGGCGCGACCCGCCTGCCGCCCAACGAGCTGCGCGAGCTGGTGCGCGAGCGCCTGGCCGAGCTGGCCGGGACCTTGCGGCGCCAGGTCTATCGCGCGCTCAGCCACCGCGCGGTCCAGGCCGCGGGGGCGTCGGCCCTCGACTGCGCCGACTGCGCCGGCCGGGCCCAGGCCATCGTCGCCGATTTCCTCGAGGCGCTCCCGGGGCTGCGCGCGACCCTGGCCACCGACGTGCGGGCGGCCTTCGAGGGCGATCCCGCGGCCACCGGTCAGGACGAGATCGTCGCCTGCTATCCGGGCTTCTACGCGATCACCGTGTACCGCATCGCCCACGCGCTCCTCGCCGCCGGCGCGGTGATCGTCCCGCGCATGATGACCGAGCTGGCCCACGAGCGGACCGGGATCGACATTCACCCCGGGGCGACGATCGGGCCCTCGTTCTTCATCGACCACGGCACCGGCGTCGTGATCGGCGAGACCTCGCTCATCGGCGCGCGGGTCCGGATCTACCAGGGCGTGACCCTGGGCGCGCTGTCGGTGCCGCGCACCGAGGAGCGGCCGGCGGCCGGGGCTCGGCGTCACCCGACGATCGAGGACGACGCCGTGATCTACGCTGGCGCGACCATCCTCGGCGGCCAGACCGTGATCGGCGCCGGCGCGGTGATCGGCGGCAACGCCTGGGTCACCGCCAGCGTGCCACCCGGCGCTCGGGTCGCCGGCGCGCACACCCGCGCGACGGCCGATCGCCCCGCGTGATAGGCTGTCGCGGCCGTGAAAGACGAACCTGCGCCTCGCCATCGCACGGTGTCGCGCCATCGGTTCGTGGCCCCGCCCGGCCTCGAGGTCGACGGCGGCGAGGCGCTAAAGACGATCGGCCGCTATGAGATCGTGAAGGTCCTCGGCAAGGGCGCGATGGGCGTGGTCTACAAGGCGCGCGATCCGCTCCTCGACCGCACGGTCGCGGTGAAGACGATCGTCTCGCCCCAGGGCTCGGGCAAGCGCATCCGCTCGGCCTACCTCGAGCGCTTCCAGCGCGAGGCCCGGGCCGCGGCCAAGATGCAGCACCCGGCGATCGTCACGATCTTCGACGTCGGCGTCGACGAGGGCTCGGGCGCGCCGTTCATGGTCCTCGAGTACCTGCCTGGCGAGTCGCTGGCCGATCGCCTCGATCGCGTGCGCATGCCGCTGGGGCGCGGGGTCAACATCGCCCTCGATCTCGCCAGCGCGCTGTCGTTCGCCCACCGCCAGCGCATCGTCCACCGCGACGTCAAGCCGGCCAACGTGCTCCACGCCGGCGAGCAGCGCTGGAAGCTGGCCGACTTCGGCATCGCTCGTATGCCCGACAGCGATCTGACCCAGGTCGGCATCTTCATGGGCACGCCGGGCTACGCGCCGCCCGAGGCGATCCGCGAGGGCCGCTACACCGCGCAGGCCGACGTGTTCGCCTGGGGCGCGCTGCTCTACGAGCTCCTGTGCGGGCGGATCCCGTACGAAGGGCCCGACACCAAGACCACCAACGGCTACGTGTGCAAGGGCGACGCGCCGCCGCCGACCCACCACGACGCCTCGGTGCCGGGGCCGCTGGCCGAGGTCTGCATGGCCGCGCTCGATCCGTCGCCGCAGCGGCGCTGGAAGGACGCCGGCGAGGCCGAGGCGGCGCTGCGCGCGAGCTGGGAGCGCTGCCTGCGCGAGGGTCTGGTCACGCCGATGGCGCTGGCCGGCGACGAGGTGGCCCACGAGCGGGTCGCCGGCGGGATGCACGCCAGCGTCACGGCCCGCCCGGTCAAGTCGACCGCCCCGGCGCCGATGCTGCCGACCTCGGACCTGTCGACCTCGGAGCTCGAGGAGCCCTCCGACGACGAGGCGACGATGGTGGCCGGTGGTTCCGACGACAGCGACCCCGGGCTGGCGACCGCGCGCCGGCCGCCGCCGGCCGCGGGCCGTGAGGTGTCCTTGCGCGGGCTCAAGGCCTCGCGCCCGCCGCCGGTGATCGAGCCGCGCGGCGGCAACCGGGCCAGCGACGACGAGCCGACCAAGCTCCTCGACGTCCGCCGCGAGCGGCGCGGCGAGGATCGCCGCGAGGGCGACCGGCGGATCGGCGATCGCCGCGGCACCGCGACGATCCGCGGGCCCGGCCGCGGCAAGGCGCACCGGCCCGACGATCCCGGCCCCAACCGCGCGCCGTGGATCTTCGCGATCGTCCTGGCGCTGTCGATCTCCTCGGTGGTCGCCGCCTACCTCGCGACGCGGTAGCGCGGCGGCCCGGCCTGACCGATCGCGCGACAACGGCGTCGCGGTTTCACCAGGCCCGCGCCGGTGGCGACCGTGCGATCGCGGGCTTGAGCGCGCCGGCCGCCTGGTCCGCCAGTTGCTGTAAGGCCCGACCATGCGCCTGTCCCACCGCCTGCCTCACCTCGCCCTCCTGTCGGCCCTCGTCCTGCCCGCCTGCGCCGAACCGACCCCCGAGACCCCGGACCTCGCCACCGAGATGCTCGGCTCGTGGCGCGAGACGCCCCACGCGTCCGACGACCCGGTGGCCGTGGGGGATCGCGACCTCCTGACCTTCACCGACGACGGCCAGCTCACCCAGGTCGTCGACGGCGAGACCCAGGTCGGGCCCTGGGCCCTGGTCGGCGACCGCCTCACCATGCAGCTCGAGGAGCCGAGCGAGACCCTGACCCTTGAACACACGGTGGCCGTCATCGACGGGCACCTGCTGATGGCCGTGGCGCTGCCCCAGGGCGCGGTCGACGGCCCGGTCGGGACCTGGCGGACCGAGATGCGCGTCAACGCCCGGATGCTCGACCGCACGATCGTCTTGGGCGGCGATGGCGCGGCCACCTTGCGCGAGCAGATCGACGACGATGCTCCCTTCGAGGCCGCCGGCATCTGGACCGAGTTCGCGCCCGGCCAGATCGAGATCCAGCTCCGGATCGGGGACAACACCACGCTGTCGCTCGACACCTTCTTGCGCGGCGACCGCCTCGGCCTGATCGAGTACGAGCGGATCTGATCGCGCGCGCCCTGGTCAGCCGCCGACTGCGGCCTTGGCTCGCAGGGCCCGGACCAGGGCGGCCTGGCCATCGGCGTGGTAGCTCGACCGCACGAGCGGCCCGCTCTCGACGTGGGCGATGCCGAAGCCGCGCGCGGCGTCGGCCAGCTCGGCGAACTCGGCCGGCGGCAGGTAGCGCACCACCGGCAGGTGCGAGCGCGACGGCGCCAGGTACTGACCGAGCGTGACGATGTCGACGCCGAGGTCGGCGACCTCGCGCAGGACCGCTAGCACCTCGTCGGTGGTCTCGCCCAGCCCGAGCATGAGCCCGGTCTTCACCACCGCGCCGCGCCGGCGGGCGTGGGCCAGGATCTGGTAGCTGCGCGGGTAGCTGGCCTGGACCCGGACCTCGCGCGACAGCCGCGGCACGGTCTCGAGGTTGTGGGCGAACACGTCGGGGCCGGCGTCGAGCACCAGGTCGGCATGCTCGGGGCGACCCTTGAAGTCGCCGACCAGGACCTCGAGCGTCATGTCGGGGCACGCGGCCTTGACCGCGGCGATGGTCGCGGCCCAGTGCGCCCCGCCGAAGTCCGGCAGGTCGTCGCGATCGACGCAGGTGATCACGGTGTGCTCGAGGTCGAGCTCGGCCAGCATGGTCGCGACCCGGGCCGGCTCATCGGGATCGAGCGGGAGCGGCCGGCCGGTGGTGACGTCGCAGAAGCGGCACGACCGGGTGCAGATGTCGCCCATGATCATGATCGTCAGGGCCCGCCGGCTCCAGCACTCGCCGATGTTGGGGCAGCTCGCGCTCTCGCACACGGTGTTGAGCTTGAGCTCGCCGACCCGCTGCTTGACCTCGAAGAAGGTCGGCTTGGTCGGGAGCTGGACGCGGATCCACTCGGGGTGGCGGCGGCGCGGCGGCGCGGCGTCGCCGGTCACGACGGGCAGGTGGACGCGGTCGGCCATGGCCGGCTTGTAGCGCGGTCGGCCGCGGCTGGGAAGTCAGCGCGGCGCGCCGACGCGGAACGACGCGCGGTCGGCCTCGAGCAGCTTGATCGCGCAGGTGGCGCGGACCGCGGTGCCGTCGGGGAGGAACATCGTGTACTTGGTCGCGACCGACTCGACGACGCCGATGAACCGCGGCAGGCGGTGGCCGCCGGCCGGCCCGCCCGGGCCCGCGCCGCCCCAGATCACCGCGACCCGCGGGGGCCGCTTGTCGGCCTCATCGCTGCGCCCGGTGGCCGGGTTGGGCGGCATGACCAGCGCCAGCTCCTGGAGCGGCCCGACGTAGCGCTCGTGGACGTCCTCGCCGGTCTCGTAGGTGTCGAAGAACAGCTCGAGCTGCAGGGTCCGCGGGTTCGAGCCCTGGAACGTCAGCTCGGGCTGATCGCCGCGGCTCGCGGTCGGCGACCACGACGCCGCCTTGTCGAGCTGGAACTCCTTCGGGTTGTACTGCGCCACCACCTGGCCCGAACGATCGAGGTTGACCAGCGTGAGCTTCTCCAGGGGACCATGACCTTTGACCGACATGCCGCGGATATCGGCGCCGCCCTGGCCGGGTTGCGTGGCGGGGCAAAAAAAGTTGGGCGGGCCGGTGGGCGGGCCTACCGTCGGGGCATGCGCGCCCTGGCTGCGGCGGTCGCCGCCTTCGCCCTCGGCTGTGGGGTCCGCCAGGTCCCCGGCGGCGGACCCGCGGCGCCCGCGCCCGCACCCGGCCCGAGGCCCAGCACCCTCGGCGTGGTCGCCGCCGATCCCGGGCCGGCCTCGACGGCGGTGATCGCCCCCGACTACCCGCGGGCCCCCGACGGCGGCATCGTGTGGTCGCGGCTGCCGGCGCCCCACCGCGACGGCCCCGAGCCGCTGCCGGCGATCGCGTCGGTCGAGGACGCCCGGCGGCTGGTCGGCCGGCGCGCCCGTCACGCGCCCCTGGCCCTCGCCCTGGCGTGGTCGTCGTCGTTGACCGGCCGCGCCGCGCCCGCGGTCGCCACCGAGGCCGCGCTGATCGCCTGGGCCCAGGCCGGCGACGCCTGGCGCTCGCTGGCCATCGTGGCGCCCGGCGATCTGATCGTCTTCGATCGCGCGGTCGGCGGGGCCCGGGCCTCGCTGGTCGCCGTCGCGCTCGGCCGCGATCCCCGCGGCGTGGTCGAGGTGCTGTACCTCGGCGGCGGCGTCGTCCGCCGCGGCTTCTTCGATCCGACCCGGCCGCGGGTGACCCGCGATCGCGCGCGGCGGGTGGTCAACACCGCGCTCCGCCACAACCGCGATCAGCCGCCGCGTGGCACCCGGTTCCTGGCCGGGGAGCTGTTCGCCGGCGTCATCTCGACGGCGCCGCGCTGACGCTACCGCGCTTGCCGTCGGCGCTCGGGTCTGGCACAGCTTCGCCCATGTCGTCCGTCTCGCCCCCGGCTGCGCCCGCCGCGCCGCGCACCGTCGTGGTCGCGCTGTCGGGCGGCGTCGACTCGGCGACCGCGGCCGCGCTCTTGGTCGCCGCCGGTCACCGCGTGATCGGCATGACCATGCGGCTCTACGACGCGCGGGCCACCGGCACCGCGCGCGGTCGCTGCTGCGGGCCGCGCGACGTCGAGGACGCCCGCCGGGTCGCCGACCACCTCGGCATCCCCCACTACGTGATCGACCTCGAGGCCGAGTTCACCGACGCGGTGGTCGAGGACTTCGTCGCCACCTACCTGGCCGGGCAGACCCCCAACCCGTGCGTGAAGTGCAACCAGCACATCAAGTTCACGCCGCTTCTGGCCCAGGCCCGCGCGATCGGCGCCGAGGTCCTGGCCACCGGCCACTACGGTCGGATCGCGCCGGGCCCCGACGGTGCGCCGGCCCTGTGGCGGGCCGTCGATCCCGACAAGGACCAGTCGTACTTCCTGTTCTCGATGCCGCCGGCGGCGCTGGGCGCGGTGTGGTTTCCCCTCGGCGAGCTGGCCAAGCCCGAGGTCCGGGCCCTGGCGGCCTCCCTCGGCTTGCCCAACGCGAGCAAGCCCGAGTCCCATGAGATCTGCTTCATCCCCGACGGCGATCACGCCGGCTTCGTGGCGGCGGCGGCGGTGCGGCGCGGTCGCGTCCTGCCGACCCGGGGCCCGATCGTCGACGAGCGCGGCGTCGTGCTCGGCCACCACGACGGCGTCCACCGCTTCACCGTCGGGCAGCACCGCGGCCTCGGCAACCTGCGCGGGGTCGGCCCCGACGATCGCCGGTTCGTGACCGCGATCGATCCGGCCACCGCGACCGTCACCGTCGGTGGGCGCGACGACGCCGCGGTCGCGGCCTTCAAGCTGGCCGACGTCCGCTGGCTCGGGCCGCGCGGCGATGGGCTGACCGTGCAGGTCCGTCACCGCGGCGCCCGCATCCCGGCGGTCGTGCGCGACGGCGCGCCGCCGGTGGTCGAGCTGGCCGAGCCGACGGTGGCCGCGCCCGGCCAGGCCGCCGTCCTCTACGATGGCGATCGCGTGGTCGGCGGCGGCTGGGTGTCGAGGCTCTGATCGATCGTCGCGTCGCCCGGCAGCGGTTCGACGCCGGTGTCGAGGTCGCCCGCGTCGAGCTCGCCCGGCTCGAGTTCGCCCACGTCGAGATCGCACGTGCCGAGCCGATCGGCGGCGTCGACGCTGGTCTCGGGATCGTCGAGCCAGGCGAAGCCGAGATCGGCGCGGGTCGGATCGGCGGCTGGATCCGCGGGCTCGTCGAGAGGCGCGGCCTGGGGGGCCCGCGGCCCGCGCAGCGGCGTGGTCGGCAGCGCCGGGAGCGCGGTCGGGATCGCCGACGGGATCGCCGACGGCAGCTCGCGCGGGATCGCGATCCGCTCGACGGTGTCACCGGTGGCGGCGGCGAAGGTCGGCACCGCCAGCGCGGGGCTCGACCCGGCCAGGAGCTCGTCGAGCCAGGCCGCCAGGCCGCGCGCGCTGGCGCCGCCGGAGGCGCGGGCCGCGGCCGCGGCCAGCTCAGCCGCGCTGCCGCGCCGACCCGGGGTCCGGTCGAGGGCGCGGTCGAGCGCGCGGGCCAGCTCGACCGGGAGCTCGCGCCGTCCGGCCAGCCGCGGGATCGGCTGTGAGCGCACCGCGACCAGGGTGGTCGCGACGTCGGGGTGATCGAACAGCGGCCGGCCGAACAGGAGCTCCCACGCGACCACCGCCAGGGCGAAGACGTCGGTCGCTGGGGTCGGGCGCTCGGCGCGAGTCTGCTCGGGGGCCATGTAGCGCGGCTTGCCTCGCAGCCGGCGCTGCTCGATGGCGTGGGTGAAGCTGGCGCGGGCCACGCCGAAGTCGAGGATCTTGACGTGACCCTCGGCGGTGACCATGACGTTGGCCGGCGACACGTCGCAGTGGACGATCGCCAGCGGCGCGCCGTCGGCGTCGGCCTTGCGGTGGGCGTAGTCGAGGCCGGTCGCGATCTCGGCGATCACATGGGCGGCCAGGGCCACCGGCATGCGCTGGCGCCGACCGGCCAGGCGCTCGAGGGCCAGGCGCAGGTCGCAGCCGTCGACCAGCTCCATCGTGAGGTACAGCTCGCCATCGACCTCGCCGAAGTCGACCACCTGGACCAGGTTCTTGTGCGACAGCCCGGCGGCGATGCGGGCCTCGTCGATGAACGACTGGATGAAGCGCGGCTCGCGGGCCTGGGCCGGGGCGATGCGCTTGAGCGCGAGGTGCTTCTCGAAGCCGGCCAGACCGACGCTCTTGACCCGCAAGACCTCGGCCATCCCGCCGCGGGCGATCGGCCCGAGGACGTGGTAGCGACCGATGCGCGCGGGCGGCTCCACGACCGGCAGTGTACCGGAAGCCGCGCGGGGCGCGCGATTTGCTATCGTGCCGCGGTGCCCGACGCGCCGGACCTGGCCGCCCTCGAAGCCGTGCTCGGCTACGTCTTCCGCGATCGCGATCACCTCGAGGTCGCGCTCCGCCATGCGTCGTGGTGGAACGAGCATCCGGGCACGGCCGGCGGCGACAACGAGCGCCTGGAGTTCTTGGGGGATGCCGTGCTCGACCTCGCGGTCGGCCATCGCCTGATGGTCCGGTTCCCGCACCTGCGCGAGGGCGAGCTGTCGGTGACCCGGGCCCAGGTCGTGAGCGAGGCCGGGCTGGCCGAGGTCGCGGCCGGCCTCGGGCTGGGCGCTTGGCTCCGCCTCGGCAAGGGCGAGGAGCGGAGCGGCGGGCGGACCAAGCGATCGATCTTGGCCGACGCCTTCGAGGCGGTCGTGGCGGCGGTCTATCTCGACGGCGGCTATCCGGTCGCGGCGGCGATGGTCGATCGCCTGCTGGCCCACCGCATCGAGACCGCTGAGCACGACGGCTTCTACGACTTCAAGACCCGGTTGCAGGAGGTCGCGCTGGCGCGGCTCAAGCTGATGCCGGTGTACCGCACCGTCGGCGAGATGGGGCCCGACCACGCCAAGCGCTTCGTGGTCGAGGTGTGGATCGGGGACACGATGTTCGCGCGCAGCGACGGCTCGTCGAAGAAGGCGGCGGAGCAGAACGCGGCGGCGGCGGCGGCGTTTCGGCTCGATGGCCTGACGCTGCCGAGCCCGGGGGACTGAGCGAAGGCGCGGTGGGGAAGGGGGGCGGGGGCGGAGGCGGAGGCGGAGGCGGAGGCCGAGGCGGAGGCCGAGACTGAGACCGAGACCGAGACCGAGACCGAGGCCGAGTCCGAGGCCGGAACCGGAACCGGAACCGGAACCCGAACCCGAGCCCGAGCCCGAACCCGAGACCGAGTCCGAGTCCGAGTCCGAGTTCGACCCCGACCCCGACCCCGAGTCCAATGGCTACGCGCGCGCGACTGTTGTGACCAGGAGACCGTCGACGAACCGCGGATCGAGGCGCGTCAGATCGAGGTGGGTCAGGGTCTCGGTCACGTCGTCGAGCCAGCCGCCGACCACCGCCGCCAGCCGGGCCGGCAAGCCACCGTCGGCGCCCAGGAGCTCGCGCACGGCGGTGAGGGCGGCGGGGCGATCGAGGCCGGGCACGGCCGCCGCGGCCGCCGCGAGCTCCCCGGGCGACAGCGCGCCGCCGGTCAGCTCCCCCGAGGCCAGCCAGCGGACCAGCGCGGTGCGGCCGTGGTCGTCGAGGGCCGGACGGGGCTCGG
>Ga0075163_10008180_pt1 | contig 13803 bp, 9 predicted proteins | sample JI1023141ADNA_FD_71478 | JGI IMG/M metagenome (GOLD analysis project Ga0075163, IMG submission 71478) | Wastewater effluent complex algal communities from Wisconsin, to seasonally profile nutrient transformation and Carbon sequestration -... | ecosystem: Engineered > WWTP > Effluent > Algae...
GCGGCGACCATGCGGTTCTCGGGGTACGAGAGGGCCGGGTCGTAGCGGTACGGCCACGTCGCGTCCATGTCCTTCGAGTGTTGGTAGAACTCGGAGATGACATCGCCGGACAGCTTGCTGGCGACCTCGCCGCAGGCGTGGCCTCCCATGCCGTCGGCCACGATGAAGACCTTCTCGTCCTCGATGAGCGAGAAGTAGTCCTCGTTGTGAGCACGTTTCATGCCCACATCTGTCTTTGCGGCATAGCGAAGTCGCACGACGGCTTTCATCCTAGCCCAGCGGGCCGATAGCTGGAAGGGGCGGCGCGTGTGGCGCGTGCCCGCTCGTGGTGGACTGCACGCCGGGAGGGCGACCGTGCGGAGACGGTGTTAGGGTTCGGGCGCATGGTCTCGGCACAGATTCTCACGGTCGGCGACGAATTGTTGTCCGGTGACACGGTGAACTCGAACCTGGCGTACCTGGGGGAGCGGTGCCGCCGGGCCGGGATCTCGGTGCTCCGTGCGGTTTCGGTGCGCGACCGTGTGGGGGAGATCGTGGCTGCGCTGCGAGATGCGGCCGGCTGGGCGGATCTCTGCCTGGTCTCGGGCGGGCTCGGGCCGACCTCGGACGACCTGACCGCGGAGGCCGTGGCGGTCGCTTGCGGGGTAGATCTGGTCCGCAACGAGGAGGCCGTGGCGGTCATGACCGAGATGTTCGCCAAATTCGGCCGACCGATGCCGGACATCAATCGCAAGCAGGCAGATCTGCCGGGGGGGGCGGACATGCTGGCCAACCCGATCGGCACGGCGCCGGGGTTCGCCGCGTGGTTGCCGGATCCGGCCGAAGGCGGCCGCCGCTGCCTCGTGGCCTGCATGCCGGGGGTTCCGCGGGAGATGCGGCGGATGATGGCCGAACAGGTCGAGCCGCGGATCCAGCGGGCGTTTGCGCTGCCGGCGGTGTTTCGCCGGATATACCGCGCGATCGGCCGCGGGGAGTCGGCGATCGCCGTCGACATCGAGCCGATCATTGCCGCGGCACGGACCCGGTCGCCGGGGCTGGCCGCGGTCTACCTTCATTACCGGGCCGCGGCGCCGCAGGTGCTGGTGATCGTCGAGGGCACGCCGGGACCGAACGGGGAGCGGGCGACGGCGGAGGAGCTGGCGGCGCTGGACCGGGAGATCGCGCCGGCGCTGCAACCGGCGGTTTATGGGATCGGTGAGGCGGATCTGGCCGAGCGGTTGATCGCGGCGCTGGCCCGCAACGGCCAGACCCTCGGGACCGCCGAGTCGTGCACGGGCGGGCGGGTCGGGGCGCTGTGCACGGGGGTGCCCGGGTCGTCGGCGGTCTACCTGGGCGGGGTGATCGCGTACCACAACTACATCAAGGTCCGGCTGCTGGGGGTCGACCAGGGGTTGATCGACGCCAACGGGGCGGTGTCCGAGCCGGTCGCGCGGGCGATGGCCGACGGAGCCCGGCGGGCGCTGGGCACCGACTTCGCGGTGGCCGTGACCGGGATCGCCGGGCCCGGCGGCGGGACGGAGGAGAAGCCGGTCGGCACGGTCGACGTGGCGGTGTCCGACGCCGGCGGGACGACCTACAAGCGGCTGAAGCTGTTCGGCGAGCGGGCCCTGATCCAGCACGTGTCGGCGATGTGGGCGCTCAAGATGGTGTGGGACCGGATGATCGAGCTGGGGCTGACCGAGGTCGGGGTCCAGGATTGAGGTATTAAGGAAGCAGGGTGAGCTGTCCGATCGGGCCTGTCCGATCGGCCAGGGCCGCGGGGCGAGCGGAGGCCGAGCAGGGGGGTGGGTGTCAAGCGTCGGGCGACCGATTACGCTCGACACGGAACACTTGTTCTCCTATAGATCATGCGCCGCGGTTAAAGTTCGCGCGAGGACACCACAACACATGGCGAATGCACCCAATACACCAGCATCGGGTCCGACTCCGGCCGGAGCCCAACGAGATTCGGCGATCGACCTGGCCCTGGCGACGATCGAGAAGCAGTTCGGCAAGGGCTCGATCATGCGGCTCAGCAAGGACGGGAAGCTCCCGGCCGGCGATGTGAGCGTGATCCCGACGGGCGCGCTGCCGTTGGACATCGCCCTGGGGATCGGCGGGCTGCCGCGTGGGCGTATCGTGGAGATCTACGGGCCGGAGTCGTCGGGCAAGACGACGTTGACGCTGCACGTGATCGCGGAGGCGCAGAAGCGTGGCGGTGTGTGCGCGTTCATCGACGCGGAGCACGCCCTCGACGTGAGCTATGCGCGAAAGATCGGTGTGAAGACCGACGACCTCCTCGTGTCGCAGCCGGACTTCGGCGAGCAGGCGCTGGAGATCTGCGACACGCTGGTCCGCTCCGGGGCGATCGACGTCATCGTCATCGACTCGGTCGCGGCCCTGACCCCGAAGGCCGAGCTCGAGGGCGAGATGGGCGACAGCCACGTCGGCCTGCAGGCGCGACTGATGAGCCAGGCGCTGCGCAAGCTGACCGGTTCGGTCGCTCGCTCGCGGACGATGGTCGTGTTCATCAACCAGCTGCGCATGAAGATCGGCGTGATGTTCGGGTCGCCGGAGACGACGACCGGCGGCAACGCGCTGAAGTTCTACTCGTCGATCCGCCTCGACATTCGGCGCATCGGGGCGATCAAGGAGGGCGAGCAGGTCGTCGGCAACCGGACCCGCGTGAAGGTGGTGAAGAACAAGCTGGCCCCGCCGTTCCGCGAGGTCGAGTTCGACATCACGTACGGCGAGGGTGTGTCGCGCGAGGGGGCGATCATCGACCTCGGCGTCGACTCGAAGGTGGTCGAGAAGGCGGGCGCGTGGCTGTCGTATCACGGCGACCGCATCGGCCAGGGCCGTGAGAACGCCAAGAAGTTCCTCAAGGAGAACCCCGACATCTGCATCAAGATGGAGGCGGAGATCCTGGCCAAGCACAACATCACGGTCGCGGCGGGTGGCTCGCAGGCGGCGGTCGCGGCCGCGGCGGTGACGGCCGCGGCGGACGAGAAGGCCGGGAAGTCGAGCGCGGTGCCCGTCGCGGCGGCGCCGGCCAAGGGCGGGCCGCCGATGAAGGTGGTCGCCCCGCCCGAGGACGACAAGGCGAAGTCGAAGGCGCCGCCGCCCAAGGCTGCGGGCAGCAAGTAGTCGGGTGGTTCAGCGTGTGCGGACGGATTATCCTGTGCGGATGGTCCGTCCGTGCGCGTTGGTAACGGTCGTGGTGTTCGGCGGGTGCGTCGGGGAGGAGAAGGTCCCTCTCGAGCCCGCGCCGCTGGCGGAGGTCTGCGGGTCCGAGGGTGCGGTGCGGCTGCTGGCGCTGGGGCCTGACGAGTGGGTGGTCAGCCAGCGGGCGTTCGGCGAGCGGATCGTGGTCGTCGTGGGCGAGGAGGTGCGGGTCGACAACGGGTTCCGGCAGCTTCCGGAGACGACGACGGTGCACGCGTTCGGGCCGTGCGGGGAGGACGCGGCGGTGGTGGGTCGCAACCTCGATAACCTGAAAGAGGAGCCGCGCTGGCCGGGGGTGGCGCTCGGGTGCACGTTGGAGGGGCGAGATCTCGTTCGTCTGGATCTGTCGGGGGCGAGCGATCCGGTGGTGCTGGCCGACGACGGGTGCGGCGCGAGCGTGACGGAGTATGGGCTGCTCACGTGGGCCGATGCCGGGGTCAAGGACGGGGCCTCGTACTGGACGGCGGACTTCTTTCCGCTGCTCGATGAGCAGGCGCCGGTGTTCGGCGAGGCGATCCGCGTGGCCAAGCCGGTGCCGGTCGTCAACTCGATCACCGGGACAGTCTCGCTGGGGTCTGACGAGGTGTTGATGGTCGAGGACGGGGAGCTCGCCCGGTACGCGATCCCCGAGCTGACGCGGAGCGTGCTCGAGCGTGACGTCGTGACGTTCGCGGGGTCGGACGACGAGCGCTATCTGCTGTACCAGCTGGGCCCGAGCAGTGGGGACGACCCGTACAACCCGATCGGACCGATCTACATCCGCGATCGTAGGACCGGGACCAGCATGCCGATCGGCAGCGGGGCGCTCACGCTGGGGTATCCATACTTCTTCGGGTCCGACTTCGCCGCGGTGATGCTCGGCACGACGAACCAGCGCCAGCTGCTGGTGTCGCTGCCGGAGTTCGAATTCATCGAGGTGCCGGAGGGACAAGATCTGCAGCTACGGCTGGCGGACGGCCGGTGGTTGTCGATGCCGCAGGACGACTACAACGGGCCGTGGTACGTCGTCGATCTCGAGGCCGGGGAGGCGACGCTGGTGGCCGACGGTCGGGGACGGCGGATGGGGATCACCGAGACGTCGCTCGATCTCTTGTTGAACAGCGGTGGGAAGCCGCGGCAGATCGGGCCCTGGATGCGGTACTTCTTCGACGGGCGCGCGCCGCAGACGCTGGCCGAGCGTGCCACGGCCAGCGCGGTGCTGCGCGAGGACGGACGGATCGTCACGCTCGTCGATGTCGACGAGCAGTACCGGGGCGAGATGACGCTGGTGGATCCATCGACCGGCGTGGCGCTGCGGCTCGACGGACGCGTGAGCACGACGATCGACCCGAAGTCCTGGCAGCACCCGGTGGTGAAGGACGCGGTGGTCTACGGGGTCGTCGACGGCGAGCGCTCGGGCGTGTGGGTCGCGCGGCCGGCGGCGGCGGACTAGGCGGGGATCCAGGTGCCGTGGAAGCCGAGCGGGGTGGGGATCGGCATGCGGGCGCGGGCGACGGTGTGGAGGTCGGCGGCGTCGAGGATCAGCAGTTCGCCGGTGTGGTCGGCGGCGTCGTAGCACATCGAGAGCAGCCAGCCGTCGTCCTCGGCGGTGGCGCCGGGGCGGGGCACGAACACGGGCTCGCCGGTGAGGTTCTGGCCGAAGTCGCGGAAGGTCGAGCCGGGGCCGGTGGTGTCGACTTTAAGAATGCCGGTGCTGTACGGCTGCGTGCGGTCCACGGGGCGGGCGATCGAGAAGATGTAGCGGTGGGGCTGGGCGCTGCGGGCGGGGTTGATCGTCGGGAGGTCGCCGGGGTGGTCGGTGAGGCGGCGCTCGTCGGTGTGGCCGGTGCGTACGTCGATCGTGTAGCGGGTGAGGATCGGCGGCGGGTAGTCGACGGGCTGGCCGCTGAGCATGCGGGCGATGGTGTCGGCGGTCGGGACGCGGTCCATGCGGGCGGCGTCGACGATGACATTCTCGCCGTCCTCGAAGGCGTTGGCGAAGTGGTAGGCGAAGCAGGGGCGGGCGTTGATGATGCGCGCCTGGGTGCCGCGGCGGGGGTAGAGGAGGATCTGCGTCGACTCGGCGTTGGCCTGCAGGGTCTCGGCGGGGGCGGCGAGGCCGAGCAGCGAGCGGCGGACGTCGAAGGTCGCGGGGGTGAAGAAGAAGACGCGGTAGCGCGGGGTCAGCGTGAAGTCGTGGATGAAGCCCATCGCGGGCAAGGTGGTCCGCTCGTGCTGAATGCAGGTGCCGTCGGCGGCCTGGCGGTAGAGGTGGAGGGTCGGCGTGGGGCCGCCGGCGACGCCGAAGTTGTAGAGCTCGCCGGTCGTGGGGTCGAGGCGCGGGTGGGCGGAGTAGGGCAGCTCGCCGCCGCGGAGCAGGCGGTCGGCGAGGGTGTCACCGCGCAGCATGCCGCCGAGGTCGTCGCGGGCGAGGGTGTCGAGGGTGAGCGGGTCGATGCGGTGGGGCAGGCCGCCCTCCCACAGGGCGTAGAGGCGGCCGGCGTGCCACAGCACGGAGGTGTTGGCGGCGTTCTTGAAGCGGGTGCGCAGGAAGTTGTGGATGAGGCCGCCGGGGACGTTGGTGCCGAAGCTGCGAAACAGCATCTTGCGGGCGGCCTCCTCCTCGAGGAACTCGCGGGTGCGGACGTAGCGGTTGCGGTGGACGAGGCCGCGGTCGGTGAAGCCGAAGCGGTGGAGGTGGCCGTCGCCGTCGAACAGGTGGTTGTAGCGCTGGCCGTGGACCTCGAGGCGGCCGGGGCCGTTGCGGATGAGGGTGCCGCGCAGCTCGCGAGGGAGGGCGCCCTCGACGATGGGGAGCAGGCCGTCGCACTCCTCGGTGATGGAGGTGTTCGAGCGGAGGTAGACCTCCTGCAAGGAGGTGGGGGCGTCCAGGGTGTACGCGGCGGCGACGACGGACATCATGGGGCGGCATAGTCGGGGTCCGAGGAAATTGCCAGCGGCGCGTCCGGAACTTGTGCGCGGTTCTCCGCGGCGCCGGGGCGGTTGTGGTAGGGTCCGCGGCCGATGCGGAGGTCGTCCGTGATAACGCTTGTCGGGGTCCTGGGGGCCGGGGGAGGGTGTAGCCGGCCGAATCCGGGGTTCGAGGTCGCGGTCCACACGAGCACGACGGGGTCGCTGGACGACAGCAGCTCGGGCGCGCCGACCACGGCGCTGCCGCCGATGACGACGACCGGTGAGACGACCGGCGCGGTCACGGTGACGACCGGCGACGAGTCGACGAGCACGTCTTCGTCGTCGTCTTCGTCGTCGTCGAGCGGCGATGGGAGCAGCGGCGAGAGCAGCACCGGGGAGGTGCCGTGGCCGGTCGACTGCGGTGTGGACGAGCGGGTGAAGACGCTGGCGGGGCACGCGACCGCGGACACTTTCTTCGTCAACCTCGTCGCGGGGGACAACAACTGTCTCGGCAACATGGGGGTCGGGAAGTGCCCGGATCAGTCGCTCGGGGCGGTGCCGACGTTCAAGGTGTTCCACGTCGGGGCCGACGATCCGGCGGGGGACTTCGCGGGGCTGTTCGCGGTGCGGTTCGGGCTGGGGAAGCCCGTGCATGACGGGCTCGAGGTGCCGCCGGAGGCGTTCCTCGGGGTCGAGGTGACGCTGCGGCTGGGGCGCGGGGAGGACGTCGAGCTGGCGCTGCCGCCGATGAGCTTCGACATCTATCAGATGCCGCCGGTCGATGTGCAGCAGCGGCCGATGGACATGCCGTGGAACGAGGGCGACAACGCGGTGATGAAGGTGTGCGGGCTCGATGAGGCGTCGTACAACTGCAAGCGCTGCGACGAGAGCATGCAGGAGCAGGCGGTGTGTCTGACGCCGTGGCCGAACGACTTTCCGTGGCAGCCGGGCGTGGGTCTGGTGATGACGGCGGAGTTCGCGGGGGTGATGGCGCCGGAGGGGGACCTGCAGTTCCTCATCCCGGGGGTGATCGACGAGTGGGACTGGCTGTTCGCGGAGGGGCTGCTGCTCGTGCCGCAGAACCTCGACGTGATGCCGAAGCCGGTCGAGGTGCGGGCCCGCGAGTACGCGGACGAGATGGCGCGACCGTTCATCAAGGTCGTGCACTGCCCGTTCAAGGAGGGGTAGGGCGGGTCAGCTGGCGAACGCGAGCTCGAGGGCCTCGGCGACCGTGCGGGCGAGCAGGAGCTCGACGCCGGCGGGCAGGCCATCGCGCAGGTTGTGGGCCTTCTTGGGGCCGGCGGGCAGGATGACGCGGCGCAGGCCGAGGCGGGCGGCCTCCTGCAGGCGGGCCTCGCTGCGCGGGGCGGGGCGGAGCTCGCCGGTGAGGCCGAGCTCTCCGAAGGCGATGGTGCCGGCGGGCAGCGGCTGGCGGCGGTGGCTCGAGGCGATCGCTAGGAGGACGGCGAGGTCGCTGGCGGGTTCGCTGAGGCGCATGCCGCCGACGACGTTGAGGAAGACGTCCTGGTCGAGCACGAACAGGCCGGCGTGGCGGTCGAGGATGGCGAGCAGCATGGCGAGGCGCACGGGGTCGACGCCGACGCAGGTGCGCCTGGGGTTGCCGAAGCTGGCGGCGAGCAGGGCCTGGACCTCGAGCAGCAGCGGGCGGGAGCCCTCGAGGGTGGCGGTGACGCAGGAGCCGATGGCGGGGGCGTCGCGGCTGGTGAGGAAGGCCTCGGAGGGGTTGGCGATCTCTCGCAGGCCGGCGCCGTGCATCTCGAACACGCCGAGCTCCTGGGTGCTGCCGAAGCGGTTCTTGGTGGCGCGCAGCAGGCGGGTCGCGCGTTCGTCGTCGCCCTCGAACGAGAGCACGGCGTCGACGAGGTGCTCGAGCAGGCGGGGGCCGGCGAGCTGGCCGTCCTTGGTGACGTGGCCGACGACGACGACGGGCACGCCGTGGTGCTTGGCGAACGCGACGAGCTGGCTGGTGACCGCGCGGATCTGGGTGAGGTTGCCGGGCAGGCCGTCCTGCGTGCCGCTGTACACGGTCTGGACCGAGTCGACGATCACGGCGCCGAGGGTCTTGGCGCGCTCGTTGGCGGCGCCGAGGATCTCCTCGATGCGCTGCTCGGCCATCAGCAGGAGGTTCTTGTGGCTGGCGGCGAGGCGGGCGCAGCGGGACCCGACCTGGGCGACCGACTCCTCGCCGCTGGCGTAGAGGACGACGCCGGCGCGGCGGGCCAGGCCGACGCTGGCCTGCAGCAGCAGGGTCGACTTGCCGATGCCGGGCGGGCCGCCGAGCAGGACGACGCTGCCGGGCACGAGGCCGCCGCCGAGCACGCGGTCGACCTCGTTCATGCCGCACGGGCGGCGCGGCTGGTTGTCGACCTCGGTCTGGGCGTCGGTCGAGGCGACGACGCGGGCGTGGCCGGCGGGGCGCTCGCCCGGGGTCGGCGCGGGGTGCTCCTCCTCGACGGTGTTCCACGCGTCGCAGGTCGGGCAGCGGCCGTACCAGCCGCCGGTGACGGCGCCGCAGGCCTGACAGACCCAGCGTGGGGCGACCTTCTTGGCTTTGCTCATGCGCGCGTGAGGGTGACGCGGTGTGTCACCACGGGCAACCTGGAACGACCTTACGGCACCAAGTCAAGAGCAGGAACGACTGATGCGTGAAGCGCGCTGACGAGGTAGGAGACAGGAACTTATAAGTATTTGAAAGCTAAATACTTTTCCTGAATTTTAGATTTTCCAAAATCGGAAAACACTCAATTTTGGAAAATAGAGTTAGAAATCGCTCTTATTTTTCCTGAATTTTGGATTTTCCAAAATTGGAAAACACCCTATTTTGGAAAATAGGCTTTGGCGGATCTCAAAAATCCAATCGAACAAGAGCTTTACCGCGCTCTCGCGGGTGAAGGCTCGGCGGACTTTTTCAGGCCGGTCAGGTTCGAGATCGCAACGTCGGAGGCTTTGCGGGGTGATGGTGGGTTCGACGGGGTGTTGACCGCGAGGTGGCGGGACCGGGTGCAGCGGTTCGGATTTCAGTGCAAGCGCACATGGTCGCAGCTCTCGATGCAACGCTTCAAGAAGAGCATGGAGGGGGCGTTGAAGGGTGGGCTCCTTCCGTTGCTCGTGACCTCGTACTTGAGCGACGGGCAGCTCGACGAGCTCGAGGCGGCGGAGGTCAGCGGGATCGATCTGAACGGCAACGGGTTGCTGCTGGCTTCGGATCTTTACGTACGGAGGACGGGGGCGAAGGATCGGCGCAAGGTGGACATGCCTGTTTCGACGGTCTACCGCAGCTGGAAGGTCGCCTCGCTGGTGCCGCGTTTGTTCGTCGCGGAGGTCCGCTTTCCCACAGTCCAGTCGGTATTGGACGCGTGTCACGGGCGCATGATCAGGGTCAACGGCGGCGAGCCGCTGTTGCACCTCTCGACCGTCTCGAAGGCGCTCACGTTGCTCGAGAAGGACCTCGTGGTCGGGAGATCGGGTCGCGAGACCAGGCTCCTCGATCCGGAGCGTCTGCTCGCTCGGCTTGTCGGAGCGTATCGGCCGCCGGTCGCCACGGCGCGGTTCGTCGGGCGCACGCGACTCCCCGCCGCACAGGTGTGGGAGACCCTTCGCCAGCTGAGGGGGGTGCGGGCCGTGACCACCGGCCGCGGTACGGCGCCGCGTCACACCGATCTCGCCGGAGCGGACCTTCTTCAGCTTTATGTGTCTGATGCGGCGCAGGTCGTGACGGCGGTCGCGGCGACGGCCACCGAGGCCTTCCCGAACCTCGAGCTCATCGAGACCGGTGAAGAGGGCGTCTACTTCGATGCGAGGGACGACGCCGGGGTCGTCTGGGCCTCGCCGCTCCAGACGCTCCTCGAGATTTCTGCCGGCGGCGCCCGCGAGGTCGAGGCGGCCAAGGCGCTGCGGGCTCGGATGCTCATGCAGATGCAGGGAGCGACGAGGCACGTGAAGGAGTGATGAGGCCATGTCCTTTTTGATCGTGGAGCCGTATCTGGTCGAACTGGTCCGTCGAATGGATACGGAGGGGTTCCCGCTCATCGTGGCTGGCGGTCTGGGCCTTCACCTCAAGCGTCGCTGGGTCCGACAGCAGGTGCTCGACCATGGGCGAGAGACGCTCATGGCGATCGTGCCCGAGGCACGCCCGACGAAGGACATTGATGTGTTTCTGCGGATGGATGTCTTCGTGCAGGGAGAAGGGGAGCACGTCGAACGGTTCCGGCGAGCGCTGGAGGGCCTATCGTACGAAGTTAAGACGGAATTTTTCCAATTCAGTAAGAGGGATACCGACGTCAGTATCGACTTACACACACGCATGCCGAACCAGCAAGAGCTTGTCGTCGTGAAGTGCAACAAGCAGCGGGTCGGCCGGAAGAAGCAGCCGTCGCTGAAGCTCCATGCCTATGGGACGCCGGAGGCGTTCGCCATCGATGATAAGCCGCAGACGCTGCCGCTGATCGGTGAGGATCCCGAGGGGCAGCGATTCGAAGGCCACGTTCGGGTGCCGCACCCGTTCGCGGCACTGTGTATGAAGATCCAGGCCGCCAAGGACTTTGAAGATCTGTCACCGGCCGAGCGGGAAGACGAGGAGAACGCGAAGGGACAGAAGCATGCCTTCGACCTCTACTTGTTGCTGGCGATGCTGGATCTGCAGGAGGTCGACGAGATCAGGGAGCTCGTGCGGAGCCACGCCGAGAATCCCCTGTTCGCGGGGATCCGGACGGGTCGGCGTGAGATCTTCGGGGTGCCGGACAGCCCCGGGTGTCGCACGATCCGGAAGGAGGCGCAGAGACTCGGTGAACGGATCGAGCTCGAGCGCTTCACGGTGTTGCTCGGCGAGCTGTTCGCGTGAGCGAGTCGCGGCCAGCGGCCTTCGGCTAGAAGCGGATGCCGAGCTGGGCCTGGATGGTCTGGGCGGCCTTGGCGTCGCCGTTGTTCTGGATGGTGGTGATGTCGTATTTGCCGGTCGAGCGGTTGAACGCGCCGAACGGGAACATCACGCCGTACTGCAGCTGGAAGAAGATGGGCTCTTGCTGGTCGTGGTAGCGGAACGCGAAGTCGAGCTCGAGGCCGTAGTTGGACTTGTCGCCCCAGGTGGCGGTGCGCTGCTGGGCGACGGCGTACTCGATGTCGAGGCGGCCGGAGAAGTTGTTCTCGAAGAAGTAGAAGGCGATCCAGGGCTTGAAGTAGGCGGCGTTGGAGGCGGTGCCGAGCAGCTCGCGGAACAGCAGGAGGTCCTGGATGTACGCGGGGTTGAAGCGGAAGTTGGTCCAGGTGCCGTCGTTCCCCTGGATGAGCGGGTTCTGCGGGTTGAAGTAGGGCGAGCCGCTGGGGTCGCCGCTGGCGAAGCCGTGGTCGAGGCCGAGGTGGAAGCGGTCCTTGAACAGGCCGTACTTGAACTCGAGGGCGTAGCCGAACTGCAGGAAGCGGCGCTTGGTGATGTCGGTCTGGCCGATGTTCTGGTACTCGAAGCCGGCCTGGTTGACGTCTTCGGACAGGTCGCGTTCGAAGAAGCGGCCGATGACGCCGGCGCCCTCGAGCTCGATGCGCAGGGTCTTCCAGTTGATGCGGAGCCACACGTCGGGGGTGAGGACGAGGGCGCGGCGGCGCATCAGCAGGTTGGCGTAGTTCTGGATGCCGCTGTCGCCGAGGTCGTCGAGGTCGCCGTTGCCGAGGGCGTTGCCGTGGCGGCCGACGCCGTTGTCGCTGTTGCCGTCGCCGTCGGACCACTTGGGGTTGGTGCCGAGGCCGTCGCCGATGCCGGGGCTGCCGGTGACGCGGTCGACGGCCTGGCTGCGGATCCAGACGATGGCGCCGTAGTTGACGACGGGGCGGCCGAGCGAGAGCTTGCGCTGCAGCATGGCGGGGTCGTCGCGGCGGAGGATGGAGAGGCGCCACTGGTAGACGTTGTCGAACCGCTCGGCGCTGAAGTCCTGGCCGAGGCGGTTGCTCGAGGCCCACGACGGGCCGAGCAGCTGCGAGGTGGTCGGGCCGCTGGAGGCCCAGTCCCACGACGCCTCGAGGGTGTGCACGCTGCGGCGGTCCTTGCCGAAGTCGAAGCCGAGGCGCAGCGAGTCGATGCTGTCGCCGTAGTCCATGTCGAGCATGCGGACGATGTCGCTGCGGTCGCCGCGGTAGTAGCCGTTGCCGTCGTTGGCGACGATGCCCATGCCCCAGTGGTGGGGCATGCGGCCGAACTTGATGTCGAGGCCGAAGCCGAAGCGGATGTGGCCGTAGGCGCGCTTGACGGTGATGCTGTCGGCGAAGCTGTTGCGGCCGTCGCTCGGGGGCATCTGGGTGCGGGTGTACAGGTCGATCGGCGCGTAGGGGTTCTCGCCGAGGAACGAGTCGGGGGTGCTGCCGAGGACGAGGTTGTCGAGCGCGTCGATGGTGGCGTGGACCTTGACGGTGTCGGTGATGTGGAGGGTGGGCTCCATGCGCAGGCGCATGTTGGCGGACCCGAACCCGTTGCGGCGGCCGCACCGGCGCTGGGCCTTGCTCGAGTTGATGCCGCGGTCGAGCAGGCCGCCGAGGCAGTTGGCGTCGTTGCCGCCCTGGCTGATCGGTGAGCCGGCGCCGTCGACGGTCTCGTTGGCGACGGCGGGCGGCGGGAAGAATTTGTTGTCGGCGGACGCGTTGTCGCTGTAGGTCCCGCCGATGCTCGACTGGTTGCCCTTGCCGAGGCCGAGGTCCATGCGATGGAAGTAGTCGGTGCGCATGCGCATGTAGCCGTGCAGCTCGAACAGCTGGAGCTGGCGGAGCCCGCGGGGCTGGGCGGGCACCGGCTCGATCGGCTGCAAGGCGGTCTTGTCCTTGGGGGCGGCCTCGGCGGGGCCTTCTTTCTTCTCCTTGCCGCCTGGTTGCGGCGCGCCGGCCCCCATGCCGCCCATGCCGCCGCCGCCGCCCATGCCGCCCATGCCGCCCATCGGGGCCTGTGAATGGGCCGGACGGGCCGCCAGCAGCGCGAGGAGGGCGACCAGGGCCGGGGCGGCGGTTCGTTGCATGAGAGACGGCTTCGGCAAGGCGCCGGACGCTAACAACCGCGCAGGGGGGCGTCAACCAGCTGCGGGCGGAAGATGGACCAGAGTTGCGAGCCGCGACGATGGCCCCTAACGTGCCGGGCATGACGAGCCTCTGGCAGCCGGGTCAGCTCCTCTTCGTCGGATTCGAAGGCACGGAGGTGCCGCGTGAGTTGGCCGAATTGGTGGCGCAGGGCCGCATCGGCGGCGTCATCCTGTTCGCCCGGAATATCGAGGGACCGGCGCAGGTTGCCGGTCTCACCGCGGCCCTGCACGCGGCGGCTCCTGCGGGCGCGCCGGTGCTGCTGGCGATCGACCAGGAGGGCGGACGGGTGCAGCGGCTGCGTGCGCCGTGGACCGAGTGGCCGCCGATGCGCTGGCTCGGCGAGCGCGACGATCTCGCGGCGACGACGGCGGTGGCCACGGCGCTCGCGCGGGAGCTCGGAGATCTGGGGATCGGCCTGGACTTCGCGCCGGTGGTCGACGTCGACACCAATCCGCTGAACCCTGTGATCGGCGATCGCAGCTTCTCGCGCGACCCGGCGCGTGTGGCGAAGCACGCGGCGGCGTTCATCACGGCGATGCAGGCGGCCGGCGTGGCCGCGTGCGCCAAGCACTTCCCCGGCCACGGCGACACGCAGTCGGACAGCCACCTCGAGCTGCCGCGGCTCGACCACGA
>Ga0075163_10008181_pt1 | contig 13803 bp, 5 predicted proteins | sample JI1023141ADNA_FD_71478 | JGI IMG/M metagenome (GOLD analysis project Ga0075163, IMG submission 71478) | Wastewater effluent complex algal communities from Wisconsin, to seasonally profile nutrient transformation and Carbon sequestration -... | ecosystem: Engineered > WWTP > Effluent > Algae...
TAATGAATTTCATTATGAATGTATCACCATCGTCTATTAGTGGTCTTGATGAATCATTCCTCTTTCTTATTATTGCTGCAAGTTGCATATTTGATGGAGCTTTTAATCCAGTAGTTAATTGGATTGATGTATTATCTGTTTGGCTTATAGCAGAAAATATTATAGCCTGCACACCTGTGTCTGAATAAAACTTCTGCTTCCATGCTTCTACCCAAGAATTATATGTTCCATCCCAATTCTTGCGACCACCTGGATAGTTTTGTGCCATATGTTCATAGTCATATCTAGCTAATCCTTCAAAGGTATAGCCCTTTTTTGAAACTAATGAATTTTTAGTATTTGGATTTTTAAATTTAGTTATTATTGCCCTATATCCTCTACCACCCTGTTGACACATCATGTAGAAGTTAAAATATGAATCTTTATTTAATTGTAACGATACAGAATTTTTACTCATGAGTTCTGGAATAACATATGCGTGCCAAAATTTAATAGCCGCATCTATATTGGTGACTGGGTCATTCCATTTAGAAAATGCACCACTATATAGTTTGTTTAATGCATCTTGACTTAATTGAAACAGCCCGAAGAATAATCCATTTGGACTTACGACTTCAGGATCTCCACCAGACTCTGTTGTCATTATATGTCTAACAAGATCTCTGGTAATCTTGAAATCTTTTATTGATTTTGACTCTGTATTGCTTTTGTTTCCAGATTTTGATACGTATAGATTGTATCTTTCCATTGTCAAGTCTATATACTTACTAAGTCTTTCGAGTCTTCCTTTTACATCCTTTTGTTTCTTGGTTGTTTTTCTATTCTTTTTGGCTTCTTCTTGGCTTTGGGGTTTTGGAATATTATCACTTTGTATGTATTCAACTTCTCCAAATCTCTTATCGCCCTCTGTTTTTAATGTATCAATTTTAAATTCATCTTTGCTGAATTCCTCAACTGCATCTACAAGTGATATTAGAGTTGTAGAGTCCATATACGTATCTTGATTTAGAAAGAAGAACGGAGAAAATCTTCTGGCATCAGATTCGCCAAGATAGTTAGATGCAGCAACTGTTTTGTTTTTGTCTGCATACCCCTTGATTAAAGATGAGTATAGTTCCATATCGGGAATAGCTTCGCCCTTGATCTCGTTAAACTTTCCACCGAGAGCTTTTACACTCAAGGCGTCATATCCTTTCTTTACAATAGTTCTATATATTTCAATATATTGAGACTCATCATTGTCCTCAACATTCTTGTCGTTTAATTTAAATAGACCAGCATCAACAGATCCTTGAAGCATCTGTTCTATACCAACAGATATTGCACCAAACATCTTTCTAAATTCGTATGAAGTTAAATCTAGTGCTCTTCCATTGTTATCCACTTTTGCTTTTACATATGCAGATATTTCTCTTAACTTATCTGCTGTATCAATTAGCCCCTTTCTATATGTAGCTGGTTTTGGTATTTTACTTCCAGTAGCTCCATTTATGAATGATTGTGCTTCTATGTATATTGCAGCAACTATTCCATGTATATTATCCTTTCCATTTGAACCAGATGTTCTTACTGCTGTAGATTCATTTGCAGATACGGGTGTTATCTCTGCTAATTTGTTTGCAAGAATATCATTTGGACTTATGTGTCCATGTAATTTTTGACTCGCATCTACTTCTTCAATGATCTTTTCTGAAACAAGATCGGAACCAGCTCTAGGGAGAACCTCCATTCTTGCATACATCTCTAATAGTTGCGCACCTATCTCTATCATTGGATACATATCAGCTTCTGATAGTGAAGTGCTTGCAAGTGATAGATTAGATCTACCTATCATGTCTGTGAGATCTGATTCTATAAAGTTTATGGAAACACCTTGTCTTCCTTGGTCGTCAGCAGATTCAAATGATGTCTCATTATCTAGTATGAAGTAATTAGCTCCAGAAAGTATATTTGCTATACTTCTTATTCTTAATGACTTGAATGGCATCTTATTGCCATTTACAACATGCATCTGTTCTGCTTCTCTAAGGCTTTGGGCGAGTAGTTCGTATGGCTTTATATTGTAATCTGACATGTCTTCGTATTCGAATTCAGAATTATTAACAGTTAATTCTATAGTCATAGATGCAGGATTTTTACCAAGATATTGGATGTGTGGTTCCATATACATCTGTAATTGGTTTGCTGCGATACTGTTTCTTTTTGTGACAGTTATAGACTGAACTTCGAATGTTTTTGATAATCCATCTTTTATAACAAATAGGGGCATATCCTGATAAACTATCCAGTAGTTCAGGGCCATATTCTCTTCGTTGTTTTTATTTGATTTAAAAGTATTTACATATGAAATTGACTTCACATCATCTTCTTCAAATCCAGCTAATGCCACATTGTCTTTTATTATCTTATATGGAGCTTCTGCAAACTCTCCAGTTGCTTGATATATCTGTGGTCTACCAAATATAACTTCTCCAACATCATCTGTTAAGAAGTCCATTCCGATATCAAATTTCTTTTGTTTTACTGATGTGTCATGTATGAAGTAGTCGTTGAATATTTCTGATTCTGCTAAGCTATTAACAGTTCTTAACTCTACTCCCTTTTTGTTATTATCTACCTTTATTCTTGAGTTTGATTTTTCTGATTTTTCATATGTTAAGAATGCGAAGTCTTTTACGTATGGTATATGATTAAAGTAGTGCATATCAATAGTTATAAAGATTGCATTTTTTGCTTTATAGTCATGTTTTATTGACCATTCTTTTACTGCATACATTCCATATTCAGTTATTGATCTACTTACTGTTGGCACAAATTGAGATAGTCTATCTGATTTTATAAATACAAATGGATACTTTTCCAACTGAGTGCATAGTGACACCAATGACTTTTGATCAGAAGGTTCATCTAGATCAAATGCCATAGTTACAACATACGTCGCTATGGCTGAATTTGATGATACTGAATATGTAGAAACGTCTCTTATTGCCGATACAGAGTCTGAGAACCTTTGGTCAAAGACTTGTATATCTGTTGGATTAACTCTTAATGCAAGATTGTTTATTATGAATAGTTCTTGTGACATATTAGTAACTACTATCTCTTTTATCTCTTATTGTTATGTTTGTTCTGCCATTCTTATGACCGAAGGTGTCTCTTTTTAGGCGAGAAGATGAGGCTCCCTTTTCTTTGTAGGAACCTTTTATGTTGGTTGATCTTCTATTGTCAAATGATTTCTTTTTAAACACTTGAGCATTTTCTGATTGTAATGGTGGAAGTATACCATCACTAGTTTCAAATGGTAAAGATTCCTTTGTCATTTCTGGTTTATCGCCACCAAAAACTAGCGCAGTTGCAGCTAATCCAGCAAGTCCTAATCCTATTGGTTTCTTATTCGCTATAATATTTCTCTTGATATGATGAAATGCATTGGACGCTTTTCTTCTGAATCCATCTAGGATTTCAGGAATTTCTTCTCCTGGTCTTGTTGTTATCTCGCCTGTCTTTGCATACTTTTGAGTCTCTTCTATAATCTGGTCGAATGTTCTTGCACCTCTAAAGTCTTGTATTCTTCCTCCATTGGCTTCTATTTCCTCTACGTGTGCTTTGGCAGCCGAAGTAATATCGCTCATTGCACTGTCGTATATGGCCTTAACATCATCTGTCATATTCGCGCCGAATAGTGACGTTGTAGCTTTCTTGAAGTCTGCTTCAAACTCTCCAGCTTTACCAGTCTTATTATGAAGCTTTGCATATGCTGCCTTTAGGGATTCTATTTCTGAGATACCTGCTGCATTTTGCAAATCCAATGAAGATCTATGTGCCGATTTTATTAGTGATTCTGTTATGTTATGTATAAGTGTACGTCCAACTATAGACCTTTTCATTAATTCGGATGGATCTTTTACGGTTGCATTTAAATGTCTGGTTAGCGCCTCTGTTAGATTCATGGAAAGATCTGTCGTGTGCGATGCCAAGAATTTTCTCTGCTTTGACTTCAAGGAAGAATGTGCCTGGTGCGATATATAGTCTAGTTCACTCATTACTGAAGAGTGCATTACTGTATTGGCTTTATTTCCTTTTCTTGAAAGAGATGTGGCCATTGCTTCCGCATCATTAAAAGCTTCTGACTGCGCATCCATTAACTTCTTTATAAAAGCTGTATGTGCCTCTAAGTCTTCAAATCCTGCCTGGAAATTAACAGAGGCAACCTTTAGCATATCGTAGTCAAAGTCTGTAAATTGTCCTGTTTTAAATAGGTTGCGCGTAGTATCTGCTACACCAACTTCTCCATCTCTTAACATCCCTTCTGGAGCGATATATACTTCTGTTCCAAGTATTGAATAGGCTCCCTGTGCTGGCTCTCTTGATGTTAAAGTATTAAACGCTCTAGTCTCCTTACCATCGTAAAACATAAGTTTGCCATAACCATCATCGCCAAATGCTTCTATTGAGATATCGTCTACGCCTGCACGTCTTGCCAATTCAACCGCTTGCGATTGAGACAATACTATTCCTGGATATTTTTCATTTTCCATAGCCTCTGCGAACTTACCACCAATACTTCTAGCTCTTAAGAATGCAGATCCTTCCATCTGTCTTTTTGAAACTTCTTTGATTATATTAGATTCGCCAGTTACGGATTGTCTTATTGATTTTTCAAATGCATTTAGTTCTTCTATATATTTTGGAGCCAATACTTTTCTTTTTCTTTCATCTGCCGCTGTGTATTCGAGATCCATTCTTATAAGACTTTTTCTTTTTGCATCCATTTCCTTAAGAAGATCTCCTGTCTCCTGTTCGTATATGCCACTTCTGTTTGTTTCAACAAATGGTATTGGAACACTTTTAATAATCCCTTCGTATCCTTCTGGGATGGTTAAGTTGTGCAACACATGAGACATGCTCCTGTCCCGATACATGTCGGCAGCTACAAATCTTTGTTCTGGATGTAGATCGAATAGACCAACGATATCATTAGCTCTTGCTATTTTATCTGCTTCAGTTACAGAAGAAGATTTTTGTGCAGACGACTGTATCATTGACAATTCAAATAGCGCATCATTATTTGCTGTTGATATTTCGTTTATAAAGCTACTAGAAGCTCCATAGGCCCTTAATTGATCTTGTTCTATCCATGACATGGATCCGACATTTCCAACGCCGTGTAAGCCACCTCCAAGATCTGTAGATACTGCAGTTCTTAATGTTCTCATTTTGCTCATATCAACACTTTGAACTATAGAGTTCAATTTTTCTTGTGCCATATCTCTTTGAGCATGAAATATTCTTCCGCCATCTGCTGTTAGTATTTTAAGATCATCTAGTGCGGCTTTGTTACTAGTTGCATATTCTATACTTGTTGCTAGATCTGTGTTTCCTTTAAAGTCTGTTTGCATAAGCATAAATAATGCCGATCTTGCTATGTCGTCGCTACTACTTGCAGTATCTTTAAGTATACTAAGATGTTTGGCAAAATATTGATTATCAAGATATGGTTGTTTTATATCGGATGATTCTATTTGTTCAATAAGAGATTTTAATGCAGAATCTTTTTCCTCTGCGGTCCCATCTATAAGTTTTGCAAGAATTTTATTTCCAGTTTCAGACTGTCCAGCGATCATATCTATATCGTCTGTTACATTCATAAGCTTTTTCATATTTTCAAATACATCATCTGGAACAACTGCGTATCCACCTTTTGATCCTGCTCCAAATAACTTAATCCAATTTTCATCAGCCCCATCAAATTGAGATTTAATTCTTAATGTTAATTTACCATCAGATTCTGAAATGCTATGTATTCTTCCATTGGTAAATACATTTCCAATCTTAACGGCATTCATGTCCTTGTCGTATCCAAGAACTGTATCTGAATAAATCTTCATTTGGTCAATAAGATCTTGTCTTCTGCTCTTATCTGCTGCAAGAATCTCTGCTATGTCGCTACTTACTAGATATTCTCCAGTGAATTTACTTCTGTGTATTTCAAATGTTTGATATCCCTCAGCTTGAATTTTTCTTGCTGCAGATTTAGAGATAAGTCCAGCTCCATCAGCAATTGAATACTGATCCCCAAACTCTAGTGCAAGTTTCTTTGCCCAGTCTTCGTTGACATCGTATCTATTCATTAGCATGTAATCGCTTGTTGCATAACCCCTGCTAAGCTGCGCATCATAGCCCCTGTCTGCGCTAGGGAATGTTCCAAGTGTCTCGTGAAAGTTGTGTAGCAGGTCAGGATTTACATATCTCCCTATGGTATTTACGGATTGCGCCTCCATAGGGTTGACGCCATACTTGTTTCTGAATGTATCAAGAATTAATGTCATCTGAGATTGTGTTGGCATACCATTTACTTCTCTGCCTATTGTCTGAACATCCACCATGCTTATTTGGCCGTTTTTCTCTCTTATGGCCCTCATAAATCCCAATGAGTGGGCCGACTCATGCACTGTATGTGGTGTAAAATCTTTATCACTAAATCCTATTAATTCTTCCAAAGGCCTGTCACCAAGGTGTGCTTCGCCCTGAATGTACTCAAGATTTTTTCTAACGAAGTCATTTGTTAGCCCAACTGCATCCGCATTTTTATCTGCTGCAAAAAAAGCCATATATTCTTCTGGATCAAATCTTATTTTTGGAAGAATATCAATATCATTTGTGCCAATTGCTGTCGCAAGGTCGCTTGTTAAACTTGATCTCTTATCAACCATATCAAGACCAAATGGATTCACTCCACTTGATATATAGAATGTTCCATCTATTTTAGAAAATCTTGTCATACCTTTAGTGTGTGACGTTAGAGGTATTCTTCTTGATCCATTTGTATCTCTTATTACAAGTGAGCTATCAACCAAGTCAAAATCTTTCCCCTTCAGTCCAATCTCTAGCATCCTGGCTTTTCTTTCTGCTAGCTCCTTGCTATGTCCCATGACATTGATTAGATGATTTTCTATTGCGGCTAATCTTTGTTGTGTTTTAAAATTACCACTAACAGATGTTTTTCTTATGACAGAACTTACTGTTTCTGTTATTGGATTGGCAACTGATACTAATTTATCCATTCTCATTTTCTTAGCATCATTTATTACAGATGCTATTTCTTCGGTTATATTTGTTTTGTCAAGTTTTGTAATATCAAAAGGAGCTATACCTCTATTTTTTGCAAGCTCTTGTATATTATGCTCATATATTTTTCTTCTAGCTATATAGCCGTTTAGGTTATCAATTTTCCACTTAATTACAGATGCTTTTCCTTGTGCCTTATTTATAGCATCTAATGTTGTCGCGTTGATAGGCAATTCTCTGAAATTATCTATTGAAAATGGTCCAAGTTTTTTAGTAAGTTTAAACATATGCATTTTATCAGCAGCGTTATTATTACTAATAATTTTTAATAATTTCTCTCTTCTTTTTTGCTTCGAGATCTCAATGGTTTCGTATGTAGATTTAATCCAATCAAGCTCATTGTTATATTTGATAGTGCGTCTTGCAACTATTGCCTCTAACTTGGCTATTCTTTCACTATGTATATGTAGATTGTTTAGAGCTTGAGTTTTTGATTTTTCATCCATTACTATTTTTGATGTTTTCTTATAATCAAAATCTATCAATGAGCCCTTCTTAGACACAGGAGATATTCTCTTATGGTAAACCATATTCATTGCTGACATAGTACCAATCCCTGCACCTAGTACTGCAGAGAATGGATTCTCAAATGGATCTTGAGACAGTCCACCAACTGCCCCACCTATCATTGCCATCTTTGGCATGCCTGTCATTAAATTAACTACACTCATGAGTTATGCACCTATTGTCATATTTATATCTTCTGTTTTGCTTTTGTGGAATTGAACACTATCAACATTTATTCCTCTTTTGTAGAGATCTGCTTTTATTGCTGCAGCTCTTGACTTCTCTTCTCTTATACCCATTTTTATCTTATCTATATCATTTACAACTTGATTTTCTTTATCAACAGCTATAAGTCTAGCCAATCTATTCTCGTCATCTTGCCAGAAGCCATACCCTCTAACATCTTCTCTGCCAACTGATAATGTTTTTAATTTTATATCATTTATATCTATTCTTGGATCCCATCCAGAAAAAGATTTATCTGGCATTCCAGTTGTGTTATTTATATATGATTCTGCTTCTTTATCGGCAACATATTCTGAAAAGCTTGATGTTTTTGATTCGCCAGATACTTTGTAGGATGCATATAATCCTGGATTAGATACAGCTAGAGACTGTTCATCTTTTTGAACTATGTTTCTAATTGCACTTGCTTGTGCATCTGGATCGTCTGCATTATTTGCGATTGCATCCCTTCTTTGCCATATCTTGCTATATAGTTCAGCAATACTAGTTGATTCAGCATTAACTATTGATTGTCTATCCTGTTCCGATGTTGCTCCGGAGAACGCTGCGAAATATGCTTTTTCCTGATCTGGAAGCGCTATGTAACCTCTTGTGACTTCCATGTTTTCATCAAGACCAGATGCCAATGCGCCTGTTATAGTTGTTTGATATTTCTTCTTGTAATCATAAGCTAATCCACCATCTCCATCTTTTAATGCTTGCTTATAAAGATTTCTATATTTTACATATTGTAGTTTATCAAAATATTCATTAACAGATCTTTTTTCAACTGTCTCTTCTGGGACACCAGTGTCGGTCATTAATGTTTTATTAATTGCTGGTTTTATAAAATGATCATAAGGTTTTGTCCACATACCAGTATCTGTGCCATCAACCTGTGTGGCATAGTAATCTTCTAGTGCAGTTCTCTTGTGTATTAGTTTAGCACCCGGCCTTAAGAATGTTAATGATTCTGTAGGCAGTTCTGCTGCTCCTGTAGCAGCATCCCAAAAACTAGACAGTGCACTTCCTAGTAGTCCAGCCTTTGCTGATTCAGAGTCGGTTAATGGATTATAGAATTCTTTATGTACTGACCTATCGTTTATTTGTTGAGTTGTGGTTGCATATATTTGCTTTTCATAGTCTGTAAGTTGATCGTTAGCAGCTCTTGCATCCATCATATCCTTGTATCTATAGTATTCGTCACTACCCATTGCAACATCTGATAATATTTTGTATTTATAAATATCAGCATAGTCGTTTGGGTCAACACCTTTTAACTCTGGGTGCAATTGTTCAAATCCTTGTCCCGGTAATCTAAAATACCCCTTCTCAACCTTTGCATATGGATCTCCACTGGAGAAATCTATCCAATAGTTATTTACATCATGAGGCATCCATTCTGGCATTTGATTTCTTAATGGATTAGCTCTATCTAAAATAGAACCAGCATTAGTTGGTATAAATCTTCTGAGTGATTCACCAACTGGTCCCATACCACCAAGATTTGATTCTACAAGTGATCTAGCAGAGTTATTCATTGCGCCAGATCTGTCTAATTGTAAACCTGGATCTCCAAGTCCAGTATGTACTGCATCAGATGCTAGTGAACCTACCCACCCCTTTAACCCAGCAAAGTCTGTTAATGCGCTATATGCGGTATGTACTAGTTCTGTATCCGTAGTTAGTTTTGCAGCTTCTGGTGCAAGCATTAAGCCTTCATCTATTAGTTGCTTTTCTGTGTCAGAAACTTGTTGCTTTAGCTCTACTCCACCAGAACTGTTTACGCTTCCACCTTCTATGTAGTCATCTAGCCTTTCATTTACAACATCTGGTTTTATAAGTGCACCTATAGTTCCTTGATATAATTTACCAAATGCACCACCATAAGACACTTCCATTCCCCATACTGCATACGGAGATCTATCTTGGTTAAGTTCTTCTAGCCTGTATGGATTTCTTAAATAGTCAAATGGATGCAATACTGGATTTAGCGCATCCTTTGTTTCTTGATTATCATACTTACCTGCGTCTTCTGCATTATTCATTAATTGCGAATACCATGATTTGGTAAAGTATTTAATCTTTCCACCGCTCCATTCTTTTCCACCAGATCCCCAGAATCTTGTAGATTTAATTGCTACATCTTCTTCACCAGAATATATCTTCCTAAGATCTTCTGATGACTCACCTATTAATGCTCCTGGAAGAAATGGTAGTACTGGGATAAGGCCTATTAGAGCGCCTATAGCAGCGAATCTACCCACTCTATTTAAAGATGGCCCATTGGTACTACCCTTGCCTAGCATCGTGTTTAAAAGCTTTCCTTGGCCTTCTGTGTGGGCTATAACATCTGCTGCTGCGACACCTTTTGTTGCTGCATCTTTAAGTCTCATTGAATAGCCAACATTTGCACCAAACAGTGCTCCAGCTAATGGGAATCCAGCAAGTGTTAATAGGCTTGTGCTGCCTTCTGCTAGGTGTTCTTGATTTGCTTTATAGTCTTGGAATCTATCTGACCACATTTCTGCAAAACCAACTCTTGCTTCTGTGTATCCGGTTGCAACACCAGCTATTATTCCTTTCTTGTAAGCAGAGTCTTCTGATGCTATATCTCGCACAGCTGCATCGCCAAAGTTGTAGGCTAATGCACCTGCTACTGTTAGCGCTGCAACTCTTTTGCCCATTGTTGCAAACATCTTTGGAACAGATTGTGTATAGTCTCCACCTGCTCCTGCTCCTAGATACAAAGTATCACGAAGAGATGTTGCCATGTTGTATTTTTCTGGCAATCCGGTTCTGTCTACAACTTCTGCTAATACGTCTAGTGGTCTATCGAATAGTTTAAATCCTGGCTCTAGTGCTAATCTTCCATATGATCTTGCCCAATCTCTTGCCATGGTAGCCTCTGACTTGCCACCTATTATTCCAATTCCTCCACGTGGAGACATTGCTGCTCTAAAGAATCCGCTATCATCTGTTTCTCCAATAATGTTTCTAAACTTTTCATATACTCTATTAAGAAATGGATGGGTTGATCTTCCTTGTTCATCTAGTGGCGAAGGAGCTAGCTTAACAAGTCTTGCATGGTCTAATACAAGTTCTCCCGACATTGTTTTTAATTGTCCATTCTCAAACATTGCACCCTTATTAAATAGGTCGTTCATCGTTGTTTGAGATACATTATTTCCTCTAGATGTAAATAGTTTTCTAAAGTATTGCTCATCAAGCATAAGATCGTCTGCAGTTACGTACATTGGCTTAATGTTTGATTTGGGAATTGTATATGGAGATATAAAACTAGATACGTGGAATGTTCTTAGTATTTTTAATGGGGATATTTCTTCTAATGTTTTAGAGAAATCTAATGCTATGTCGCCAAGAGTAATTTTGTTCTTTATCTTGAGATCATTGTACTTAACTGGTACCAGCCCAGTTGCTCCATACGTGAAATATGAATCAACTGTATTTAATTTAAATATTTTTGAAGCAACAGATTGACCTGTATCTGTTGCCAATAGTTTTGATGTTCCAAAGACACCAGCAGATCCTATTCCTATATTAAGAATGGCATTATCACGCTGCTCTTGTCTTTTGTTTTCAAACTCCTTGTATGTAGAGACAGATGATGTTGTTATTGCCATTGTTTATTCTTCTTGTTGTGGTGGTCTTACTTCTTCTGGGAACGTAGCTATACATATTGCATATCTTCTCAGTAGTTCGCTTATTGGAAGATCTTCTACGTCGCTAAATGGTGTTGATGTGAATCTTGATACTATTGCCTGTATTGAATGTAATATATTTATTTGACTTGTAAATTCTTCTATGCTAGATATTATGTTCGATGCATACTCTACACTCTTTAGTACTATCGCATCTACTATTGTTGTTATAATACCAGCCTCTATGTCATCCCAATCAACATCACTTGTTATACCTATAAATGACTCAAAGGTATTTTGTATTATATCTTCTTCTATTAGACATCTAGACTTAGGAGACGTTGTGTCAAATTTATTTACTCTTTCTAATTCATCAATTGTAAGTAACCTAGCAATGCATATTGGGTCTGAATACACATTGCCATTTATTGTTACTTCTAATCCTGTTAATGGAATTGAGACGCCATGTATTCCAGAATTAAATATATTGTTCATTTACAATACCTTGATCAAACTTAATGCCATTTGCTCAGATACAAAACCTGATTTAAATAATATTTGCTTTGATAATGTTGGCACAACACCAGCATCAGAAGATGCCATTCCTTCTTGTGAAACCTTTGGCCATAGTACACATTTTCTTATAACAGCTTCTTCATAAGAACTTTGATTCTTTACAACTCCGCTATTTGCTAACTGCTTATACTCGGTTCTATTAAGTGTTCTCCATATGAAAATTACATCGTCACCAAGTATTGATGACACAAAAAATTTCCCATATGTTGACTTCCATGCTTCTAATAATGCTGCATCTGGTGCATCTTCATAGCTCTCAAGTTCTATTGCTAGTTCTGAAATATCATCTACTACAATTTCTTCTTCTAAAACTACTTCGTCTTCACTTAGATCGTTCATTTGTTACTTGTCCTATAAATCTATATCTTCTTATTACTTGTTGATCTTCACCAACTGCAGCAGTTAGGTCAGATGCTATTATTCTGCAATTTGATATTGTAATAGTTGATGCAAGCTTGTCATCTCTGAGATTGCTTGAGTTATCAAATATTAAAGTTATATTAAATCCAGATTTTAAATATGCTATACCAATTGATTCTGCGTTTGCTTTCTCAAATGAATTTAGCTGTGTTTTTAATGATTTTATTTCTTCTACTGTCATAGAAAAATAATCTGTTTTTGACTCTAGTTTCTTTGTTGCTTTTTCTGCTTTTGAGTCTTTAGCTTTATCTATTTCTAATGATTTAATTGCGTTTGTAAGGTATGAGGCATGTATAAAGTTTATATCTAAAAGACCGTTTACAACATAATTTCCTCTGGTTGTAAATCCAAAATAACTATTTCCAAGACCATATATTGGGTAAGAACTTAATTCTTCAGATATCATTATTCCAGCCATCTTATCAAGGGCTATTGTGTTATCTCCCTTTGATATATAGACATTACAGTCTGCTGCAGAATAGTATTGATTATACATTATTTTCCAAACAATAAGTCTGTTGCTGTTTTTGTAGTGCCAGTATTTGATATACCGCCAAGTGGTGTGTCTGATGATTCCATTGTTTTAACTGATCTTGCAACATAAGACAATGTTGTTTCAGTAATAATATCATTGATAGATGCTACCTGTCCATTGTTGATAAAAGTTGCATCATATATAACTTCTGATTTCGCATGTCCACTATACTCATTAGTGTATATTATGTTTATATCACAACTAAGTAGATCATCCTTCATGAGACTATGCACAACTTTCTTATTACTTGAGCTTGCAACCTTGTCAACTGGTACAGATAATAGACCATCTTTTATATTATTCAATAGTCCATTAAAGTCATCATCATTGAAAACGCCCTTTATTATTGATCCAGCAACATATTTATTTCCTATTGCGAATCCATCAATGAGATTATTTCCCATATTAAATACTGATGCTTTATTTCTATATACTGAATAGCTGACTGTTATGACAGTTCCAAAGTATACTGGAATATCAACTATGTCTCCAGCTTCGTTAATAAGGTGAAAGTTTATTAAAACATGTGTAGATGATCCACCAAGTGATTCATATGTAAAATTTTTATTTGTTGATGAGTTATTATCTTTAGATGCTCCAGTTATTGCTGCACCCGAACTAGTGTCAGCTAGTATATATGTTGTTTTTTGATTTGCCTGACCTGCTTTTTTATTAGTTAAAAAATCAATTACGTCGGAAGTTGCCATATCCGAACTAGTGTCAGCTAGTATATATGTTGTTTTTTGATTT
>Ga0075163_10008183_pt1 | contig 13802 bp, 16 predicted proteins | sample JI1023141ADNA_FD_71478 | JGI IMG/M metagenome (GOLD analysis project Ga0075163, IMG submission 71478) | Wastewater effluent complex algal communities from Wisconsin, to seasonally profile nutrient transformation and Carbon sequestration -... | ecosystem: Engineered > WWTP > Effluent > Algae...
CGGGCACCTGGTACAGCCTCATGTACTTCGCGCTCATCGTGTTCTTCTGCTACTTCTACGTGTCGATCACCTTCAATCCCGTCGAGGTGGCCGACAACATGAAGAAGTACGGGGGCTTCATCCCTGGCATCAGGGCGGGCAGGCCGACGGCCGAGTACCTCGACTACGTGCTCACCCGCCTGACGGCCCCCGGGTCGCTCTACCTGGGCCTCATCGCGATCCTTCCGCTGTTCGCGTTCGGCTTCCTCGGTGTGTCCAGCCAGTTCGTGTTCGGCGGCACCAGCCTGCTGATCATGGTCGGCGTCGGGCTCGACACCGTGAAGCAGATCGAGGCGCAGCTGCAGCAGCGCAACTACGAGGGGTTCCTGCGCTGATGCGACTGGTACTCATGGGCCCTCCGGGGGCGGGGAAGGGCACGCAGGCGGGGGTCATCGCCGGCCTGCTCGGCATCCCGCACATCTCGACCGGTGACATCTTCCGCGCGAACGTCTCGGAGGGCACCTCACTGGGCCTCGAGGCCCAGCGCTACATGGATGCCGGTGAGTACGTTCCGGACGGCGTCACGAACGCGATGGTGCGCGACCGCCTGTCGCAGGACGACTGCGCTCCCGGCTTCCTGCTCGACGGCTATCCGCGCACGGTGGAGCAGGTCGGCGAGCTCGAGGCCATGCTGCGGTCGTCCGGTCACGCCCTTGACGGCGTCGTCGAGCTCGAGGTCGACATCGACGAGGTCGTCTCGCGACTGGTGAAGCGCGCCGCAGAGCAGGGCCGCAGCGACGACACCGAGGATGTGATCCGCCGGCGTCTCGAGGTCTACCTCGAGCAGACGGCGCCCCTGCTGGCGATGTACGCCGACCAGGGCCTGCTCATCGGGGTCGACGGGCTCGGTGACGTCGACGAGGTGTCGGCGCGCATCGTGGCGGCCCTCGGCATCGACCGATAGCCCTCCCGAGCCATGTTCCGCCGGAAGAGCTCCATCGAGATCAAGTCGCCCGAACAGCTCGCCGTCATGCGCGAGGCCGGGCGGGTCGTGGCCGTCACCCTGCAGGCCGTGGCCGCGGCCGCGCGGCCGGGGGTCACGACGTCTGAGCTGAACGACATCGCGGCCGACTCGATCCGCGATCACGGCGCGACGCCGTCGTTCCTCGGCTACCACGGCTTCCCTGCCGTCATCTGCACGTCGCTCAACCGCGAGGTGGTGCACGGCATCCCGGGGCCCGCGGTCCTGGCCGACGGCGACCTGCTGTCCATCGACTGCGGTGCGATCGTCGACGGCTGGCATGGGGATGCGGCCGTGAGCGTCCCGGTCGGCGTCGTGTCGCCTGAGGTGGCGGCGCTCTCGGCAGCGACCGAGGCCTCCATGTGGGCGGGCCTGGCGGCGGCTCGGGTCGGGGCGCACCTGTCCGACATCGGCCACGCCGTCGAGAGCGTGATCCTGGCCGCCGGCCCCTACGGCATCGTCGAGGAGTACGTGGGCCACGGCATCGGGTCGAGCATGCACATGCACCCGCCGGTGCCCAACTACGGCCGGCCGGGGATGGGCCCGGTGCTGCGGCCCGGGATGGCCCTCGCGATCGAGCCCATGGCCACGCTGGGCAGCCCTGACGTGGGCGTGCTCGACGACGAGTGGACCGTGGTGACGATGGACGGCCTGTGGGCGGCCCACTGGGAGCACACGGTCGCCGTCACCGACGACGGCCCCTGGGTCCTCACAGCGCTGGACGATATTCGCCTCTGAGTCGCCTCCTATGGTCCCGCAGGCGGATAGTCGTGGGTTAGCCTGTGCGGACGAATCGACTTCTACGGAGGCTGGCAATGCGTAGGTTCCTTGCTCTGGGTGTGACGGCCGCTGTGGGGCTCACCCTGTTCACCGCACCGCCTGCCGCCGCCGCGGGAACCCTCGTCTTCGCCTCGTACAACGTGTGCGGCGCCAAGCCGGGCCCTGCGCAGTGCACCAACGGGGCCACCCCGTGGGAGAGCCGCCGCGAGAAGTCGGCCCGCGTCATCGCCGAGTCCGGCGCCGACGTGCTGGGGCTGCAGGAGGTCAACAACCAGCCGACCGCGGGTGTCAAGACCCACACCGAGGACGTCACCCGGCTGATCGCCCCCGCTGGCTATGTGCCGGTCACCATCGCCGACGCCGACAACGAGTGCCGGCGTCCGCGTGACGCCGCCGGCCAGCTGGCCGGTCCGTCGCCGTGCGAGACAACCGCCATGCTCGCCTACAAGAGCTCGACGGTCTCCCAGTTCGCGACTCCGCAGGGGTCGAGCGCGGGCCGCGTGATGCTGCAGTCGATCGCGGGGCCCATGGATCCCGGCTCCGCGACCCGCTCCGTGGAGTGGGGCTACCTCAAGGGCAACAACGGCGCCGGCCCGTTCCTGGCCATCTCCCTGCACACCGACAGCGACAAGGGCGCGGGGGCCGAGGCCGCGCGCATCGCCGTCGGCAACGCCCTGGCCGGCTGGGTCACCCAGCTGAACGCCTCGCGGGGCATGACGGGGACGCCGGTCATCCTCATGGCCGACCTCAACTCCTACGCCGTGCGCCAGCCGAACGGCATCCAGAAGGTGCTCACCAACGCGGGGTGGATCGACGCGTTCACGGCCAAGGTCAAGAAGAACGTCCAGTACCCGACGATCAACTCGAACCCGGCGAACGGCAACAACGGCTTCCCGGCCGCTCCCTTCATGGCCCGGCCGAACAAGAAGAACCCGAAGGGCTACGCCACCCGCATCGACTACATCATGGGCTTCGGCCCGGGGATCACGATGGTGTCCTACGAGCACGTGATGTACCTCAACGGGCGGGCGCACAACCCCGACTACCAGGCCTCCGACCACCAGATGGTTCGGGCGACGATCTCGTTCGCCTGACCCGTCCGCGCCGTCCGATAGCCGGAGCCGGGGGAGGCGTCCCCGGGGCCTGCGGGGACCCGGATTTCTCTTTCCGACCCCGCTGGGCGTAGACTCGCGTGGCCGACAAGGGGCTTCCCCGTACGTCCACCGCGACCCACCCGGTTCATCCGGGCGTCTCAGTGCGACCCGCGTGGGGCGCCGCTTGCCCCGCAGGGGCTCCTCAGGGAGGCGGCACCACGACGGAAGCTGAGGGTATGGGCAAGAAGGACGGAGCGATCGAGCTCGAGGGCACGATCACTGAGTCGCTTCCCAACGCGATGTTCCGCGTGGAGCTGGACAACGGGCACAAGGTGCTCGCGCACATCAGCGGCAAGATGCGGATGCACTACATCCGCATCCTTCCGGACGACCGGGTGGTCGTGGAGCTCTCGCCCTACGACCTCACGCGAGGACGGATCGTCTACCGCTACAAGTAGCAGTCGCACGAGAGCCGCGCACCACGTCCCTACCGAACGAAAGAGCCATCATGAAGGTCCAGCCGAGCGTCAAGAAGATCTGCGACAAGTGCAAGGTCATCCGTCGCCACGGCCGTGTCATGGTGATCTGCGAGAACGTGCGCCACAAGCAGCGCCAGGGCTGACCCAGTCCTGACGCGGCCTTCGGGGAGACAACCCGGAGTCCGAACACAGCAGGGCCCGACCCCCGCAGCCGCGCGTGCGCAGCGGCGGGACGACACCCCCGGTCACGAGGCCGGGGACCTGACTTGGCGGTCAGGAGTGGCTCTGTACCTCAGACCTCGTGCATGACTAGAAGAGAGAACGCCTCATGGCACGACTCGTTGGTGTCGACCTGCCGCGCGACAAGCGCATGGCAGTGGCACTCACCTACATCTACGGCGTCGGACGCTCGCAGGCCGCGAAGGCTCTCGAGGCGACCGGCATCAGCCCGGACCTGAGGTCCAAGGACCTCACCGACGACCAGGTCATCGCGCTTCGCGACTGGATCGACACCAACCTCAAGGTCGAGGGCGACCTCCGCCGCGAGGTCACCGCAGACATCCGACGCAAGGTCGAGATCGGCTGCTACCAGGGTCTTCGTCACCGCAAGGGCCTTCCCGTCCGCGGTCAGCGCACCCACACCAATGCGCGCACGCGCAAGGGTCCCCGCAAGACCGTCGCTGGCAAGAAGAAGGCTACGAAGTAACCCCTCACGAGACTCTGGAGAACTGATCAATGGCCCCCAAGACCGGCAAGGCTCCGGCGGCGAAGAAGGTCCGCCGCAAGGAGAAGAAGAACGTGGCCCACGGCCACGCGCACATCAAGAGCACGTTCAACAACACGATCGTCTCGATCACCGATCCCACGGGAGCCGTGATCTCCTGGGCCAGCGCCGGACAGGTCGGCTTCAAGGGAAGCCGCAAGTCCACGCCGTTCGCAGCCCAGCTGGCGGCCGAGGCTGCCGCACGGCGCGCCATGGAGCACGGCATGCGCAAGGTCGACGTGTTCGTCAAGGGACCCGGCTCCGGCCGTGAGACCGCCATCCGTTCGCTGCAGGCCACGGGCCTCGAGGTCGGCTCCATCTCCGACGTCACCCCGGTGCCCTTCAACGGAACCCGTCCGTCCAAGCGTCGTCGCGTCTGACCGCGCGCACTGAATTAGGAGATAACCAGACATGGCGCGTTATACAGACGCCGACTGCAAGCGGTGCCGCCGCGAGAAGATGAAGCTCTTCCTCAAGGGTGCCAAGTGCGAGTCGCCGAAGTGTCCCTTCGAGAAGCGGCCCTACCCGCCCGGCCAGCACGGCCGTGGCCGGTCGAAGGACAGCGAGTACCTGCTGCAGCTCCGTGAGAAGCAGAAGGCCACCCGCATGTACGGGGTGCTGGAGAAGCAGTTCTCCAACTACTACAAGGAGGCGCAGCGGCAGTCCGGCAAGACCGGCGAGAACCTGCTGCAGATCCTCGAGACCCGTCTCGACAACGTGGTGTTCCGCGCTGGCTTCGCGAAGTCGCGCGACATGGCGCGGCAGCTGGTCACCCATGGCCACTTCGTCGTCAACGGGCACAAGGTCAACATCCCCTCGTACCGGGTGTCGCCCAACGACATCATCGAGGTCCGCGGCGGTTCGCGTGAGATGACGCCGTTCATCGTCGCGCACGCCGAGATCGGCGACCGTCCGGTGCCGGCGTGGCTCGAGGTCATCCCGTCGCAGATGCGGATCCTCGTCCACTCGCTGCCGGTCCGCGGCAACATCGACACCCAGGTCAACGAGCAGCTGATCGTCGAGCTCTACTCCAAGTAATCCACTCAGTTCGGCAGATGCGCGACGTCAAATAGCGGTCGTCGCGGGAAAAGGAAGTCATCAGTGCTTATCAGCCAGCGCCCCGTGCTCACCGAGGAGCCGATCAGCGAGTTCCGCTCGCGCTTCGTCCTCGAGCCCCTCGAGCCCGGTTTCGGGTACACCCTCGGCAACTCCCTCCGCCGCACCCTGCTGTCGTCGATCCCCGGCGCGGCCGTCACGAGCATCCGCGTCGATGGCGTCCTGCACGAGTTCACGACGGTTCCCGGTGTCAAGGAGGACGTCACCGAGCTGATCCTCAACATCAAGCAGCTGGTCATCTCCAGCGAGCACGATGAGCCGGTGGTCATGTACCTGCGCAAGCAGGGTCCCGGCACCGTCACGGCGGCCGACATCCAGCCGCCGGCCGGCGTCGAGGTGCACAACCCCGACCTCCACATCGCCACGCTGAACGCCAAGGGCAAGCTCGAGATCGAGCTCGTCGTCGAGCGCGGCCGCGGCTACGTCTCGGCCGTGCTGAACAAGCAGGCCGGCCAGGAGATCGGCCGCATCCCGGTCGACTCGATCTACAGCCCGGTCCTCAAGGTCACGTACAAGGTCGAGGCCACGCGCGTCGAGCAGCGCACCGACTTCGACAAGCTGGTCCTCGACGTCGAGACCAAGACCTCGATGCGCCCGCGCGACGCCGTGGCATCCGCCGGCAAGACCCTCGTCGAGCTGTTCGGGCTCGCCCGCGAGCTGAACGTCGACGCCGAGGGCATCGACATCGGCCCGTCGCCCACGGATGCGTTCGTGGCCGAGCAGCTGTCGACCCCGATCGAGCAGCTCGACATGACCGTCCGGTCGTACAACTGCCTCAAGCGCGAGGGCATCCACACTGTGGGCGAGCTCATCACGCGCAGCGAGGCCGACCTGCTCGACATCCGCAACTTCGGCGCGAAGTCGATCGACGAGGTGAAGGTCAAGCTGGCCAGCCTCGGCCTCGCGCTCAAGGACAGCCCGCCCGGATTCGACCCCGGTGCCGCCGTCTACTTCAGCGACGAGGACGACGATCTCGCCTTCGCTGAGGACGAGCAGCTCTAGACCCGGTTCCAGGCACGGAGAAGCACGCTTCCACGCAATGAGGAGAAAGAATGCCTACGCCAACTAAGGGTCCCCGCCTCGGCGGTGGTCCGGCCCACGAGCGGCTCATGCTGGCCAACCTGGCCACCGCGCTGTTCGAGCACGGGCGCATCACCACGACCGAGGCCAAGGCCAAGCGCCTGCGGCCACTGGCGGAGCGCCTCATCACGTTCGCCAAGCGCGGTGACCTGCACGCCCGTCGCCGGGTGCTGACGGTCGTGCGCGACAAGTCGGTCGTGCACACGCTGTTCACCGAGATCGGCCCGAACTATGCCGGCCGGCAGGGTGGCTACACGCGCATCACGAAGATCGGCCCCCGCAAGGGCGACAACGCCCCCATGGCGGTCATCGAGCTGGTCGAGCCGATGCTCGAGCAGGTCGTGGCCGAGGCCACCGGGGCGACCAAGCGTGCCGCGAAGGAGAAGGCCGCCGCCGCTCCTGCCGTGACCGAGGTCGTCGTCGACGAGGTCGTGGCCGATGAGGCTGTCGTCGACGAGGTCGTCGTGGACGAGGTCGCGTCGGACGAGGCCGTGGCCGATGAGGTCGTGGTCGACGAGGCTGAGGCCACGGACGCCGACGAGAGCAAGGACGAGTCCTGACCGATTCGCCACTTCGCAGTCAGCCCGTCCCCGGCACCCCGGGCGACGGGCTGATTCGTCTGCGCCTCGACCTGTCGTACGACGGGCGCGGCTTCCTGGGGTGGGCGCGGCAGCCGGGCCTGCGCACCGTGCAGGGCGAGGTCGAGCGGGTGCTCGCCTACCTGTGCGGGCGGCCGGTCGAGATCACCTGCGCCGGCCGCACCGACGCCGGGGTGCACGCCCGCGGACAGGTCGCGCACCTGGACCTGCCGCAGGGGAGCGCCGTACTGGATCTCGGAAAGCTCAACCGGGCGCTGCCGGACGATGTGCGCGTCAACTCGGTGGTCGAGGTCAGCGGCGACTTCGACGCCCGGTTCTCGGCACTCTGGCGGCGCTACTCGTACCGCGTGACGTCCGGCCCTGCTGGCCCCGCACCCCTCGAGCGGCACCTCGTGCTGCCGTGGCCGCGACCGATCGACATGGACCGCATGAACGAGGCGGCCGACGGCCTGCTCGGGGAGCGGGACTTCGCGCCCTTCTGCAAGCAGCGCGAGTTCACCTCCACCGTGCGCGAGCTGCTCGACCTGCGGTGGGCGGATCGGGGAGACGAGGTCATGGAGCTCACGGTCCGCGCCGATGCCTTCTGCCACTCGATGGTGCGGTCTCTGGTGGGCGTCCTCCTCCCGGTCGGCGACCACCGCCAGTCGGTCGACTGGCCTGCGCAGGTTCTTCGCGCGGGCGTGAAGAACTCGGCCGTCACCGTGATGCCGGCGTTCCCGCTCGTGCTCGAGGAGGTGGGCTATCCGGAGCCGAGGGAGTACCTGGCGCGGCAGTCCCGCACGCGCACCTTCCGATCGCTGCCGGAGGCCTGACGTGGCGCACATCGACGTGCAGCACGTGACGTACTCGCTGTCCGACGGCCGGGTCCTCCTCGACGACGTCTCGTTCCGGGTGCCGGAGGGGGCCACTGCGGCTCTCGTCGGCCCGAACGGTGCCGGCAAGACCACCCTGCTGCGCATGATGGCCGGCGACCTGCGGCCGGACGAGGGCTCGATCGTGTGCACGGGCGGGCTGGCGGTGATGCGCCAGTTCGTCGGCCAGATGTCGGAGGGAACGGTCCGCGACCTCCTGCTCGGAGTGAGCCCGGAGGCCCTCCGTCTCGCTGCGCAGCGCCTTGACGAGGCCGAGCTCGCGATGATGGACCAGGACGACGAGGCCACGCAGATGCGCTACGCGCACGCGATCGCCGACTACGCCGAGGCCGGAGGCTACGACGCGGAGGTCCTCTTCGACGTGGTGACCATCGCTGCCATGGGCGAGCCCTACGAGCTGCTGCGGTGGCGCCGGGTGTCCACTCTCTCGGGAGGCGAGCAGAAGCGGCTCGTGCTCGAACTGCTCCTGCGCGGCCCGGCCGGCGTGCTGCTGCTCGACGAGCCGGACAACTACCTCGACGTTCCCGGCAAGACCTGGCTCGAGGCGCAGCTGCGGGAGACCCCCAAGACGGTGCTCCTCATCAGCCATGATCGCGAGCTGCTGAACCAGTGCGCCAGCCACGTCGTGTCGGTCGAGCTCGGCGCCGCGGGCAACACGGTCTGGGTGCACGGCGGTGGCTTCGCCTCGTTCCATGAGGCGCGGGCCGAGCGCTTCTCGCGCCTGGAGGAGCTGCGTCGCCGGTGGGACGAGGAGCACGCCAAGCTCAAGGCGCTGGTGCTGTCGCTGCGGATCAAGGCCAAGTACAACGACGGGATGGCCTCGCGCTACCAGGCCGCACAGACCAGGCTCCGCAAGTTCGAGGAGGCCGGCCCCCCGACCGCAGTGCCCCGCCGTCAGAGCGTGCGCATGCGGCTCACCGGCGGGCGCACGGCCAAGCGTGCCATCGTCTGCGAGTCCCTCGAGCTCACCGGGCTCACCGCCCCCTTCGACGGCGAGGTCTGGTTCGGCGAGCGCCTGGCGGTGCTCGGGGCCAACGGCTCGGGCAAGTCGCACCTCCTGCGCCTGCTGGCCCTGGGCGGATCCGACCCCGACGTCGAGCACCAGCCGGTCGGCGAGGTCGAGATCCTGCCGGTCGCCCACACGGGGACCGCCCGACTCGGCGCCCGCGTGCGGCCGGGGTGGTTCGCCCAGACCCATGTGCGCCCGGACCTGTCCGGCCGGACGCTCCTGGACATCCTGCACCGCGGTGACGAGCGGCGGTCGGGGATGCCCCGCGAGCAGGCGGCCCGGGTGCTCGACCGCTACGAGCTGGCGGAGGCGTCCGAGCAGGACTTCGACACCCTGTCCGGGGGACAGCAGGCCCGGTTCCAGATCCTGCTGCTCGAGCTGGGGGGCGCGACGCTGCTGCTGCTCGACGAGCCCACGGACAACCTCGACCTTGCCAGTGCCGAGGCCCTCGAGGACGGGCTCAACGCCTTCGAGGGCACAGTGGTGGCGGTCACCCACGACCGCTGGTTCACCCGGGGGTTCGACCGGTTCTGGGTGTTCCGCAGCGACGGCGCGGTGGTCGAGTCGCCCGAGCCCGTCTGGTCGGCCTGGTAGGCCGATTTGGACCCGTCGGGACGGCGACGGTAGTCTGTGGTGCTGCTGTGGCGTCTCCGGGTCTCCCGGAAGCACCGCCCAGCCTAGGTTCCAGGGATGGCACCTAGTACGGCATGCCAGCCATGGCATGTGCAGAGTCCGGTTCCTACGAGAAACGTAAGGCGGCGTCCCGTGCGCACATACAGTCCCAAGCCCGGTGATATCGAGCGCACCTGGCATGTCATCGACGCCTCCGACGTCGTTCTCGGCCGGCTGGCCACGCATGCGGCGACGCTGCTGCGCGGCAAGCACAAGACCATCTTCGCCCCCCACATGGACACGGGCGACTTCGTGATCATCATCAACGCCGACAAGGTCGTGCTGACCGGTCAGAAGAAGCAGCAGAAGATGGACCACCGCCACTCGGGCTTCCCGGGCGGCCTGACGTCGACGTCCTACGCCGACCTGATGGAGAACAACCCGCGCCGCGTCGTGGAGAAGGCCGTGAAGGGCATGCTCCCGCACAACAAGCTCGGTCGCCAGCAGATCAAGAAGCTCAAGGTCTACGCAGGACCCGAGCATCCCCACGCGGCGCAGATGCCGCAGCCCTTCCAGATCACCCAGGTCGCGCAGTAACGACGCGCCCGCCGGTCCCCGTGGCCGGCGTTAACGAGAGGACTTGTGGCAGTGTCTGAGGCCACCATCAACGAGAACGACCTCGACGAGACGATCGAGGAGGCGGTCTCCGAGTACACCAGTGAGACTCCCGCCGCCCGTCCGGCCGTCACGCGCGAGATCATCACCGCACCGGCCAACGCCACCGGCCGCCGCAAGGAGGCAGTCGCCCGCGTGCGGCTGACCCCCGGCACCGGACGCTGGACGATCAACGGCCGCGACCTCGAGTCGTACTTCCCCAACAAGGTGCACCAGCAGCTCGTCAACGAGCCGTTCGTGTCGCTCGGCTCCGAGGGGCTCTTCGATGTCACCGCCCGCATCCACGGCGGCGGCATCTCCGGGCAGGCCGGCGCCCTGCGCCTCGGCGTGTCCCGCGCCCTCAACGAGATCGACGAGGAGGGCAACCGGCCGACGCTCAAGAAGGCCGGCTTCCTCACGCGCGACCCGCGGGCCAAGGAGCGCAAGAAGTACGGCCTCAAGAAGGCCCGCAAGGCTCCCCAGTACAGCAAGCGGTAGTCCGTTGGGCCGCCTCTTCGGCACTGACGGCGTGCGTGGCCTGGCCAATCGTGACGTCACTGCCGAGCTCGCGCTCGACCTGTCGGTGGCCGCCGCGCACGTCCTCGGAGACACGGGGGCGTTCGAGGGGCATCGTCCGCTCGCCGTCGTGGGACGCGACAGTCGGGCCAGCGGGGAGTTCCTGCAGGCGGCCGTGGTCGCTGGACTCGCCAGCGCTGGGGTCGACGTCGTCCTGGTGGGCGTGCTGCCCACTCCGGGCGTGGCGTACCTCACCGACGTCCTGGGCGCCGACATCGGCGTGATGCTGAGCGCGTCGCACAACCCCATGCCCGACAACGGGATCAAGTTCTTCTCGCGCGGCGGTCACAAGCTCGACGATGCGATCGAGGACGCGATCGAGCAGCGGCTCGACGAGCCCTGGGACCGTCCGACGGGCGCCGACGTCGGTCGGGTCCGGCTCGACCTCGAGGCCGGTGTGCGCTACGAGGATCACCTGCTCGGCACCCTCCCGCACCGGCTCGACGGGCTGTCGATCGTCGTCGACTGCGCCAACGGCGCGGCGTCATCCATCGCCGCCGACGTCTACACCAGGGCCGGCGCGTCGGTGACGACGATCCATGCCGAGCCGGACGGCCTGAACATCAACGAGGGATGCGGCAGCACCCATCTCGACGACCTCATCGCCGCGGTGCGTGCGCACGGTGCCGATGCCGGGATCGCCCACGACGGCGACGCCGACCGCTGCCTCGCGGTCGACGCCGACGGCAATGTCGTCGACGGCGACCACATCCTCGCCATCATCGCGATGGCGATGAGCCGACGCGGCGAGCTGGCGGGCAACACGGTGGTCGCCACCGTCATGGCCAACCTGGGCTTCATGATCGCGATGCGCAAGGCGGGTATCGCCGTCGTCGAGACCGGTGTGGGCGATCGCTACGTGCTCGAGGCCATGCGTGCCGGCGGCTTCGTGCTCGGTGGCGAGCAGAGCGGGCATGTCGTGATGTCGGAGTTCGCCACCACCGGCGACGGCATCCTCACCGCCCTCCACATGCTGGCGGAGGTCGCGGAGTCGGGTCAGACCCTCGGCGAGCTCGCCGCCAGGATCACCAAGCTCCCGCAGGTGCTCATCAACGTCAAGGGCGTCGACCGCCAGGCCCTCGACGGGTCGGCTGCCGTCCTCGACGCGGTCGCCGAGGCCGAGGCCGAGCTGGGTGAGGACGGCCGTGTCCTGCTGCGGCCGTCCGGCACCGAGCCCGTGATCCGGGTCATGGTCGAGGCCGCCACGCACGATCAGGCCCAGAGCATCGCCGACCGGCTTGCCGCCGTGGTCAGTGCGTCGCTCGCGGTCGGCTGAGGCGCGACCACACGACCTGCTGCAGCGCCAGCGTCGCCCACCCGGCCAGCGCCATGCCGGTGATGTTGACGAGCAGGTTCACCGAGCTGCCCACGACCTCGGCCCACTCGGCGAACACGAGGGCCACCGCGATGTTGCCGGCCGCGGGAATGGTGGTCACCGAGATGAAGACGCCGGCCAGCCCGCCCGACTTGGCCGAGGTCAGTGCCAGGACGCCGGCGGCCCCCGCGATGACGGCGATGATGAGCGACCACGCGTTGGGCGTGTAGATGAAGCTGGTACCGGGACGGCTGTCCATGGAGATGTCGCTCAGCTCGATCAGCCCGATCGCCCGGGCCACGGCCGCCAGCATGGCGACGATGAGGATCGCCACCGTGAAGCCGAACACGAGGGTGCGCACCGCCTGGCGGAGCAGGTTGTAGCGCCGGCGCACGAGGCCCAGGCCGAGCGCGGCGATGGGGACGAACTCCGGCCCCAGCACCATCGCACCGATGACGAGCACGATCGAGTCGGTGACCACCGCGATCGACGCGAGCAGCGTGGCCAGCACCATGAAGCTCATGAACGTCCACGTGATCTGCGAGTCGTCGTAGGCACGCTCGACCACCTCGGTCCACACGACGGCGTCGGCGCTGGCGCCCTGGGCCTGCTGCTCGGCCGCCAGTCCGGGAGCCGACACCCACGTCGTCACCGGCAGGAGCTGGATGGTGCCCTCGTGCTGGACCCCCAGTGCGATCAGTGCGTCGACCACGGGGTTGACCGCCTCGCGGGGCAGGTCTGCCTCGATGACGTCACCGGCGGGGATGACGGCCGCCCCCTCGTGGATCACGAGGGCGCTGGTCGCGGGGTTGCCCCGCAGGAGCGCGGTCACGTCGGCGGTGAGCACCTTCGGGCAACACACACGCACGGTGATCACGGCAGCATTCTGCCGCGACGCTGCGCGTACTCTTGCCCCTATGTGCGGAATCGTCGGGTACGTCGGTCAGAAGCAGGCACTGGAGATCGTCGTCGGGGGGCTGCGGCGCCTCGAGTACCGCGGATACGACTCGGCCGGGGTCGCCGTCATCAGCGCCGGCCAGCTCGTGGTGCGGAAGAAGGCCGGCAAGCTCGCCAATCTCGAGACCCTGCTGGGCACCGATCCCATGCCCGACTCCACGACGGGAATCGGGCACACCCGATGGGCCACGCACGGCGGGCCCACCGACAGCAACGCCCATCCGCACGTGAGTGAGAACGGCCGGGTGGCCGTCATCCACAACGGGATCATCGAGAACTTCGCCGAGCTGCGCGACGAGCTGACCGCCGCGGGCGTCACGCTCACCTCCGAGACGGACACCGAGGTCGTCGCCCACCTGCTCGCCGCCACGCTCCCCGAGGCTGATGAGGACCTGGCCGAGGCCATGCGCCGCACCTGCCGCCGGCTCGAAGGGGCCTTCACGCTCGTCTGCATCGACCGCGACCAGCCCGACCTCGTCGTGGCCGCGCGCCGCAACTCCCCGCTGGTCGTCGGCATCGGTGCCGGCGAGAACTTCCTGGCGTCCGACGTCGCGGCCTTCGTCGACTACACGCGCGACGCCCTCGAGCTGGGCCAGGACCAGGTCGTTGCGATGACGCCCACCCGCGTCGACATCACCGACTTCGCCGGCGAGCCTGTCGAGGCCCGGCCGTTCCATGTCGACTGGGATGCGGCCGCTGCGGAGAAGGGCGGCTACGAGACCTTCATGCTGAAGGAGATCGCCGAGCAGCCCAAGGCGGTGGCCGACTCGCTCCTCGGGCGGATCAGCAAGGACAACAAGGTCCAGCTGGACGAGATGAACCTCGACGAGGCGATCCTGCGCAACATCAAGAAGGTGGTCGTGATCGCCTGCGGCACCGCAGCGAACGCCGGCATG
>Ga0075163_10008184_pt1 | contig 13801 bp, 10 predicted proteins | sample JI1023141ADNA_FD_71478 | JGI IMG/M metagenome (GOLD analysis project Ga0075163, IMG submission 71478) | Wastewater effluent complex algal communities from Wisconsin, to seasonally profile nutrient transformation and Carbon sequestration -... | ecosystem: Engineered > WWTP > Effluent > Algae...
GTTAGAAGTGTCTGAAAAGACGTAGCGAGGAACCCCAGCGGGCCTACATGCCCATGGTGAGGCTCTTGGAGAGCCCGGCGAGGCGCGTGGTGAGGTCGTCGAGCTGCTGATCGGTCATCTTGAGGTCGATGACGAACGTCGACTTGTTGGCGCCCACCTTGATCGTATCGAGATAGCCGGCCATGCCCATCATCTGGAGCCGGCTGTCCTGGCGCAGGTTGCTGAGCATGCTCGCAACCGAGGTCGACACCGACGTGGCGTCCGCATCGCTGCCCAGATCGAGATCCGAGTGAACGCTGAGCCCCTGCTTGACCTCGATCGAGCCCGAGACGCTGTGCAGCGAGCCGGCCGAGCCGAGCTGCGGCCAGGCGCGCAGCCGATCCGCCATGGCCGGCGGGACCTCACCGGCGAACCAGAAGGCGCCGCTGGTGTTGGTGCGGCCGAGCATGGTGCGCAGCGTCTTGTTCTCGCGGGCGCTGCTCGCCACCGCCTCTTTGCCGCTGTGGAAGTCGATCACGCGCTTCATCCAGCCGGGGCTGGCGACCACGATCGCGCGCGACCCCAGCACCGCCAGCTGCGGCCCCTGCGTCTGGCTCGACGAGCTGACGATGTGGATGTTGTTGTAGTCGCTCTCGCTCAGCAGCTCGCCGCGCTCCTTGGCGCTGGAGCGGGCGCAGTTCAGGATGCCGTCTGCCTTATAGCGACCGCGAATCAGCAAGGCGTAGTCGCGGCTCTGCTGCGCGTTGGCTGGCACCGCCAGAAAGATGCTCTCCAGATCGTTTAGCGGATCGAGGCCGCACTTCTGGACGAAGTCCTGGTAGTCCTTGCGCGACGCCGGCTCCTTATCGCGCGCCTCGATGAGCTTCTGCCACAGCCGCGACCCGCGCGCCTGCTTGAGGTTCACCAGGAACACGGCGGCCGTGTCGCCGGGAACCAGCGACAGGTCGTCGCGCGCCACTCCCGAAGAGAACAGGCGGTTGCAGCCGGTCAGGCCAGAGGCGAGCCCGGCCAGCGCAACCACAACCAGCGCTGATTTGAGAAATGCTCGCGATGAAAGCGTGAAACGGTCGAATAGGGACATGATGACTCCTCGGGAGAATTCGGGCCTTTATAGTGGCCGCCGCCGGCCGCTGTCAATGCGACGCGGACACCGCGGCTGCCGCGCCCGGTGCTGAGGCCGCACAGTGCAGCGTGGACAGCAGTGCCTCGGTCTGCCGGCGCAGCTCTTTATCGGGACGGGCAGCGATCACCCGGTGCGCCGCCTGGCAGGCATCGTGCGGGTGGCCAAAGCGCGACAGCAGCTGCGACAGGGCCAGCTGGCTGCGCGCGCTCTCGACGGGGTTCGTGCTCAGCCGCACCGCCGCGTACAGGTGGCCGAGCGCACGCAGGCGATTGCTATCGGCCTCGTAGGCGCGGCTCAGCAGGCGATGCACTTCGGGGGTGTCGTGCACCTCGCGCTCTTCCCGCAGGATGCGCAGCGCCTCTTCGATATTGCTGGGGCCAAGCGGCTGCTGGGCCAGCAGCTCGCGGGCGCGGCGCAGCGGCTCGCGCTCGGGCTCGACCGGGGTCGCTGGCTTGCCCAGACCGGCCAGCTGCGGCCGCGCCCAGAGCAGCCCGCCCACGCCCAGGACCAGCACCAGCAGCGCCGCCACCCAGTAGGGGCGCCGTGGAACGGTGAGCGGCAGATCCGCATCCGGCTCTGAGTCGGGCACCCGCTCGGGCACCCGCTCTGCGGGGGCCGAGGCCGAGCCAGCGCGCGCAGCATGGCTGCCGCTGCGACGAGGTGGAGGCGCAGCCGGCGCCTCTTCATCAGGCTCCGGCGCAGCATCGGCGACCTTCGGCGACGCGGGTATCGTCGGCGCAGCGCTGTCGACCGCCGGCCGCACCGCGGACTGGGCAGCCGAAGACTTGGGCATGCCCGACGACGGCAGCGGCGAGTCCAGGCGGCGCTGTCCGCTGCGCGGCAGCGGAGGCGTCTCGGGGTCCGAGGAGCCGGCCGGCTCGCGCGGCGCCGTGCGGGCGGCCTGTCCCGGCGGCAGCTGGCGCTGCACCGTCCGCGCGACCCCGCCTGCCACTGGCGAGCCGGTCTCGACCCGACGCGCACCGCTGCCCGAGGCAGCTGGCGCCCCGGTCGCCGGCACCTCGCCGCTGCGCGAGTGCTCCTCGGGAAAGCGGGCCAGCAGCTGATCGAGCGTCTCGGCGATCTCCTCGGCCAACTGCGGGCGGTCGTCGGGCGACTTGGCCAGGCACGACAGCACCAGCTCCTCAACCTCGGCAGGAATCACCACCGCCGGGCTCTCGATCGCCTCGCTCAGCGGCGGCGGCGGCTCGTTTACGGTCTTGGCGATGAGCGCCAGAAAGGTCGGGGCCGAAAACGGCAGCTTGCCGCTCAGCATCTGATACGAGACCACGCCCAGCGCATAGATGTCGGTGCGCGCGTCGAGCGATCGCCCCTCGGCCTGCTCGGGCGACATGTATTCAGGTGTACCGAACACCACGCCGGTGCGGGTCAGCGACTGCACCGCCACATCGGGCTCAGCGTCGCCAGCAGCATCACCGCCGCCTGCTGCGCCGCCGGCCGAAGCCGTCTGCACCAGCTTGGCCAGCCCGAAGTCGAGCACCTTGACCAGCTGCCGCGACTTGGAGCGCCGCACGAGCACGATGTTCTCGGGCTTGAGGTCGCGATGGATGACCCCCTGCTCGTGCGCGTGGGCAAGCCCCGTCGCCACGTCGCGCACGATGGCCGCCGCCCGGCGCCACGGCAGCGGCCCCCGCCGCAGCACCTGGGCCAGGTTCTCGCCGTCGAGGAGCTCCATGACCAGAAACAGCAGACCGTCGTCGGTCTGACCAAAGTCGCTGACGCGGATGATGTGGTCGTGGTCCAGGCGCGACGCCGAGCGCGCCTCGCGGTGAAAGCGGGCGACCGCCTCGGTGTCGCTGGCCAGCTCCTGCCGCAGCACTTTGACCGCGACCGCCTTGTCCATCAGGATGTGGTGCGCCCGATAGACGGCACCCATCCCGCCGCGCCCGATCACCTCGACCAGGCGGTAGCGTCCCGACAGCACCCGCCCGGCCAGCGGATCTTCGGGGAGGCTGGCGCGCAAGGGCGTCCCGTCGCGCGGGCAGAACTGCTCGTCGCCGTGGAAGCTGGACTTGCAAGTCGGACAGAGGCCCACTAAGTCGCCGTCGCCAATCTCGTAAGAAGCATCTGTGTTAGAAGCGCATGCCGCGCTTGGCGCGGTACATGAACCAGTCGTAGGCCAGATACGCCGTCGGGACCAGGCCGACCAGCGCCAGCACGGGCGACAGCGTCACCGCGGCAACTCCCGTGGCAGCAAGCGCGGCGCCCGCCACCAGACCCTTTTTCTTGGCAGTCTCTTGGTCCTGTTCACGCAGCGTCGACATGCAGACTCCTTGAAATCACCCTAGCTCTCGGGGGCCGGGGGTGTCAAATCCTGAAAAGCGCCCGAATTTTAGGAAAACAGCGACGGGCGTCCGGTTTTTTGAGGCCCACGGGGCTCGGGCTGGCGTGATCCTGGTTGCGGCGGGCGTGGGCGCACTGCTAGGTTACGCCGCCATGACGGCCGACTGCCAGTTTAAGACGGTTGCGTACACGCCTTCCGAGATTGAACATCGCTACGGCCCGCGGGTGCACATCCTGCGCGATCCGCTGTCGCTGACGATCCTCGCAAAGCTGTGCCAGAAGGGCGTGGTTCAGCCCGAAGTAAACCAGCTCCTTGTCGAGCTTTACCGGGTGCTGGTCCACGAAGTGGTCGCCTCGGAGTTTCCCCGGGCCCAGGCCACGGTCGCGACCCGCATGATCGATGTCACGCCCGAGGGCATGTGGTCGGGCGAGCTCATTCGCAAGGACACGCCGGCCGTGGTCGTGGCCCTGGCGCGGGCGGGCCTGCTGCCATCCCAGGTAACCTACGATTTTCTCAACCAGGTCCTGGATCCCGCCGGCGTGCGGCAGGACCACCTGGCGCTCGGACGCACGATCGACAGCGATGGGCGCGTGACCGGCGCAGGGCTCTACGCCTCGAAGATCGGTGGCCCGGTCGACGACGCGATGATGCTCATTCCCGATCCAATGGGGGCCACTGGCTCGACGGTAAGCCGCGTCATGCACCACTACGCGAACTCGGTGCAGGGCAAGCCGCGGCGCGTGCTGTCGGTGCACCTCATCGTGACCCCCGAGTACCTGCGGCATGTCACCCAGCACCATCCCGAGGTGCATGTCTACGCCTTGCGGCTTGACCGCGGCCTGTCGCCGCCCGACGTGCTGGCGACCATGCCCGGCACGCACTGGGAGCGCGAGTGCGGCCTGACCGATCATCACTACATCGTGCCCGGCGGTGGTGGCCTGGGCGAAGTCATCAACAACTCATTTGTCTAAAGGTGAAAATCAAGCCATGGCTGATGCGGCATCCCCTCAACCCGAGCCGAAGCTGCAAGAGCTCCTGTCGGCGGCAACCCTGGCCGCCCGCACCAAGGAGCTGGGACTTCAGATTGCCCGCGACTACCAGGATCGCGATCTGACGCTGGTCGGCGTGCTCAAGGGCAGCTTCATGTGGTTCGCCGATCTGGCGCGGGCGGTCCACGACGGTCAGAAGACGCTCGGGCTGCGGCGCGACAACGTGACCTGCGAGTTCCTGGCCCTTCAGAGCTACGGCGACGAGACCCAGACCTCGGGCGTGGTGCAGATCGTTGCCGACCTGACGCGCCCGGTCGAGGGACGGCACGTGCTCATCGTCGAGGACATCGTCGACACTGGCCTGACCATGGCCTACCTGCTGGAGAACCTGGCGACGCGCCGTCCGGCGTCGGTCAAGCTCTGCTCGCTGCTGCACAAGCCGGCGCGCACCAAGAAGCAGATCAAGATCGACTATCTGGGATTTACCATCGACGACCTGTTTGTCGTAGGCTACGGGCTGGATTACGCTCAGCGCTACCGCCACCTGCCCATGATCGGCGTCCTGGAGCCTTAACAAGATCGTGTCCCGTCTGACCTGCGCTACGGCTCTCGCGAGCCTGTTTGTCCTCGCCGCCTCGGCCTGCTCCCCGGCCAAGGCGCAGGCCCCTGCCCCGGCTGCACCTGCCCCGACGCAAGGAGCGGCCCCGGCGCAGGCCGCCTCACCTGCCCCAGCGGCGCCTGCACCGGCAGCCCCAGCACCAGCCGCACCCGCCGTGGCTCCAGCCACTCCGGCAGTTCCACAGGCGGCGCCGGGTCAGGCAGCGGCTCCGGCTCCGGCTGGCTTTGTGAAGCCGTCCAAGCCGGGGCTACCCGGGCCCGCGGTCAAGCCGGCCAAGCCGGTGAAGCCGGCGCCGGTGCAGCCCAGCGCCTACGAGGTCCTCTTTACCTTCGATGACGGACCGCGCCTCGACACCACGCCGCAGGCGCTCGACACGCTGGCCCAGTATGGCGTCAAGGCCGTCTTCTTCGTCAACGGCGTGCGCTTTGCCGGCAAGGGGCGCGAGCGCGAAAAGGCCCGCGAGCTCATGCGCGAGACCATCCGCCGCGGCCACATCATCGGCAACCACACCGTCCACCACAAGTTCCTCTGCGGCAAGCTCGGGCCGACCATCGGCGAGCGCGAGATCACCGAGAACGCCGAGCTCATCACCGAGGCTGTGGGCCAGCCGCCGCTGCTCTTTCGCACGCCCTACGGCTCGCACTGCGCCAGCTTGAGCCTGACGCTGAAGAAGCTGAACATCCATCCCATCGGCTGGGATGTGGATCCGCAGGACTGGCGCCTCCAGGACGCCGACAAGATCTACGACTTCATGGTCCAGACGCTGCGCACCCTGCGCCGGCCGCGCTCGATCCTGCTGTTTCACGACGTCCAGCCGGCGACCGTGGCCATGCTGCCCCGGCTGCTCAAGTGGATCCAGGACGAGAACGTCGCCCGGCGGGAGCGCAAGCAGCCCGAGATCAAGATCATCGACTACAACTACCTGCTGAACACCCAGCCCCCCGGCATCCTCGCCCCCAGCCGCGCCGGTTAGCCAGCTAGTCTAGGTTTTCGACCGCGTGCTAGTGACTTCAGGTCGCGTGCTCGTGACTTCGGGGCGCGTGCTCGTGACTTCGGGGCGCGTGCTCGTGACCTCCTGGTCACGTGCTCGTGACTTCGGGGCGCGTGCTCGTGACCTCCTGGTCACGTGCTCGTGACTTTGGGGCGTGTGCTCGTGACTTCAGGGCGCGTGCTCGTGACCTCCTGGTCACGTGCTCGTGACTTTGGGGCGCGTGCTCGTGACTTTGGGGCGTGTGCTCGTGACTTCAGGGCGCGTGCTCGTGACCTCCTGGTCACGTGCTCGTGACTTCGGGGCGCGTGCTCGTGACTTCGGGGCGCGTGCTCGTGACTTCAGGGCTCCAGGCCGAGCTTCTTGAGGTCGGTACAGCCGTCCTTGTCGCCCAGCTTGCAGCCGCGGCGCAGGTAGGCGACGCCCTTGGTCATGTCCTTGGGCAGCCCCTTGTCGGCGGTGACAAAGAAGCGGCCCATCAGGGTGCAGGCGTCGGCGTCGTTGTCCTCGACGCAGGCTGAGTTGAGGCCGCTGAGCATGACCTCGCAGCTCTGGCGCAGCCCCTTGTCGCACCCCTGGTTGAGCAGGCGGATTCCGGCCGCGATGTCGCGGGTGATGCCCTCGCCGTTGACCAGCATGACGCCCAGGCGGTGGCAGCCGCGGTCGTGGGACTTTTCACAGGCCGCCTTGTATGCGATGGCGGCCTTGTTCTTGTCGACGGCGATGCCCTTGCCTTCGTCGAAGATGACGCCCACCTGGAAGCAGGCATCGGAGGCGCCGAGGTCGCAGCTCTGGGCAAGCTGGCGCAGCTCCGGCGTCAGGCCGTCGCCCGCTGCGGGACGGCTGCCCAGCTGCTTGGCCAGCTCGCACGAGTCCTTGTCATCCTTTTCGCAGCCGCGCCTGGCCAGCTCCGCAGCCACGGCGAGATCCGCAGCAGTGCCCTGAGCGTCGCGATACGCGGCGGCCCCCTTGCCACACGACACGGCGTCGCCCAGCTCGCAGGCCTTTTTGTACAGCCCGGCGGCCTTGGACTTTTCGATGTCGCCGCCCTCGCCGTGCTGCTTCATGAAGCCCAGGTTGTAGCAGGCCTTGGCGTTGTCGCGATCACAGGCGCGATCGAACGCCTTGCGCGCCTTGAAGTAGTTCAGGTCCAGCGTGTGGCCCTGCGCATCTTTGCCTTCATAGTAGGCATTGCCCAGCTGGAGGCAGGCGCTGCCGCTGCCCTGATCGCAGCCGCGCTGGAGGTTCGCCAGAGGCCCTTTGCAGCCGGCGAGCCCGATGAGCGCACCGACAGCGATGACACGAGCGGTGCTGAGCCGCGAGCTTTGCATGCAGATCTCCCGTGTTCATCGTATCAAAACGCGCTCTTGCCTCACAGCCGGCTGTGGACCCCGGCGATTCCTCAGTCTTTGTGCGGGGTTGGCGCGCCGGGCGGCCTGGGCGCCAGCAGGGAAAACATCGCCGGCACCAGAAACAGCGACAGCAGCGTCGAGGAGGCCAGCCCGCCGACCACCGCCAGCGCCAGCGGCCGGTTCGACTCGGCCGCCCGCTCCAGCCCCAGCGCCGTCGGCAGCAGGCCGATGATCGTCGCCAGGCTGGTCATGGCAATGGGGATGAAGCGGGCGCGCCCGGCCGCGACCACGGCCTCGAACATCGGCATGCCGCCGCCCAGAAAGCCGTTGGCCGAGTCGACGAGCAGGATGCCGTTTGAGACCGCGATGCCGATGACCATCAGCATTCCCATGAGCGCCGGAATCGACAGCCCCTGCCCCGCCGCCAAGAGCGCCGTCACGATTCCCACCAGCGAGACCGGGATCGTAAACAGCATGATGAGCGGCAGCCGCAGCGACTTGAACTGCGACGCCATGATCATGAACACCAGCATCACCGCCAGCCCGATCGCCACGCCCAGGCCCGCAAACGTCGTGCGCATGAGCTCGACCTGCCCCACGAAGCTGAAGTGGATGTCGCGCGTGCGCGGATCGCTCTTCAGGCGCTGCTCCAGCTCGGCCGCGGCGCTTCCGAGATCGCGCCCTTCGGTCTGCATGAGCACGGTCGCAGCGCGCTGGAGCTGGTTGCGCTCGATCGCGATGGGCCCGAGCGACCGCCGGATCTTTCCATACGCGCCCAGCGTCACCGCGACCCCGCGCTCGTTTACGCGCACCGGCACGCGCCGCAGCGCATTGGGATCATCGATCACCAGGCGGTCGTACGCAGTCACCACGTAATAGGACTGGCCGTTGTTGGGATCGACCCACACGCTGGGGCTGTTGATGTTGCCGAGCGTCGCCTCCAGCGTGGCCTGCGCGGCGCTGCGCAGGCTGACGCCGACCAGGCCCGCTTCGGTGCGATCGGTCTCGACGCGCACTTCCGGGTAGTCGACCTGAAGCGAGGTGTAGATGTCGCGCACGCCGTTGACCTCGCGCGCCACCTCGGCCACGGCCTGCGACTGCTCGTTCAGGTCCGCCAGGTTGTCGCCGCGCACCTCGACCACCAGCGGCGCCAGATAGCCGTTGGCAAACACGCTGGCCACAAGACCGCCCGGCCACTGGAGGAACGTCACGCCCGGATAGCGCTGCGCAAGGATGGCGCGCGCCCGATCCGCCACCTCGCGCTGCGACATGGTGCGATGCTCGGCATCCGCCAGCTGCAATCGCATGAAGCCCATGTGCGGTCCCGCGTTGGGGCTGGTGATCGCGCTGCGGGCATTCTGCGGCGAGCCGACATTGGACAGCACCAGCTCGACCGTGCCCGGCGGCAGCTCCTTTTGCAGCGTCTCGCCCATCTGGTTTACCAGGCGCGCCGAGTCCTGAAGCGACATGCCCGGCGCCAGCCGCACATAGATCATGTCCATCGACTCATCGACATCCGGAAAGAAGGTGCTCGGCAGCTGCGTCGCGTAGTACACGCTGCCCGCGACCAGCGTCATCGCCGCGCCCACCAGCACCCAGCGAAACGGCAGCACGCTGCGCAGGATCGAAGCATAGCCATCCGCAATGCGCGCAATCCCACCTTCGACCCAGCGCGCCAGCCGGCCCGGCTGCGAGTGGCCCAGCAGATACCGGCAGGCCACCGGCGTGATCGTCATGCTGATGAGATAGCCCGCGATCATGGCCACCGCGACCGTCAGCGCCAGCGGCACAAACAGCTTCTTGGCCAGCCCATACAGGAGCGCCACCGGCAAGAGCACGGCCAGCGTAGTCAGGGTCGCGGCCAGCGTAGGCAGCGCCACCGCGTTTGCACCCTCCAGCGCCGCCCTGGCGCTGCTGTTTGGCGCGTCGTGACCGTGTTCGCCTTTGTGGTCGGGCTGATGTCCGAGCTTGCGATGGATCGACTCCAGCACCACCACGGATATGTCGACCAGCGGCCCCATCGCCAGCGTCAGACCGCCCAGCGTAAAAGCGTTGAGCGTCTGGCCGCTGGAGTAGAGCACCAGAAGGATGGTCGCAAACGCAATCGGGATCGAGATCACCGCGATGAGCACCGCGCGCACGTTCTGAAGGAATAGCAGGATCACCAGCGCGATGAGCACCAGCGCTTGCAGCACCTCTTTGCGCAGCCCGTGATAGCTCTGGCGCACAAACGAGCTCTGGTCAAAGATGGCGCGCACCTGCATGCCCGGCGGCAGCGTCGACTGCGTGAGCTTCACCGCCGCCTGCACCGCATCGACGATGGCCAGCGTGTTGCCGCCCGGCACGCGCAGCACGTTCAGGTACACCGCCTGCTTGCCATTGATCGCGACCGACTGCGTCTCGGGTCCGCCGCCGTCCTCCACATGCGCGATGTCGCGCATCACGACCGGCTTGCCATCGCGCAGCTTGACCAGCGCATCGCCGATCACCTGCACCTTGTCGGCCACGGCGTTGGTGTAGACGTTGGCATCAAAGCCGCGCGTGATGAACTTTCCCGACGGCAGCAGCGCGTTCGACTGGCTGACGGCCTGCCCGATGTCGGACGAGGTCACGCCGCGCGACTGCGCCCGCGTGGGATCCACGACCACATTGATCTGGCGCAGCCGACCGCCATCCGGAGCCGCGCTGGCAACACCCTGAATTCCCTCCAGGATCGGCTCGATCTGATTCATCGCATAGTCGTAAAGCTGCGGGCCGGTAAAGCCGTCGCCCGTGACCGCGACCTGGATCACCGGTGCGTTTGACGGATCGTACTGGAGCACGAACGGCGGCAGCACGCCCAGCGACTTGGGCACCGCAGCCATCGCGAACGAGACCTGCTGCTGCACAAGCGTCTGCGCAGAGTTCAGATCCGTGCCCCACTTCATCCACACATACACGACCGAAAGATCGTTGCGCGAGACGCTCTGCACGTGGTCCACACCGGCCGTGGCGCTCACATACTTTTCGATGCGCCACGTGATCGTCTTTTCCACGTCCTTGGGCCCAAGCCCCGGCGCCAGCGTGCCCACCAGCAGCACCGGCGGCGTCAGCTCGGGGAAGGTGTCGATGCTCATGCGCGGCACGACGACCGAAGAAAAGACGATGAGCGCGATGCTGATCATCAGGATCGCGATGGGGTTGTTAAGAGATAGGCGCGTCATTTGATCTCCACTTGGGAGCTGTGCACGCGCTCGCCATCTTTGAGCCCGCGACCTTGCAGCACCACCTGTGTGCCCGCCGCCAGCGCCGGGGGCAGGAACAGGCTGCCGCCCGACTCGCCCATCACCGCCAGCTTGCGCTGATGCGCGATCTCGTCACTGCCCTCCCGGGTCACCACAAACAGCGTCGCCGAGTCGCCGCGCACCGAGGCCGCGGGCAGCGGCACCTCGCTCGCCGGCTGCGGCTGTCCCACCGCGATAAAAAGCTCTGCCGTGGTGCCAACGGGAATGCGCCGCTCGGGATCGCTCAGATCAATCTCGGCGTGGATGGTGCGCGTCGCCAGATCCGCAGATGGCGAGCGCCGCGTCACCAGGCCGGTGATCTCCTGGTCCAGCGCGAGTAGCTTGATGCGCACCGGGGTGCCCTCCTTGACCACCGCGAAGTCGCTCTCCGGAACATCCACGGCCACGCGCACCGTGCTGCGATCCACCACGTACAGGATCGCTGTGCCGGGGCGCGCAAAGCCGCCTGGATCAAGGAGCCTGTCGGCCACCTCGCCATCAAACGGAGCGCGCAGCACGCAGTCATCGACCTCCAGCGTCGCGCGCGAAAGCCGGGCGTTGGCGGCCAACAGATCGGCCTGCCGCGATGCGCTCTCAGCGGTCTTGCGATCGACCTCGTTGGGCGACACATAGCCGCCGCTCAGCAGGCCCGAGACGCGGCTTGCCTCCTTGGCGACCGCCTCCTGCGTGGCGTTGAGCGAGCGCGCCTGCATCGCCAGCGAGCGATTCTGCGCCGAGGCGTTGCGGCAGTCGAGCGTGGCCAGCACCTGACCGCGCTTGATCGCGGCGCCGGGCCGCACCAGCACCGTGTCGACATAGGCCGCGGTCAGCTGCGGTCCCAGCCGCGCCTCCAGCCACGGCGCCGTGGTGCCCACGTAGCGCCGCTGCGGCCGATACTGCGCAGCGCGCACCGCCACTGTGGTGACGCCCTTGGGCTCTGCGGTCAGCGGCACTTGATTGACGCGCGAGCGCGCCCGCCACGCCAGCAGGCCCAGGCCGACGAGGATCGCCGCCACACCCACAGCAATCAGCAGCGGAATGCGCAGATGTTTCGTAGCACTGGCGGTCTTCATTTGGACGCTCCCTCTGCGATGGCGCGGTTGAACGAGGCGCGCGCCTGCGCGACCTCAAAAGTGCCCACTGCGAGCTGGATCTCGGCATCGGTGCGCAGCGACTCGGCATCGGCCAGCTCGACCACGTTGCTCAGCCCGGCGCGAAAGCGCGCGTTGGCCTGATCGTAGTTTCGTCGCGCCGCTTCCGTCGCCGCCTTCAGGCTGCGAAGCGTCGCGTGGGCAACCGAGTAGATGCCGTAGGCGCGCTGAATCGCGGCCTGCTGCTGGCGCGTCAGCACGTCGACCTCGGCGCGCGCGACCTCTTCCTGCGCCTGGCTGGCCCGCCGCCGGGCCAGCACCATGCCGTCAAAGAGCGGGGCGGTAAAGACCACCGCCACATCCCAGTTTGGGATCTCGGGCAGCCAGCCCGAAACTCCCGAGGGACCGCTGGTGCCTGGAGCGCCGCCGGCCCGGCCGGTCAGGCTGGCGCTCAGCGCCAGGTTGGGCACCAGCTGCATGGTGACCGCGTGCGTTGTCGCCTGCTGTTGGCGCAGCCGCGCGAGCGCCATGCGCACGGCCGGATCGCGCTGCTGCGCATCCTGGAGCGCCTGCCCAATCGGCGGCAGCGCGGCGGCCTCATTTGCTCCCTCCGCTCCCGGAGCTGACGTCGCGTCTGGCGTGGCATCTAGCAGCAGCTCGGGCGTGCCCACGGCGGCGGCAAACACGGCCTGCGCGGCATCGATGGCGCCCTGCGCCCGCGTGCGCTCGACGTCAAAGCGCGTGAGATCGGCGTCGACGCGGGTCAGGTCAATGGGCGCCCGCATGCCGCTGCGAACCGACGCCTGCACGGTGTCATGGCGGACGCGCGCGCGCTCGTACGCCTCTTCGGTCGCGGTGCGCACGGCCTTGGCGGCCAGCACGCTGTAGTAGGTTCGCTCGACCGCCAGCGTGACCTCCAGCTGCTCGAAGTCAGCGCGATGGCGACTGAGCTCGACATCGATGTCGTAGAGCGCGGACTGGGCGGCAATGCGCCCGAAGTCAAACAGCTGCTGCCGCAGTCCGATGCCGACCAGCGTCGACGGATAGGCATCGCCCAGGCCCGCATTCGGATCGATGCGCGAAGCGCCGACGCGGGCAATGTCCAGGGTCCGCACCCCCACAAACGACGCGGTGCTGTTGTTCATGGTTCCGCCGACAAGCTCTGCGGCTGCGCCGAGCTGCGGCAGCCACTCGCTGCGCGGAACGAAGGTCGCTGCACGCGCGGCGGCAAGACGCGCCTGCGCCGCCCGCAGCGATGGCTGATGAGCGCGCGCATATTCCAGCGCAGCTGGCAGCGACATCGCCGGAACCTCAGCTGTTGAATCGGACGCTGAAGCGGGCGCAGCGGCCAGCAGGCTCGCGGCGATGGCGCCCATCCTCCCTGCTTTCAATGCTGGGGCCAGGCCCCATGTGTTTCGCATGCTGTTGCACCTCAGCCAGAGGTAAAGCATGCGGCATGCCACCCCAGCTCAGGGGCAGGGGCCCATGCTGGCGCCCCGCTGACAGGCGGCCTGGGCCGGGCGATGAAACAACATGAAACAACTTAAAGCCCTTTGAAACAGCGCTGTGCGCAGGCATCTTGAAGGCCAAAGCCAAGCTCACGACAAGGTCTGCCCATGCCCCGAAAAGCGCCCATCAAGCAGTCCCGCCCCGTGGAATCCTCTGCCAGGAGCCCGCTGCCCGACCCCAATGAGGTCGATTTTTTCGGGCTCCACACGCGCGATGCCGGCATGAAGCGGGTGTTCCGCATCGTCGAAAAAGCGGCCCAGAGCGAGAGCAGCGTGCTCTTGCGCGGCGAGACCGGCACCGGCAAGGAGCTGCTGGCTCAGGCGCTGCACGTGCTGTCCCCGCGCAGCCAGGGTCCGTTTCACGCCATCAACTGCGCGGCGCTGCCGGCGAACCTGCTGGAGAGCGAGCTCTTCGGGCACGTGCGCGGCTCCTTTACCGGCGCGGTGCGCGACAGTCCGGGCCACTTCCGCATGGCCAATCGGGGCACGCTGTTTCTGGACGAGGTCGCAGAGATCCCGCTGGAAGTGCAGGCCAAGCTGCTGCGCGTGCTGGAGATGCACAGCGT
>Ga0075163_10008185_pt1 | contig 13801 bp, 13 predicted proteins | sample JI1023141ADNA_FD_71478 | JGI IMG/M metagenome (GOLD analysis project Ga0075163, IMG submission 71478) | Wastewater effluent complex algal communities from Wisconsin, to seasonally profile nutrient transformation and Carbon sequestration -... | ecosystem: Engineered > WWTP > Effluent > Algae...
GGCGCCGATCGTCTACGCCGCGCCGGCGCAGCTCATCGCCTACCATGCCGCGATCCTGAAGGGCACCGACGTCGATCAGCCGCGGAACCTGGCGAAGTCGGTCACGGTGGAGTAACGGCGAGGCCTCCGGGCTTCCTTCCGGAAGAGAGGCGCACTTAACGATGGATCGGGGAGAGATGAGGTTAGGATTCATTGAGAGTGGAGGACGGTTGCTGCGGCCGCTAGCGTGATCCCGAAAACTCGCTGCGGCTATCGACCACTTCTGCGGTGATCGGGAAGACGTGGGGCGGACGGGACCAAACGCGCGAGACCTCGCAACGAGGAACACAAGCGTGACATGTGCTTTGTTCGGCATATGGAAGGAACAAGAAGGACTGTGCGGAAGGTCACTGACGCGTGCGTTTTCCAGTGCAGAAGATGGACGAGTAGGTGGCGCTTAGGGAAGAGATTGAGGCGCCAACGTCCGATCTCAACGGAAACCTCTCGGAAATCGAGCGCATATCTAAGAACGCGACATAACAATTTCGGTGTGCTCACTCCAGCATTCGGGAAAGCCTGAGGAAAGTACAATGAATTCGGAAAAGAGAAAGAAACCGTCCCGCGTGCTCATCACGGGTGGCACTGGCTCTTTCGGAAAGACCATGTTACGTGATCTGCTGGATGGCGGGATTGAAGAAATCCGCATCCTCTCACGCGACGAAGAAAAACAGGACGCGCTCAGAAATGAACTTCGGGATGACCGGGTGCGCTATTATATCGGAGATGTACGCGACCGCGGCGCCGTAGATCGAGCTGTTCAGGGTGTGGATGCCATCTTCCATGCCGCCGCGCTCAAGCAGGTGCCAAGTTGCGAGTTTTTCCCTCATGAAGCGGTGTTGACCAACATCATCGGGTCAGAAAACGTCATCCGGTCCGCCATCGCAGCAAAGGTACAGAGCATTGTGTGCCTTTCCACAGACAAAGCGGTGTTCCCGGTCAACGTGATGGGGATGACCAAGGCGCTGATGGAGAAGACGGCTCATGCGGCCGCCAGAAGCCTCGGCCGCGACGCCGACACTATTATCTCGGCGGTTCGCTATGGCAACGTCATGTACTCGCGTGGCTCTGCTATTCCACTGTTTGTACGGCAGATCAAATCCAGTAAGCCGATCACCGTTACGGAGCCGACGATGACTCGCTTTCTGATGCCATTACGTTATAGCGTGGCACTTGTTCACCATGCCTTCCAGAATGCTAATCAAGGCGATCTTTTTATTAAGAAAGCGCCGGCATCAACCATCGCCAACCTCGTCACCGCACTCAAAGAACTGTTCGACGTACCGGACCATCCGGTGGAAGTAATCGGCTGGCGGCACGCGGAAAAGCTTTACGAGACCCTCGCAAGCGCGCAGGAGCTCGGCAACTCGGAAGATATGGGTGACTACTACCGTATTGCACTCGATATGCGGGACCTAAACTATAAGCCATATTTTTCCGAAGGTGAAGGCGAGACCAAGCAACATGAGGATTACCATTCCCACAACACAGAACAGCTCGATGTCGCAGGGATAATAGGGCTTCTGCGATCGCTTCCGGAAATCCAAAATGAATTGGCAAGATGGAAGGGCGCAAATTGATCAGGATTGTTGTCACCGGGGCTAGCGGGTTAATCGGCTGGCACGCGCATGCCCGATTGCATGCAGCGAATTGTGCCGCAGGGTTTAATGGCGACATAGCGCCCTATGATATCGTTGCCCTCAACCACACCACATTCGATGACGACGCGGCAGTCGCCGCGGCGCTCAACGGCGCTCAGGCCGTGCTGCATTTCGCTGGCGTCAACCGCGCTCCAGATGACGAGGTTGAGGCTGCGAACCCCGCAATCGCAATCCGGCTGGCCGAGGCTTGCCGCGTAGCTGGAGTTGCCCCCCATATCGTCTACGCAAATTCGACCCACGCCGCGAGCGACACTCCCTACGGACGCTCGAAGCGCCGCGCTGGCGAGATCCTGGAGGCGGGACCCGGAACGTATACGAGCCTGGTCTTGCCGCACATCTTTGGCGAAGGGGCACGCCCCTTCTACAACAATGTAACAGCAACGCTGATCGCACAGGTTCTTGCCGGCGAAACCCCGAGCATCAATCCCAACGGGTGCGTGCAATTGCTGCATGCCGGAGCAGCTGCGCAGGCCGCCATCGACGCAGTGCAGGTCGGGAGCGCGGGCCTGATAGAACTGACGCCGCGCCCGATGTCGGTGCCCGATCTTTATAAGACCCTCAAAGGCTTCCATGACGGCTATGTGGCGAATATCTACCCCAATTTGTCCGACCCGTTTGATCTCAACCTGTTCAATAGCTACCGCGCCGCGACCTATCCGGATGGCTGGCCCCGCGCCCTGAAGCTCAACACCGATGCGCGCGGCATGCTCTTTGAGGCCGTAAAGGGTGGCGGCGGCGGGCAAACCTTCTTGTCGACAACCAAGCCAGGCGTTACCCGTGGCGATCACTTCCACCTCTGCAAGACGGAACGGTTTCTTGTGGTTCAGGGCGAAGCGCTTATCCGCATCCGGAGAGTGCTTTCCGACGAGGTCTGGGAATACCGGGTCTCGGGCGAGGCACCGGCCCCGGTTGACATGCCGACGTTGCACACTCACTCGATTGAAAATATTGGAAACGGTGACCTGATTACGCTGTTTTGGACAAACGACCTATTGGACACGGTCAATCCAGATACGTTCGCCGACAAGGTATTGAAATGAAAAACCTTAAGGTCATGACTATTCTTGGGACTCGGCCTGAGATCATCCGTTTGAGCCGCGTCATGGCGCGGCTCGATCGCTACACCGATCATGTTATTGTTCACACAGGGCAAAACTGGGACTATGAACTCAACGAGATCTTCTTTGAAGATCTCGGTATGCGAAAGCCTGACCATTTCCTCGGCGTCGGCGGTGGTAGCCTAGGCGAAACTCTGGGCGGGATCCTTATCGAAACCGAGAAGGTGCTGGCGTCTGAAAAGCCTGAGGCTGTGCTGATCCTTGGCGATACCAACTCGGCGATTTCGGCGATCATGGCCCGGCGGATGAAAATCCCAGTCTACCACATGGAGGCCGGCAACCGCTCTTTCGACCGTAACGTGCCCGAAGAGACCAACCGCCGGCTGGTCGACCACATCGCGGATTTTAATCTGGTCTATACTGAGCACGCGCGGCGCCATCTGCTATCGGAAGGCCTCGAACATCGCCGCATCAACCTCACCGGTAGCCCGATGCGGGAAGTGCTGGAGCATTACCTCGACCGGATCGATGCCTCCGATATGGTCGAGCGGCTTGGACTGCGGCCCCGCGAATATTTCATCGTCTCGCTGCATCGCGAGGAGAACGTTGACAACCGCGCGCGGCTGACCTCGCTTGTGCAGGCCCTGAACGACGCGGCCGAGCGCTACGGCTACCCAATCATCCTATCCACTCATCCCCGGACGCGCAAACGGCTCGACGCTCTCGGCGTCGCCTTCCACGCGCTGGTGCAGGATGCAAAGCCCTTCGGCTTCCACGACTACAACAAGCTGCAGAAAAGCGCCTATTGCGCGATTTCCGACAGCGGAACCATCGTCGAGGAAGCCTCGATCCTGGGCTTCCCCGCGATCACGCCCCGCGACGCCATCGAACGGCCCGAGGGGATCGACGTGGGCTGCATCGTGATGACCGGCGTGGACCGCGACGCCATCGACCTGGGGATCCAGACGGTAGTGGACACCTTCGCCGAACGCGAGGCGCTCGGTCTACCGCAGCCGATCCCGGCCGACTACTGCATCACCAACACGTCCGAGCGGGTCGTGAACCTCGTCATCGGCACGGCGCGGCTGAGCAATCAGTGGGATGGTGTCCGCAAGAATGACAATGCCTGACCGCCTGATCAAGCGCAGCTTCGACATCGTGGTTTCGCTCGCCGGGCTGCTTCTGCTCTGGCCAATAATCATGGTGGCCTGGGCCATCGCCCGCCACGATACCGGAGCATCGGGCTTTTTCCGCCAGCTGCGGGTCGGCAAAGACGGCCGGCCTTTCAAGGTGATCAAGCTGCGGACGATGCGGCCCATCGGCGGCACCACGGTCACCACCGCCAACGACATGCGGATCACCAAATGGGGCGCGCGGTTCCGACGCTGGAAGCTCGACGAACTGCCGCAGCTCTGGAACGTGCTGATCGGAGACATGTCGCTCGTCGGGCCGCGCCCTGACGTGCCCGGGTACCTGGACAGGCTGACCGGAGAGGACCGGCGGCTCCTGACCCTGCGCCCGGGCATCACCGGTCCCGCAACGCTCAAGTACCGCAATGAGGAAAAACTGCTGTGGCAGCAGCCCGATCCGGAGGCCTACAACAACATGGTGATCTGGCCCGACAAGGTGCGGATCAACTTGGATTACCTCGACACCTGGTCCTTCCGCCGCGACCTGACCCTACTGCGCGAGACGATCCTGGGATGACGGAGCGCGCGCTGACATTCACGCCGGTCATCATTCTTGGCGCCGGGCGATCAGGGACGAACGCGCTACGCGACATGCTGACCGCCCTGCCCGGCTTCGCGACGTGGAACTGCGACGAGATCAACCCGATCTGGCAGCACGGCAATATCGGTTGGCCGGATGACGAGATCCCGGCCAACAGGGCCACCCCGCGCATCCGCGTCTTCATCCGCAAGGCCTTCCGACGCGTCTGGACCGCCTCGGGTCAGCCACCATTCGTGGTCGAGAAGACCTGCGCAAACACCCTGCGCGTCCCCTTCGTCGATGCCGTCCTGCCCGAGGCGAAATACATCCACATCGTCCGCGACGGACGCGATGTCGTCGCCTCGGCCAGCAAGCGGTGGAAGGGTGACCTGGAACTGCCCGGCCTGCCCTATTTCATGGCTAAGGCGCGCTACGTGCCGCTGTCTGACCTGCCCACCTACGGCTGGCGCTTCCTGCGCTCCCGCCTGGGCATTCTGACCGGCCGGCGGGACCGTCTCTCGGTCTGGGGCCCGCGCTACAAGGGCATGGACGCCGAGACCGACATCCCGCTCGAGCTGATCTGCGCTCGGCAATGGTCCATCTGCGTCAATCGCGCGGATAGCGGACTCGCCGCGATCGATCCTTCCCGGGTCCGCACTTTGCGCTACGAGGACCTCGCGGCAGACTCTGTCGCGGGGCTGTCCGGCATCGTCGATTTCCTCGGCGCCGAGGTTCCGCAAAGCGCGGTCGCCAAGGCGGCGCAGGGGTTTCACGGCGGGTCTGTCGGCAAGGGCAAGCGCGGGGCGACGGTCCAGGCCCTATCACAGGCTGCCATGGCGCGGACTCTTTCAACCCATGGGTATGAAACCTGATGCGCATCTACCTGTCCCGCCCCCACATGTCCGGAGCCGAGCGGCGCTACGTCGAAGCGGCGTTCGAGTCGAACTTCATCGCGCCCCTCGGCCCGCAGCTCGACGCCTTCGAGGCGTCGGTCTCTGACTACCTGGGCGGGGCGCATCACTGTGTAGGGCTCTCCTCGGGCTCGGCCGCCCTACACCTGGCGCTGCGCATCGCTGAGATTGGCCGGGGCGACCGAGTCTGGATCAGCTCCATGACCTTCGCCGGGGGCATCTTTCCCCTGCTCTACATGGAGGCGCGGCCGGTCTTCTTCGACCTCAGCTCCGACAGCTGGACGCTGGACTGCGACCTGCTCGAGGACCGGATGGAGACCGCCGCCAAGGCCGGCGCGCTGCCCAAGGCCGTCGTTCCCACGGACCTCTACGGCCAGAGCGTCGACATCGACCGGCTCGAGGCAATTTGCGCCCGGCACGACGTCACCCTGATCCTCGACAGCGCCGAGAGCCTAGGCGCGCGGTCGCGTGGCGGGCGTCCGGCCGGCACCGGCGGCGACGCAGCGATCCTGTCCTTCAACGGTAACAAGATCATCACCACTTCGGGCGGCGGGATGCTAGTAACGCGGTCGAAATGGATCGCCGACGAAGCGCGGTTCCTGTCGACCCAAGCGCGCGATCGGGCTCCGCATTACGAACATTCCACCTTCGGTTACAACTACCGGCTGTCGAACGTCTGCGCCGCCATCGGCCTCGGGCAGATGGAGGTCCTGGACCAGCGGGTCGACCGCCGACGCGCCATCGCCCGAACCTACATGGAGATGCTCGACCGGCCCGGCATCGGCTTCATGCCCGAACCCGAAGGCTACCGGAGCACCCGCTGGCTGACCTCGCTCACCATCGACCCGGAGGTGCTTGGCGTCACGCGCGAGGATATCCGGCTGAAGCTGCTCGAATACCAAATCGAAAGCCGGCCGTTGTGGAAGCCGATGCACATGCAACCGCTGTTTGCGGGGACGGAGTACATCGGTACGGGGATCGATGAGGCGCTGTTCGAGAAAGGCCTGAGCCTGCCCTCCGGCAGCGACATGACAGACGACCAGCAGGCCGAGGTGATCGGGCACGTTCTCGATCTTCTCGGGCCGGCATGACGGCGAACGGACACCAAGACATCGGGGTTTGAGCGTGACGATGCACAGGACTGAACTCGAAGAGCGGATGCAGACGGCCTTGCACCGCTTCGGCGGCAGCCGGACGAAACGGCTGCTCCGGCATCCCTACCGGTCGCTGGCCCCGCTGGTGGCGCGGCGCATCGGATCGACCCGCGACATCACCTGTCCGACTTTCTACGGCGGGGAATTCCACGGTCTCCTGCCCGAAGCGGTGACGACGCAGGTCTGGCGCACGACCGTCTATTCGCCGGACGTCTGCCGCGCGCTGGCCTATGCGCTGAAACCCGGGCAGACCTTCATGGACATCGGCGCGCATTTCGGCTTCTTCTCGCAATTCGCGTCCTTCCTGGTCGGCCCCGAGGGCTCCACCGTCTCGGTGGAAGCGATGCCCGACACCTTCGCCTACCTCTCCAGGAATATGGCGCAGGTCGGGGCGGAGGGGCGCGCGCAGCTCTTCAACGTCGCGGCGGCGGATCACGAGACCACGCTGGCCTTCAAGGATTTCGGCATCGTCGCCTCCAGCCTGAATACCGCTTTCGAGAACCGCGGTGCCTCCTCCCTGGTCAGGGAACCGACCGAGGTGACCGTCCGCGCCCGCACCGGCGACGATATCCTCGCCGAGGCTGGCGCCCGCCCCGACGTGATCAAGATCGACGCCGAGTCCTCCGAGATCCTCGTCCTGAAAGGGCTGGAACGGACCATCAAAACCCTGCGTCCGGCGCTGATCCTCGAACTGGGCGACGGATCCTCCACGCCCGAGCCGATGACGCCAGTGATCTGGTCGCTGCTGACGGATAAGGGATATCGCCCGGTGCATTTCGAAAGCATGGAGCCCCGCGAGATCGGGCTGGAGCGGGCGCTCCGCTACGCCAATGTCCTCTTCCTGCCCGAATAGGCCGGGCGCGACCCTGACACATGGATACAGGGGGCCGATGGCCCCCCCGGGAGGTCCCCGTGAAGATCTTGTTCACGCATCGGTTCTTCTGGCCCGACGCCGCCCCCTATGCGACCTTTCTCAGGGCCATCGCGGACCGCTGCGCGCGGGCGGGCCACGATGTGGAGGTCTTTGCCGGCATCCCCTCCTACAACGACGCCGCGGAATCCGTGCCGCGCCGGGAAACGCTTGGCGGCGTCCGGGTCACCCGCGGCTTCATCTTCCGGCAAGAGAAGCGGTCGATGTTGCTCAGGCTCGCCAATGTCGCGATCTACTGCGCGCTGCTCTTTGTGCGGATCCTGCGCAGCCGCCCCGATGTCGTGACCGCGTCGACCTACCCGCCGATCGTGGCCGCGCTCACGGCGGGGCTAGCGGCTCACCTGGTCGGTGCGCGGTTCCTCTACCACGTGCAGGACATCCACCCCGAGGTCTCGAAACTCTCGGGCGGGATGCTGGGCCGGTTCCCCCTATTCGGCATCCTCTGCTGGCTCGATACCTGCGCCCTGCGGCTGGCGTGGCGGATCGTCACCCTCTCGGACGGCATGGCGGAGACCCTCCGGGCCCGGTCCCCCCGGCTTGCCGGGCAGATCCGGATCATCAACAACCTCTCACTCGACGGCGGAGAGACTCCTGCCCCGCCGCCGCCCGAGACGGGCCGGTTCCGGGTGATCTTCGCCGGCAACCTGGGCCGCTACCAAGACCTGCCGCTGGTCGCGGCGGGAGTCACGCGGCTGTTCGACAGGCATCCCGGCCTCGAACTCATGTTCCTCGGCAGCGGCGCGATGGAGCGGGAGTTGCGCGCGATCTGGGGCGATTACGCCCGGGTCACCTTTCACCCCTTCGTTCCGTTCGAGGAGGCCCGGGCGATCCTGCACGCCTCGCATCTCGGCATCGTCTCGATCATTCCGGGCCTAGCCGCCGTCGCCTATCCGTCCAAGATTCTGACCTACCAGAGCCTTGGCCTGCCCATCCTCGGCCTAGTCGATCCCGACAGCCACATCGCCCGGGAACTGGACGCCACCGGTGCGGGCGTGGTGGTCCGTGACCGAAGCGAAAGCGGTGTGGCGGAGGCGCTGGAACGCGCGATCGCATCAACGACCCTGCATGCCGCCGCCCGGGACCTGGCATCGCGCTACGATGCCGATACCATTCTGGGGGAGTGGGAGCACCTGATGGCCGAGGCGCAATGACACGGGTCCTGATCGTCAATTCCGCCGGCCGAACCAGCTCCAGCGGTCAGCTGTTCGAAGCGCTCCATCGGGCCTTCGCCCAGGCCGGGCACGAAGCGGAGATCCTGCATCTCGAACCCGGCAGCGGCCTTGCCGGAAATCTCTCCCGCTTGCTGCCCCTGTCGCGGGAGCGCCGCGCGAAACTGCGCCCCGCCGAGGTCGTAGTCCTGCACACATCGGTGATCTTCAACGCCTGGGAAATCGTCACGGCCAGGCTGCGCGGCAAGCGTGTCGCCATCATCTACTGGGACAGCTATCCCGAAAGCTTCAACGCGCTCGAACGGCGCAAGTCGCGTGTCGGCAGCCTTCTGTTCGGCGCGGTGGAGCGTTGGCTGCTGCGCCGCTGCGACGTACTTCTCCCTCCATCCGAGGACTACCTGCCCCATCTCCACAAGCTGCTGCCCGGCGTCGAGGCGCGGGTGCTGCGGATGTGGATGTTCACGCCGGTGACGGGCCCGATCCAGCCCGACCGGGGCGACGCGCCGGTGGAGATCGGCTTTGCCGGGGCGGTCAACCCGATCCGTGGGCTGGATCACGCGGTCCGGCGGATATCCGAGGCAATGGCCGGGCCGATCTCCTTCCACACCTACGGGCGCACGGCGCCTAAGCTCGGCCTGCCCGCGACGGGCGCACGGGTCACGCATGTCCATCACGGCTTCATCCCCCCGGACGCGATCATGGAGCGACTGGCCGGGCACGACTTCGGGCTGGTGTCGCTGCATCCCGGCTTTCCCTTGCCGGCCTTCCCGTCCAAGACCCTGTCCTATGTTGGCGCTGGCCTGCCGATCCTGTACGTTGGTCCGGAATTGCCGGACTATCAGGCCCTGCTTGCAGAGCTGGGTATCGGCATCACGCTCGGCCCGGCTGGTCCGGCGGACCTTGCCGCGCTGGCCGAACGCTTGCGCGACGCCATGACCGAAGCGCAGACACGCGCGCTTGAGAAACTCGCGTTAGACGAGGCGCAGCTTGATAAAATTCTACAATAGCTGGGTCTTGTTCTCGCTGGCGCTGTTCTACTTCGGGCCGGTTCCGTGGAGCAACAACCATGACGGGCTAGTCGCCCTCGTCGTGCTCTCCGCCCTCGCCGCCTTCAACATCGGCGCGCTGCTCGGCTGGCGCCTCCCGGCGCTCGCCGACAAGCGGTTCCGCTATCTCGACCCGCCTAACAACCGCTGGATCCTAGCCGCCGTCTTCGTGCTGCTCAGCGCGTTTCATACCTACAACGTGACCGGGCGGCTGATCTTCGATCCATCGTCCTTTGCCACCGATTTCAACCTCGTCTACCGCCAGTTCCTCGAGAACCTGGACGAGCGCACGATTAGCGCCGTCGGGCAGCTTCTCTTGCTGCTCAAGGCTGCACTCATGCCCGCGATTATCCTCAGCATCGTTATCTCGTTCCGGCGAAACAACCTGATCATCGCGGCGCTGTTCTTCCCTTTCATCGCCTCCTCCATGCTGCGCAGCACTGACAAGGAGACGGTGGACCTCTTACTGTTCATCCTCGTCCTCTACTTCTACCATGGCCTGCTACAGAAGCGGTTCCTGTGGATCGCGGCCCTGGTGGTCGGCGTGCTGGTGCTGTTTTACACCCGCAAGCTAGCCCGCTTTGAGGACGTGATCCTGACCTGCCTGCCCGGCTCGCCCGAGGCCTGCTTCAATTTCGACAACTGGCTGTCACAGACCTTCTCGCCGGGGCTGGAGTTCATGCGGATCATGTTCACCAACTACCTGACCCAGGGTTATGAAGGCATGGCTCGCGCTATTCACATCCCGTGGGAATTCAACTGGGGCGTCGGCCACATGCGCCCGGTGAAGATCCAGCTGTGCAAGGTGCTGGACCTAGCCTGCGGCCTGAACGGCTTTATCGACAAGCTGCCCGAGCACGGCTGGGATACCCGCTTCAAATGGAGCTCGGCCTACACCAGCATCGCCGACGACCTGCACTGGATATTCGTGCCCGCCTACACCTTCGCGCTCGGCCTGATGTTCGGTGTGTCCGAGAAGTCCTGGTGGCTGAACAAGGACCGGCTGTCGCTGGCCTGCCTGCTGCTGATCACCCTGTTCTTCGTCTATTCCTCAGCTAATATGCAGCTGACCGTATCGCTGGAATGGACGTCGATTTACCTGGTGCTCTTCACCTGGCAATGGATCAGGATCGGCATGCGACGACCGGCCGAGCATCGCGCGCGCCCCGGTCCGGGCGCAGCGGCGCCGGTTCCGGCCGGCGAATGACAAACCGGACGTTCTGACGCCGATGTCGCTCCTGATCCGCACCTCGGCCATCGGCCTGTCCATGATCCTCCGATCGGGACTGCTGCTGCTGATCTCCGGGATCGTCTACAAGACGTATTCGGCGGCGGATGCGGCGGCCTTCTTCCAGATCATCTATCTGCAGGCCATCGCCATCGCCTTCCTCTCGGCAAGCGGCTTCTTCCGAGTCCAGGCCATCGATGCGGACGAAGGCCTGGCAGAATACCTCGCCGCCACGGCGCTGCTGATCCTGCCCTCGGCCCTATTGCCGCTCGCGGTCGCCCTGCTGCTGCCCGAATACGCCGCGCGGCTGCCCGAACTGGCTATCGCCTGGATCGGTGCTATCGCCACCGCCCTAGCTGCGCCTGTCTCGGGGATCATACTCAAGCGGCACGGGCCCCTCGCGGCCTTCCTGCCCGCCTGCATTGCCGCAGCGCTCGCCATGATCTTCCTTGTCGCGGTAAGTAGTGGCGAGCTGACGCCCTACCTGGCCCTTTGCAGCTTCCAGATCGTTACCGTGCTGCTGCTGCTGGTGCAGATTAGGACGATCCTCGCGACCACGCTGCGGCGGCTGGCCCGGCTGGGGTCCGGCATGCCCTGGCCGGCTATTCACGAGGCCTCCGCGGTCGGGGCGGTCAACGTGGTGAATATGCTGCTCGTCTTCGGCATCCGCCAGCTTTGGATCCAGACGGCCGGGGCGGATATCGGCGCGGCGGTTCTGCTGACCCTACGGATCTCGGACTCGGTGCTGCAGCTGCTCCACATGGTCATGGCTGGGCACCGGGTGGTCACGCGGCTAATCCGCAGCCGCTGGTCCCTGATGGCGCAGGCGGGCTCAGTCACCATCTCGATCCTCCTGGTCCTGCTTCTGGGACAGCTCGCGGTCGCACACGCCATCCCGGTGATGGTCTTCGCGGTGCTGGCACAGATCGCGCTCGACGCCTCGCGGATCCCCTGGTCCGTCGGCTTCCTTTACCAGATGAAGCACTTCCGCCTGCCACGCTACATGGCCTTCACCCTGTGCCAACCCGCCATCGGCCTCGCCGTGGCAATCTTGCCGATCCTGCGGGGCCGCCCCGAGGGGCTGCTGATCTTTCTGGCGGTCAGCATCGCCTCAGGGGCGATCATCACCACGCTGCAAAGCCGCTGGTGGGGCGAAGAGCCTACCTAGCACTACAGTTGCCATTTTATTTTGACCACTGAATCAATTAGCCACGATGAGGTGGATGAGGTCATGGATGTCGGGATTGCCTGTCGAGGACACACTGGAGCCTTGGGCTTCCTCGCTTCGTGATGTGAAGGCCCGGATGCGGGCGCTGTTCAGGCAGGAAACCAAGGTCAGGCGAGCACGCGTGCCGGACGCCCGAGGAAGCCCTCGCCGTGATGCGGAGCGTCGCCAGCCGGTGGTCGGATGCGGACATCGCAGCGTCGCTCAACCGCATGGGCATGCCTACCGGCCAGGAAAAGACCTGGATCATGCGGCTGCCCTGAGGGCGAGCTTCTTCTGTTCCCTGAGATCGTCCATGTTGAGATAGCGGTTGGACACCTCCAAGAACGGCCGTTTCGGGCTTTGGTGAGAGTGACCTTTCCCCGCGTTCAGGGCCGCGCGGAACTGGAATCTCCCGGGTTGAGCTGGGCGATGAGAGGCAGCGTGGAGCCCGCAAGAGACTCGAGCGCTGTCGCGGCGTGGGTGGTGAGCACCTCCATTGGGGTTCGGTAGCCGAGCGCCGAATGCGGACGTTCGGTGTTGTAGTCGTCGACCCACCCGGCGATCACCGCACGGGTGTGGCTCATCAAGAAGAACAGGTGCTCGTTGAGGCACTCGTCGCGGAGCTTGCCGTTGAGGATCTCGACGAAGGCGTTCTGGACCAGCTTGCCCGGCTCGATGAAGCGCAGCCGCACGCCGGTCCGCTCCGACCAGTCGAACATGGCGCGGCTCGTGCCTTCCGGTCCGTTGTCGAGGACGATCTCCTCCGGCAGGCCGTGCAGCAGCGCCAGGTCGTCGAGATGCCGCGCGACCCGTGCGCCGGAGATCGAGACATCGACGATCTGGCCGGGGCAGAACCGGCTGTGGTCGTCGACGATGTTCAGCACACGGAAGCGTCGGCAGTCGGCGAGCTGGTCACTGACGAAGTCGAGCGACCAGCGCTGCATCGGCCGCTCTGGCACCTGCGGCGCGATCCGATCCCGACGTGGCAGCTTGCGCCGCTTCTTGGTCCGCACCTGAAGGCCTTCCTCGGTGTAGAGCCGGTAGGTCCGCTTGCGGTTCGCGACCAGCCCCTCCCGCCGCAGCATCGCGTGCAGCCGGAGATAGCCGTAGCGCCGGTTCTCCGTGGCCAGCTCCTTCATGCGGCCGACCACCGCCGCGTCGTCCTTCGGCGCGGGCGTGTACTGCTGCACCGATCGCGACAGCCCGACAATCCGACAAATCCGCCTTTCGCTGAGACCCAGCTCGCTCATCAGGAAGCCCACGGCTCGTCTCCTGGCCATGGGCTCACCAATGTTTTCCGAGCAGTTCCTTCATCGCCGACATGTCGAGCATCTGGTCGGCGACGATCCGCTTCAGCTTGGCGTTCTCCGCCTCGAGCTCGCGCAGCCGCTTTGCGTCGCTCGCCTCCATGCCGGCGTACTTCTTGCGCCACGTGTAGAACGTCGCTGTGCTGATGGCGTGCCGTCGGCAGAGTTCGTCCACCCTCCCGCCGGCCTCGTGCTCCTTCAGCACGCCGATGATCTGCTCCTCGCTGAACCGCTTGTGCTTCATGGGTCTTCCTCCTCGTCGATCTAAGAGCCGGACTCGAAACTCTACGAGACATAGCAGTACCTTGCGAGGCGGCGGGTCAGGAGGCGGATGTGGGCGACGAGTATCCAGGCCTCGGCGGAGGCGATGGATTTCTCCCAGT
>Ga0075163_10008186_pt1 | contig 13800 bp, 10 predicted proteins | sample JI1023141ADNA_FD_71478 | JGI IMG/M metagenome (GOLD analysis project Ga0075163, IMG submission 71478) | Wastewater effluent complex algal communities from Wisconsin, to seasonally profile nutrient transformation and Carbon sequestration -... | ecosystem: Engineered > WWTP > Effluent > Algae...
TACATCGTCACGCAGGCGGTGCTCAACGTGGTGCAGGGCGAACGCTACAAGACCATCCCCGACGAAGTGCGCAAGTACGCACTGGGCTTCTACGGGCGCCTGGCTGCGCGACCGTCCGACGAGTTCCTGTCGCGGGCCGGCCTGCGCGCCGATGACGTGTCGACCGAGCGCGCCGGCGCCGGTCTGCCGCCGGCGCTGCCCGCGCTGAGGCAGGCGCTGGGCTCGTCCGCCAGCGACGAGGACCTGCTGCTGGCGGCCTTCTACGAACCCGCCCTGCTGGCGCCGCTGAAGGCGCGGCCGCGCGAGGACTTCCACTTCAGCACCACGCCGTTGCTGGAACTGCTGCGCTACGTCGAGTCGCGCTCCGACGTGACGCAGGCGCGCATCCGCCTGGCTGGCACCGAGATCACCTTGTCGGCCTGACTGCCGATGACCGCCGCGCTCGAGCCTACGCTGGCGTGGTGCCTGCTGATCGCCACCATCGGCGGCCTGGTGCGCGGCACCACGGGGTTCGGCGCGGCGATGGTGATGGCGCCGCCGTTGGCGCTGCTGCTGGGCGCCAAGACTGCGGTGCCGGTGACATTGCTGCTCGAGGCCTTCGCGGCGCTGCCGATGATGCCGGCGGCAGCGGCGCTGGCGCGCTGGCGGGTGATGCTGCCGATCAGCCTGACCGCCATGCTGGCCGTGCCGGCGGGCGGTGTGCTGCTGGCGCTGGCCAGCCCGCTCACGCTGCGGCGCGGCATCGCGCTGACGGTGGTGGTGTTCTCGCTGGCAATGTTGTCCGGCCGGCGCTACAGCGGCGCGCAGCGGCTGGGCACGTCGCTGGCGGTGGGAGCTCTCAGCGGGGCCATGCTCGGGGCCACCAGCATCGGCGGCCCGCCGGTGATCCTGTACCTGCTCTCGGGCCCCGATCCGGTGGCCGTGACACGCGCCAACCTCACCCTGTACGTGATGCTGCTGTCGGCCGTCGGACTGGTCGTGATCGGCCTGCAGGGCCTGCTCGGCGGCCCGACGCTGCAGACAGCGGCGTGGATGAGCCTGCCCTTCGTCGGTGGCGTGCTGGTGGGCAGCCGCTTGTTTGCGCGCTTCTCCGACCAGCGCTTCCGCCAGTTCACGATGGTCTTCATGTTTGCCGTGTCGCTCGGCGTGCTGTTGGCCTGAAGCGCCGGGCCTGACCCGCCGATCGGCCATCATTGCGTTTCACCACCCGCCGACCCGCGCCATGGTCACCCGCACCTCCCCCGCTGCTGCCGAGTCGATTGCCCTGCGGGCCTTCGCCGCGCTGGAGCAGGTGGTCAATGCCGCCGGGCCGATGACGCTCGACGAGCTGACCACGGCGCTGCAGCTGCCCAAGCCGACGGTGTTCCGCATCCTGAACATGCTCAAGGACGCCGACCTGCTGCGCCGCGACCCCACCAGCAAGCGCTACACGGTCGGGCCGCGGCTGAGCTCGTTCGCGCTCGACCTGTGGCGCAGCGACATGCTTCGGGTGCCGTGGCGGCGCGCCCTCGAGGAGGCCGTCGACCAGATCGAAGAGAGCTGCAACCTGACGGTGCTCGACAACGACGAGGTGCTTTACCTCGACCGGGTCGAGTCCAGCCACCCGCTGCGACTGCACCTCGACGTGGGTACCCGCGTGCCGCTGCACTGCACCGCCAGCGGCAAGCTCTTCCTCAGCCAGATGGACCCCGACGCGGTGCGGCACGTGCTCGGCCCTGAACCTTACGAGCGCTTCACGCCCCACACGCTCACGAGTTTTCGCGAGCTGCACGCCGACCTGCTGAAGGTCCGCCGCAGCGGCGTCGGCACGCATGACTGCGAGCGCTTCGACGACTCGGTGGCGATCGCCGTGCCGGTGCGCGGCCAGGACGGCAGCGTGGTGGCCGCGGTGGCGATGCACGCGCCGTCGTCGCGGGCCAGCATCCGCAGCTGCCTGGCGTTCGTGCCGGCGCTGCAGCGCGCCGCGGCGGTCATTGCCGAGACGGTGGCTCTGGGTCCGCTGCGGCCGGCGCCGGCGCCGGCAGCCGTGCACGCACCAGCTGCGCCGGCACCGCCGGGTCGTCGGCGTCGGTGACCATCAGCAGCTCGACCTCGCCGCCAACTTCGCGCGCGGTGATGCCTTCGACCTTGCAGGTCGGCTGAAGGCGCCGCTGCGTGACGATGCGGCCCGATGCGTCGACGATGCCGACCACCGCGCCGACGCAGGCACCATCGGCCCAGCTGTCGGCACTGTCCTCGGCCACCGCGCTGTAGGCCCAGCGGCCGCCGGCCAGGGCCGTGCCATCGGTGAAGGCGAGTGTCACGCCGTCGACCTGACCGAGCTCGAAGGTCCTCACCTGAGGCAAGGCGCCGGCAGTGCCACCGGCCAGCCAGTCGCGCACCTGCGCCGGGCCGTAGCGCAGGCTGGCGTTGGGCGTGCCGCTGCGGTTGCCACGCTGCAGCAGCACCAGCACGTCGCCGTCGAAAAAGCCGCCTTCGATGTTGAGGTCGCCGAAATGCTCGCGCAGCGGGGTGTACAGCGGCTCCAGCGACAGCGCCTGCACGCTGCCCGTCGGCCTGCCTTCGGCGTCCAGCGGCAGCTTCATCGCGCCATTGCGGCGCGGCCCCGAACCAGACCCCAGCGCCAGCAGCGCGCCATGCGGTCCGGCGAGCTCGGGCGGCAGGTGCAGCAGCACCTCCAGGTCGGGCTTGGCTGACTTGCGGGCGGCGTCGGCCGCCGGCAGGTCGTGCTCGCGAAGCCGGTGCAGCTGCACCGGCGAATCGCCGTCGAGGTCGAAGCTGCCCAGGTGATGCTCGTCGTCGGCCACCACGAACAGCCGCCGGCCCAGCCGCACCAGCCCGCTCGCGGCGCCCAGGTGGCCCAGGCCTTGCGGATGAGCGCCTGTGGCCAGGTGCAGCAGGCGCAGCGCCTGCACGGGCAGGTCGGCCCGCAGTGAGGTCACGCCGCGTGCCGGTCGGTGGCACCCAGCCAGCGCTGGATGACGGCGAAGAACAGTTCGGCCAGCACCGGCTTGCCGATGAAGTCATTCATGCCGGCGGCCAGGCAGGCCTCGCGGTCAGTCTCGAAGGCACTGGCCGTCATCGCCACGATCGGCACGTGCTCTGCGTCCGGCAGCTGCCGGATGGCGCGGCATGCCGCCAGGCCGTCCAGACGCGGCATGTGGATGTCGAGCAGGATCAGGTCGTAACGCGTGGCCCGGGCGCGCTGCACGGCCGCCTCGCCGTCGCCCACGCTGTCGACGTGCACGCCGATCTCGGCCAGCAGCAGCTCGACCAGCTCCTGATTCACAGGGTGGTCTTCGGCCAGCAGCACGCGTGTGCCGGTGCGGACCGCCGGCGCCGGGCTGGCCGCGCCCGGGGATGCGAAGTCGCTCATCTCAGGCGGGGGGATAGCCGGCTTCGGAAAGGGCCGCAACGACCAGCTCGCGTGCGACCTGGGTGGTGACCTGCACCTGCCGGGTCGGCAGGTCCACCTTGACCTCGGCCTGGGCGTCGAGCTGGTGCAGGGTCTCGGTCACGGCGCGCACGCAGTGGCCGCAGGAGAGGTCGGGGAGCTTGAGTTCGATCATGGTCGGGTGCGCAGGCGGCAGAGTGGACGGTGGCTTCAGACCGAACTGTGCCACCTTGGAAAGCTCGAGGCCCTGCGCGCTCGGTGTCGTGGTGCTACAGCAACGTGTAGCGTGTGTAGTACCAACGGCCGGCGAAGTCGATGGCGGCGATCCACAGCTCGATGCCGACCACGCCGAAGCCTTCCGGCAGCAGCGGCTCGGCCAGCTGCAGGCTGGTGGCCAGCCAGGACTTCGGTGCGAGGTCGGTGATCAGCGGTGGCTGCGTTTCGCTGCTCAGCACCGTGCGCACGAAGACCACCCGCATGTCCGGGTTGGCGGCGGCCCACTGCGTCCACGCCAGCTTGGTCGACGACAGCAGCGCACTGCCCGGCAGCGGCTGCGACGACTTCACGTCGTCGATGGTCGCGAAGCGGCCGGTGGCCGGCACGGCGGCAAAGCTGCTGCGCAGCGCAGACGTGCGGGTGACGGCGCTGTTGTCGTCGCGCGTCAGCACGACCTTGTAGCGAGCGCCCTGGGCCAGATCGGCCGCGCCCAGCCAGGCGTTGGTCAGCTGGAACACCGAGTCGTCGAACAGGCCGCCGGTGGGCGCCACGCTGGTGTCGCCGGCCTTGGCCGCGATGCACAGCGTCGTGCGGGTGCAGGGCACCAGCGGCTGCACGTAGCCACCGGGCGACTGCACGGTGGCGGACAGCACGCTGTCGCCGACGGCCAGCTGCACACCCAGATTGGGATTCGGCACCGGCGGTGTGGCGGGCGTCGAGGGCGCCCACGGGCGGCCGTCGTTCTCCAGGGCCAGCCAGGCCACGGGCCGCATGGCGACGGAGGCGGCCAGGCCGTTGCCGACCAGCTGCCACTTCGGCGTGGCGGTGGCGAAGTAGCTGACCGCATCGGTGAGGTTCTCGACCTGTTCGCCACTGGCGTCGGAGACGCGCGCCGCCACGCCGACCAGCACGCAGCCGGTCTTGGCGATGGTCTCGTCGGCGCACCCGGTCACCTGCATGCGGCCGATCTGCATCTTGCGCGCTGTCCAGCCCGCGATGCGCTCGGCCAGGACGGACGCGGCGCGGCCGTCGTGCTGCGTGTAGCGTGGCAGCAGTTGCACCGTCAGCACGTTGGGCGTGGCGCCGGTGCCATCGGCGATGGCTTTGTTCAGCGTCGTCACCAGGTCGTCGAGCGCGCCCAGGCTGGCGATCGTCGTGGTCGGGCTGGTGGTGGCCTTCAGCGTGCTGGTGATCGCGTTGGCCGGCTTGCCGCCGGTGGTCTTGGCCAGTTCGGTGCGCGCCACGGCGAGGTCGACGACGACCTCGGCGGCGGCGCCCGAGAGCTTGTTGGTGATCTGCAGCACCGGCGCGCCGGTGGGGCTGCTGCCGTAGGTCATCGACAGCGTCTCCAGCGCCAGGTCGACGCCGGTCTTGTTGGCCGCGAAGCCGTTGTCGCCGATCAGGTCGAGCTTGGTCGCATCGCCGGTCTTGGCGTCCGACAGGTTGGTCTTGACCAGCGTCTTCAGGAAGGTGGCGGCCGGCGCCAGCGTGGCCAGCGGCGCCATCGTGGCGGGCTTGGCGGTGGCGTCGGCGAACACCGGCTTGGGGTCGTTGCCGAGCGTCAGCGCCACGATGGCGTCGGTGAACGGTGTGATGTTCGCGAAGGTGGTCGCGGCCAGCGTGCTGACCGCCGAGTGCAGCACCAGCGGCTGGCCGGTGGCGTCGGTGCCGGTGGCCTGAATCATCAGCGGGGCGATCGCGGGCTGCAGCGTCAGCGCATAGCTGCCGTCGGCGGGGTTGGTGGTGGCGCTGCCGACCATCGCGCCGGTGCCGTCGAGCACCGTGACGCGGGCCGCGGACATCGGCGCACCGAGCGCGGCCACGCCGCTCAGGCGCGCGGCCAGCGGCGTCGGCGCACTGGCGGTGACGGCCGGTGCCGATGCGGTGGGCGCCGGCGTGGCGGCGCTGGCGGCGGTGGCGGCGCTGGCCGCCGACGTGGCGCTGCTGGCCGTGGCAGCCGGTGCGGCGGCGCTGTCGCTACCACCACCACCACCACAGGCAGTGAGGGCGATCAGCAGGGGCAGGGCCAGGGTGGCCAGGGCAGGGCGGAAGATGTGCATGGCGGGCTCGCTCGATGGGGTGCCGCGTGTTGCCGGACAGGGCAACCTCGGCAGCGAGCATGCGGCCGATGCGGCGCCGGCGAGGCCTGGAACAGCGGGGGCAATGCCGGACATTTCGGCGCCGGCCCGTGGGCTGCAGGGAGTGCCCCTGCGCAAGCTGCCGGCCAGGGCGCGGTGGTAGGCTCCAGCCCGCTCCCATGACCACCTCTCCCGCCCTTGCGGCCCAGCGCGACTGGACCTTCGCAGTCGCCGGCATGACCTGCGCTTCCTGCGCCGGCCGTGTCGAGAAGGCGCTGGCCAAGGTCGACGGCGTCTCGTCGGCCGCGGTCAACCTCGCCACCGAATCGGCCACCGTGTCGGCCAGCCCGTCGACCGGCCTGGACACACTGCTGGCGGCCGTGCGCCGTGCCGGCTACGAGGTGCCCGAACAGCCGGTCACGCTGCAGATCGAGGGCATGACCTGCGCCTCCTGCGTCGGCCGGGTCGAGAAGGCGCTGGCGCGGGTGCCGGGCGTGATCGGCGCGCAGGTCAATCTGGCCACCGAGACGGCACGCATCACCAGCGTCGCCGGGCCCGACGCGGCGCGGGCGCTGATCGAAGCCGTCGAGCGGGCCGGCTACCACGCGCGGCAGCCCGACGAGGCCGCGACGCCGCCACCGCAACCGACGGGTCCCCCCTGGCCATTGATGCTCGCGGCCGCGCTGTCGCTGCCGCTGGTGCTGCCGATGCTGGCGCTGCCATTCGGCGTGCACTGGATGCTGCCGGCCTGGCTGCAGTGCCTGCTGGCCACGCCGGTGCAGTTCGTCTTCGGCGCGCGCTTCTACCGCGCGGGCTGGTTGGCGCTGCGCGCCGGCGCCGGCAACATGGACCTGCTGGTCGCACTCGGCACCTCGGCGGCCTACGGGCTGAGCCTGTGGCTGTGGGCGCAGGCTGCGCCCGGCAGCACACCGCACCTGTACTTCGAGGCCTCGGCGGTGGTGATCACGCTGGTGATGCTCGGCAAGTGGCTGGAGGCGCGTGCCAAGCGGCAGACCACCGACGCCATCCGCGCGCTGCAGGCGCTTCGGCCAGAGACCGCGCGGGTGCGGCGCGAAGGTGGCGACATCGAGCTGCCGATCGCCCAGGTGCGCGTCGGCGATGTGGTGGTCGTGCGCCCGGGCGAGCGCCTGCCCGTCGACGGCGCGGTGCTCGAGGGCCGGAGCCAGGTCGACGAGTCGCTGATCACCGGCGAGAGCCTGCCGGTGCCGCGTGGCCCCGGCGAGCGTGTCACCGGCGGCGCGATCAACGGCGAGGGGCTGCTGCTGGTGCGCACGCTGGCGGTGGGCGCCGAGTCGACGCTGGCGCGCATCGTTCGGCTGGTCGAGTCGGCGCAGGCCAAGAAGGCGCCGATCCAGCGCCTGGTCGACCAGGTCAGCGCGGTGTTCGTGCCGGTGGTGCTGGCGGTGGCCGCGGTCACGCTTGGGGCGTGGGGGCTGCTGGCCGGGCAATGGGAAGCCGGCGTGCTGAACGCGGTGGCGGTGCTGGTCATCGCGTGTCCCTGTGCGCTCGGCCTGGCGACGCCGACGGCGATCATGGCCGGCACCGGCGTTGCGGCGCGCCACGGCATCCTGATCCAGGACGCGCTGGCGCTCGAGCTGGCGCACCGCATCACGGTGGTGGCCTTCGACAAGACGGGCACGCTCACCGAAGGCCGTCCGCGCCTGCTGGCGCTGGTGCCGAACATGGGCGACGAAAGCTCCCTGCTCGCCGACAGCGCGGCGCTGCAGCGTGGCAGCGAGCATCCGCTCGGGCGTGCCGTGCTGGCGGCGGCGCAGGCCCGCGGCCTGGCGCCGGGTCTGGCCACCGAGGTGCATGCGGTGCCCGGCCAGGGCATGGCGGCGATGGTGGACGGGCAGTCACTGCGCCTCGGCCAGGGCCGCTGGATGGCCGAACTGGGTGTCGACCTGGCGCCGCTGCAGGCGCAGGCCGATGCCTTGCAGGCCGAAGGCCGCACCGTCTCGTGGCTGGCCAGCCTGACGCCGGCGCCCCGCCTGCGCGGGCTGCTGGCCTTCGGGGACACGGTCAAGCCCAGCGCGCCCGCGGCGGTGGCCCGTCTGCACGCGATGCAAGTGGCGACCGTGCTGCTCAGCGGCGACAACCGCGGCAGCGCCGAGGCCGTGGCGCGCCAGCTCGGCATCGATGACGTGCGCGCCGAGGTGTTGCCGCAGCACAAGGCCGACGTGGTGCAACAGTTGCGCGCTGGTGGGCGGGTGGTGGCGATGGTCGGCGACGGCATCAACGACGCCCCCGCGCTGGCGGCGTCCGATGTCGGCATCGCGATGTCCACCGGCACCGACGTCGCGATGCAGGCCGCCGGCATCACGCTGATGCGCGGCGACCCGGCACTGGTGGCCGACGCCATCGACCTGTCGCGCCGCACGACGGCCAAGATCCGGCAGAACCTGTTCTGGGCCTTTGCCTACAACGTGGTCGGCCTGCCGCTGGCTGCCTTCGGCCTGCTCAACCCGGTGATCGCCGGCGCGGCGATGGCCTTCAGCAGCGTCAGCGTGGTCGGCAATGCCCTGCTGCTGAGGCGCTGGCGCCGCCCCGCCTGACGAGAGCGCCCCCGGGCGCCGCCAACTGGCCGGTTTGCCCGCGCCTTTTCCGCGCTTGTCGGGAAAGCTCGTCACGAAGAATGTCTCGGGTCGGCCAGGTCTGCCCATCGGGGGCGTCGACCTTGGCCGGCATCGGCAGAACAGGGGTCATCCATGAAGAACTCCGGCGCGGCGCGCAGGGTCAGGCCGTTGGCTGACCGCGACGCTGGCTTTTTTGCCTACCACGGCGCCTGGGCGCCAGGTGTGCGCCTGTTCCGCAAGCTCAGCTTCAGCGTCAAGGCGCTGTTCATCTCCGCGGCTTTCGCGGTGCCGCTGGCCGTGCTGGCCTGGTCGTTCTACGCCAATCTCGGTGGGCAGATCGACTTCTCGCGCAAGGAGCGTCTGGGTGTCGAGTACACCCGTCTGATCGTGCCGCTGCTCGACGCCGGGCAGCAACTGCGCCAGGGCCTGAAGACGGCCGGCGGCGACGACCCGCGCGCGCGCATCGAGTCCGGCATGACGGCATTGAGCGCGGCGGAGAAGTCGCTGGGCGGCGAGCTCGGCACGGCACCCCTGTTCGCTGCGCTGAAACAGGCCCAGGCGGCGCTGCCCGAGGGCGGCAAGGACGGCGCCTCGGCAGCCGACGCCTTCGTCAAGGCCGCCTCGGCCGTGCTGGTGCAGGCCACCGACGGTTCGAACCTGACCCTGGACCCCGACATCGATTCGTACTACCTGATGGACGGCGCCCTGTTCCGCCTGCCGGACCTGATCGACCAGGCTGCGGCCTTGCGCGACCTTGCCGCCATGGTGGCCGGTGCCGGTGCGCCGACCGCAGCGCAGGCCCAGGGCCTGGGCGCGCTGACGGCGATGGCCGACTACATGGACAGCAATCTCGCGGGCGGGCTGACCAAGACGCTGGCCGTGCGGCCCGAGATGAAGTCCGCGCTGGCTGCCGACGAAGCGCGCGCAGCCTTGAAGTCCTTCCGCGACCAGGCCGGCGCGGCGATGCAGGGCAGCCTCAAGCCGACCGATGCCGACGCGCTGCGCGCCGCGGGTGACCGCGCGGTGGCGGGCCTGTCGGCGCTGCAGGGCCGCATGCTGGTGCAACTCGACGGCCTGCTGGACCAGCGTGTGCAAGGCATGGAGCGCCAGCGCAGCCTGGTCAGCGTGCTGCTGGCGATCTTCCTGCCGGCCGCCGCCTACATGTTCGCGTCGTTCTACCGCGTGATGGCCGGCGGTCTGCTCGAGGTGCAGCGCCACCTGCGCGCGATGACCGGCGGCGACCTGACCACCTCGCCGACGCCCTGGGGTCGCGACGAAGCGGCCAGCCTGATGCTCGAACTGCGCGCCATGCAGGACTCGCTGCGCGCCATCGTCAGCGAGGTGCGCCTGGCCTCGGACACCATCGTCACCGCCAGCACGCAGATCGCCGCCGGCGCGCAGGACCTGTCGGCACGCACCGAGCAGACGTCGGCGCGGCTGGAGGCATCGGCTTCGTCGATGGAGCAGGTGGCGGCCACGGTGCGCCACACCGCCAGCCATGCCCAGGAGGCCACCGGGATGGCCAGTCGCAACGCCGCGGCCGCGGTGCACGGCGGCGAGGTGATGGGCCGCGTGGTCGAGACCATGCAGGGCATCCAGTCATCGTCCGAACGCATCCGCGACATCATCGGCGTGATCGACAGCATCGCCTTCCAGACCAACATCCTGGCGCTCAACGCCGCGGTCGAAGCCGCCCGCGCCGGCGAGCAAGGGCGGGGCTTCGCGGTGGTGGCTTCTGAAGTGCGCGCACTGGCGGGCCGCTCGGCCTCGTCGGCCGGCGAGATCAAGCGGCTGATCTCCGACAGTGTCGGTCAGGTCGACGCCGGTACCGGTATCGTGCGACAGGCCGGAACGGCCATCGCCGAGGTGGTCGACACGGCCCGGCAGGTGCAGAAGCTGCTGGGCGAGATCGACATCGGTGCCCGCGAGCAGAGCCAGGGTGTCGCGCACATCGGCGGCGCGGTGCAGGAGCTCGACAAGTCGGCCCAGCAGAACGCCGCGCTGGTCGAGCAGACCGCCGCGGCCGCCGCATCGCTGCGCGACCAGGCCATGGCCCTGGCCGAGCGCGTGGCGCGCTTCAGGTTGCCCGAGAGCGCCGCCGCAGCGGCGTAGCGGCGCGGTCCTGGGCCTGCGCCTGCGTGACGCAGTGGCGCAGGAAGTCCGCGGTGGCGCGGCCCAGCCGCTTCTCGCGGCGCGTGACGATGACCAGCCGGCGCCTGGCCGCAGGCAGCCGCGTGCGCAGCGCCACCAGACTGCCCAGCGCAAGCTCGGCCGCCACCGCGCGCCGTGACAGGCAGGCCAGCCCGGCGCCGGCGGCGGCCAGGCGCTTGATGGCCTCGGTGCTGCCGAGTTCGAACTCCACCTGCAAGGGCCCCAGCCGTTCCAGCAGCCAGCTGTCGCTGGCCTGGCGGGTGCCCGAGCCGAGCTCGCGCAGGATCCACGTCGCCTCTGCCAGCTGGCGCACGCCGGCCGGGCCGGCGGCCAGCGGGTGCGATGGCGCCGCGACGATCACCAGTTCGTCACTCAGCCAGGGCTGCACGCGCAGGTCGGGGTGCGTCTGCGCGCCTTCGATGAAGCCGACGTCGACCTCCAGCGCCACCACCGCGGCGATCACTTCGCTGGTGTTGCCGATCACCAGCCGCACCGGGCTGTGCGGATGCTCGGCCTTCCAGGCGGCGATGTGCGGCGGCAGCAGGTACTCGCCGATGGTCAGGCTGGCCGCCATGCGCAGCGGCGCGCGATGTTCGGCGGTGAACAGGCTCTGCAGCTCGGCACCCTGCTCGAGCTGGGCGATCGCGCCGGGCAGCAGCGCGCGCCCGTTCTCGTTGAGCACCAGACGGCGACCGATGCGATCGAACAAGGGCGCGCCGAGCGTGGCCTCGAGCTCGGCCAATGCCGCGCTGGCCGCCGACTGCGAGCGCGACACACGGGTCGCTGCGGCGCGCGTGGAGCCGTCGCGTGCGGTGGCGACGAAGACCTCCAGCTGACGCAATGTCAAGCGCAGTCGTTGATCGGTTCTTTCGATCATGGGGCATCGATTGTCGGCGAACGACAAGTCGAGCCCGAGGGACGCCCGGCCCGCAGGCCGCGAGCACGGGCAGGGTACGACGCCTCAGCGCCGCGTCACCGCCAGCACCGAGGTCACGGTCTTGCCCTGCCAGCTGGCCGACAACGTGACGTTCTTGTTCAGGCGCGTGCTGCGCGTGGTGGCGGTGAAGGCCGCGCTGGTGTTGCCAGCGGCGACCGTCACGCTGGCCGGCACGGTGACCAGCGTGTTGTTGGAGCTCAGCGTCACGACCGCGCCACCGGCGGGCGCCGCGGCCGACAGCGTCACCGTGCCGGTGGCCGGCGTGCCGCCGACCACGCGGCTGGGCGTCAGCCCCAGCGAGGCCAGCACCGGGCCCCCGGCCACCGGGTTCCAGCCGAGTTGCACCACCTCGAAGTCGCTGGCCGCCAGCAGCGCGAAGGCCGGGTTCAGGATGTTGTTGTTCCAGCGCGTGTCGAAGGTGCCGGTGACGTACAGGTCGGAGCCGTTGTCGGCGACGATCAGCCCATGCCGCTGCATCGCACGGAAGATCTTGCGCATCTGGGGGTCGGCGGTGCGCGTCACCGGATCGACGCCGTTGACACTGGCCTTCAGCCGCAGCCGCGCGCCCATCGGCAGCGCGCCGGTGGTGGAGCCGGCACGGTGTGACGCCGGCCAGACATAACCGTTGGTCGCGCGCACCGTCACGCGCAATGCGTGGCCGATCTCGGCGATGTTGTTGTCGTAGACCTCGTCGTAACGCACCAGGCCGGGGAAGATCGCCAGGCCGGCCGCGTCGGCCGAGGTCCACCCGTCGGGCCGCCGGTTGTTGGTGTTCATGTCGAAGAACGCGCCGGAGCCGGCATACCAGCGGTTCTGCGACGGGTTGTAGTAGACGTTGTACAGCTCGTAGAGGTGGTTGTTCGTGCAGTCCACCATCAGCAGGTGGCGGTCCGAGCTGTTGCGCTGGTCCACGTTCGCCGGCGCCCCGCCTTCCACCCAGTGCGGCTGCGTGATCGACTGCGTGGGGATCGGGTAGAACGGCACGCCCGCGCCGTCGCTCTCGTCGGCGTACTGGAAGGTCACCGAAGCCTTGACCTGCGCCGTATCGACCACGGCGTAGGGCATGCCGTAGATCGCCACGCTGCCGGTGGATTCCTCGCCGCCGAAGTCGGGGTGCAGCTTGCGGTTGCCACCGTTGTTGATGAAGTTGATGAAGGCCGCCGAGTTCGTGTCGACCGGCGCGCTGCGGATGTCGAGGTTCCACCAGTGGTCGGCCGGGAACAGCGGGGCAGCGCCGCGCACCGGCGCACCCTGCACCGGGACCGTGGCCGGGCACAACGCGGTGCCGGCCTGCGTGGCACCGGCGGCGGCCAGCAGGCCGATGGCCAACAGTCGGTGCAGCTTCATGGGCGTGTCCTCTTTCGATGCAAGACCGTGGTTGTGCCACCGCCACGGCAAGCGTCGGTGTCCTGATGTAAGGGCGGCCAGCGCCGCCAGGTTCGCTGCGCTGACCTGTTTTTCAGGTCGCCTTGAGCGGCTTTATCCGCTTTATGCTCTCAGCGCCGCTGGCTAGCATGCGCGGTCAACCCGGGGCCCCTCGCCGATGTCCACACCTGCCAGCACGACGCCGCTGCACGACCCCATCGCCTCGCCCACGCCGGGCGCGACGACCGAGGTGAAGTGCACCACCTGCTACATGTGCGCCTGCCGCTGCGGCATCCGCGTGCACCTGCGCGACGGCGAAGTCCGTTACATCGACGGCAACCCCGAGCACCCGCTCAACCAGGGGGTGATCTGCGCCAAGGGCAGCGCCGGCATCATGAAACAGGTGTCGCCGGCGCGGCTGACGCAGCCGCTGCGCCGCAAGCCTGGCAGCGAGCGCGGTGCCGGCGAGTTCGAGCCGATCTCCTGGGACGAGGCGATGGCCACGCTGACCGAGCGGCTGCAGAAGATCCGCAGCACCGACCCCAAGCAGTTCGCATTGTTCACCGGGCGCGACCAGATGCAGGCGCTGACCGGCCTCTTCGCGCGCCAGTTCGGCACGCCCAACTACGCCGCGCACGGCGGCTTCTGCTCGGTGAACATGGCCGCCGGCATGATCTACACGATCGGCGGCTCGTTCTGGGAATTCGGCGGCCCCGACCTGGACCGCGCGAAGCTGTTCGTGATGATCGGCACCGCCGAGGACCACCACAGCAACCCGCTGAAGATCGCGATCTCGAAGTTCAAGCGCGACGGCGGGCGTTTCATCTCGATCAACCCGGTGCGCACCGGCTATTCGGCGATCGCCGACGAGTGGATTCCGATCAAGCCCGGCACCGACGGCGCGCTGTTCATGGCGCTGATGCACGAGCTGATCCGCACCGACCGCGTCGACCGACCGTTCCTGAAGCGCTTCACCAACGCGCCGCAACTGGTGGTGCTGGACGAGGGTGAACGCGAAGGCCTGTTCGCGTTCGACCCCGAGCGCGGCCCGCCGGGCGACGG